>ENA-ORCU01000151-ORCU01000151.1-marine-metagenome-genome-assembly--contig:-NODE-151-length-41241-cov-3.036561_pt1 | contig 41241 bp, 38 predicted proteins | sample MGYA00248631_ERZ508512 | MGnify/ENA primary metagenome ERZ508512 (study PRJEB26183, sample SAMN06268844) | marine metagenome | isolation source: Tt an P1 anaerobic enrichment on pine from sediment taken...
AGATTCTCGGTCCCGCCCACGGTGGGAATATCGAGATAGATATGGGCGCCCTTGAGGCGCTTGGCGCGCGCCTCGACATAACCGTGATCAAGCTCGATACGAGCCCCCATGGCCTCGAGCCCCTTGAGGTGCAGATTGATCGGCCGTGCACCGATGGCACAACCTCCGGGCAAACTGACCCGGGCATGGCCGAGGCGAGCCAGCAGCGGACCCAGGCTCAGCACCGAAGCGCGCATGGTCCGCACCAGTTCATAGGGCGCCTCGACACTCTGAATGGCCGTGGCATCCACGGTGCAGTAATCGTCCTGACGCACAACTTGCGCACCAAAAGCGCTCAGCAACTTCTCGGCGGTACCGATATCGCGCAGATTTGGCACATTACCGAGGCGATGGTTACCGGGGGCCAGCAAAGTGGCAAATAAAAGGGGCAGGGCCGAATTTTTGGCGCCGCTGACCTGAACGCGACCGGAGAGTCGCCGGCCACCGTGAATAACGATTTTTTCCAAGGGTCGCTTGCCTGTCGAGGGTAAGGGTTATGCGGCAGCGGTCACGAGGTGGCCACCGACCACTCGCGCCACTCCGGCGTAATCGTTGCGGCAGAAGATTTCGCCCAACCCGGCCTGGGAAAGCAACTGCTGCACGGCCTCGGCCTGGCCGATGCCGACCTCCAGCAACAGCCAGCCGCCGCCGCTCAGACAGCGGGTTGCCTGGGCCGCCAGGGCCCGATAACAGTCGAGGCCGTCATCACCGCCGGCCAGGGCCAGCTGCGGTTCATAGTCACGCACTTCGGGCTGCAGCGCCGCCAAGTCCTTCTGTGGAATATAGGGCGGATTGGCGACGATCAGTTCGAAAGGGCCGGCCGGCAACTGCCGCAGATCAGCTTGCTGAAAATTAATCCGTTCAGCCACCTTGTTGAGGTGGGCATTTTCCTGCGCCACCTCCAAAGCTTTTTCACAAATATCTATGGCGACCAGCCGCACATCGGGCAATTCGTGGGTCAGAGTTACGGCCAGCGCGCCGCTGCCGGTGCCGACATCGAGAATCCGGCTGGCGCCGGCCGCCCGGGCCAGGGCCTCTTCGACCAGCACTTCGGTGTCGGGCCGCGGGATTAGCACCCCGGGCCGAATCACGAACGGCAGCGACCAGAATTCGCTTCGCTCCAGAATATAGGCCACCGGCTCCCGCCGCGCCCGACGGCCGACCAGTTGCCGATAGGCCGCCAGCTCGGCGGCCTCAAGGGGCCGGTCGTAATTGACGTAGAGCCCGACCCGGTCGAGTTGCAACACCTCGGTAAGCAACAGTTCAGCGTCGAGGCGCGCACCGTCGACACCCTTTTCCTGCAGATAACCTGCCGTCCATTGCAGAACCCTGAGCACCGTCCAGGTTTCCTTCAAGCCCGGTTTATTCATGAGGCTTCGTCGCGAAACCGGCAAGTGTGCGTCAGCTCAAACCAAGCGCAACGACTTGCCCTGCAGACGTACTTACAGTACGTCGAAGTGCAAGGAGCGAGCACGGCTTGAGATGGCGTGCAATTGACGGTTGCAGCAGAAGTCTTCATGAATAATCCGGGCTTCAGCCCTCCTGGCCGGCCAGAGCCTCGCTCTGGTAATGGGTGCTGATGGCGTCCACCAGCTCATCAAGATCGCCCTGCATGATATTGTCGAGCTTATAAAGAGTCAGGCCGATACGATGGTCGGTACAGCGGCCCTGTGGAAAGTTATAGGTGCGAATGCGCTGGGAACGGTCGCCGCTGCCAACCTGTGTCTTGCGATCAGCGGCCATCTGGGCCTGCTGTTCAGCCATCAGGCTGTCGAGGATGCGCGACTTAAGCACCTTCATCGCCTTGGCCTTGTTCTTGTGCTGCGACTTTTCGTCTTGGCAGGAGACCACCACCCCGGTCGGCACATGGGTAATGCGCACCGCCGACTCGGTCTTGTTGACATGCTGGCCGCCGGCACCCGACGCGCGATAGACGTCGATACGCAGATCAGTCGGATCGATATCGACATCGACATCTTCGGCCTCGGGCAGTACCGCCACGGTACAGGCCGAGGTATGAATACGGCCCTGGGTCTCTGTTTCCGGTACCCGCTGCACACGATGGGTGCCGCTTTCGTACTTGAGGCGGGAGTAGACCCGCTGACCGCTGACCATGGCGATCACTTCCTTCATACCGCCGGCCTCGGAATCGGAGCAGCTCAACATCTCCACCCGCCAGCCCTGACTCTCGGCATAGCGGCTGTACATGCGAAACAGGTCACCGGCAAACAGAGCCGCTTCGTCACCGCCGGTACCGGCGCGCACTTCGAGAATGACGTTCTTGTCGTCGTTGGGATCCTTGGGCAGCAGCAGCAGTTTGAGTTGCTGCTCCAGCTCGGCACGCTGCTCTTCCAGCTCCGGCAATTCCTCGCGGGCCATCTCCTTGAGTTCCGGATCGCTGTCCTGCAGCAATTCCCGATGGCCAGCGATCTCGTCGCACAATTGACGATAGCTGCGGTAGGCCTCCACCACCGGCGTCAGTTCGGCATGTTCTTTGGTCAACTGGCGAAAGCGGTCCTGCTGAGAGACCACATTCGGGTCGGAAAGCAGACCTTCGACCTCTTGCAAGCGATCGACGACCTCTTCCAGTTTGTCAAACATGGGATCCAAAACTGATCACTCCTTAAGCGCTTTCAAGAGTCGCTCAGAGATCGGCAAATTCGCGCCGCACTTCGTCTATCGCACCGCAGGTCATGGCGCCCTCGGGGCAGGGCCCGGCAAGACAACCGGGACCGGCGCCGGCAAACAGCAGCGGCGCGGCACCACGTGCCAGTCGCAGCATCTCAATGGCCAAGGCGCGAATTTCCCACTGCGCCCGTCGGCAGCAGCGCAAACAGAAAAAATGCAGCAGTTCCCGCGCATTCATGGTCACAACAAGCTTGGTCTGGGCGGCATTGGGCAGCACGAAACGGGCATCCTCGGCCGGCACGCCGGCCTCGAGCAATTCGCGATAGAGACCGTGAACCTCATCAAACAACGCTTCATAGCGTTGCAGCAATTCCGGCCGTTCGGCGATGCTCGGAGGCACCACGGCGGCAAAGCGTTCACGATGGGAGACGTAGCGCTGACTCTGCTGGGAAAAGGAGGCCAGGCGATGCCGGACCAACTGGTGGGAACAGGCTCGGCTTATCCCTTCGATACCGAAGGAAAAAGAAGCGTGCTCAAGCACCGACAAGTGACCCAGGGAAACGATCTTTTCCACCAGGCGGGAGCGCTCCTGCTCGCCCTGCTCCAGCAGCTCCTCGATGGAAGATGCCGAATAACAGAGGCGGGCGGCTGCGGCCACCACCCGTTCAGGCTCGGGAGTATGCTGTAATAACTGAACGAACATGGCCCCCTCGATACCATTCCGTATAACTTCTCGGAAGGGCTCTGCGCCGAACCAGAATCCGACGCGTCAAAAAACTCGACAAGCCGCAACGCTCAGGCGCTGCGGCTTAATAAAAAAGAAACGGCCCTGAAGGGCCGTTCCCGGCGCTTACTTTTTCTGACCGTATTTTTTGCGGAACCGCTCGATCCGACCGGCGGTATCGACCAACTTCTGCTTGCCAGTGAAGAATGGGTGACAAGCCGAGCAGATCTCCGTGGTGATCTCGTCTTTCTTGGTGGAGCGTGTCTCGAAGGTATAGCCACAGTGACATTTGACCGTGACCGTATCGTAGGCAGGATGAATTCCGTCTTTCATAACTCTTGTTCTCCTTAATGCCCTGGCTTTGTACAGGGCGGGATTTTGGTCTGTGCACTAAAAAACGAAGCTTACTTGATACCACCTTAAGGCGATTTTCGCAAGCCCTTTCTTGCCGAAGCCGACTACTGGTTCATGGAGTCGAGAAACTCCTGGTTGCCTTTGCAGGCAGAGAGTTTTTCCAGCAGAAATTCCATGCTGTCTACCACGTTCATGCTCGACAGCACCTTCCGTAACAGCCAGATACGTTGCAGGGTAGTTGTGTCGAGCAATAGTTCTTCGCGACGAGTACCCGACTTGTTGATATCGATAGCCGGGAAAGTCCGCTTGTCGACCAGGCGCCGGTCAAGTTGCAACTCCATGTTACCGGTACCCTTGAATTCTTCGAAGATGACCTCGTCCATCTTGCTGCCGGTATCAATCAGGGCAGTGGCGATGATGGTCAGGCTGCCACCCTCCTCGATATTGCGCGCTGCACCGAAAAAGCGTTTCGGTTTATGCAAAGCATTGGAATCGACCCCGCCGGAAAGGATCTTGCCGCTGGGCGGCACCACGGTGTTATAAGCACGGGCCAGGCGGGTGATGGAATCGAGCAAAATGACCACATCGCGCTTGTGTTCCACCAGGCGGCGGGCCTTCTCAATGACCATCTCCGCCACCTGGACGTGACGGGTGGCAGGCTCGTCGAAGGTGGAGGATATGACCTCACCATTGACAGAACGCTGCATGTCGGTCACTTCTTCCGGGCGCTCGTCGATGAGCAAAACAATCAGGTAGACTTCGGGATGGTTGGTGGTGATGGAATTGGCAATATTCTGCAGCAGCATGGTCTTGCCGGTGCGCGGCGGTGCTACAATCAGGCCACGCTGCCCCTTGCCAATGGGAGTTGCCAGATCCATAACCCGCATCGACAAGTTGTCCGGCTCGGCTTCGAGCACGATACGCTCTTCCGGATAGAGAGGGGTCAGATTGTCGAACAGGGTCTTGTCACGCGCTACGGCCGGGTTCTCGAAATTGACCTCGGAAACCTTGAGCAGGGCAAAATAGCGCTCACCTTCCTTGGGAGGGCGGATCTGGCCAGCCACCGTGTCGCCGGTACGTAAATTAAAGCGGCGGATCTGGGAGGGTGAGACATAGATATCGTCCGGCCCGGGAAGGTAGTTAGCGTCCGGCGCCCGCAGAAAACCGAAACCGTCAGGCAGAATCTCCAGCACGCCTTCACCGTAAATGGCGCCGTTCTTCTCCGCCGTAGCATTGAGGATGGCAAAAATAATATCCTGCTTGCGCATCCCCGCAGCCCCCTCCAGCTTCAGATCCTTGGCAATCTGCGCCAGTTCGGCAACTTTCTTTTCTTTCAGTTCTTTCAGGTTCATACAATCTCCTCGCCCGGCGTGGGGCGTAACGAGCTGACAGCCGGCCTGATTGCGCCTGGTTTCCACGCTGTATATCCGGCCGCCCTTTGCGGCAATATCCTGCCCTCGATCTTTGATTGTTAAGCTATATCGTTATTGGAATGCTTGATGCTGAAGGAAGGGGAATTAATCCTTGGCAGTTTCTCCCCACAAAGCCGGCGCCATTGACGAGACCAGCCATGCGGATATTCCGTTTCTTTTTATTATAGCTTAAATTTTAATGGATTATCTGGAATGAATTCTTCGAAGGGGCTTGAGGAAAGAACCACCACAGACTAAGTGGCAATCCGATTCTGCTCCTATCTACCCCAGAACAAGATCTGTGTCAATCGATTATTTTCATTATGCCCCTGCAGCGAACGCAGGTCCAACATCACTGTGCGGAATCTGTACTTTTGAACGGATTCAGCAGGCCAGGCTTGAGATCGCTGGCTAACAGGTCAAAAAGCTCCTGATAGGGCAGTGGCAGCACCGCACCCTGCAGCAACTTCCGTCCCGGTTCGTTGAGATGTCTTTCCAGCCCCCCCAGGGTGATAAAGCGGATCGGTACTTCCTCGGTCATATTGTAGTAGGCTTCGTCAAACGCCGGATACTGCATATCCAGAAAAGCCTTGCCACCCGGATGCTCCCAGACGATCTCTCCGGAAGGCAGAACCACCGCGGCAGCAGCCAGAATACTGTTGAACGGTGCCTCCAGATAGCTTAAACGGGTCCGGTCCCAGCGTTTTTCGGTTCGCACCGCGCCGTTGAGAACAATTACCAGCAGCGCATCGGTACTCTGCTGGCGATTCAATTCGGCAACGGTTCGAGGATCAAAACGGTAATGATGATAGGGTCCATCGCCTCCTTCCTGCCAGGCACGTCCCCGCACCAATCGATCGAACAGCGCCACCGGATTCCCGGCCACCGGACGCACATCGAAATAGCCTTTCTGCTCTTTGAGCAACTCCACCAACTGCAGATGCTGGCCAGAGCTGCGGCGTCGCAACAATGCAACCACTTCCGACGCTCGCGGATGATCCAGCTGTGAACTGCCGTCAACCAGTAGCGGCACCACCCCGAGGGTGCGAACCCGTTGCCGGTACTCCTCTTTGCCGATTTTGAAGCCGGTCCCGCCACAAGCGGTCAGCGAAAGAACCACCAGTCCCAGCACAATCGCCCTGATCATGATTGAACGCCCCTCCCATAAGCACATTTTGAACTGCAACGAAGTATACCATACCCTGAAGAATGAACAGCCAACAACCTCATAAGTCTGTTTTCAGCGATGCCAGGCCAGTTGACAGCCCCACTCCAGGCGTATAAATTTACTTAATTATTCCCTGCTCTACTTTATTTTTCATCATTCACCGTTTCCCCCAGGAGGAACCTTTGCGTTCGCCAAGACTTTTTCACAGCCCTGCTGTCATTCTGCTTCTGTTGTTTCTGGCCTGCCCCGCTGCCGGGGCCAACCTTGAGCCTCTCGGGCTCCAGGATGCCCAATTGTTGCCGAAAAACCGTGCCGAATTCCGCATCGGCGCAGCTTACTACGACGGTTTGCACAACCTCTTCCAGGAGCAGGACCTCGACAGGCGTCTGGCCGAACTGCCGAGCCTGTCCCTGAACCTCGGCCTCGGCGAACGGGTTGAGGCCCAGCTGCAGTACAGCTATCTTTATCTGCGCGAAGACGGACAGGCCAGCGACTGGGGCAGCGGCGACCTGACCGTCGGCCTCAAAGTCCGCTTGTGGCAGGAATCGCTGCGCATTCCGGCCCTGGCCCTGCGCCTCGCCACCAAACTGCCCAACGCCGACGATGAAGACGACTTCGGCACCGATGAAGCCGACATCTTCATTGACCTGCTGGCCACCCGCAACTTCCCGTTCTTCTCCACCTACCTCAACCTCGGACTGGCCATCCTTGGCGACCCTCGCCCCCAACACGACAGCCAGGACGATGCTCTTCGCTACGCCCTCGGCATTCGCGTCCCCCTGGTGGAACCGAAGCTGGCCGGACTTTTATCTATTGAAGGCATGGAGGGGAGCGATTCGATCAACAACCGCTGTGCGGTCCGCGGCGGCCTGCAACTACAGCTTGGGGACTGGCTGTGGGATTTTGGTGGCAGCCTCGGCCTGGCCAGCAAAAGCGAGGACTGGGGATTGCGAACCGGCCTGACCATCCCCTTCGATCTTCCGTCCAACTGGTAATCTCAATCAACGACCTGTCTGGAGCGGGTGCCGACCCGCTCCAGCGCAAAATTTTCCACCCCCCAGGCCAACACCTCGGCCGCGCAAGCCTTCTGCAAGCCATCGGGAACCGGCTGATTGAGAAATCTCAGCACCCGCCAGAGATCTTTTGCCCCACCGTCGTCAGCGGAAACCGCCAATGCGCCGTGACGCTTGCTGACCTTCTCATCGTCCGGCCCCAGAGCGAGCGGCAGATGGACGTATTCAGGATAGGGATAACCGAGGCTGGCCTGCAGAAAGACCTGCCGCGGGGTCGAGGTGAGCAGATCGCTCCCCCGCACCACCTGGTTGACCCCTGATTCGGCATCGTCCACCACAACCGCCAACTGATAGGCGAACAGGCCGTCGGCGCGGCGCAACACGAAATCCCCTACCACGCTTTCGAGTCGCTGTTCCTGCGAACCGAACACACCGTCGATGAAACAAACTTGATCCTGCGGCACCCTTATACGCAGCGATCGAGGGCGGCGCCCTTCGCCCAGACCGGTCCTGCAGGTGCCGGGATAGATGGGACCTTCTTCACCGACATGGGGAGCGCTGGCCAGCACCTCTTTTCGGGAACAGCCGCAGGCAAAGATCAAACCGGCCCGCTGCAACTGTTCGAGAGCGGCCTGGTAACGATCGGTCCGACGGCTCTGATAAAGCACCGGCCCGTCCCAAGTCATGCCACAAGACTCGAGCGTGCGCAGTATATGGTCCGCCGCCCCCGGCACCACCCGTGGCGTATCGAGATCCTCGATACGCACCAGCCATCGGCCGCCAACCTGACGAGCCAGGCAGTAACTGCCGACCGCCGCCACCAGCGAGCCGAAATGAAGCGGGCCGGTAGGGCTTGGGGCAAAACGCCCGACCACCGGCGTCTTTTTGTGCAGACTCATCATCAATCAGCAAAACCTTTCCTAATAAACTGACCGAAATAATGGGTTCAAGGCCGTTCCCTGTCAAGGTTAACCTGCTAAAATTTATAAGCAGGTCACCAGTGGAATATTCTCTGCCAGCATATCGTTAGACAGCACTCAACAAGGAGACAACGATGCAACCCACCCGCTTTTTATCATTCTGGTTGGCTTGTTTTTGCCTGACAGCGGGGCTCTGCTCCTGCGGAGGCAGCAGCGGAAGCGGAGGCGACGCCCCTCCCGCGGGCTTCGAGACCTTCCAGCTAGCGAATCTGGTCATCGGCCAGGCTCTCTTCACCGCCGGCACGGAAAATGCCGGCCGCGGCACGGGCGATCCGGGCGACATTACCGGTGACGGCATAGTAAGCCCTGTGGGCAACGCAGCCATCATAAACAGTCTCCTCTACATTCCCGACTCGGGCAACAATCGAATCCTCGGCTTCGACACCCTGCCAAATCTCAACGGCACTGCCGCGGACTTCGCCCTTGGCCAGAACGATCTGGCCAGCGGCAGTACCGGTTCGGGCTCCGGGCAATTGACGGCACCGCAGACAGTGAAAGCGACAGCCAGCCAACTGTTTGTCACCGACACCGACAACAACCGGCTGCTGATCTGGAATAGCCTGCCTGCGGAGAGCGGGGCGGCGGCCGATCTGGTGGTCGGCCAAGCCGGCTTCGGCTTTAACCTGCCGGGGGTGGCGGCCAACCGCCTGTCTGCCCCCGCCAGCTGTTTTGTTGTCGACAACCGACTGATTATAGCCGATCGGGGCAACCATCGCGTTCTGATCTGGAACAACATTCCTGCAGCAGATGGCGTTGACGCCGATCTGGTGTTGGGGCAGAGCGACTTTGCCCACAATGCCGCCAACGACGACAACCAGGACGGCGCCCAAGACATCACTCCCAGCGCACGCACCCTCAACACCCCCAGCGACATCTGGAGCGACGGCAACCGCCTCATCGTTGCCGACAGCGGCAATAACCGGGTCCTGATCTGGGACACTTTTCCCGCGGAGAATTTTGCCCCGGCCAGCACCGTAATCGGCCAACCCGACATGTCAAGCGCTACCGCCGGCATCTCCGCGACCGAACTCAACGCCCCCCTTGCCCTGGCTGGTGACGGACAGCAACTTTTCATCACCGATCGCAACAACCACCGGGTGCTGATCTGGGAAACTCTGCCTGATACCGACTTTGCCGCCGCCGATGTCGTGCTAGGGCAAAGTGATTTCACCCACAACACGGCAAACGATGATAATCAGGATGGAGTCGACGACGGGCAGCCTTCCGCCCGAACCCTCAAGCTCCCAGCTGGCATCGAACTGGTCGGAAAGCTACTGCTGGTAAGCGACACGGGAAATCATCGCGCCCTGCTATTTCAAGGGTTATAGCCAGAAACGGTTACCGAACCCACCAACCATAACTTCGAAACCGGCGAAATGCATTAACGAAATGCATTAACTGTATGCCCCAAAAATCCACGGCAAATCGCCAAAGTTCGCTATTTACCTTGACAAGACGTCCTCCGGCGAGTTATTGCTTACCGTACAAGTCATTTATCCAGCGAGCTTTTTGGAGGATTCGTGGTTATCACAAGGGCAACCGAATACGCCATACGCGCCGTGCTGTTCATGGCGATGCAACCACCCGGCACGACGGTATTGAAAAAGGACATCTGCCGGGAGCAGGACATCACCCCGGCCTTTCTTACCAAAATCCTGCAACCGTTAATCAAAAGCGGCATCGTCGGTTCGCAGCGTGGTGTTCGGGGCGGTTTTTTTCTCAACAAGGATGCTGACACCATTACCCTGCTCGACGTAATAAAGGCCGAGGAAGGTCCCATCCACCTCAACCTCTGCCTGGAGGAGGAGGGAACCTGCGATCGGGACACCTGCTGCCCGGTCAACAGGGTCTGGCAGGAAGCCCGCGCCGGCCTCGTAGAAACCCTGGATCGTTACACATTCGCCCATCTGGTCGAAATGACCCGCCAGGGCCAAGACCTGCCGCTGGCAAAATCTGCCTCGACATTCCACCAGTGAATGGCGATTGACTTTCGGCAAGTACTTCTATAGAGTTACGAGCCAAACAATTTAAATAAAGAAACAAGCAACATCTTTATCGAGAGTGGTGGAGGGAAAGGCCCTGTGAAACCACAGCAACCGATTCGCCAGCGGCGAATGCCAGGTGCTAATTCCTGCCCCGGAACGGGGAGAGATGAGGATGGAGCCGGGATCTGCCCAGATCGCTCTGAATAAACGGCCCCTTCCTGCATTTGCTAAGGGGCCGTTTTTTATTGGAGGGCCAGAGGCTTTTGGACCAATCGGTAGGCATCGTCACAACCGAATACGCAACCTTCGATGTTGAGCTGCAACTGGAAAGCGGTCGCCTGCTTGGACCGCCGCTAACCCTGGCCTACGAAACCTACGGCCAACTCAACGCCGATCGCTCCAACGCTATCCTGGTCACCCATGCCTGGACCGGCAACGCCCATGCCGCCGGCCGTCACAATGCCGAAGATCGCAAACCGGGCTGGTGGGACGACATGATCGGCCCCGGCAAGGTGCTGGACACCGAGCGCTACTTCATCGTCTGCAGCAACGTCATCGGTTCCTGTGGTGGCTCGACCGGACCGACCAGCATCAATCCCCGCACCGGTCGTCCCTACAACCTGTCCTTCCCGGTCGTCATGGTGCGCGACATGGTTCGCGCCCAGAAGCTACTCGTCGACCACCTGGGCCTCGATTCCCTGCTGACGGTCATCGGCGGCAGCATGGGGGCCATGCAGGCCTTGGAGTGGGGAGTGCTCTACCCGGACACGGTGCGCTCCATTATCCCCATTGCCGGCACCGGCCGTACCTCGCCCATGGCCATCGCCCTCAATGCCTTGGCCCGCCAGGCAATCTTCAACGACCCATTGTGGAAAAAAGGCAACTACAAGCCGGAGCATCCGCCGGCCGACGGACTGGCTCTGGGCCGGGCCGTCGGTCACATCTCATTCCTGTCCGACGCCTCCATGAACCTCAAGTTCGGCCGGCGTTTTTCGGCCCGGGACGGCATGTTCGACTTTTTCGGCCAATTCGAAGTGGAACGCTACCTCGAATACAACGGCCGCAATTTCATCGACCGCTTCGACACCAATGCCTTCCTCTACCTGGCCAAGGCCCTCGACCTCTACGATGTCGCCTGGAATTTCGCCAATCGCGAGGAGGCCCTCTCCTGTATTCAGTGCCCTTCGCTGTGGTTCGCGTTCAGCTCTGACTGGCTCTATCCGCCCCAGCAGACCGAGGAACTGGTGGAGATTCTCAACCGCATCGAGATACCGGTCGAATACCATCTCATCGATTCAGATTACGGCCACGACTCCTTTTTGATCGAGCCGGAAAAATTCACCCACCTGATCAGCGCCTTCCTCGAGCGACTAACGGCCTCCTGAGCAATCGGCAGGAGTCCGCCAACGGCTCAATCGAACGAATAATTACCCAAGACATAGCGGGAGATCCTGCGCGGCGCCATCGAGATCCTGCAGCTCAAGCCACTGATGCGAGCCAAGCGCCTTGCTATGCTCTGCCCTCCAGGTATTCGATAATCGCCGCCGCAGATTTTTTCGACCGACTCACCGCATCGGCAACGGTTTTTGCGCCTGTTACCACATCGCCAGAAGCGAAAACTCCTTCGCGCGTGGTACGACCCACTTCGTCTGTAATCACCAGTCCGCTTTTGCCGATTTCAATGCCCTTGAGATTGCTTCGGGGGGCTTGACTCACTGCAATAATAACGGAATCGGCCGGAATGAACGTTTCAGAGCCTTCGATTGTGCGAAGACTCGTTCCACCTGCTTCGGTTTCCACAAACTCGGTTTGCACGCAGTGCACGCCGCTATCGGTAATCTCCACAGGAGCATGGAAGAAAATAAAGGAAACACCTTCTATGCGGGCGTACTCATAATCATGCTGCGTGGCAGGCATGGCTTTCAATCCGCGGCGATACAGTATACTAGCCTCTGTTGCACCGTTTCGCAGGGCGGTGCGGGCGGCATCCATAGCTACGTTGCCCGCACCAATTACCGCAACCTTTTTCCCAAGCTCATAGGCTTCGGGGCTTTTGAGATAATTGATGGCGTAGTGCACATGGCCGAGGGTTTCGCCCTTAATGCGTAACGGGCGTGGGTTCCACACCCCGGTGCCGATAAACACAGCGGAATAGGCATCACTGAGCAGGTCATCAAGGGTGATGATGGGGCCCACAAGCATGTTGGGGCGAAACTTAACGCCCAGAGCCAGCAACCGCTTCTTCAATTTATCCAGCAGATCCTTAGGCAGACGGAAATCGGGGATGCCGTATCGGAGCACACCGCCGATTTTGTCTTTGGATTCAAAAATCGTCACATCGTAGCCGTTGGCAGCAAGGATAAATGCAACTGTAAGGCCGGATGGGCCAGAGCCGATAATGGCTATGCGTCCATCGCGGCGAACCGCGGTTTTTTCCGGCATATACTGGTCCAGATAGTAGCTGGAGATGTAATGTTCGATGTCACTGATTTGCACGGGGGAGCTTTTGCGGCCAAGCACACAGTGCCCTTCACAAAAATTCTCGTGCGGACAGATGCTGGAACAGATGACCGACAGCGGGTTGTTTTCGAACAGCATTTTTCCAGCTTCTTTCATTTCTCCATCAAGAAGCAGACGGATCATGTCGCTAATGGCTGTCTGGATTGGGCACCCTTCGCTACAGAAAGGCTTTTTGCATTGCAGGCAGCGCCTTGCCTCTTCAATAATATGCTTTCCCATGGTGTCGTACTCCCAAAGTATGGCAGCCCTTGTGGTTCAGAGCCCCCCAGCCCCCGATGTCGTCAAATATCCAAAGCGAGCTAGACTATTTTCCGTAGCAAGAGATTTTGAACATTTCTTTCATCTGCCCAGCAGGCCTGCCCCCTGCCCGAAGCTCCAGAAGATCGAACATCCGGCTAATCCCACCGCTTCTTCTATACGTCATCCCGCGCCACTTACACCCCGTTATGCACACAGCACCCCTCCTACGCCGCCAGCTCATGAGCTTGCGGTGCAAAAAACGTTCTTTTGTTGACGTTGCAGGGCACCAGAAAGCCTGATGCCCTACCTTGTGCCACTTGGTGCTGGAAGATGGTCAGCATTTCCCGGCTACTGCAACCAGACTGATGCCGAGTTTCTTTTCCAGATTTTGAACCTTCTGCAGATTTTCGTTGGACAGCTCCGCAATCGGGGTGTCGTTGCAACTGAACGCAAGCAGCGGTGAGTGAATTTCCCGTTCCAGTTTATTGATTTCCTGAAGGTCTTTTTCGGTCAACTTCGATAAGCTGCAAATCATGGCGTCACCTCCCATTTTCCTGAGACACGGGGAGAAAAAACAGCTCTCAAGTAAATAGTACAACACCGCAGGCATACGGTGCCAGTGAGAGTGGGAGGTGTTAAACAACCTGTCTTTCTGAAGTGAATAGTGCTCCTGTAATCAGACAACTACAAGAGCACCACAGTGTCTTGACAGAGCAGGGGAAGGAGATTCAAGCGGGACGCATTCCAATGTAAGCCATAGTAATACCGAACATCAGATCAAAAGGCCGCAACTTCGGGATCCACGCCTCAATCAAACAAATAATTATCCAAAATGTACCGGGAGATGCTGCGCAACGGCGGCATCGCCGGCAAATTGTCGACCGCAAACCAACGAGCATCCTCCAGCTCTTGATAATCGATGCGCAACTCGCCGCCGGCATAATCGGCCACGAATCCGGCCATCAACTGGCTGGGAAAGGGCCAGCACTGGCTGCCGACATAGCGCAGGTTGGCGATCTCAACCCCCGTTTCTTCCTGAACTTCCCGTGCGGCAGCCTCCTCCAGGCACTCGCCGAAGTGGACGAATCCCGACACCAGGCTGTAGCGGCCGGCTGGCCACTCGGCCTTGCGGGTCAGCAAAACTTCCCCCGGACGCTTCACCAAGGTGATGGCGCAGGGATGGACATTGGGGAAAAATACCCAGCCGCATTGCCGGCAGCGCTTGCCCCATTCTCCTGGCAGTCGCTGGGTATCGCCGCCACAACTGGGGCAACGTTGGCTACTTCTTTCCCAGTGCAGAATCTGCAAAGCAACCCCGCCGAGAGACAGTGATTCGATGGGGATCTGGCCGTGCCAGTCCGACAGTTGCACCACAACCCAGCCGGCCGGCAAGATGGCCGCTTCGTCGAGTTCCAGAAGACGGCAGGGCCGTCCGTCCCAGGTGCCGAGACAAAGTGGCGCGCCCCCCTGAGTCAGAATCGCCTCGGGCGGACTGTCGGGCAGGCGCGGCTGCTCAGCCGGCCCCTGCAACCATATCTCGCCATTGTGCAGCAACAACCATACTCCAGGCCCGCCGGGATCGACATCGGGAGTCTGCAGCTCAAAACGCTGCTGCAGACAGGCATTATTGAATGGCAGATGCAGCGGGGACAGATAGGAATCGGGCAACAGAACCATGGCAACACACTTCTCTTAGGTGCTTGGGGTCGAGAAGACACCCGTGTCTCGGATGAGCACCGCACAGGGTGCTACCGATTCCGATACTCGAACGATGCTCATTCCGCAGGATAAATGAGCGTCAACTCACCGAAAACTGCGCAAAAGGTCTGTGGCAAACAGCCGTGATAGTCCCCGTCGAGCTGGACCGCGGCGCGGGAACCGGTCACCGTCAGTTTTCGTCCCTTGAACCGCCAGGCTTCACTTTCGGCAAGGGATTTCCCCAGAGCGATTTTGATCATACTCCACAAAAAACCGAGACGCCCCTGCGGCCGGAAAAGGCAGACCTCCAGAGCATCGTCCTGAAGCGAAGCTTTGGGAGTGATGGAAAAACGACCGCCATAATAGCGGCCATTGCCAATGACAGCGGAACAGCCTTGAAAACGACACCCCTCTTCATCTACAACTTCAATGTTAGCGCTTGCTGAGCGCAGCAAAACCGCCAAACCGCTGACCAGATAGGCTAACTTACCGAGCCAGCGTTTCACTCGCAGGTTGACCCCGGCCACCACCTCAGCATCAAAACCGATCCCGGCCATCAGCAAAAACCGCGTATCATCGGCCAAACCGAGACATACCGGCCGCGGGGTGCCGTATAGAGCAATTTCACAGGCCCGTTCCAGGTCAAAGGGGATCCCGACCTCGAGGGCAAAGACGTTGGTGGTGCCTAAAGGGATAAAGGCCAGCGGTACCGCGGAAGGCGCCAGGCCGTTGACCACCTCGTTGAGAGTGCCGTCACCGCCGGCAGCAATGATCCGGTCAAAACCGGCAGCTTTTGCATCGGCGGCCGCCCGCTGTGCATCGCCGCGCTTTTCGGTCAGGACGAGATCAACATCGGCGCCTCGGGCCTGCAGCCACGCAACGGCTCGGTCTATTTGGCTACGGGCGTTGCCGCCGGCCACCGGATTGGCGATCAGCTCGATTTTCATAAATACCCCTTCCCCGGCTTGTAGCCCGCCTCTCTCCTTGATCGATATTGGCCTCACACGAAGCTTCAATATGCCGTGTTGCCTCAAGGCATGCAAGATCTTTCCGCCTGATGCAAGGCAAGGACCGCTGGCAATCGGCAATTACAACAGTCAAGGGATTGAAAGACAGTGCCTCAGCAAAAACGGGGCAAAAAAAAATCGCTCCGGGCTGAAGGAGCGACAAACGGAAAATTCAAAGGCGTTAAGACCACCCCGAAGGGCCGGTCGGGAGAGGCATTTCGGGATTACCAGACCAGATGCAGCTTCAGGCCACAGGTCGGGTTGAGCAGATCATCGGCGGCCACCACAATACTCAGGGGACTGGTCGGCAGGTCGACCTGGACGCCGGCAAAAGCATTAGCTTTGGTATAGGCCCGTTCGCGCAGCGTGGCCGGCTCCAATTCGGGCGGCAATTCGTTTGCGGGATCGGAAGGCTCGTTTTGCAGTGCGGCCGGAGCAGCGACCAGGGTCAGATCGACACTTTTTACGGAAGCGGCAACCAAATCCCTGCCCTCGGTGTCGATCAGGGCGGGGAGATTACCCTCTCCGGCGGAAGCGCTGCCGACAGTCAAAGCCAGCAATATTCCAAAAATTGTCACTATCTGCTTCATTGGGTTCTTCTCCTTGCTACCCGCAAACGCTAACCGATCGACGGAGCAGCCTTCTGTTTCGGCACCTGTGTTATATTCAATAAAGATGCCAACAGTTCAGCAAGCGACCGTCAGCCGAATTACCTGACCGATATTCTTTGAAAAAACCGGCATCTCCTCAAAATCCGTGCAGGGTCAAAGTGTTGCATTTTAGACACAGTTGCAACAGAAAGCCGGCATGCTGTCGCCAAAGGGCGACCGGCTTGGACAAATCTTGACGGCGAACCACAGCCCGAAAGAAAATACTGCGAGCGCCACCATTTCAATGGCGGGATTAAAGGACAAAAAATGAAACAACCAGCAGGCAGATTGCTGGCCGTGGGAGATATTCACGGCTGCCTCAAGCCATTACAGCAGCTAATGAATCAGGTAGCGCCAAAAGAAGAAGACCAGATCGTCTTTCTGGGGGACTACATTGACCGTGGCCCTGATTCGCGCGGGGTAATCGATTATCTTCTCAATTTTCACGACCGATGGCCACAAACCGTCTTTCTCAAGGGCAACCACGAAGCAATGCTGCTCGACTTTGTGGCCGGGCGTGAACAGCTGCTCTACCTCTTAAACGGCGGCGAAACCACCCTTTTCAGTTATCGCGAGGAAGGGCGCCTGCAGATCCCCGAAGCGCATCTGCAGTTTCTGCACAGCCTGCGCCTCTATTTCGAAACGGACCAATACCTCTTTGTTCACGCCGGTCTGCGCCCGGAAATACCGATAGAAAATCAGAGCGAAGAAGACTTGTTATGGATTCGCGAGGAATTCCTCTCTTCCGCCTACCGCTGGGGAAAGACCGTCGTATTCGGCCACACCCCGATGCCCAAACCGCACCTGACAACCGACCGTATCGGGCTCGACACCGGCGCCGTCTACGGCTACACCCTGAGCTGCTGCGACGTGGAGCGCCGCAAAATCTGGACCGTCCCGGCGAGCTAGTTCCCCGACAATTTCTCCCGCCGCAGCAAATCACCTGGCCGGGCACCGGCCGGCAAAGCCATGACAATTCGCGCATTGGGTTGGGCAACGGCCATGGGCTGCCCTTTTTCTGAAGCCAGCGGACCGGCAGGGAAGAACGCCTGGCGCATCTCGGGGCCGATCAACTCCAGCTCCTCGTCGGGGAAAAAGCGGTTGCGGCCCTCGACAGTACCCCGCCCATCCGGCCCAACCGACAACACCACACCGACAAAATCGTGGCTGCGCCGATAACGGGAGTCGCTGCGATGCACCTGGACATCTTGCGTTCCGGCCAAAAAACCATCGCCATAGGGCCGATGGCTGACCTTTTCCAGCTCCTCACGCCAGTGCGGATCATAGCGGTAGCCCGTCGGATCGGCCAGATAGCAGTCGAGGGCGGCGCGATAGACACGGGTCACCGCTGCGACATAGTAGCGGCTCTTCATACGACCTTCAATTTTGAAGCTGTCGACCCCTGCATCGGCCAGCTGGGGCAAATATTCGATCAGGCAGAGGTCTCGACTGTTCATGATATAGCTGCCTCGCGGGTCCTCTTCGACGGAGAAGAATTCTCCCGGCCGGGTCTCCTCCTGCAGCGCATATCGCCAACGGCAGGACTGGGCACACAGACCGCTGTTGGCACTGCGATCGGCCAGCGCCGCCGACAACAGGCAGCGTCCCGAATAGGCAACGCACTGGGCCCCGTGAACAAAAACCTCGAGCTCCGCACTGGTCCCGGCGCGAACCGCCCGGATATCGTCCAGCGTCAGCTCCCGAGCCAGGTTGACACGCTTGACCCCCACTCCGCGCCAGAATTCAGCCGCAGAGCCACTGGTGGTATTGGCCTGGGTAGAAAGATGTATCTCGCGACCGGGATCGACCCGCTTCACGGTAGCCAGCACGGCGGGATCAGCGACAATATAGGCATCGAGATCGAGGAGACGCAACTCCTCAAGATAGCCGGCCAGGCCATTCGATTCATCTGGCCGCAGGTAGGCGTTCAGTGTCAGGTAGAGCCTTTTGCCGGCGGTGCGCACCAGATCTCGGGCCCGGGCCAATTGTACCAGGCTGAAATTGCCGGCCAGTGCCCGCAAACTGAAATGCTCGCCGCCCAGATAGACAGCATCGGCGCCATAGGCCAGAGCCGTTTCCAGTTTTCCCAGATCCCCTGCCGGGGCCAATAACTCAGGCTGACGCATGTTCTTTGCAGGCTCCTTTATTACCTAATTCGTGTTCATCCGGAAACCCCTGACAAAACCTACCTGATCCAGGGCCATAGATTTACCCCATGAGGCGCTTGCTCATATTCGCACCCCACAATGGATCTTCAAAATAACACAAAAAGGCATTCGCGGGTAATCGTCCAAGCGCTCTGCAAACGAGCATTCCCCTTGACAGGTGCTTATAAAGCCTATAATTTTCAACCGATCACCCCATTTTTCCGGCCCGGCAGAGGGCCATTAACTGCCCGGACAGGAGCGCCATGAGTTTCCGTCTTCATCTCACATCGATTCTACTGGCAGGTGCTGCCCTGAGCGGCTGCGCTGTTCCCCAGCAAACCGCAAACAGCTCCCGGGCAATGAATGAAATAGCCCGCCTGAATAACAACCAGCAGCAACTGGCTCAACGCCTTGACAAACTGCAGCAGCAAATTAATCAACTGGAAAGTCAGCTGCAGAAACAACAGGCTGCCTCTACCGATTTGCAGCAGACAGCAGCACAAAAGGGCACCACGGACTGGCAAAAGGCCGAATCATCCACTCTGCCCCCATCTGCTATGGCCACGCAGGGTTCACCGACCGAACTCTATCTGAAGGCCTTTGCCGATTATGCCGCCGGCCGCTATCAACCGGCTATCGAAGGCTTCAGCGCATTTATTGACAGTTATCCCGGCAATGATTATGCGGGGAATGCGCAATATTGGCTCGGAGAATGCTATTACGCACTGGAGGACTATCAGCAAGCGGTGCAGGAGTTCGAAAAGGCCGCCTATCAGTATCCCGAAAGCGGCAAAGCACCCGAGGCGCTGCTGAAGATGGTCCCGGCACTGCGCCGGCTCAACCAGTTCGAACAAGCCCGGGATGCGCTGCAACTGCTGCTTCGGCGCTATCCCGACAGTCCGGCGGCGGCTCGGGCGAAAGCTGGCATCTGAAACGGGCTGCAGACCGCTGTCAACCAAATCACCCGAAACATTGTACATTGCTGTTCTAGATAGGGGGTACTCATGTCACTCGTTAAAAAAGCGCTATTTCTGGGCTGTTTTCTCTTGCTGCCCTTCTCCTCCATGGCCCAGGAGCAGCCACACATTTACACCATTAAAAAGGGCGATACCCTTTGGGGCATTTCCCAGCGTTTCATCAAGGATCCCTATTACTGGCCGAACCTCTGGTCCCACAATCCCTTCGTCACCAACCCCCACCTGATCTATCCGGGACAGAAAATAGCCATATACGACGGTCGCATCGTCTTTTTGCCGGAGGCCGTTGAACCCACCGCAACCGAAAAGCCGGAAGCGGTAGCCGAGCCGCCCCTGCCCGAACCGCAAGAGGAGTTGACCGTAAAAGCTCTCGGTGGCACCGAAGGGTTCATCAGCCTCGGCCAACTGGAAGTCGCCGGCACGCTGGTCGACACCACCGACAACAGGCTCTTGATAACGGAGGGGGCCCAGATCTTCGTCGAAGCCGAGAGCGCACAGGGTCTCAAGCCGGGCGATCTTTACACCCTTATTGAGGTCGGCAAGAAAATCAAGCACCCTGTAACGAGCAAGACTCTGGGGCACCAGACCTCTGTAGTCGGTCAGGCCCGTATCCTGGAAAGCACCCCGCAGCTGGCCACCGCCGTAGTGGAACGCAGCGACAAGGAAATCACCCGCGGCGCCCGGCTGATTCCGAGCCAACTGCCGCAGCAGGAGATCATCCTGCAAAAAGCCGAGCAGCCTCTAACGGGCTACATCATCGGCGGAGAGAGCGAAAAGCTGGCCCTCAGCCAGTTCGACGCCATTTTTGTCGACTTGGGATATGAGGACGGTTTGCGCGAGGGCAACATGCTCTACATCACCCGTCCCCGCAAACAAACCGAGATGGCCCTGAAGGGACGCGACCTTGCCCTCCCGGACGTCCTGCTCGGTGCAGCCGTGGTTATCAGCACCCATGCCGACACAGCCGCAGCCCTGGTTCTCAAATCGTCCCAGGCCATTTATGCCGGTGACCGAGTCGTCACGCCGGCTGAATAAGTCTCTCTATAACATCAAGGTACTGCACTATGCGAAACAGGGCAGACCATTTTTGAGCAAAGAGGATTGAACGGTTGTTCAATCCTCTTTGTTTTTTCACCGACCCCGATATGACCAGAGAACAACAGAACTGGCTGCGCCTGCACCTGACCTCCGGCCTCGGCCGTGTCGGGATAATGCGTCTGATGGAGGCCTTTGGCTCAGCAGAAGCCATTCTTGCCGCCGGTCCGACCGCCTGGCGGCAACAGGCCGGCATTCGAGCGGCGGTAGCCGCCGCGTTGCCCGCTCCGCAAGATCCTCATCTGCTACGAACCGTTCAGCATCTGGACAGAATCGGCGCCACCATCATAACCTTCTGGGACCGGCACCGCTACCCTGCAGCCTTGCGCACCATTTACGACCCACCCGCCCTCCTCTATGTCCTGGGCGAACTCCCCGAAGCAGAATCCCTGGCCGTTGTCGGCGCCCGCCGCGCCTCGGAACCCGGCCGCAGACTGACCAAGTCGATCTGCGCCGAACTGGCAGCACGCGATATCACTATCGTCAGCGGCCTGGCCCGCGGAATCGACAGTGCAGCCCACCTGGGCGCTTTGGAGACGGGCCGCACCGTGGCAGTCCTAGGCTGCGGCATCGACCTGATCTATCCGCAGGAAAACATCGAGCTGGCCCACCGCATCGCCTCGGCAGGCGCTATCCTCTCCGAATACCCGCCCGGAACCCCGCCCCTGCCAGGCCATTTCCCGGGCCGCAACCGTATCATCAGCGGCCTTGCCAAAGGGGTGGTGATCGTCGAAGCAGCCGAAAAAAGCGGCTCACTGCTGACCGCCGACTTCGCCCTCGAACAAGGCCGTGAAGTCTTTGCCGTTCCCGGCCAGGTCTACTCACGAACCAGCGGCGGGGTCAACCGCCTGCTAAAAGACGGCGCGCATCTTGTGACCGAGGCGCGGGATATTCTGGACACTCTCTGGCCCGACAGAGCATCTATTCTAACGATTTCGGCGGATGACCCGCTGCCGAAAAAGCTCTCTGCAGAGCAGTTGACCGTTTACGAAAACCTCGGCGCAGAGCCCCTTCACATCGATGAACTGGCCCGGAAATGCCGCTTGACACCTATGGAGCTTTCGGCTATTTTACTGCACCTAGAACTTGAAGGCGGAGCGGAACAGCTCCCAGGAACACGCTATATCCGTAAAAATTCACCTCGGTAACGCGGAGGTTTATGACCGGGAACCCTCTTAAAGAACGGGTGCTGGCCATTGTCAGCATCATCGCCCAATATGTCGCCGAAGAGAATCAACTACCCTCCAGTAGCGACATTGTCGAGGAATTGCTGGCTTCGGGGTTTGAAGCCGAAGAAATCGACGCCGCCTTTCACTGGATGGAAAGCTTCTCATTGCAGGAGTGCGTTCCATCCCACGCTGAACTGACTATTCCCAGCCAACGTATCTTTACTCCTCAGGAATGCCAGGCCATCTCCTGTGAAGGCCGCGGCTTTCTGACCCAGATACGTGGACTGGGCATTCTCGATGATGCCTCCCAGGAGGATATCATTCAAAAAGCGGTCCAGTTGGGCGAGGACGAAATGACCCTCGCCGACGTGAAAAATCTGACAGCACTGACCCTCCTTTCCAGGTCGCATAACGAATGGTTGCGAGAGGTCGATTGTTTCATGGACGACGACTGGAAACGGCTTTACCACTAACGGCGCAAACGGGCTGCGGAAATCCGCAGCCCGTTTCGATTAGCAGGCTTGTTGAAAAAGTCCCTCCATGACCTTTTTTGCGCCGCAGGCCGAAAACAAGTTTCTGCCTTGCTCTGAAAACCTTGGGAACATAAAGAAACCTTTGATTTTGGTCGCCCATCCCAGGGCTCAATGGGCTTTTTTTCAACAGCCTTTAAGAGCAACGGCCGCAACCTTCTTTTGTTCTGGCAAGCAATTGCCAAAAACCCATTGAGGCGTTCATGGCTAAATCACTAGTGATCGTCGAGTCCCCCGCCAAAGCGAAAACCATTGAGAAATTCCTTGGTCCCGACTTCAAGGTCCTGGCCTCTTACGGTCATGTTCGGGCCCTGCCCAGCAAGCAGGGTTCGGTCGATATCGAAGCCGATTTCCAGCCGCGTTATCACGTCCTGCCGGAAAGCAAAAAGCAGATCGCCCTGCTTAAGAAAGAAGCCAAGAAGAGCGATGAACTAATTCTCGCCACTGACCCCGACCGCGAAGGAGAGGCCATCGCCTGGCACCTGCTGGAAGCGCTAGACATCGATGAAGCAGGGGATTCCCCCAAGGTCAAGCGAGTTACATTCCACGAAATCACTAAGAACGCAGTCCAGGAAGCGGTCGCCCACCCGGGCCATATCTCACGTGACCTGGTCGACGCCCAGCAGGCCCGCTCCATTCTTGACTATCTGGTCGGCTTCAACCTGTCGCCCTTTTTGTGGAAAAAAATTCGTTACGGTCTGTCCGCAGGCCGCGTGCAATCGGTTGCCCTGCGCCTGATCTGCGATCGCGAAAAAGAGATTCAGGCCTTCAAACCCCAGGAATACTGGACCATCGAGGCCGACCTCAAGACTGCCGCCGACAGCACCTTCCACGCCCGTTTGCAGGCCGTCGACGGCAAAGCGCTGAAAAAATTCGACATCGGCAACGAGACCTCCGCCACCGCCCTGGTCGAGGCCCTGGCCGACCAGACCATTCAGGTGGCCAGCATCAAGCGCACCGAAAAGAAGCGCCAGCCCACGGCGCCCTTCACCACCAGTACTCTGCAGCAGGAAGCAAGCCGCAAACTTGGGTTTTCCGCCCGCAAGACCATGAGTCTGGCGCAAAAGTTGTACGAAGGGATCGATATCGGCAATGGCGCCGAGGGTTTGATCACCTACATGCGTACCGACTCGGTGGCCCTGTCGGAAGTTGCCAAGCAGGAGGCCAAAGAGGTTATCACCGAACTGTACGGCGCCGAGTACGCCCTTAAAAAACCGCGTACATTCAAAAACAAGGCGAAAAACGCCCAGGAAGCCCACGAAGCGATCCGCCCGACCACCATCGCCAACACGCCGGACAAGATCAAGGGGTATCTCAGTTCTGACCAATACCGTCTCTACCGGCTTATCTGGATGCGCACCGTGGCCTCGCAGATGGCCGCCGCCCTGCTCGACGCCACCAGCGTCGATTTGAGCGCCGGCGAGCGTTTCACCCTGCGCGCTACCGGCCAGGTCATCCGCTTCGCCGGCTTCATGAAGCTGTACATTGAAAGCAGTGATGACGCCGAAGAACAGGATGAGGCAACCCTTCCGCCTCTGCAGGAGCAGGAAATTGTCACCTGCCAGGAACTGCTGCCGGAACAGCACTTCACCCAGCCGCCGCCCCGCTACAGCGAAGCACGCCTGGTAAAAACCCTGGAAGAATACGGCATCGGCCGGCCGTCCACCTACGCCTCCATCATCAATACCCTGACCGCCCGCAAATACGTGCGGCTGGAAAAACGGGTCTTCTACCCCGAGGATGTCGGCACGGTGGTCAGCGACCTGCTGGCCAATCATTTCCAGCGATATGTCGACTACAATTTCACCGCCCAGCTCGAAGAGGACTTGGACGCCATCTCCCGCGGCGAGACCCAGTGGCGGCCGGTGCTCAAGGATTTCTGGGATCCCTTCATCAGCCTGTTGAAACAGAAGGAAACGGAAATCTCCAAGCAGGATGTCACCACCGAGAAGACCGACCGGGAGTGCCCCGAATGCGGCAAACCGCTGGTCATCAAACTCGGCCGGGCCGGGCGCTTCATGGCTTGCAGCGGCTTCCCCGACTGCCGTTATACCGAAGCCCTGAACGGCGAGGTCCGAGAAGAGCCGGTGGTCTCGGACCAGAAGTGTGAGAAGTGCGGCGCCCCGATGCTTATCAAGGAAGGCCGCTACGGCAAGTTCTACGCCTGTTCGGCTTACCCGGCCTGCAAAAATATCCAGCCTCTGGTCAAACCCAAGGCCCTCGGCATCACCTGTCCCGCCTGCCAGGAAGGGGAGCTGCAGGAAAAGAAGAGCCGCTACGGCAAGATCTTCTATTCCTGCAACCGCTACCCCAAGTGCAAGTTCGCCCTCTGGGACCTGCCCATCGAGGAACCTTGCCCCAAATGTAATTTTCCGTTGGTGGTAGAGAAAGTCACCAAACGTGACGGCACCTATCGCAAGTGTCCCCAGGAAGATTGCGACTGGAAGTTGGTGCTGGTGCCGCCGGAGAAAAAGGCTTCGAAGAAGGCGGCGCCTAAAAAAAAAGCCGCCAAAAAGACCGCGGCCAAGAAAGCCGCGCCGAAGAAAAAGGCGGCCGGCAGCAAAACAAAGAAAGCCCCGGCTGCCAAAACCAAAGAAGACTGATCTTCAACCGACCGGACCGCACTGTCCGGTCGGTTTTGCTTTGCGGACCGGCAACAACAACGGGCCCGAAAAAAGGAAATGTACGTGTCCACCAGTACCCCAATTACCATCATCGGCGCCGGCTTGGCGGGCTGCGAAGCGGCCTGGCAGGCGGCTCGCGCCGGCTGCGCCGTCACCCTGTACGAGATGAAACCTCAGCGTTTCTCGGAAGCTCATCAATCCGCCGGGCTGGCGGAGCTGGTCTGTTCCAACAGCCTGCGCGGCGCCGGCATGAACAACGCGGTCGGCTGTCTTAAAGAGGAGTTGCGACGCTGCGGAACCCTCTTTATGGAGGCAGCCGATGCCACGGCAGTTCCCGCCGGCGGTGCCTTGGCCGTCGACCGGGAGGCCTTCTCCAACTACATTACCGAGTGCATCGAGAACCACCCCCTGATCGAACTGCGCCGCCAGGAGCTGAGCGGAATTCCCGCCGAAGGCTCGGTGATCATCGCTTCGGGCCCCTTGACCTCGGCAGCCCTATCGGCGGAGATCGCCCGCCTGACCGGCGCGGAACACCTCTATTTCTACGACGCCATTGCCCCCATCATCGAAGCCGAGTCGATCGATTTTTCCATTGCCTGGCGCGCTTCCCGTTACGGTCGCGGTGGCGACGATTACGTCAACTGCCCCCTCGACCGCGACCAGTACATGGCATTTGTCGCTGCTCTCAAGGAAGCGGAAAAAGTGCCGGGGCGTGACTTTGAAAAGATCATTCACTTCGAAGGCTGCATGCCGGTCGAAGAAATGGCCGCCCGCGGCGAGCTGACTCTGGCTTTCGGCCCGATGAAACCCGTCGGCCTGCCAGATCCACGCACCGGCCGCGAGCCTTTTGCCGTGTTGCAGCTGCGCCAGGACAACCTGCACGCCACCCTGTACAACATGGTCGGCTTTCAGACCAAGCTGACCTACCCCGAGCAGCGCCGAATCTTTCGCACCATCCCCGGCCTGCAGGAGGCGCGCTTCGCCCGCCTCGGCAGCATGCACCGCAATACCTTCATCAATGCCCCGCGCTGCCTGCACAACGGCCTGCAGTTCAAACAGGACCCGCGGCTGTTCTTTGCAGGCCAGATTACCGGGGTGGAAGGATACGTCGAATCGGCTGCCACCGGTCTGCTGGCCGGGCTGTGCGTCGCCGGCCGACAAAAGGGTTTGCCGCTGCCGCTGCCACCGGGCACCACCGCCCTCGGGGCCCTGCTGCACCATCTTTCCGCCTCCAGCCCGGAAGATTTTCAGCCCATGAACGTCAATTACGGGCTCTTCCCCCCCCTAGAGGGAAAGCGCAAAAAACGTAGCGAACGGCGCCTGGCCATGGCCGAACGGGCACTGACAGAAATTGTCCCCTGGTGGCAAAAAGTGGCATCCATTTTCCCCTGAGTTCCGCGTAAACCGCCATAAACCGTTGTCGACAAAAAGGCCTGCTTATTGCAATAGCCTAAACATTCTGGCTTTCACGGCTATTTCACAATCGCGTGCAAATGGTCTATAATGCCCACGGTTCGGCCACGTTCGGCAACGGCCGCACCCAACGGTTATTCCATGCTGTTCCGCTCTAAGATGGAACGCATATAAATCTTCTTATCGATTTTTTTGATGTCTGCCTCGTTGACCACAACAGCTGCCCCTGACCAGTTGCTCCAGCAGCTTCACCAAACGCGCGAACTGGGCTCCTTTGAACTGGCTCTCTATGATCGCCAGTTTCTGTTGCTGGGCATCAGTACACCTCAGGCGGCCCTGTGCGGAAATCCGGACAATCCATTCTGCAACCCGGCCTGCCATGCCCGGCGGGCGGCAAAGGTAGCGGCAACCGAAGCCGAAGAGGAGCCACGACTGATCAACTGCCCCGGCTCCCTGCAACACTGCCTGGTGCCCTACCATGACGAGAGCGGGCACCGGCAGTACCTGCTTATCGGTGGCGTACGCGAAACTCAGGTCAACCTTTCTTATCTGGAAGAACTCTCCAGCCTCAATCGGGTAGCAGCCCTTCCCCTGCTGGAACGTTGGAGCGACCTGTCACACTTCACAGCTACGGAACTACTGACCGCCGGTCGCACAGCACAATCGCTGTTAATTTCAACCGAGGCCGCTTCCGACGACCCCGACGCTGAAGAGATGCCCCTCACCGAGGGCCTGATCGACGCATTGGTTCAAGCTGGCAGTGTCCTACCCTCGGTCACCGACCAGTACGCTTTGAACACCGCAATCCGTTCTTTGCTGGAACCCGTTTTCGGCCCCGGATCCGTTTCTTTGCTGGCCCCCGGGGAAACCGAACCTCAGCTTCATTGTCTCGAACGCTGGCAATCCTCGTCCTCACCTAACGGCTCGACGTCATCGAACGTTTCCGGTAACGAGCAACTGACCTGCCTGCCTCTGCTGGGAGATGGGGAAGTGCTCGGCAGCCTTTTGTGTTGTGGCCCCTGCCCCTCCTCCAGGGACATGCAACTGCTCAATATGCTTGCTGAACGTATTTCTCACCGACTACAGCAATTGCAAGGGTCGGGGGCTTCGCAGAAATCTCCAGCTCTGTTTGCAGAGGAGTTCCGGCCACTGCTGGCACTGAACAAACCACAGGAACTCTGCGAACACATCCTCAAGCACGCCGTGTCCCTGGTCCCGGCCGGCAAGGCCTCGCTGATGCTGCTCAACAGCAGCGGCAGCAAACTCCATCTGCTGGCCAGTTTCGGCATGAACCAGGCCATGGCCGCTGACCTCTGCGTGCCGGCAGACCAGGGCATCGCCGGGCAGGTGCTGCAGAACGGCCAGCCTCTGCTGGTCGAAGACCTGGAACAGGACCCACGAATCTCCAGTGCTCCGCGCCCCCGGTTTGATTCCAAATCGCTGTTGTGTATGCCCCTGACCGCGGGGGACCGACAGCTCGGCGTTATCTGCCTGACCGACCGCAAGGACGGTCGCCCCTTCAACGAACAGGACCTGGCTTTGCTTGTCGAGCTGATCGATTCGGCCGCCTTGCTGATCGAACGGTTGCTCAACCGCCGCCAGGTGGACAAGCTGCTTGACCAGGTGGCCCTAGATCCCGCTACGGGGGTCTACAGCGCAAACATGTTCGGGCGGCGCTTCAGCGAAGAAGCCAGCCGTGCCACCCGCCTCAGAAAGACCCTCGCTCTGCTGCTTGTCCGTCCTGACCAGCCGGAGGAAACGGACCACCAGCAGACTCTCGAACTGGCCGGTCGCCTGCAGAACCTGGTCCGCCGAATGGATGTTGTCGGCCGGCTTGACGACCACCTGTTTGCCGTGCTGCTGCCCGATACCACCGTTGAGGTTGCCCTGACCATCGCCAGACGGCTTCATGGCGAAGACACTGAAGACGACGCTGCAAAGCTGCCTGGCATTTCCTGCGGCATCGCCCTCTATCCCACCAACGGTACCACTTTCGATACCCTGCTCGATTCGGCCAGGGGAGCTCTGCAAAAAGCCTGGCAGCAAGGCGGGAGACAGGCCGCCCTTTGCGAAACCACTGCCAGAAACGACAAGATCGTCTTTCTCTAGTGCAAAACCGGTTATATCTCTCGTAAAATGCTCTTCTGCCGGACCGACTGCCTGCCACCATCCCGGACCTTTCCAACATCGTCACTCTCTTTTCTTTCTGAAGCTTCTCTGCTATAAAAACGCACATCGGCCGCAAGACCTGGCTGTTAACCCGTTCAGCAACTTATTCAGGTATTCACAATGCCCACAGTGACTTGTTCGTCTTTTCTTTCACCTTCAGACTCACTGCTGGTTCTGGCATCGGCCTCGCCACGCCGCCGTGAACTTTTGGCTTCTCTCGGCATCGAGTTCACGGTCGTACCAAGTGAGGCTCCGGAAACCCTGCTACCTGGCGAATCGCCCCGGGAGCACGTCATGCGCTTGAGCCGGGAAAAAGCCCTGGAGGTTGCCAATCGCGGGGAGGTTCCGGGACGCTGGTTCCTCGGCAGCGACACGGTGGTGGTACGCGACGATGCAATCCTCGGCAAGCCAACCGACGCTGCCGATGCTGCCGCCATGCTGCGCTCCCTTTCGGGACGCAGTCATCGGGTACTCTCGGGCTATGCCATTTACGACCGCATCAACGAAACGATGGAAGTCAACGCGGTCACGACCCGGGTCCGGTTCAAGGAGTTGACAGAGCGCGAGATCGCGGGGTACATTGCCACCGGCGAACCCTTCGGCAAGGCCGGCTCCTACGCCATTCAGGGCATCGGCGCATTCATGATTCCGGCCATCGAGGGCAGCTACAGCAACGTCGTCGGCCTGCCGCTGTGCGAGGTGGTGGCAGCCCTTGAACGACTCGGCGCCCTGCGCCTGTTCTCGGCAGAAGAAACATCGGCGGACTGACCAACAACGCCCTTGCTGCTGCCATTCCACACTTTTCTTCACAGATCCGGATCAGACCATGAGTATTCGCGACAACCTGGCCGATATACAGTCCCGCATTCAGCAAGCTTGCCAAAGAGCCGGCCGCGATCCCAAGGAGGTACGGCTGGTGGCCGTCTCCAAAACCAAACCTGCTGCGATGATCGAAGAAGCCGCCACAGCCGGACAGCATCTGTTCGGCGAGAGCTATGCCCAGGAATTCAGCGCTAAATTCGACCACCTGGAAACGCCCGTTGAATGGCACTTCATCGGCGGCCTGCAGACCAACAAGGTCAAGTATCTGCGCGGGAAAGTTGAGCTGATTCACTCCGTCGACCGGCTCTCCCTGGCCGAGGAAATCGAGCGGCAGTGGGCAAAAATCGACCAGGTTGTCAATGTGCTCATTCAGCTCAATCTCGGTGCCGAAGACAGCAAATCCGGAGCCGACGAGGCAGAGCTGGAAGAACTGCTGCGCCAGGTGGCGGCCCTGCCCCATCTGCGGATCCGCGGCCTGATGGCCCTGCCACCCTATCTGGCGGACCCGGAAGAAGTCAGACCCTTTTTCCGACGCCTGCGCCAGCTGGCCGAAACCATGAATAGCCGCCACATTCCCGGTGTCGAACTTAACGAACTTTCCATGGGCATGAGCCACGACTTTGAAGTAGCTATTGAAGAAGGTGCTACCTTGGTTCGGGTCGGTTCGGCAATCTTCGGCGCCCGCATTTAGGAGGCTGTCGAACTTGCCATGAACCGACTGCAAAATTGTCTGTCCGGTCCAAATTCCCGACAATTCTCGACAAATAGCACTGCTATTCGCTCTCAAATTCTCAAAAACCTGGACTCAAACAGCCCATTTTTCGTTTCGACCCGCTAAGTCCGACACCCTCCTGGAAGGTAACCCATGAGCAACCAGCAACCCCGGGCCCTGTGGGCCTCCCGTCTCGGTTTTATCCTGGCCGCTGCCGGCAGTGCCGTAGGCCTCGGCAACATCTGGAAATTTCCTTATATCACCGGCCTCAACGGCGGCGGCGCCTTCGTCCTCGTCTACCTGATCTGCATCGCCCTGGTGGGACTGCCGATCATGATGGCCGAGCTGATGATCGGTCGCCACACCCGCCGCGATGCAGTCGGCGCCTTCATCCAACTGGAAAGCCGGCGTTCCTTCTGGCTGAGTGCCGGCTGGGTCAGCGTCGGCGCGGCCTTTATCATTCTGTCCTACTACTCGGTGGTCGCCGGCTGGACTCTTGATTACGTCTATCGCGCCCTCATCGGCAGCTTCAGCGGCCAGCCACCGGAAGTTGTAGAAAGCCTGTTTGGCGGTCTGATTACCGACGGACCGCGCCAGATCGCCTGGCATCTGCTGTTTATCGTCCTCTGCCTGGGTATCGTCATCGGTGGCGTTCAGAAAGGCATCGAACGCTGGAGCAAAATCCTCATGCCGCTGCTCTTCGCCTTGCTGGTTCTGCTGTTCGCCAACGGCATGCTCAGTGACGGCGCCCTGGAGGGCCTGGCCTTCATGTTCCGCCCCGACTTCTCCAAACTGACCCCCGGAGCGGTTTTGGAGGCCCTCGGTCACGCCTTTTTCACCCTCTCGCTGGGCATGGCGGCCATGATCACTTACGGCTCCTATTTAAGCCGCCAGGAGAACCTCTTTGCCGCCGGCCTGCGGGTGGCCCTGCTCGACACCGGCATCGCCTTGATGGCCGGCCTAGCGATCTTTCCGGTGGTCTTTGCCGTCGGCCTGGAACCGGCCGCCGGACCTGGACTGATTTTCAAGACCATTCCCGTAGTCTTTTCCCAGCTGCCCGGCGGTTATCTGCTGGCCATCCTGTTCTTCCTGCTCTTGTCCTTTGCCGCTCTGACCAGCGCCATCTCCCTGCTTGAAGCCCAGGTCGCCTATCTGATCGATGAACGGGGCTGGGGTCGGCGAAAGGCCACCGGTTTCCTCGCCGGCCTGGCCTTCGTGGTCGGCATCCCCACCGCTCTCTCCTACAATACCCTAGGCGATTGGCACCTTATCGGCGAGCGCACCTTCTTCGACTCGGTGGATCTCATTGCCTCCAACTACCTGCTGCCCATCGCCGGCCTGCTAATTGCGGTCTATGTCGGCTGGTTCTGGAAGGGCGCCGAGGAGAAGGAAGAGCTCATCGCCGGCGGAGCCGGCTGGACTTACCCGGTCTGGCATTTTTTGATTCGCTATGTGGCGCCGTTGGCGGTAGCGGTTATTCTTTATTACAAGATGGAAGAAGCCGGCGCCTTCAACTGGCTGGGCGCCTGGTTGGGAGGATAGTCCGATAACCGGGGGAGGCAGGCAATGCAGTTCGACACTTTTCTTTTCGACCTAGACGGAACCCTGATCGATTCCCTGCCCGATCTGACCACCGCTGTCAATCTGCTGCGCGGCGAACTACCCCTGCCGCCCCTGCCCCAAGAAAAGGTAGCTCAGCTGGTCGGCGACGGCGCCACCATGCTGGTGCGCCGCGCCCTTCCGAAAGAAGCCTTCTCCGACAGCCAGGTTCAGCGCTTTCTGACCTTGTACCGGGCCCACCTGCTCGACCATACCCGTATCATGCCGGGCATCGACAACTTTCTCATGCAGCATCAAGGCAAAAAGATGGCGGTTGTGACCAACAAGCCCTACGATCTCAGCCTGGCCATCCTCTGCGAACTCGGCCTCGACCCCTTCTTCAGCGCCATTATTGCAGGAGATGGCAAACATCCGAAAAAACCCGATCCGCAACCGGTCCTGAGAGCCTTGCAAGAACTGGAAAGCCTCCCCGAAAAAGCGCTGATGATCGGCGATCACCACACCGACCTCAGGGCCGGCAGGGCCGCCGGCGTGAAGACCTGTTTCTGTGTCTTCGGCTTCGGCAACGATGGTGGCGAACCCTACGACTATCTGGCCGAAACGCCCGACGACCTGCTGCGCCTCTTCCCCGCTGACAACCCGTGGTAGACCACACGCCACGCCTCTCGCAGAGAGAGATTGCCGGCTTTTTCTTCCCTCTGCTGCTCACCGTGCAGCTGATGAGCGTTTCCCACTCCCTCATCAATGCCGCCCTGGCCCGCCTTGACCGGCCGGTGCTCACCCTGGCCGGCTTTTCCATCGCCATCGTCCTGCACCTGTGCCTCGCCTCACCCGCCTACCAGAACCACACCATCGCCATCGCTCTGGTACGGGGCCGGCGCTCCCTGCTGGGGGTGAGCCTCTACGTTCTTGCGGTGGCTCTTTACGTCTCCACTCTGTTGGCCCTGGTCGCCTACAGTCCTTTGGGCAGACTGGTATTTGAGAAGCTGCTCGGGGTCAGCCCGGCCATTGCCGCCGAAGCCCGAGCGGTGTTGGCCATCCTGACCTTTCTGCCTCTGTTCACCGGCCTGCGCGGCCTGTGCCAGGGCATCGTAATCCGGGCCCGTCGTACCGGCCTGGTTTCCCTGGCCACCCTAGTTCGCATTGGGGCGCTGCTCGGTTTTCTGCTGCTCGGTCGCCACTGGTTCGCCGGCGCCGCCGTGGGGGCCTTTGGCCTGCTGGCTTGTATCGTCGTCGAGACCGCCTTGATGGGCTGGTTTGCCTGGAAAACTTACGCACCCTGCGACAGCGAACAGGAAAAAGGGCCGCTGGAAGTCTTTCGCTATGCCCTGCCATTGTCTTTTTCTTCGGCTATGCAACAGACCGTGCCGCTCTTGATCAGCGCCATCATCAGTCGCCTGCCGGACAGCGCTTCGGCACTGGCTGCCTTTGGCATCATTCGCGGGTTTATCTTCTTGCTGGCTGGGCCGATGCGTAATCTGCAGCAGGCTTACCTGGCACTGGTCAAGGACCGCGACGATTACCGGAAATTGCTCATTTTTTACCTGCGGGTCGCTCTCGGCATGGGCCTGATCACACTGGCCATCGCTTATCCGCTCAATGCCATGGTACTGGGTAGAGCCATGGGGCTGGGCCCGGCCCTGCGCTCTTACATCGCTTTGCCGCTGGCCGCCTGCGCGCTCTTTCCGGCCTGTTCCGGAGTGGTCTATCTCTATCGCGGCGCCTTCACCGCCAGCCACCGAACCGCCTTTCTCGGCTGGGCCACCCTCTGCAAAGTCGGCTACCTCGGCCTCTGTTGGCTGCTGTTGATGCTAGGCACACTGACCGTTCCCGGCATCGCCCTGGCCATATTTTTGCTGCTGTCCTGCGAAATGTGCGAGGCCTGGTATCTGCGTAGCCGCTTGAAATTGCTTGCATAAAAGGCAACGCCCGCCTACAATGAGCGCTAGGAGGCAGTCGGTTCACGGTAAATCCGACACCCTCCTGGGAGGCGGCAATGCCTAAAAAACATCCTTGCCCCGACTGCCAGCAATGCCAATGGTGCTCAGATACCCGCTGCTCTGTTTGTCTGCGCGAGCCGAAACCCTGCCAGCGCAAACTTTCGCAAGCCGAGCAGATTGCTCTCTACGAAAGCATCAACCGCGCTCACCATCAGCAAAAAACGGAGGTCCGCATGAAACAGCGCGCCCTGTTTCTCTGCACCGACAATGCCTGCCTAAGCCCCATGGCCGCGGCTCTGGTGAACCATGATCTTGGCGATCGGCTGGAGGCTTTTTCCGCAGGACTGACTCCGCAGAAGCTCGATCCGCATGCCGTAACCGTCATGACCGAACTCGGCATCGACATCAGCGAGCAGAGGCCGACTCCCCTTAATAACTACGACCGGGAACCCTTCGCTTTTGTTATCGCCTTGAGCGATAAGGCCAACGAACAATGTCCCCTCTATTTCGGCGGCGTTCCGCGGCATGCCATGAGCTTTACTGTTCCGGATCTGGCCAAGGGAGACGAGAAGGAAATCCTTGCGGCCTATCGCACTCTCCGTGATGCTCTTCGCCAGCAACTGGGAGACTTCTTTCGCCAGCAAATGGCACAACCCTGAACCGGCCTCCTGATTATTGACAGCCTGCACCGGCGCCAGTTGGCGCCTTGCCGACGGTCAGATCACAGCCGTCACCGCAATCACGACCCTGACCATGAATGCTCCTAAAGAACTGCCTGCCTCGGTCATCAACGCCATTTTTGTCCTCGGCCTTTTTTCTTCCATCTGTTTCCGCGTACTGCTCATTGCCGATGCCCTCTATCCACCCCTGTTCCGCCCTATCTGGTACGGCGGGGTGCTCGGCTATTGCGGTTTCTTTCTGCACCGCTACCGCATCACCCGCAAACGCAAAAACGCCATTCGTGGCATGGACCTGATCAACAAGGTCAATCAGAACCGCCTCGACGCCGAAGACCAAAAAGCGGTCAGCTACATCCTCTCCTCAATCGACCACAGCAAAGAAGGTCTCAACTACCTGATTATCTTTGTTCTCTCCGCCGTAGCCATTGCCACCGATCTCTACATGAGTGCCTGAACGGCCTGGGGGGGGCTGTCCTCACCAATAAAAACGGCGCTGCCTCATTACAGGCAGCGCCCAGGTTAACGACAAAGTCCTCGCCTTCCAGCGGGAATTGGGTCAGTAATCTGCAGTTTGCGGATTGTTCCGCAAGCTTTTGATTTATTGCGCCAGGATGAAAACGCGCACCCTTTCTCTTTCGATAAATACGCGACCTAAATCCCGCGTTGCACCATGTAGTCGATCAGATCCGCCACGCGGCAGGAGTACCCCCATTCGTTGTCGTACCAAGAGTAAACCTTTGCCAGGTTGCCGGACTGGACAACGCTGAAGTCCGCATCAACGATGGAGGAATGTGGGTTGCCGACGTAGTCCGAGGAGACAAAGGGGTCTGTGGAAAAGGCCAGGATGTCCTTGAGTGTGGTCTCGGCGGCCTGCTTGAGCGCGGCCTTGAGTTCCTCGGTGGTGGTGTCCTTTTCGAGCAGAGCGACGAAATCCACCAGCGAGACCGTGGGCGTGGGAACGCGGACGCTATAGCCTTCGAAACGGCCGGCCATTTCCGGAATGACCAGAGCAACGGCCTTGGCTGCGCCCGTGGAGGTCGGGATCATGTTGCAGGCCGCGGCACGTGCCCGGCGCAGATCCTTGTGGGGCAGGTCCAGAATACGCTGGTCGTTGGTATAGGCGTGGACCGTGGTCATCACGCCCTTGCTGATGCCGAACTCGCCGTGCATGACCTTGACGATGGGCGCCAGGCAGTTGGTCGTACACGAAGCGTTGGAGACGATCACATGTTTGTCAGGATCGTAGTCCTCGTGATTCACGCCCATGACCAGCGTGATGTCCTCTTCCTTGGCCGGGGCGGAGATAACGACACGCTTGGCTCCTGCTTCAACGTGCTGCATGGCCCGGGGGCCCGTACGAAAAATACCCGTGGATTCGACCACGACTTCAACGCCCAGTTCGCCCCAGGGCAGCAAACGCGGATCGCGCTCGGCCAGGCTTTTGACGACGAAATCATCGCCCACGTGCATGGTGTCGCCCTCGACCGAGATTTCCGGAGCAAAGCAGCCGTAGCAGGTGTCGTTGGCCAGCAGATGGGCGTTGGTCTCGATGTCGAAAAGGTCGTTGATGGCCACCACTTCCAGCGTAGTACGATGGCGCTCCCAAATGGTCTTGAGTACTTGGCGGCCGATGCGCCCGAAACCGTTGATACCTACTTTTATTTTGCTCATGGTTAATCCTCGAAAACTTGATAGTTGTATTCGTCAGCAAGCTTCTGGGCACGCTTTAACGCAGCGTACATACGCGCATTTTCCAGGGCCAGACCGGAAAGGTCGGCGATGCAACGCAGGAAATCCAGCTCCTCTTCGTTGAAAGTGCGAGCCTCGGCGGAGTAAACCCGGATGGAGCCGATGACCTTACTTCCGCCGACGGACAGTGGCGCAACCACCAGCGAGCAGAGGCCTTCCTTTGCAGCTTCTTCGGGATACTGGAAACGGGGATCCTGCCGAACGTCGTCGATGGCCACAATCTCGCCCCGGAGGACGTTCTGATCCAGCTTGGACTTTTCCACTTCGACCGGCCCTTTTTTGGCGTAACGCTCGGACAGGCCGTAACAGGCGCCGGGGTCCAGGGTCTTGCCGTCGTGGCTGAGCACGCGGATGAAGCAACCTTTGGCCGACATGCCTTTCGCTGTCTGCTCGGCAATCTTGGTCAATACTTCGGATGGGTTGAGGCTGACGTTGATGATCCGAGCAACCTCGTAAATAATTTTGTACAATCCGTCCGATGACATAGTCCAAACTCCTTGTCAGGTTGTAACGTTTGCAAACAGCAGGTTATTGGGCTTATCTGGATCGAGCCGCCCGGAAGATTGCCCTCCAGCGTTTCGAGAAGCAAATGGTAGTGATTACCGATCAGACAATAGGCATGGCAAAGCCAACGGTTTCTGGCAACGGAACCTTAGGTATCGAGAAATGTAAGCCGGTTTCTTCTCCTTGGGTCGCAAAAATATTAACAGGGAACAATGGCATTACAAGACCTGCCTCCCCAAACAGTGCTTAACGGCCCCCCTTATCCTTTTTCCAAAATAAAAACGGCGCTGCCATTGATCAGGCAGCGCCGTTTCCGTTACAGGAAAAATCCTTACTACTTTATTTACCACCCAGCTCCTTAGAGCGTTGGGCCGCCTGGCTTACGGCCTCCATGAGAGCGGCTCGCAACCCTTTTTCCTCCAGAGCCTTGACCGCCGCAATGGTAGTGCCGCCCGGAGAACAGACCTTGTCCCGCAATAAGGCCGGATGCTCGCCGCTCTCCTGCACCAACTTGGCAGCGCCAAGAACGGTCTGCGCTGCCAAGGCCAGGGCCACATCCATGGTCAACCCCTGCTGCACCCCCCCCGCCGCCATGGCCTCGATGACGGTGTAGACATAGGCCGGTCCAGAACCGGACAGGCCGGTTACCGCATCCATCTGCCCTTCACTGGCCACACGGACGATCCCTACCGCCTCGAACAGGTGGCGCGCGGTAAGCAGGTCGTTTTCGCTGGCGTGGCGACCACAACAGATCGCCGTAGCACCGGCGCCGACCAGAGCCGGCGTATTGGGCATCACACGAATGACCCTTGCTGAACCACTCAGATAATCCTCCAGGGTCTGGCTGGTCACCCCGGCAGCAATAGAAACCAGCAGCTTGGATTCGTCAAAGACTTCGGCGATTTCGGGCATCACCAGGGGAACGATCTGCGGCTTTATGGCCAGCACCACCACCTCGCTGGTGGCCACCACCTCGGCGGCCGCGGGCCTGGCGTCAATGCCGTAACGCTCGACCAGTTGCAACCGACGCCGTTCGACAGGCTCAGCCACTAGAATATCGGCTGCCGGGAAAGCCCCCTTGATCAGACCTTTGATCAGGGCTTCGCCCATATTGCCGCCGCCGATAAAGCCAATTTTTTTGATGGGAATCATCTCGCGCAAATCCTTTCATGAGGCAGCTTAATCAACATTTCATTCCGAGCATTGCTGTTGCAAGTAAATATAATAATTTCCACGCTGTCAAGAAGGCCTTCTGCAACCGAATAAAAAACCCCTTTTTTCGCTGGCTTAAAGGTGGTGTGAGGGGAACTTTACCAGCATCGTATTTTTTTTGTTGACAGGCACACCATCGGAAGAGTATATAGCAACCCCGTTACAGAACTTACTAAACAGTCTGTTTAGCATTGGTAAACAAGAATAAACGAGACGGCTAAATTCGGACGCCGGGAGAATACCGTGAAGATCGGGCAAAAACTGAGAAAACTGCGCATGGCGGATTCCCTGACTCAGGAGGAACTGGCCAGCCGGGCCGACTTGACCAAAGGCTATATTTCTCAGCTGGAAAACGATGCCACATCCCCGGCGATAAGTACCCTGAAGGATATTCTCGACGTCTTTGGCGTCTCAATTTCCGAGTTTTTTGCCGAAAGCCGCGAAAGCCAGGTGGTATTCGGCAAGGAATCGACGGTTGTCTCCACCGATGGGGATGGTATCCGCGTGGAACTTTTGGTCCCTGGAGCCCAGAACCGCACCATGGACCCGGCCCTGGTTACCTTGCAGGCCGGCGAAGCCATGGATGAACAGGCTATTCATGAGGGCGAGGAATTCGGTTTTCTGCTCAGCGGCCGTATCGAACTGACTCTCGACGACAAGGCTTATACGGTTAAAAAGAACGAATGCTTCTTCTTCCCCTCTGACCGCAAGCATGCGGTCAGAAACATCGGCAACGGGCCGGCGAAGATCTTGTGGGTTGTGACTCCGCCCACCTTTGATTACTAGTTAAGGCGGCCACACTGTTGGATCTTTCGGCGTTTGTTACCGTTGCGAGAGAACTGTGGGGCAGCCTTTCACCCAACATTATTGTAAAGGGACAGAACCATGAGCAAAGTACTGATTATCGGTGCAGGTGGTGTAGGCCGCGTTGTAACGCACAAATGCGCCCAGGCCAAAGAGGTCATTACCGGCATTACCCTCGCTTCCCGGACCAAGTCCAAATGTGACGCCATCGCCGCGGAGATCCCCCATTTTCCCATCAAGACCGCTCAGGTCGATGCGGATAATGTTCCCGAACTGGTGGAACTGATCAAGCAGGAGCAACCCAAGCTGGTGCTTAACGTGGCCCTGCCCTACCAGGACCTGACTATCATGGATGCCTGCCTGGAAACGGGGGTCGATTACCTCGACACCGCCAACTACGAACCCCTCGACACCGCCAAGTTCGAGTACAGCTGGCAGTGGGCTTACCAGGACCGCTTTAAGGAAAAAGGTCTGATGGCCCTGCTCGGCAGCGGTTTCGATCCCGGCGTGACAAACGTCTACACCGCCCTGGCGGCCAAGAACTACCTGGACGAGGTGCAGGAAATCGACATCATCGATGCCAATGCCGGAGACCACGGCCAGCCCTTTGCCACCAACTTCAACCCGGAGATCAATATCCGCGAGGTGACCGCAGCTTGCCGCCACTGGGAAAATGGTGACTGGATCGAAACTCCGGCGCTGGGCACTAAACGCAGCTTCGATTTTCCCGAGGGCATCGGGTCGATGAACATCTACCGCATGTACCACGAGGAAATGGAATCGCTGGTCAAGCATATCCCGACTATCAAAAAGGCCCAGTTCTGGATGACCTTTTCCGATAATTACCTCAAGCACCTCGAGGTATTGCAGAACGTCGGCATGACTCGCATCGACGAGGTCGAATACCAGGGCCAGAAAATCGTGCCCTTGCAGTTCCTCAAGGCAGTGCTGCCCGACCCCGGCAGCCTCGGCCCCCTGACCAGGGGCCGCACCTGCATCGGCGTCATTGCCCGCGGCCTCAAGGATGGTCAGCGCAAGCAGGTCTACATCTACAACATCTGCGATCACCAGGCCTGCTACCAGGAGGTCAACTCCCAGGCCATCAGTTACACCACCGGGGTGCCGGCCACAGTCGGCGCTATAATGATGCTGACCGGCAAATGGCGTGGCGAAGGGGTTTTCAACATGGAACAGTTCGACCCCGAGCCGTTCCTCGAAACCCTGGCCCCGATGGGCTTGAAGACTCAGGTTATCGACGGCGGCGAGTGGCCGAAGCTATAAAGTTACACAGATAGAAAACGACAAAATCGTTCTCACGCTCGTTCGCTTCGCTCACTAAAGCCGCAAAGCCCGCAAAGAAAGACAAAACCGGTTTTCTTGGCGTCTTCGCGGCTTGAGCGACTGCAAGGAGCGGGCGTGAGGCGATTTTGAATGTTTTTGCTCTTGGCTGAAAGTGGCCTTTCTCCCGGCATGAGACCCAGCGGCACTGCGTACTCGTACTCAGTCCGAAAGGACGGCACTCGTACTCGGGGCTCGAAAGAACGTTTGATTGTCAGAAACTGAAGCTTTTCCGACATCATTGATTCAAATACGAAAACTTCCGAGTACGCGTACGAGTGCGAGTAAAACAACATTTTTAAGCAGATCGAAAGCATTGTGACCGGAATCGACATCCCAAAAATCCTCGAACTCGCCCCCTCCCCGGCCTACGTCATCGACCTCGGCCGGCTGCGCCACAACCTGGCGATTCTCGACGAAGTGCAGCAGCGCAGCGGGGCCAAGATCCTGCTGGCACTCAAAGCCTTTGCCCTGTGGCCGACATTCCCCCTGATCCGCGAGACGCTGCACGGAGTCTGTGCCAGTTCGCCCTGGGAGGCCCGCCTCGGTCGAGAAGAGTTCGGCCGTGAGGTTCACAGTTTTGCCGCCGCTTTCAAGGAGAGCGATGTCGTCGAACTGCTGAGCATCTCCAACCACCTGGTGTTCAACTCTTTTAATCAGCTGGAGCGGTTCCGTCCACTGTGGCAAAAAGAGCAGGGGCGGGTTTCGGTAGGATTGCGCATCAACCCGGAGCACTCGGAAGGGCATACCCCCCTGTACGACCCCTGTGCACCGGGCTCGCGACTTGGCATTCGCCGGGCGGAATTTTACGGCCGTTCCCTGGAGGGCGTGGAGGGACTTCATTTCCACACCCTTTGCGAGCATCTCTTCGAGCCACTGGCCCGCACCGCCAGGGTGGTGGAAGAACAGTTCGGCGAATTCTTGCCACAGATGAGGTGGCTCAACCTCGGCGGCGGCCATCACATCACCCGCGAAGGCTACGATATAGACGGTCTGGTGGAGCTGATCGGGTACTTTAAGGACAAATACGATCTGCAGATCTACCTGGAGCCGGGCGAGGCCATCGCCATCGGCACCGGGCTGCTGGTCTCGGAAGTGCTTGACGTGGTGAACAATCAGATCGACACGGCCATCCTTGACGTGTCGGCCACCTGCCACATGCCTGACGTGTTGGAGATGCCCTACCGCCCTGGAATATACGGCGGTTTTGAGGCCGGAGAAAAAGCCTATACCTATCGCCTCGGCGGCCCCTCGTGCCTGGCCGGTGACGTGATCGGCGACTGGTCTTTTGAACGCCCCCTGAAACCGGGGGACCGGCTGGCGTTTCTCGACATGGCCCACTACACCATGGTCAAGACCACGACCTTCAATGGGATCC
>ENA-ORCU01000153-ORCU01000153.1-marine-metagenome-genome-assembly--contig:-NODE-153-length-40202-cov-3.056075_pt1 | contig 40202 bp, 34 predicted proteins | sample MGYA00248631_ERZ508512 | MGnify/ENA primary metagenome ERZ508512 (study PRJEB26183, sample SAMN06268844) | marine metagenome | isolation source: Tt an P1 anaerobic enrichment on pine from sediment taken...
GGCGCGCCCTGGCTGGCGCACAAGGCCAGCCACGAGGGCGTGATGGTGGCCGAGCTGATCGCCGGCCAGCACGCCCACCCGGTAAAACCCGAAAGCATCGCCGGCTGCACCTATTGCCATCCGCAGGTGGCCAGCGTCGGCCTGACCGAGGCCAAGGCCAAGGAGGCGGGGCACGAGGTCAAGGTCGGCCGCTTCCCCTTCATCGGCAACGGCAAGGCGATCGCGCTGGGCGAGCCCGAGGGGATGGTCAAGACGGTGTTCGACGCCAAGACAGGCGAATTGCTGGGCGCGCATATGGTGGGCGCCGAGGTGACGGAGTTGATCCAGGGTTATGTCGTCGGGCGGCAGTTGGAGACCACCGAGGCCGAGCTGATGCAGACGGTCTTCCCGCATCCCACGCTGAGCGAAATGATGCACGAGAGCGTGCTGGACGCCTATGGCCGGGCCATTCATTTCTGAGCAGATTGCGCGCCTGCGGCGCAAGACGTCAGTTTGATTGGGGCTCTGCCCCAAACCCCGGGATATTTGGGAACAGAAGAAGGGCGCGCGGCGTCCTGCTTCTTCTGTTCAAAAATATCCCTGCCGGAGGCATCACCGCGCGTGGACCACGCGCGGTGAACCCAAGGGCGTCAGTGGGTGACGGTGCCGCCGGCCATCTGCCAGTGGTGCAGCCCGCCGAGGTTGTAGACGTCTTTGAAGCCCATCTGCAGGAGCATCTGCGCGGCCATCTGAGAGCGCGCACCCGAGGCGCAGTAGATCGCCACCGGCTTGTCCACCGAAAGGTCGGGGTGGAACTCGGGGCTGGCGGGGTCGGCCTTCATGCGCAGGGCGGCCAGCGGGATGTGGATGGCGCCCGAGGCGTGGCCGGTCATTTTCAGCTCGTTGCCGTCGCGCACGTCGATCAGCGTGATCTCGCCGGCCGCGGCCTTGGCGATGGCCTCTTGCGCAGCGATCGGCGCCACGCGGGGGCCGGAGGGGCGGAGAAAATTCAGCATGTCCGTTTGTCCTGTTCGTCTTGTTCGCAGTTGCGGTCAATATACATTCAAAAGGATGAATGTGAAGTCTTCGCAGCTGCAGAAAATCCTGCGGCGATCCGTTCGCGCTATGTTCTCGATTGTGGGTTGGAGACTCGGGCGCGCTCCACTATTTCTTAACCGATGGATCAGGGGGCAGTCATGGCCGAGCTGAAAAAAATCGAGGTGCGCGGCGCGCGCGAGCACAATCTCAAGGGCATCGACGTGGACATTCCGCGCGATGAGCTGGTGGTGATCACCGGCCTGTCGGGCTCGGGCAAGTCGAGCCTGGCCTTCGACACGATCTATGCCGAGGGCCAGCGCCGCTATGTCGAGAGCCTCTCCGCCTATGCCCGGCAGTTCCTGGACATGATGGAAAAGCCGGATGTGGATCACATCACCGGCCTTTCCCCCGCGATCTCCATCGAGCAGAAGACGACCTCGAAAAACCCGCGCTCCACCGTGGGCACGGTGACCGAGATCTACGACTACCTCCGGCTGCTGTTTGCCCGCGCCGGCACGCCCTACAGCCCCGCCACCGGCCTGCCCATCGAGGCGCAGCAGGTGCAGGACATGGTCGACCGGGTGATGGGGCTGGAGGAGGGCACGCGCGCCTATCTGCTGGCCCCCATCGTGCGCGACCGCAAGGGCGAGTACCGCAAGGAGTTCCTGGAGCTGCGCAAGCAGGGCTTTCAGCGGGTCAAGGTGGACGGCGAATTCCACGACCTCGACGAGCCGCCGGTGCTGGACAAGAAATTCCGCCATGACATCGACGTGGTGGTGGACCGGATCGTGGTGCGCGAGGGGATGGAGACGCGGCTGGCCGACAGTTTCCGCACCGCGCTGGACCTCGCCGACGGCATCGCCATCCTGGAAACCGCCCCGCGCGAGGGCGAGCCCGAGCGCATCACCTTCTCCGAAAATTTCGCCTGCCCGGTCTCGGGCTTCACCATCCCCGAGATCGAGCCTCGGCTGTTCTCGTTCAACGCGCCCTTCGGCGCCTGCCCGGACTGCGACGGGCTGGGGGTGGAGCTGTTCTTTGACGAGCGCCTCGTGGTGCCCGACCAGAATCTGCGCTTGCTCGACGGGGCGCTGGCGCCCTGGCGCAAGGGCAAGTCGCCCTATTTCACCCAGACCATCCAGGCCATCGCCCGGCATTACGAATTCGACCCCGCCACCCCGTGGAAGGACCTGCCCGCGCATGTGAAACAGGTCTTCCTCTACGGCTCGGGCGACGAGGAGATCCAGTTCCGCTACGACGAGGGCGGGCGGGTCTATCAGGTCAGCCGCGTCTTCGAGGGCGTGATCCCCAACATGGAGCGGCGCTACCGCGAGACCGATTCCAGCTGGGTGCGCGAGGAATTCGAACGCTACCAGAACAACCGCCCCTGCGGCACCTGCGAGGGTTACCGGCTGAAGCCCGAGGCGCTGGCGGTCAAGATCGCCGGGCTGCATGTCGGCCAGGTGGTCGAGATGTCGATCAAGGAGGCCTACAAGTGGTGCGAGACGGTGCCCGGGCAGCTGACCGCCCAGAAGAACGAGATCGCCCGCACCATCCTCAAGGAAATCCGCGAGCGGCTGGGATTCCTGAACAACGTGGGCCTCGAATACCTGACCTTGTCCCGCAACGCCGGCACGCTGTCGGGCGGCGAAAGCCAGCGGATCCGCCTGGCCAGCCAGATCGGCTCGGGCCTGACGGGCGTGCTCTACGTGCTTGACGAGCCCTCGATCGGTCTGCACCAGCGCGACAATGGCCGGCTGCTGCAGACGCTGAAGAACCTGCGCGACCAGGGCAACACGGTGATTGTGGTCGAGCATGACGAAGAGGCGATCCGCGAGGCCGATTACGTGCTCGATATCGGCCCCGGCGCGGGCGTGCATGGCGGCCGCGTGGTCGCCCGCGGCACGCCCGAGGAGATCGCCGCCGACCCGGCCTCGATCACCGGACAGTACCTGACCGGCAGCCGCGCAATCCCGATCCCGGCCGAGCGGCGCGCGGGCAACGGCAAGGCCATCACCGTGGTCAGGGCCAGCGGCAACAACCTGCGTGACGTGACGGCGGAGTTCCCGCTGGGCAGGTTCGTCTGCGTCACCGGCGTCTCGGGCGGGGGCAAGTCCACGCTGACCATCGAGACGCTGTTCAAGACCGCCTCCATGCGCCTGAACGGCGCGCGCCAGACCCCGGCGCCCTGCGAGACCATCAAGGGGCTGGAGCATCTGGACAAGGTGATCGACATCGATCAGCGCCCGATCGGGCGCACGCCGCGCTCCAACCCCGCGACCTATACCGGCGCCTTCACGCCCATCCGCGACTGGTTCGCGGGCCTGCCCGAGGCCAAGGCGCGCGGCTACAAGCCCGGTCGGTTCTCGTTCAACGTCAAGGGCGGGCGCTGCGAGGCCTGCCAGGGCGACGGCGTCATCAAGATCGAGATGCATTTCCTGCCCGATGTCTATGTCACCTGCGAGACCTGCAAGGGTGCGCGATATAACCGCGAAACCTTGGAAATCAGGTTCAAGGGCAAGAGCATAGCCGACGTTCTTGATATGACGGTTGAAGACGCACAGGAGTTCTTCAAGGCGGTTCCGGCGATCCGCGACAAGATGGATGCGCTGGCCCGCGTCGGCCTCGGCTATATCAAGGTCGGCCAGCAGGCCACGACCCTGTCGGGGGGCGAGGCGCAGCGGGTGAAGCTGTCGAAAGAGCTCAGCAAGCGCGCCACGGGCCGCACGCTCTACATCCTCGACGAGCCCACCACGGGGCTGCATTTCGAGGATGTGAAGAAGCTCATGGAGGTGCTGCACGAACTGGTGGAGCAGGGCAACTCGGTGGTGGTGATCGAGCATAATCTCGACGTCATCAAGACCGCCGACTGGATCATCGATATCGGCCCCGAGGGCGGCGATGGCGGCGGCCAGATCGTGGCCCAGGGCACGCCCGAGGAGGTGGCCGAGGTCGGGCGCAGCCACACCGGGCGCTACCTGAAGGACATCCTCTCGGCCAAGCGCGTGGCGGCGGAGTAGGGCCGGTGGCGCAGGTCGGGCTGGCACTGGGGTCGGGCGGCGCGCGGGGCTGGTGCCATATCGGCGTGCTGCGCGGGCTGGAAGAGATCGGTGTCGAGCCCGAGGTCGTTGCCGGATGCTCGATGGGCGCGCTGGTGGGCGCGGCCTATGCGGGCGGCAAGCTCGGCGCGCTCGAGAAATGGGTGCGCGACCTGACCCCCACGCGCTTCCTCGGACTGATCGACATCCGCCCCGGCAGCGGCGGGATCGTGGCGGGCAGCGAGATCGTGGCCATGCTGAGCAAGATCGGCCTGCCGGACCGGATCGAGGATCTCGAACGCCCCTTCGCCGCGGTTGCCACCGACATGGAGACCGGGCGCGAGATCTGGTTGCGCGAGGGCAGCCTCGCCGATGCGGTGCGCGCCTCGGTGGCGCTGCCCGGCGTGATCAGCCCGCACCGCGTGGGCGGGCACTGGATGCTCGATGGCGGGCTGACCAACCCGGTGCCGGTCTCGGTGGCCCGCGCCATGGGGGCCGAGGTGATCATCGCGGCCAATCCCAATGCCAAGCTGCACGGCAAGGTTTGGCAGCGCCCCACATCGACCTGGGAAAACCTGCTGCGCGACCTCCCCGAGGGGCTGGCCAAGGCGCTGCTGCCGGCGCTGAACGAGGACAGCCCGCCGAGCTATGTCGATGTGATCTCGACCGCGGTCGACGTGATGACGGAACAGATCCGCCGCGCGCGCCTGGCGGGAGATCCGCCGCATGTGCTGCTGAATGCCAGGCTGCCGGACCTGACGGTTCTGGACCTCCACCGCGGCGCGGAGGCGATTGCCGAGGGGATGCGGATCGTCCGGTCCCAGAAAGACTGGATCATCGATTCCGTCGAGGGGGCAGGGGGCGCCTGAGGCGCCCGCCGCCAAAAGCTCACTGTTCTTTCTTGCAGGTGCTGATCCCGAGGATCGAGTAGAGCGGGCAGCTCGACATCAGGCCGGTGACCAGCGGGATGATGCCCAGCAGGTAGAGCCAGCTGTATGTCCCCTCGACCAGGAAAAAGGCCAGGATCATGGCCGCGCCCAGCACGATGCGCAGGATGCGGTCAACACTGCCTACGTTCTTCTGCAACATGTTCAATCTCCGAAACCGGTTTCTCGACGACCGGGAGTATATACCCGGAAACGGAGATCGCATATGTCAGTTTTCGCGCCCGCGTTTCTCGAACCGCGGCAGCATGGCGCTGAAGTCGCGGCCCTTGCCGCCTTCTTCCTCGACGAAGGCGGTGTAAAGCTCGGCGGCGCGCTGGCCCATGGGGGTGTCGGCATCGACTGCCTCGGCGGCCTGCTGGCTCAGGCGCAGGTCCTTCAGCATCAGCTCCGCGGCGAAGCCGGGCTGGTAGTCGTTGTCGGCGGGCGAGACCGGGCCCACGCCCGGTGCCGGGCAATAGGTGTTCATCGACCAGCTCTGCCCCGAGGAGGTGGAGACCACGTCGAACATCTTGCCCCGGTCGAGGCCCAGCTTGTCGGCCAGCGCGAAGGCCTCGCAGGTGGCGATCATGGTCACGCCCAGGATCATGTTGTTGCAGATCTTGGCCGCCTGGCCGGCGCCGGAGGCGCCGCAATGCACCGCCTTCTGCCCCATGATGTCGAAGAGCGGTTTGACCGTGGCGAAGGCCGCCTCGCCGCCGCCCACCATGAAGGTCAGCGTGCCGGCCGCCGCCCCGCCCACGCCGCCCGAGACCGGCGCGTCCAGCGCGCCCAGCCCCGCGGCCGCGGCCTGCTCGGCCACCGCGCGGGCGCTGTCCACGTCGACGGTCGAGCAGTCACACAGCACCGCGCCCTTCTCCATGGCCGGGATCACCTCTTCGGCCACCGCGCGCAGGATGGCGCCGTTGGGCAGCATGGTGATCACCACCTCCTGGCCGCGGGCGGCCTCGGCGGCGCTGCCGGCCTTGGTCACGCCCTCGGGCATGGCGGCGGCGAGGTCGAAGCCCGTCACCTCATGCCCGGCCTTGACCAGGTTGGCCGCCATCGGCGCGCCCATGTTTCCCAGCCCGATAAATCCGATCTTCATTCCAGCTCCTCCTCAAGCTTCAGGGCGTCGGCGCCCAGGGGCAGCAGCATCCGCGTGACCTCGATCGCGGCCACGTCCTCCATGTTTGCATGCTGCCATTTCGGGTTGCGGTCCTTGTCGATGATGGCCGCGCGGATCCCTTCCAGGAAATCCGCCTGCTCCATGGCGCGGTGGGTGAAGCGGTATTCCAGCTCCAGCGCGCGGCGGATGTCGTCGGTGCCGCGCAGGCGGTGGACCATCTCCACCGTGCAGGCCATCGAGAGCGGCGAGTTGCGGCGCAGAACCTTCAGCGTCTCCTTGGCGAATTCGCTGTCGTCGTTTTTCAGCGCGCGCAGGATGTCGGCAAAGGTCTCGCCGCCGAAATGGGTGTTGATATCCTCCTGCAGCGCGGCGAGCTTGCCGTCGGGGGCCGCTTCGGCCGCGCGGTCGATGGCCTGCCAGTCGCCGGTCTCGACCAGTTCCACGGTCAGCGCCGGCCATTTCTCCTGCGGCACGAAGTAATCGGCGAAACCCGCCAGGATCGCGTCTTGCGGGCCGAGGCGGGCGCCGGTTGTGCCCAGATATTCGCCCAGCCGCCCCGGCGCGCGCGACAGGATCAGCGAACCGCCCACATCCGGCACCAGCCCGATGCCGCATTCCGGCATGGCGATCTGGCTGCTTTCGCCCACGATGCGGTGCGAGCCGTGGCAGGCGATGCCCACGCCGCCGCCCATGGTGAAGCCCTGCATGAGGCTGGCCACGGGTTTCGGGAACTCGAACATCTTGGCGTTCATGCGGTATTCGTCGCGCCAGAACCTCCGGCCGTAGTCGAAATCGCCCGCCTTGCCGGTCTCGTACATCTCCTGGATGTCGCCGCCCGCGCAGAAGGCGCGCTCGCCCTCCGCATCCAGCAGGATCATCCTCACCGCGTCGTCGTCCCGCCAGGCGTCCAGCGCCTTCTCGATCTCCAGGCACATGGCATAGCTCAGCGCGTTCAGCGCCTTGGGCCGGGTCAGGGAAATGCGCCCGACCTGGCCCTCGATGCGGATGTGGATATCGCCCATCTCAGCCCCGTTCCGCCAGCATCTGCCGCGCCACGATCACGCGCATGATCTCGTTCGTGCCTTCGAGGATCTGGTGCACGCGCAGGTCGCGGACCAGCTTCTCGATACCATAATCGGCGAGGTAGCCGTAGCCGCCATGCAGCTGCAGGCACTGGTCGACGATGCGCGAACCCGCCTCGGTCACGAATTTCTTGGCCATGGCGCAGAACTTGGTGGCGTCGGGGGCCCGATTGTCGAGCTTCCACGCCGCCTGGCGCAGGAAGGTGCGGGCGGCCTGAAGCTCGATCTCCATGTCCGCGAGGCGGAACTGCAGCGCCTGGAACTGGTCGATGCTTTTGCCGAAGGCCTTGCGCTCGCCCATGTAGTCCAGCGTCGCGTTCAGCGCGGCCTGCGCCGCGCCGAGGCTGCAGGCCGAGATGTTCAGCCGCCCGCCGTCGAGCCCGGCCATGGCGTATTTGAAGCCCATCCCTTCCTCGCCCAGCAGGTTGTCGGCCGCCACCTTGCAGGCGTCGAACTGGACCTGGCGGGTGGGCTGGCTTTTCCAGCCCATCTTCTGCTCCAGCCCGCCGAAGCTGAGCCCCTCGGCCCCGTCATCGACGATCAGGGCCGAGATGCCGCGCGGGCTGTCATCGCCGGTGCGCGCCATCACCACATAGGCGTCCGAATAGCCGCCGCCCGAGATGAAGGCCTTGCTGCCGTCCAGCACGTAGCCCTCGTTGGTCTTCGCCGCCCGCGTCTTCAGCGCCGCCGCGTCCGAGCCCGAGCCCGGCTCGGTCAGGCAGTAGGAGAAGAACTTCTCCATGGTGATGGCGGGGGCGAGGTAGCGCTCTTTGATGTCGTCATTGCCGAACTTGTCGATCATCGCGGCGCACATGTTGTGGATCGACAGGAAGGCGGCCACCGAGGGGCAGGCCATGCTCAGCGCCTCGAAGACGAAGGTGGCATCGAGGCGCGTCAGGCCGGACCCGCCGGAGTCCTCGCTGACATAGAGCCCGCCGAAGCCCAGCTCGGCCAGCTGCGGCCATAATTCCTTGGGGATGCTGCCCTCGGCCTCCCATTTTTGGGCGTTGGGCGCGATGTGCTCGGCGCCAAAGGCGCGGGCCATGTCGAAGATGGCCTCCTGCTCTTCGGTCAAAGCAAAATCCATGGGGCTCCTCCCTTGCCGCGTGAATTGAACACATGTTTAATTTCCGATTGTTGCAGCAGTTTTGCAACCCTCGAAAATCATGTCCCGCGGCAAGGGAGGGGCGGGTCAGATCAGGCGGACCTGCGTGCCGATCGGCGCGATCTCGAACAGTTCGGCGATCTTGCTGTTGTAAAGCCCGATGCAGCCCGAAGACGACCGCCGCCCGATCTTGCGCGTGTCATGGGTGCCGTGGATCAGGTAGGCCGGCCAGCTGAGATACATGGCATGGGTGCCCAGCGGGTTGCCGGGGCCGGGCGGCATGTAGCGCGGCAGGTCGGGGTCGCGTTTCAGCATGTCCTGGGTGGGGCGCCAGTCGGGGCCCACGCGCTTGCGCACGATCTCGGTATAGCCGCGGCGGGTGAGTTCCTCGCTCATCGGGACCGAGGTGGGGTAGAGGCGATAGTCCTGTCCGTCGCCGCTCCAGAAATGCAGGGCGCGCGAGGTGGTGTCGGCCACGATGGCGGCCTTGCCCAGGGTCTCGAAATGGTCTTCCCAGCGCTGGATGGTGAAGCTCGAGGCGTTGCGGCGCACGCGCTCGTCGCCGCGGATCACGGGCTGGGGCGTCTCTGCGCGCAGGATCGACGGCGTGGCGAGGGTGGCGGCAAGGCCGGTCAGCACGGCCCGGCGCGAGGGGATGTAGCGTGACATGAACACTGTCCTCCAAATCGTTGGTTGCTCGATGCCGGGAGCTTCCCACAGGTCCGGCCATACGGCCAGAGGAGGACATATCACAAAAATGGAATACACGGAAATGTGTTGTGGGAAAGGGTGTTGGCCCGCGAGGACGGTCGTGCTGAAGCCAGGTTTGCCTCGAATTTCAGCACCGAGGGCGGGGGAAAGCCGGTCCCTGCGCGCTCACAACCCCTCGTGGAATTCCTCGATCAGCTGGCGCACCACGGCGCGCTGCGCCTCCTTGCGGCTCTGCCCCCCGGCGCGGGCGGCCTTGAACGCGGCCCGCTGGCGTTCGGCCGAGGTACCGTTCCGCACGATCTCGCGCGCGGCCTCGACCTCGGTCACGCATCCCAGCGCCTCGGCGTCCTCGGCGATGAGCTCAAGCATTTCTTCCAGCAGATCGGCCACTGGGCGCAGCTCGCGCATGCCGAAATCGATCAGCCCCTCGGAGAGGCCATAGCGTTCGGCCCGCCAGCGGTTCTCGGCGATCAGGAAATTGTCGTGCAGGCGCCAGCGCTGGTTGCGCAGCGACAGCCGGAACAGCATCCGTGTCAGGCATTGCGTCAGCGCCGCCAGCGACAGCGCGTCTTCGACCCGTGGCGAGACATCGCAGATCCGCGACTCGATGGTGGGGAAGCGGGCCGAGGGGCGCAGGTCCCACCAGATCTTGGTGCTGTCCTCGATCAGCCCCAGATCGACCAGCACCGCGACCGAGTGCTCGTAATCCGCCCAACTGGCGAAACGCGGCGGCAACCCGGTGCGCGGCAGGTTGTCGAACACCGTCAGCCGGTAGGAGCTGAGCCCGGTATCCTCGCCCTCCCAGAACGGAGAGGAGGCGCTCAGCGCCAGCAGATGCGGCAGGAAATAGCTGAGCTGGTTGATCAGGTCGATCCGCAGGTCGGGCTCGTCGATGCCCACATGCACATGCATGCCGCAGATCAGCATGCGCCGCGCCACCCCGGCGAGATCCTTGTAGAGCGCGTTGTAGCGTTCCTTGTCGGTGTGGTGCTGCGCCTTCCACTTGCCGAACGGGTGGCAGGAGGCCGCGATCGGGGCCAGCCCGTGGCCCTTGGCGATGCGCGCCACGGTGCTGCGCAGGCGCTTCAGGTCGTCGCGCGCCTCTGCGACGTTGCGGCAGACGCGGGTGCCGATCTCCACCTGGCATTGCAGGAATTCGGGGCTGAACTGGCCCTCCAGCGCGGCGCTCGCCTCTTCCATCAGCTTGGGCGGCGCCTCGGCCAGGGCGCAGCTTTCCAGATCGACGAGCAGGTATTCCTCCTCGATGCCGATGGTGAAAGAGGGGGCAGTGCGGGCCAAGGGGCACCTCCTTGATCGTCGGTCCGCCCAGTTTCAGCAGGAAACGGCGGGTGGCACAAGCGGGACGAACTCTTTGTCAAACCTTCCAGCGCAGGAAGGTTTGATCTGGATCAAGGCTTCTGAGTGCCGTCCCGCGCACTCTCCTCGCAGAAGAGAGGAGATCCCCGATGAAGAAATTCCTGACCACTGTATTGGCCATGATCCTGATGGCGATCGCGGCATTCGCACCCGCTCATCAGGCCGCTGCCGAAGAAGGCAAGCCGGGGCTGTTCGTCAGCCTGACCACGGATGACACCTGGGCGGCCGCCAAGGCCATCTATTTTGCCCATGAAAAGGTGCTGAAGAACGGGCATGAGCCGGTTGTGATCTGGCTGAACGTGCGTGGTGTCTATCTCGCCGACAAGAAGCGGCCCAGCCATGTGCACGGGCTGATGCGCGAGGCCGACAAGTCGATCCAGGACATGTTGACGGACTTCATGTCCGATGGCGGGCAGGTGATCATGTGCCAGGCCTGCTCGAATGCCGCGGGGTTGACCCTGGATGACTATATCGACGGCGTGAGCATGGGCAGCTGGCCGGTGATCGAGAAGTTGCTGTTCGACCCCGACATGAAGACCCTGTCCTGGTAAACGCAACGCCCCCGAAAAAAAGTGAAAGCCCCGGCGCAGGCGCCGGGGCTTTGCATGTCATAGGGCTGCGGCTCAGTCCATCTGCTTGAAGGCGAATTCGCCGCCTTCCTTGATCCCCGAGAACCAGCGCGCGGTGACCGTCTTGGTCTTGGTGTAGAAGCGGAAGGCATCGGGACCGTACTGGTTGAGGTCGCCGAAGGCCGACTTCTTCCAGCCGCCGAAGGTGAAGTAGGACAGCGGCACCGGGATCGGGAAGTTGATGCCGACCATGCCGACATTCACCTTCGAGGCAAAGTCGCGCGCGGTGTCACCATCGGCAGTGTAGATCGAGGTACCGTTGCCGTACTGGTTCTTCATGATGAGGTCGAGCGCCTCGTCATAGCTCTTGGCGCGGACCGTCGACAGCACGGGGCCGAAGATCTCTTCCTTGTAGATCTCCATGTCCGGGGTGACGTTGTCGAACAGGCTGGGGCCCACGAAGAACCCGTCCTCATAGCCCTGCAGCTGGAAGCCGCGGCCGTCGAGCACCAGCTTGGCGCCTTCCTTGACGCCGCTGTCGATCAGCCCTTCGATGCGGGCCTTGGCGGCGGCGGTGATGACGGGGCCATAGTCCACGTCCTCGCCGGCGGTGTAGGGGCCGACCTTCAGCTTTTCGATGCGCGGGACCAGCTTTTCGATCAGCTTGTCGGCGGTTTCGTCGCCCACAGGCACCGCGACCGAGATCGCCATGCAGCGTTCACCGGCAGCGCCGTAGCCTGCGCCCACCAGCGCGTCGGCGGCCTTGTCCATGTCGGCGTCGGGCATGATGATCATGTGGTTCTTGGCGCCGCCGAAGCACTGGGCGCGCTTGCCGTTGGTGGCGGCGCGGCCATAGATGTACTGCGCGATCGGGGTCGAGCCCACGAAGCCGACGGCCTGGATGGTCTCGTTGTCCAGCAGCGCGTCCACCGCTTCCTTGTCGCCGTTGACGACCTGCAGCACGCCGTCGGGCAGCCCGGCCTCTTTCAGCAGCTCGGCCAGCATCAGCGAGGTCGAGGGGCAGCGTTCGGACGGCTTCAGGATCATGGCGTTGCCCGACACCAGCGCCGGGGCCATCTTCCACAGCGGGATCATGGCCGGGAAGTTGAACGGGGTGATGCCCGCCACCACGCCCAGCGGCTGGCGCATCGAGTAGAGGTCGATGCCGGGGCCGCCGCTGTCCATGAACTCGCCCTTCAGCATGTGCGGGGCGCCCATGCAGACCTCGACCACCTCGAGGCCGCGCTGCACGTCGCCGCGGGCGTCGGGCAGGGTCTTGCCGTGTTCGCGGCTGACCAGCTCGGCCAGCTTGTCCATGTTCTGGTTGATCAGGTCGGCAAAGCGCATCATGACCCGGGCGCGGCGCTGCGGGTTGACGGAGGCCCAGGCGACCTGCGCCTCGGCGGCCTTGGCGATGATCGCGTCGACCTCGTCCTTGGTGGCCAGCGGCACCTTGGCCTGCACCTCGCCGATGGCGGGGTTGAAGACATCGGCAAAGCGGCCGGACGTGCCCGCGACCTTCTCGCCGTTGACGTAATGGGTAAGCTCTTGCATCGGATCCTCCCGTACTGAGTTCGCGCGGAGAATAGCCTTGCATTTTTCCGGGCAAAAGGGACAGTTTCTCAAAAGGGTTTTGCGGATTTTCTGGTGCGCAGATGGATTTGAACTGGGACGACATGCGGGTTTTCCTTGCCGTGGCGCGGGAAGAGAGCCTTTCGGGCGCCGGCCGCGTGCTCAGGAACGACCCGGCCACGGTGGGCCGCCGCGTGCAGCGGCTGGAAGAGGCGCTGGGGGTCACGCTCTTCGTGAAGTCGCCGCAGGGCTATGCGCTGACGGCGGAGGGCGAGCGGCTGCTGGAGCGCGCCGAGCAGGCCGAGCAATCCTTCGCGCTGGCGCTGGAGGAGACGCAGGGGCGGGCGGGGCAACTGAGCGGGGTGATCCGCATCGGCGCGCCCGATGGTTGCGCCAACTACCTTCTGCCCCAGGTCTGCACCGAGATCTGCGACGCGCATCCCGGGCTGGAGGTGCAGATCGTGGCCCTGCCGCGGGTGTTCAACCTGTCCAAGCGCGAGGCAGACATGGCCATCGCGGTCAGCCCGCCCACCACCGGCACGCGGCTGACGGTGCAGAAGATCACCGACTACCGCCTGCATCTGGCCGCGACCGACAGCTACCTGCGCCACAGCCCGCCGATCGAAACCCTCGCCGACCTGAAGAGGCACCGGCTGATCGGCTACATCCCCGACATGATCTTCGACAAGGAACTGGACTACCTGTTCGAGATCGGGGCCGAGAAGGCCGATTTCGCCTCCAACTCGGTCTCGGTGCAGTTCAACTGGATCCGGCAGGGTGCGGGGGTGGGGATCGTGCATGATTTCGCCATCCCCGCCGCGCCCGACCTGCGCAAGCTGCTGCCTGACCAGTTGTCGCTGACCCGCGCCTTCTACCTGATCCGGCATGGCGACGACCGCAAGGTCGAGCGGCTGAACCGCTTTGCCCAGGCGCTCTGCGACGGGCTCCGGGCCGAGGTGGCGCGGCTGGAGGCGCTGACTTGACCTGCGCGCCAAGCTTGACAAATTGTCGCAGTCCGGGCGACGCTTGAACGACAGCCGAGGGAGGGCGTTCATGCGTGTTCACCAAATTCTGAAATCAAAGGCCGATGACGGCGTCGTCACCATTCAGCCGGGCGCGACCGTGGCCGAGGCGGCGGCGCTGCTGTCGTCGCGGCGGATCGGCTCGGTCGTGGTGTCGCCCGACGGGCGCAGCGTGGCCGGTATCCTGTCCGAGCGCGACATCGTGCGCGAGGTGGCGCGCCGGGGCACCGTCTGCCTGTCCAGCGCGATTGAGGATGTCATGACCCGCGATGTCAGCGTGTGCCGGATGGAAGACGGCGCCGACGAGATCCTGCAGAAAATGACCGAAGGGCGTTTCCGTCACCTTCCGGTGATGGAGGGCGAGGCGATGATCGGGCTGATCTCGATCGGCGACGTGGTGAAGGCGCGGTTGTCGGAACTGTCGATGGAGAAGGATGCGCTGGAAGGCATGATCATGGGCCACTAGGCCCGCATTCCCCTTGCAAAGCGGCGCGCAATATTGTTGCGTGCCGCCAGTGAAAACGGAAGGGGACGCGCATGCGCATCGGTCTTTATCCCGGCACATTTGATCCGCTGACGCTGGGTCATGTCGACATCATCACCCGCGCCACGCCGCTGGTCGACCGGCTGGTCATCGGCGTTGCGATCAACCGCGACAAGGGCCCGCTCTTCGCGCTGGAAGAGCGCGTGGCGATGATCAAGGCCGAGACCGACGAACTGGCCGAGCGCACGGGCACCGAGATCGTGGTGCATCCTTTCGAGAACCTGCTGATCGACTGCGCCCGCGAGGTCGGCGCCGGCGTGATCATCCGCGGCCTGCGCGCGGTGGCGGATTTCGAGTACGAATTCCAGATGGTGGGCATGAACCGCGCGCTCGACGATACCATCGAGACGGTGTTCCTGATGGCCGATGCGCGGCGCCAGGCGATCGCCTCGAAGCTGGTCAAGGAAATCGCCCGGCTGGGCGGGGACGTGTCGAAATTCGTCACGCCCGAGGTCAACGAGGCCCTGCTGGGCAAGTTCAACCGCGGCTGACGGCGCCTAGAGGAACCGGCCCATTTCCGCCGCGGTGTCGAGCATCCGGTTGGAAAAGGCCCATTCGTTGTCATACCAGGTGAGGATGCGGCACAGCGTGCCGTCGGTGACGCGGGTCTGGTCGGTCGAGAAGACCGAGCTGCGCGGCTCGTGGTTGAGATCGATCGAGACCAGCTTGTCCTCGGTCACGCCCAGGATCCCCTCCAGCGGCCCCGCGGCAGCCGCGCGGATCGCGTCGTTGATCTCCTCGACGCTGGTCGGGCGCGGGGCATCGAAACTCAGGTCCACCAGCGAGACATTGGGCGTGGGCACCCGCACCGCCACCCCGTCGATCCGGCCCTTCATCTCGGGCAGCACAAGGGTCAGCGCCTTGGTGGCCCCGGTCGATGTCGGCACCATCGACATGGCCGCGGCCCGGCCGCGGTAGGGGTCGCTGTGAAGCGCGTCGAGCGTGGGCTGGTCGCCCGTATAGGAATGCACCGTGGTCATGAAGGCGCGCTCGATCCCGATCGCCTCGTTCAGCACCTTGACCACCGGCACCAGGCAGTTGGTGGTGCAGGAGGCGTTGGAGACGATGCGGTCCTCGGCCGTCAACTGGTCATGGTTCACGCCGTAGACGATGGTCTTGTCCGCGCCCTCGGCCGGGGCCGAGACCAGCACCCGCTTCGCCCCGTTCTCAAGATGCAGCGCGGCCTTGTCGCGGCTTTTGAAAATGCCGGTGCATTCCAGCACGATGTCGACACCGCTCCAGTCCAGCAGGGCCGGGTCGCGCTGCGCCGTGACCCTGATCGGGCCACGGCTCACATCCAGGCTGTCGGGGCCGGTGCGCACCGTGCCGGGAAAGCGGCCATGCACCGAATCGAAGCGCAGCAGATGCGCGAGGCTGTCGACCGGGCCGAGATCGTTGATCGCCACGATCTCGATATCGCGGCGGTCCTGCTCGACCAGCGCGCGCAGGACGCTGCGGCCGATGCGGCCGAACCCGTTGATGGCGACTTTGACGGACATGGCGGTGGCTCTCCTTCGAATTCCGGCCCAAAGGCTGCGCAGGGCATAGAGCCTGTCTCTGCCCAAAAGGCCAGCGGCAAACTTGTCTCACCGCGGGCGGGGGTCAATAGCGCCCTAGCGCCAGAACGCGATAAATTCGCGAAGATCGGAGAGTTTTCTGGCCAGGAACAGCGCGTTGGAGAGATCGGCGAAGGCGTAGTCGGCCGCCAGCGCCGAAACGATCACCACGGCCAGGAAAAGGGCAACCTTGTCGCTCATGATCTGGCGGGGGGTGCCGAGCCCCCGTCCCCTCAGTTCAGCAGGCGCCCCATCGCGGCAGCCACGTCGGCCATCCGGCAGGAGAAGCCCCACTCGTTGTCATACCAGGCCAGCACCCGCACGGTGCGCCCGCCGATGACCTTAGTCTGGTCCGGGGCGAAGATCGAGGATTGCGTGGTGTGGTTGAAATCGACCGAGACCTTGGGCTCGGGGTCGTAGCCCAGAACATGGCCCATCGGCCCGGCGGCGGCCTCGCGCACCACCTCGTTCACGTCCTCGACGGTCACGTCCTTGGAGGCGACGAAGGTCAGGTCCACGGCCGAGACATTGGGCGTCGGCACCCGGATGGCCGAGCCGTCGAGCCGGCCGTTGAGCTCGGGCAGCACCTCGCCGATGGCCTTGGCCGCGCCGGTGGAGGTGGGGATCAGGCTCAGCGCCGCTGCGCGGGCGCGGTAGAGGTCCTTGTGGCGGCGGTCCAGCGTGGGCTGGTCGCCGGTATAGGAATGCACCGTGGTCATGATGCCGCTCTCGATGCCGATGGCGTCGTTCAGCACCTTGGCCATGGGCGCCAGGCAGTTGGTGGTGCAGGAGCCGTTGGAGACCACCTTGTGATCCGCGGTCAGCTTGTCGTGGTTCACGCCGTAGACCATGGTCAGGTCGGCGTTCTTGGCGGGCGCCGAGACCAGGACCTTGCCCGCGCCATGCTCCAGGTGCACGCCCGCGGCCTCGCGCGAGTTGAACACGCCCGAGCATTCCAGGACGATGTCGCAGCCTTCCCAGTCCAGCTCGGCCGGGTCGTAGGTGGAGAACACCTTCATCGGGCCCTGGCCCACATCCATGGTGTCGCCATCGATCTTGATCTCACCCGAAAAACGGCCATGCACGCTGTCCCATTTCAGCAGGTGGGCGTTGGTCTCGATCGGGCCGGTGGCGTTGAGCTTCACCACCTGGATATCGGTGCGGCCGCTTTCGATGATGGCGCTGAGCGTGCATCGGCCGATGCGGCCCATGCCGTTGATGCCTACACGAACGGTCATACTGTCCTCTCTCCCTTATGCGGTCAGGCCACGCGCGGCCTCGGCCACGGCTTCGGGCGTGATGCCGAAATGCCTGTATAGTTCGTCGATCGGGGCCGACGCGCCGAAGCTCGACATGCCCACGAAGGCGCTGTTGGGGCCCAGGATCGGGGCCCAGCTCTGTTCCACGGCCGCCTCGACGCCGACGCGCGGCGCCTCGCCCAGGACGGCGGCGCGGTAGGCCGCGTCCTGCTGCGCGAACAGCTCGAAGCACGGGGCCGAGACCACGGCGGCCCTGATGCCCTCTGCGGCCAGCAGGTCGGCGGCGTTCATGGCGATCTCCACCTCGGAACCGGTGGCGATCAGGGTCACGTCGCGCGGGCCTTCGGTCTCGCGCAGCACATAGGCGCCCCTGGCCGACAGGTTCTCGTCGGTATGCGCGGTGCGCAGGCAGGGCAGGCCCTGCCGGCTGAGCGCCAGGATGCTGGGCGTGCGGGTGGCGCCGGCGGCGATTTCCCACACCTCGGCCGTCTCCACCACGTCGCAGGGGCGGAAGACGTTGACATTGGGCATGGCGCGGAACGAGGCCAGGTGCTCCACCGGCTGGTGGGTCGGGCCGTCCTCGCCCAGGCCGATGCTGTCATGGGTCATGACATAGGCCACCGGCACCTGCATCAGCGCCGACAGGCGGATCGAGGGGCGGCAATAGTCGGTGAACACCAGGAAGGTGCCGCCATAGGGCACGAAGCCGCCATGCAGCGCGATGCCGTTCATCGCCGCCGCCATGCCATGCTCGCGGATGCCGTAATGGATGTAGTGGCCGCCATAATTCTCGCGCGTGACCGGGGCCATGGCGCCGGTGCGGGTGAGGTTGGAGCCGGTCAGGTCGGCCGAGCCGCCCACCACGTTGGGCAGGGTGTCGTAGATCACCTCCAGCGCCATGGCGCTGGCCTTGCGGGTGGCGACCTTGGGGGCCTCGGCCGAGAGCTTCGCCTTGTAGGCGCGGATGGCCTGGGCCAGCGCGTCCGTGTCCGCCGCAGCGAGCGAGGTGTTGAACGCCTCGGTCAGAGGCGAGGCCGCCAGCCGCCCTTCCCAGGCCTGACGCGCGGCTTGGCCCCGCTTTGCGACGGCCTTCCAGGCGGCGGCGGCCTCATCCGGAATTACAAAGGGCTCGTGCGGCCAGCCCAGCGCCTCGCGCGTGGCGGCGATCTCCTCGGCGCCCAGCGGTGCGCCGTGGGTGGCCGAGGTGCCCTGCTTGGTGGGCGCGCCGTAGCCGATCACCGTGCGGCAGGCGATCAGCGAGGGGCGCGGGTCCATCCGCGCGGCCAGAATCGCGGCGGCGATGGCCTCGTTGTCATGGCCGTCGACGGCCTGCACATGCCAGCCGCAGGCGGCGAAGCGCGCCTTCTGGTCGGTGGAGGTGGACAGCTCGGTCGAGCCGTCGATGGTGATCTGGTTGTCGTCCCAGAGCACGATCATCCGGCCCAGCTTCATATGGCCGGCCATGTCGGCGGCCTCGTGGCTGATGCCCTCCATCAGGCAGCCGTCGCCGGCGATGACATAGGTGTAGTGATCCACCAGATCGTCGCCGAAACGGGCGTTGTGCATCCGCTCGGCCAGCGCCATGCCCACGGCGGTGGCGATGCCCTGGCCCAGCGGGCCGGTGGTGGTCTCGATTCCGTCGGCATGGCCGTATTCCGGGTGGCCCGCGGTGCGGAAGCCCATCTGGCGGAAGTTCTTGACCTGCTCGATATCCATGTCGGCATAGCCGAGCATGTGGTTGATCGCGTAGATCAGCATCGAGCCGTGGCCGGCCGACAGCACGAACCGGTCGCGGTCCTGCCAGTTCGGCGACGAGGGGTCGATGTTGATGAAGCGGTTGTAGAGAACGGCGGCCACGTCTGCCATGCCCATCGGCATGCCCGGATGGCCGGATTTCGCGGCCTCGACGGCATCCATGGTCAGGGCGCGGATGGCGTTGGCCATGATCGCCTCGGAGGCGGTGTTGACTGTCATCTGGTTCATCTCGGGCCTCCTCAGGCGCGTTTGGATTCGCTGACCAGGCGTTCGATCATCGGGGTGAAGATCAGCTGCATGGCGAGATCGAGCTTGCCGCCGGGAACGACGATAGAGTTCGCCCGGCTCATCCAGCTGTCATGGATCATCGAGGTCAGGTAGGGGAAGTCGATCCCCCGCGGGTTGGCAAAGCGGATCACCACAAGGCTTTCGTCCGGGGTGGGGATCCACCGCGCCACGAAGGGGTTGGAGGTGTCCACCACCGGCACGCGCTGGAAGTTCACGTCCGTCTGGGTGAATTGCGGCGTGATGCAATGCACATAGGCATGCATGCGGCGCAGGATCACGTCGGTCACCGCCTCGGTGGTGTATCCGCGATGAGCGCGGTCGCGGTGGATCTTCTGGATCCATTCCAGGTTGATCACCGGCACCACGCCGATCTTGAGATCGGCATATTTGGCGATGTTCACCTCGTCATTGACCACCGCGCCGTGCAGGCCTTCGTAGAACAGCAGGTCCGAGCCACCGTCGAAGGGCTCCCAGCCGGTGAATTCGCCCGGGGGCACGCCGTAGCGGTCGGCCTCGTCGGCATCGTGAACATAGTGGCGGGTGCGGCCGTGGCCCGTCTCGCCATATTCGCGGAAGACGCGCTCCAGCTCGGCCAGCTCGTTGGCGTCATAGCTGAAATGGCTGAAGCCCTGGTCGCCCTCGCCATAGCGGCGCTCCAGCTCGGCCTTCATGTCGGCGCGGTTGTAGCGGTGAAAGGCGTCGCCCTCGATCGAGACCGCCTCCACGCCCTCGCGGCGAAAGATCTGGTCGAAGGTGTGCTTGACGGTCGAGGTGCCGGCGCCCGAGGAGCCGGTGACCGAGATGATCGGGTGTTTCTTGCTCATGCGTATGGGTCCTTCTGGGCGTCAGGCGCGGAACAGGCCGCGCTTGCCGAAGAGGGCCGAGACCTCTTGCTCGGGCAGGTCGTGATAGGTGGCCACGCGCGTCACCTTTTCGGCCGAGCCGAAGACGAAGGGCGTGCGCTGGTGCAGCTCGGTCGCGGCCTGGCCCATGATGGCGTCATGCCCGTCAGTGGCCATGCCCCCGGCCTGTTCGATCACGAAGGCGATGGGGGCGCATTCATAGACCATGCGCAGGCGGCCCTTCTCATACCCCTTGCGCTTGTCGCCGGGGTAGAGAAACACGCCGCCGCGGGTCAGGATGCGGTGGGTTTCGGCCACCAGCGAGGCCACCCAGCGCATGTTGAAATCCTTGTCGCGGGGGCCTTCGACGCCGGCGATGCAGTCGTCGATATAGGCGCGGATCGCGTTCGGCCAGTGGCGGTAGTTGGAGGCGTTGATCGCGAATTCGCGCGAGGTCGCGGGGACCTTCACCGCGGCATTGATCAGCACGAACTGCTGGCTGTCGGGGTCCAGCAGGTATTCCTGCGTGCCCGCGCCGAAGGTGACCACCAGCATGGTCTGGGGGCCGTAGATGATGTAGCCGCCGGCCAGCTGCTCGGAGGCCGGGCGCAGCACGCTTTCGTCACCGCCGTCCCTGGCCTCGAAGATCGAGAAGATGGTGCCGATGGAGACGTTGACGTCGATATTGGACGAGCCGTCCAGGGGGTCGATGGCCAGGGCATACTGCCCCTCGGGGTCCAGTTCGACGACCTCTTCCTGCTCTTCCGAGGCGTACCAGCGCACGCCGGCGCTCTTCAGCCGGTCGGCGAAGGCCTCGTCGGCGATGATGTCCAGCGCCTTCTGCCCGTCGCCGCCGACATTCACGCCGACCTCTTCGCCCAGGGCCGCGCCCAGGGGGCCGCGCTGGATGGTATGGGCGAGCTGGGTGCCCACCTCGCACAGCGCCGCCATGATGGGGCGCAGCGGGGCAGGGATATGCTCCATCTCCCGGACGGGATGTTCAGTTTGCATCATTTCCTCCCGATTCTCGCGGCGGACCGCGGGTTGGCCTTGCTATTTCAGGAATCGATCGAATATAGAATTTAAAATGTTCAAACCGAACTTAAGGAAAATTTAATGCCGAAGCCCGAGGCGGTTACTTTCAAGCAGTTACGCGCTCTTTCTGCAGTTGCATCCTGCGGCACTATGACCGCGGCAGCGGAAATGATCGGGCTGACGCCGCCCGCGGTGCATACCCAGCTGCGCCAGTTGGAGCAGCATTTCGGCTGCAAGCTGTTGCAGCGGGGCCGGGGCGGGGGCACGGGCCTGACGCTTCAGGGCGAGGCGGTGCTGACCGCGGCGCGCAAGATCGAGGCGGCGCTCACGGCCTGCGCCGAGCGGGTGGCGGCGCAGAACGAGGGCCGGGAGGGCCTCGTCAATCTCGGCGTGGTGTCCACCGGCAAGTATTTCGCCCCGGCGCTGGTGGCGCGGCTGAGGCGGGCCTATCCCGAGATCGAGGTGCTTCTGAAGGTGGGCAACCGCGACTCGGTTCTGGCCTGGCTGGAGGACGGCACGGTCGACATGGCGATCATGGGGCGCCCGCCGCGCCTGCCGCGGGTGGTCTCCGCCGCGCTGGGCGCGCATCCGCATGTTCTCATCGCGCCCCCCGGCCATCCCCTGGCCCGCCGCGAGGAGCTGTTCGCCGAGGACCTGGTGGGCGAGACCTATATCGCCCGCGAAAGGGGCTCGGGCACGCGCATCCTGATGGACCGTTTCCTCGACCGGCTGGGCGAGGAGCGCCCCTATCCGGCGATCGAGCTGGCCTCGAACGAGACCATCAAGCAGGCGGTGATCGCCGGGCTGGGCCTGGCGCTGATCTCGCGCCACACGGTGACCGACGAGCTGCGCGAGGGCCGGCTGGTGGAGCTGCCGGTGCGCGGCCTGCCCATCGTGCGGCAATGGTACATGGTCTATCGCAACGACCTGCCCATGGACGCCGCCAGCCGGAACATCCACGATTTCATCCTGGGGCTCGACGGGGCCTTCCTGCCCAGCTGAAAAAAGGAAGGTTCGGCCTTGATCCCCCGATGGCCGGAGGGATTGCCGCCCGGGGGGCGGACGCGCCTGCCGGCCGCCGCTCTGCGAAAACGGGAATGAAATTGATCGGCTCCGCCTCTGTGCTATGCATGATTGCATGGATTGGCGTGCCGTGAATTTCGACTGGAACCGGGCCCGGGCCTTCCTCGTCACCGCCGAGGAGGGCTCGCTGTCGGCCGCCGCGCGGGCGCTGGGGCTGGCCCAGCCCACCCTTGGCCGCCAGGTGGCCGCGCTGGAGGAGGAGCTGGGCGTGGCGCTGTTCGAGCGCGCCGGCCGCGGGCTGAGCCTGACGCCCACGGGGCTGGAGCTTTTGGAGCATGTCCGCGGCATGGGCGCGGCGGCCGAGCGGGTCTCGCTGGCCGCGACGGGCCATTCGCAGGACATCGCGGGCAGCGTCAGCATCAGCGCGGGAGAGGCCTATGCCGCCTTCCTGCTGCCGCCCATCCTGGCGCGGCTGCGCGCACAGCATCCCGGCATCCGCCTCGAGATCGTGGCCAGCAATGCCGTCAGCGACCTGCGCAGGCGCGAGGCCGATATCGCCATCCGCAACGCCCGGCCCGCCGATCCCGAACTGATCGCGCGCAAGATCCGGGACGACGCCGCCCGGCTCTATGCCGCGCCGGCCTATCTCGACCGGATCGGCCCGGTCGGCGGCCCCGGGGACCTGTCGGAGGCCGATTTCATGGGCTTCGACGAGGGCAGCGCGCTGCGCGAGGCGCTGAACGCGCAGGGGCTGACCCTGACGCGCGACAATTTCGCGGTGCTGAGCGGCAGCCACCTGGTGCAATGGCAATGCGTCCGCCAGGGGCTGGGGATCGGGGTGATGCCCAGCGTGATCGGCGATGCCGATCCGGCCGTGCGCCGGGTCCTGCCCGATATGCCGCCGATCGTCTTCCCGGTCTGGCTGACCGCGCATCGCGAATTGCACACCAGCCGCAGAATTCGGCTGGTTTTCGACCTGCTGGCCGAGGAACTCGCCGCCGCCCTGGGCCGCGGCACGGCTTGACCCGTGTCAAGGCAGGGCAGGGCGCATCCGGGTCATGATGCCGGCAATGGCAGGCCGCGAACAGGGAGCCGTGCATGGGCAAAGAGCAAGGGACAGAGGGGGCGGAACTGGCATGGTCGCCGCGCGCCGCCTTCGACGCGCTGGAGGCGGCAGGCGGGCGGACGGTGGCGATCTCGGTCGCCGGCGGGGTGGCGACGGCGCTCTCGGGTGAGGACATGGCGGGGCTTGTCCGCGGGGCCGCGGCGGCGCTTCGCGAGGCGGGGATCGGCACCGGGGACACGGTGGCCATCTGGGCGCCGAACAGCGCCGAGTGGGTGGCGGCGGGGCTCGCCTGCCATCTGCTGGGGGTCATCCTGGCGCCGCTCGACGCCATGGTGTCGGGCGAAGAGGCGGCGGAACAGGCCCGCGAGTCCGAAGCGCGGGCCATTTGGGTGAACGAGGCGCAGGCCCCGGCCATCGGCACCGAGATCCCGGCCATCTTCCTCGACCGGATCGAACCCTCCGCGGCCGAGTTGCCCGAAATCGGCTACAGCGCCGACATGCCGATCGCGCTCTTCCGGACCTCCGGCACCACCGGCAAGCCGAAGATGTTTCATCTGACCCTTCAGAACATCGGCTGGAACGTCCGGACCGTTGCGCTGAGCGGCGAGGTCTCGTCCCGCGACCGGGTCTTTCAGCCCCTGCCCATGCATCACGTCTTTCCCTGGATCACCGCCACGCTGACCTGCCTGACCCTGGGCGCCACCCTCGTTCTGCCCGAAAGCACCTCGGGGCCGCATATCGCCGAGGCGATGAAACTGGCGCGGCCGACCATCGTGATCGGCGTGCCGCGCCTTTACGAGGCGCTGCTGGCGGGTATCCGCGCGCGCCTGAGATCGGCGGGGCGGTGGGGGCTGGCGGCCTACGAGGCCCTGCTCTGGCTCTCCATGCGCCTGCGGCGCGCGACGGGGGGGCGGTTCGGGCCGGTTCTGCTGGCGCCGATCCGGCGCCGGGCCGCCCCCGATCTGCGCATGCTGATCTCGGGCGGGGCGCATCTGCCCGCCAGCGTGGAGGAGGAGCTGGAGGCGCTGGGATGGGACGTGCGCTCGGGCTACGGGCTGGCCGAGACCTCGGCCTCCATCACCGTGCCGCTCGGCGGCAAGCGGCTGGGCTCGGCCGGGCGGGCCGTCGAGGGCTGCGACATCCGCATCGACCAGCCCGATGCCGAGGGGATCGGCGAGATCCTGTTGAAGGGGCCGGTGGTCTTTTCCGGCTACCTGAACAATCCCGAGGCCAATGCCACCGCCTTTGCCGAGGACGGCTATTTCCGCTCCGGCGACCTGGGGCGGCTGGACGAGGACGGCTTTCTCTACGTGACCGGGCGGGCGAAGGAGCTGATCGTGCTGTCCGGCGGCGACAACCTCTTTCCCGAGGACGTGGAGCAGCACTACCTTGTCCATCCCGAGATCGCCGAGGTCGGCGTGATGGAGCGCGACGGCGCGCTGGTGGCGGTGGTCGTTCCCGACATGGCGGAGATCGCCAAGCATGACGTGCTGAACCCCGAGAAGGCGGTGAAAATCGCGCTGGCCACCACCGCCAAGGAGATGCCCAGCACCTGGCGCCTGACGGGCTTCGTGCTGTCGCACGAGCCCTTGCCGCGGACCCGGCTGCTGAAGCTGCGCCGCTTCCTGCTGCCCGGCATCTATGACGAGCTGATGGCCGGCCACGTCGCCGCCCCCGTCACCGCCCCCGGCCCCGAGGACGAGGCCTGGCTGGCCGCCGCGCCGCGGGCACGGCTGTGGCGGCTGCTGGCCGAGCAGTACCCGGATCGCCCGCTCTCGCTCGACGGCTATATCAGCTACGACCTGGGGCTCGATTCCTTCAGCTGGATGAACCTCTCGCTGGCCATCGAACAGGCCACCGGGGTGCGGCTGGGTGCGGCGGAGATCGGCGAGATCAAGACCACCCGCGACCTGCTTACCCTGGTTTCCGAGCGGTTCGGCGAACGGGCCGAGGCCCGGCCCGACCAGGCGGCGGTCATCGCCCAGGAGGCGGAGCTCTGGCTGCGGCCGCGGACCCCGCGGGAACGTCTGCTGGGCGGGCTGCTGTTCTGGCTGAACGCCGCCGGCATGCGGGTTGTGTTCGGGCTCAGGGTCGAGGGGCGGGAGCATTTCGAGGGCCTGGCCGACCGGCCCTTCCTGATCTGTCCCAACCATTCCAGCAATCTCGACGTTTTCGCCGTGACCGCGGCGGTGCCGCCCGGACTGCGCAGGAAACTGAGCTGGAGCGGCAGCCGCGCCCGGGCCTTCACCAACAGGATGAGACGGGCGCTGGCGCGCCTGTTCGGCGTCTTTCCGATAGACGAGGCAGATCCGCTGGTGGCCACCGGAATGGCGATCGAGGCCCTGAGGCTGGGCAGGGCCGTGGTCTGGTTCCCCGAAGGCTGGCTGACCCCAGACGGCCGGCTTCTGCCCTTCCAGGAAGGCGTCGGGCATATCATCGAACGCTCGGGCGCGCTGGTCGTGCCGGCGGTGATCGAGGGCAGCTTCGAGGCCTGGCCGCGCGACAGGCGGTTCGCGCGCCCGCACCCCGTCCGGGTCTGCTTCGGCGCGCCGATTCCGGCCGAAGCCCTGGCCGAGGGGCTGCCCGACAGCGGGGATCGCGCCCGCGCCATCGCCGCGCGGCTGCGGGAGAGGCTTGTCGCGCTGGCCCGCGAGGCGGACGCAGATATCCTCGGGCCCGAGGACAGGGCGTGAGCGGCCCTGCCCGCCAGCGGGGTCGTTTTCGCCACATTGTCTTCTGGTGCCTGTATGACTGGGGGAACTCCGCCTTTCCGGCGGTCATCCTGTCCTTCGTCTTTGCGCCCTATTTCCTCAACAACATCGCCCGCGACGCGGTGAGCGGCGAGGCGCAATGGGGGTTTGCGATCTCGGCCTCGGGGCTGATCATCGCCCTGCTGAGCCCGGTGCTGGGCGCCTTTGCCGACCGCAACGGGCGGCGGCGCCCCTGGCTCGGCCTCAGCTCGCTCATTGCCATCCTGGCGACGGCGGCCATGGCGCTGGCCCGGCCCGAGCCGGGCTCGGCCCTGATGGTTCTGGCGCTGCTGGCCGTGGCCAACGCGGCCTTCGAGCTGGGCTATGTCTTCTACAACGCCATCCTGGCGGAGGTGGCCCCGAAACAGGCGCTCGGCCGGATCTCGGGCTTTGGATGGGGCGCCGGCTACCTCGGCTCGCTGGCGGCGCTGGGCCTGGTTCTGGTGCTCTTCATCACGCCCGACCCGGCGCGTTTCGGCCTCGACCGCGCGGGCATGGAGCATCTGCGGGCCACGCCCGTGTTCACCGCCGCCTGGTTCCTGCTCTTCGCCGCGCCACTGGTGCTTTTCGGGCCGGCGGAACGCTCCAGCGGCGCGCCCGCCTCGGTGATCGTGCGCGAGGGCCTGGCCGATCTGTGGGCGACGCTGAAATCGTTCCGCCACAGCCCCTCCATCGCCTGGTTCCTCGCCGCGCATATGTTCTTCATCGACGGGGTCAACACGCTCTTCGTTTTCGGGCCGCTGATCGCGGTGGGGCTGTTCGGCTTCACGGAACACGAGATCCTGTTCTTCGGCGTGACCATCTACCTGGCCGCCGGGATGGGGGCCTTCGCGCTGGGCTGGCTCGATGACCTTGTCGGGGCCAAGCGGGTGCTGATCGGCTCCATCGCCGCGATCGTGGTGCTTTCGGTCATCCTCTCGCAGGTGGAGGGCAAGGCGCTGTTCTGGGCGCTGGCGGGGGCGCTGAGCATATTCTTCGGGCCCGTGCAGTCCGCGAGCCGCAGCCTGATGCTGCGCCTGTCGCCCGAGGAGCAGCGGACCAAGCTCTTGGGCATCTACGCGCTCGCCGGGCGCGCGACCGCGCCGCTTGGGCCCGCCGCGGTGAGCTGGGTGATCCTGCAGACCGGTCAGCAGCGCGCGGGCATCCTGGTGGTGGCGGCGTTCCTGGTGGCGGGGGCGCTGCTGCTGTTGCCCGTGCGCGAGGTCCGCGCGCCTGCGCAAAACGCGGGCGCGCGCTGCGTATGACAGGGCCTGCCTTGGCTTCTGCGCGGCTTCTGCGCAATTAGCCGCCGCATCTGTTCAAATTTTCAGCAAATCACCGAGCCCCGTCGCCCCCGGCATCGGAATTCTTGAAAAACCCACTGGAGGCGTGCCTATCTGGTCCTGAACAATTCAACTGTCATTTCCGGCAATTGCGCCCCCGATTTCCCTGTTTCAGGGGTCGGGGCTTTTTTGTTGGTGGCAGGGCGTGAGCATGTGATGCGGAGCTTTTCTGTGGGCCTTCTCTTCTCGACCAGCGGCCCCTACAGCGCGCTGGGCCGCAGCGCCCTTGACGGGGCTCTGATGGCCATCGACGAGGTCAACGCCGCCGGGCGCGTGCAGCTGTCGCCCGTCCATTCCGACCCGCAGGGCGTGCCCGAGAAATACGAAAGCATGACCCGCGAGATGGTGCAGGACGGGCGCCTGCGCCATGTCGTCGGGGGCATCACCTCGTGGAGCCGCAAGGACGTCATCCCGGTGCTGGAAAAGCACGGCGCGCTGTTGTGGTACCCGTGCCCCTACGAGGGGTTCGAGTGCAACGATCACGTCGTCTATCTCGGCGCGAGCCCCAATCAGCACCTGGTGCCGCTGATCGACCATGTGCTGGCGACCGGAAGCAGGCGGGTCTTTCTGGTCGGCTCCAACTATGTCTGGGGCTGGGAAACGCTTCGGATCGCCCGCGAGCGCCTTGTGGCCGGCGGGGCCGAACTGACCGGCGAGCGCTACCTGCCGCTGGGCGAGACCGACTGCGCGCATCTGATCGACGAGGTCGCGGCGACCGGCGCCGACCTGATCGTCAACAGCCTGATCGGCCCGTCGAACCATGCCTTCATGCAGGCGCTGTCGGCGCGCGGGCAGGGGGCGGGCGCCCCCCGCGTGGTCAGCGCCAACCAGACCGAGGCTGATCTCGATGCGCTGGGACCGGCCGCCGACGGGATGCTGTCCATCGGCGCCTGGTTCGAGACCCTGCAAAGCGAGGCCAACGCGGCCCTGTCCGAACGTCTCGCGGCGCGGTTCGGCGCCGGCTACCGCGCGTCGTGCAACTTCGCCACCGCCTATGTGGCCGTCCAGATGCTGGCGCAGGGCATCGAGCGCGCCGCCAGCGACGAGCCGCGCGCGGTCTTCGGGGCGGTGTCTGAGCGCGAGCATGACACCGTGCTCGGCCCCATCGCCATCGACCCGCTCACCCGCCACACCAGCCTGACCCCGCGCCTCGCCGTGGCCGAGGGCGGCCGGTTCCGGATCCTGGAGGACGCCGGGAGCCCGGTCGTCCCCGACCCCTACCTGGTCAAGACCCCGCCGGCGTCCCCCGGTCTGGCCGGTCGCAAGCCTGAACTGAGGATCGTTTCATGACTTCTGCGCATGAGTTCAATTTCACGGGCCGCCGCGCTGTTCTGCTGCACCCGTCGGAAACCGTCCGGACCGAGCTGCGCGACCGCCTCGGCGCGCTGGGCGTGCAGGCCACCGGCCATTGGCCGGACTGGGACGGGACGGACCGGCAAACCGATTTCCTGTTCGTGGATATCGACATGGGCCATGACGGGCTGATGCCCTGGCCCGCCGGCGCCGCGCCGATCCCCACCGTGGGGCTGATCCGCTCGGAAAGCCCCGGGCGGCTGGGCTGGGCGCTGGAGCACCGTTTCGACGCCTTCCTGCCGCAGGCGGGGCTGGGGCTTGTCTTTTCCTCGCTGGTGATCGCCAGCGCCAACTGCGCCCTGCGCCGCCGCAATGCCGCGCGCGAGGCCGAGGTTGCCCGCCGGGCCGGCCAGCGTCACCTGCTGGTGCGCGCCGTGCTGAGGATCATGCAGCGCGACGGCGTGGACGAACTGGCGGCGCTGAAGCGCCTGCGCGCCTTCGCCATGGTCGAGCGCGTGGCGCTGGAGGATGCGGCGGCGCTGCTGCTGAAGGACGGCGAGGCCCGCCGGGAGAGCGCGTCATGAGCGCAGGCACCGAGGTCAACCCGCCCGCCAGGGACCGGCGCGGCGCGTGGCGCGTGCTGGTCGGGCTGCTGCGCCGGCCGCGCTCGGCCTTCGGGCTGATCGTCATCGTGGCCATGGTCGCGGCCGCGGTCCTGGCGCCCTGGATCATGCCCTATGATCCCAACGACCAGATGTTCGACGGGCTGAGCCTGGAGGGCGCGCCGCTGCCGCCCTCGGCGAAATTCTGGCTGGGCACCGACCTCCTGGGCCGCGACCTGTTCTCGCGGCTGGTGCTGGGCACCCAGACCTCGCTGATCATCGGGGTGCTGGCCAACGGCATCGCCGTGGTGCTGGGCGCGACGGTGGGGATCACCGCGGGCTATTTCGGCGGCTGGGTGGGCGGCATCCTGATGCGCTTCACCGACCTGATGATGGCCTTCCCGGCGCTGCTGCTGGCGATCGTGCTGGCCGCGATCTTCAAGCCCTCGCTGCTGATCGTGGCGCTGGTGATCGCCATGGTGAACTGGGTGCAGATGGCCCGGGTGATCTATACCGAGACGCGCAGCCTGGCGCAGCGCGACTTCATCGAGGTGCAGCGCGCCATGGGCGCCTCGACCGTCCGCATCCTGGGGCGGCACATCCTGCCGCACCTGGTCTATTCGATCATCGTCTTCGGCACGCTGGGGATCTCCACCACCGTGCTGCTGGAGGCCACGCTCAGCTATCTCGGCGTGGGCGTGCAGCCGCCCACGCCCTCCTGGGGCAACATCATCTTCGAAAACCAGACCTATTTCGCCAACGCGCCCTGGCTGGTGTTCTTTCCCGGTGTCGCCATCGTGCTCTTGGCGCTGTCCTTCAACCTGCTGGGCGACGTGCTGCGCGACACGCTCGACCCGAAGCTGAAGGGGCGGCACTGATGTGGGGCTATCTGATCCGGCGCATCGGTGAATCGCTGCTGATCCTGCTGGGGATCAGCCTGGTCACCTTCATCCTGCTCTACCTCGTGCCCGCCGACCCGGCGCGCCAGATCGCGGGGCGCTCGGCCACGGCCGAGACGGTGGCCAATATCCGCGCCCAGCTGGGCCTCGATCAGCCGTTTCACATCCAGTATTTCCGCTATCTCGGCAACCTGCTGCAGGGCGACCTGGGCCGGTCCTACCTGCAGCGCACCGAGGTGTCGGAGCTGATCGCGGCACGGATGCCCGCGACGCTGCTGCTGATGGGGGCCGCCATCGTGGCCGAGCTGATCATGGGCCTGACCATCGGCGCCGTCGCCGCGCTGAAGCGCAACAGCGCGGTCGACCAGTCGCTGATGGTGTTCTCCTTCGTCACCATCTCGGCCCCGCAATTCGTGGTGGGGATCCTGCTGCTCTACGTCTTCGCCGTGCAGCTGGGCTGGTTCCCCATCGGCGGCTACGGCACCTTCGCCCACCTGGTGCTGCCGGCGCTGACCATCGGGCTGCTGGGCACCGGCTGGTACAGCCGCATGATGCGCAGCTCGATGATCGACGTTCTGGCGCAGGATTACGTGCGCACCGCGCGGGCCAAGGGGCTGGGCAAGCTGCGCATCATCCTGCGCCATGTCGCGCCCAACGCCATCCTTCCCATCATCGCCATGATCGGCATCGATATCGGGCTCTTCATGTCCGGCATCGTGGTGGTCGAAAGCGTGTTCGGCTGGCCCGGCATCGGCCAGCTGGCCTGGCAGGCGATCCAGCGCGTGGACATTCCCATCATCATGGGGGTCACGCTGGTCTCTGCCTTCTTCATCGTCCTCGGCAACCTTCTGGCGGACCTCATCGCGCCGCTGGTGGACCCGCGGATCAAACTGAAATGACAACAACACCCAACAGGAGAGACAGATGCGAAAGACACTGATGACAAGCGTCCTGGCCCTGGGCACCGCCCTCGGCACCGCACAGGCGCAGGACTTCACCGAGGCCAAGCAGGGCGGCTCGATGATCGTCACTTACAAGGACGACGTGTCCACCCTTGACCCGGCCATCGGCTACGACTGGCAGAACTGGTCGATGATCAAGTCGCTGTTCGACGGGCTGATGGACTACAAGCCCGGCACCACCGAGCTGAAGAAGGACCTGGCCGAGGACTACACCATCTCGGACGACGGCAAGACCTTCACCTTCACCCTGCGCAAGGGCGTGAAATTCCACAATGGCCGCGAGATGACGGCCGAGGACGTGAAATACTCGCTCGACCGGGTGACCAACCCCGCGACGCAGAGCCCGGGCGCCGGTTTCTTCGGCTCGATCGCGGGCTATGACGCCGTGGCCGCGGGCGAGGCCGACAGCCTGTCGGGCGTCACCGTGATCGACCCCTATACCGTTGAGATCAAGCTGTCGCGCCCCGACGCGACCTTCCTGCACGTGATGGCGATCAACTTCTCCTCCATCGTGCCCAAGGAAGAGGCCGAGAAATACGGCGCCGATTTCGGCAAGCACCCGGTGGGCACCGGCGCCTTCTACCTGGCCGACTGGACCCTGGGCCAGAGCCTGACCTTCGCGCGCAACACCGATTACTGGAACGAGGGCCTGCCGAAGCTCGACCAGATCACCTTCGAGATCGGGCTGGAGCCCATCGTGGCGCTGCTGCGGCTGCAGCAGGGCCAGGCCGACATCCCCGGCGACGGCATTCCGCCCGCGAAGTTCCTCGAGGTCACGCAGGACGAGGCGTTCAAGGATTTCGTGATCGAGGGCGGGCAGCTGCATACCGGCTACATCACCATGAACGTCAAGATGCCGCCCTTCGACAACGTCAAGGTGCGCCAGGCGGTGAACATGGCGATCAACAAGGACCGCGCGGTGCGCATCATCAACGGCCGCGCCGTGCCCGCGAACCAGCCGCTGCCGCCCAGCATGCCGGGCTACGCGGACGACTACGAGGGCTACGCCTACGACCCCGAGGCCGCCAAGGCGCTGCTGGCCGAGGCGGGCTTCCCGGACGGGTTCGAGACCGAGCTTTACGTCTACAACACCGACCCCAACCCGCGCATCGCGCAGAGCTTCCAGCAGGACCTGGCCGCCATCGGCATCAAGGCCGAGATCCGCAGCCTCGCCCAAGCCAACGTGATCGCCGCGGGCGGCGAGCCGGATCAGGCGCCGATGATCTGGTCGGGCGGCATGGCCTGGATCGCCGACTTCCCCGATCCGTCGAACTTCTACGGCCCCATCCTGGGCTGCGACGGCGCGGTGCAGGGCGGCTGGAACTGGTCGTGGTACTGTAACGAAGAGCTGGACGCCAAGGCGGTCGAGGCCGACGCCATGACCGACCCCGCCATGGCGACAGAGCGCGAGGCCAAGTGGCGCGAAATCTACCTCGCCATCATGGAAGACGCGCCCTGGGTGCCGGTCTTCAACGAGCAGCGCTTCACCATGCGCTCGGCCAAGCTGGGCGGCCCGAACGAGATCTTCGTCGATCCCGTGCACGTGCCCGTCAACTACGACTACGTGTATTCGAACGATGTGCAATAACTGCGACTACACCATTCACGGTCGTCATCATCACTTCGGGTGGGATCATTCGATCCCGCCCGTTGCGACCGTGGCCCCGGGGTCGAGCCTGCATTTCGAATGCCTCGACAGCTCGGGCGGGCAACTGACGAAGGACAGCACCGCGGCCGATCTGGCCACGCTGTCCTTCGACAAGATCAACCCGGTGACCGGCCCCATCTACGTGGACGGGGCCGAGCCGGGGGACATCCTGAAGGTCGAGATCGACGGTTTCGAGCCCTCGGGCTTCGGCTGGACGGCCAACATCCCCGGCTTCGGCCTGCTGGCCGACCAGTTCGAGGACCCGGCGCTGAACGTCTGGTCCTATGATCCCGACAGCATGGCGCCGGCGCTTTACTGCGACATCGCCAAGGTGCCGCTGAAGCCCTTCGCCGGCACCATCGGGTTGGCCCCGGCCGAGGCGGGCCATCATTCGGTGGTGCCGCCGCGCCGGATGGGCGGCAATCTCGACATCCGCGACCTGGCGGCGGGCACCACGCTCTACCTGCCGGTCGAGGTGGCGGGCGCGCTGTTCTCGATCGGGGACACCCATGCCGCGCAGGGCGACGGCGAGGTCTGCGGCACCGCGATCGAAAGCCCGATGAACGTCAACCTCAAGCTCGACCTCATCAAGGACACGCCGCTGAAATTCCCGCGTTTCACCACGCCGGGGCCGGTGACGCGGCATCTGGATGCCAAGGGGTACGAGGTGACGACGGGGATCGGTCCCGACCTGATGACCGGCGCGCGCGACGCGCTGTCGGCCATGGTCGACCTGCTGAGCGCGCAATACAAGCTCAGCCCGGTCGAGGCCTACATGCTGTGCTCGGTCTGCGGCGATCTGCGGATTTCCGAGATCGTGGACATGCCCAACTGGGTCGTCTCCTTCTACCTGCCGCGGGTCGTTTTCGAATGACGGGGCAGGGTACAGATACCGGGCGCGGGGATGCGCCGCGCCCGGTGCTCAGCGTGCAGGGGCTGACCATCCAGGTGGCCACCCCGAGCGGCGCGAAGACGGTGGTCGAGGAGCTGAATTTCGACCTCAGGCCCGGTGAGACGCTGTGCCTTGCCGGCGAAAGCGGCTCGGGCAAGTCGATGACGGCGCTGGCCATCATGGGGCTGTTGCCCCAGCCGATGGCGCGCGTCTCCTCCGGCTCGATCCGGCTGGCCGACGGCACCGAACTGGCGGGCCGCAGCGAGGCCGCGTTCCGCGATATCCGCGCCAACCGCATTTCCATGATTTTTCAAGAGCCGATGACCTCGCTCAACCCGGTGATGACCATCGGGCGGCAACTGACCGAGGTTCTGCTGGAGCACGGCGCCTGCAGCCGCGCCGAGGCGCCGGCCCGCGCGCTGGAGCTGTTGCGCGACGTGCGCATCACCGAGGCCGAGCGGCGGCTGAAACAATACCCGCACGAACTCTCGGGCGGCATGCGGCAGCGGGGGATGATCGCCATCGCGCTGGCCTGCAAGCCCGAGATCCTGATCGCGGACGAACCCACCACCGCGCTGGACGTGACCGTGCAGGCCGAGGTGCTGGACCTGATCCGCAACCTCCAGCGCGAGCACGGCACCACGGTGCTGATGATCACCCACGACATGGGCGTGGTGGCCGAGATGGCCGACCGCGTGATCGTGATGCGCAACGGCAAGCAGGAGGAAACCGCGCCGGTGAACACGCTGTTTGCCGGGCCCAGGACGGCCTATGCGCGCGAATTGCTGGCCGCGGTGCCCCGGCTGGGCGACGCCCCGCCGCGGCCAGAGGTCGACCGCACCCGCGACGTGGTGGACGTGGCCGACCTGACGGTGCGCTTCGACATGCGCGGCGGCATCCTCAACCGCGTGCAGTCGCGCGTGCACGCCGTCGAAGGCGTCAGCTTCCGCATCGCGCCGGGCGAGACGCTGGCGTTGGTGGGCGAATCCGGCTGCGGCAAGTCCACCATCGGCAAGGCCCTGCTGGGGCTGGTGCCGTGGGAGGGCAGCATCCGCATCGACGGCCAGCAGATGGCCGGGCTCTCGCCCAAGGGGTTGAAGCCGATCCGCCGCGACATCCAGATGGTGTTCCAGGACCCCGGCGCCTCGCTTGACGCGCGGATGACGGTGGGGCGGCAGGTGGCCGAGCCGCTGGTCGTGCATGGCCTCGCCGAGGGCAGCGAGCTTGAGGACCGGGTGGAATGGCTGTTCCGCCGCGTCGGCCTGACACCCGAGCAGATGGGCCGCTACCCGCATGAATTCTCGGGCGGGCAGCGGCAGCGCGTCTGCATCGCCCGCGCGCTGGCCCTTCGGCCCAAGGTGATCGTGGCCGACGAAAGCGTCTCGGCGCTGGACGTGTCGGTCCAGGCCCAGGTGCTGGAGCTCTTGCGCGAGTTGCAGGAGGAGGAGGGGCTGGCCTATCTCTTTATCTCGCATGACATGGCGGTGATCGACCAGGTCGCCGACCGTGTGGCGGTGATGAATCTTGGCCAGATCGTGGAGACCGGCACCCGCGAGCAGGTCCTGCGAAACGCCGCCCATTCCTACACCCGCCGCCTGCTGGCGGCCGTGCCCATCCCCGACCCGCACCATGTGCGGCCCCCGGTGCCCGCCCGCGCGGGCGAGATCGGCACGCCGGTCTGGCCGCTGGGGCAGGGGCCCGAGCGGCTGCAGATGCAGCAGATCGCGCCCGGCCACTGGGTCGCGGAGGAACAGAAACTGCGCGCGGCCTCCTGACCCGCGCCGTACAAGGAGAGACCGATGAGCTGGAAAACCGCCTTTCGCTCGTTCTACTACGAAACCGCGCCCGAGCCCGAGGATATCGTGCTGCCGCCGGTCGAGACCGCGCTGTTGGTGATCGACATCCAGAACACCTATCTCGAAGAGCATGACGATCCGGCCGAGGCCGCCCGCTGGGCGCCGTTCTTCGACCGGATGCACAATATCGTCATCCCCAACACCGCCGCCCTGCAGGGCTGGGCGCGCGAGAACGGGATCGAGGTGCTGCATGCCCGCATCGCCTGCCTGAAAGAGGACGGGCGCGACCGCTCGCTCAGCCAGAAAAAGCCCGGCTTCAACTACCTGCTGATGCCCAAGGACCGCGAGGACAGCCAGATCGTCGATGCCGTCGGCCCCGTCGGTGACGAGATCGTGGTCACCAAGACCACCGACAGCGCGCTGACCGGCACCAATCTGCGGATGATCCTGCACAACATGGGCATCAAGAACGTGATCGTGGCGGGGATCTTCACCGACCAGTGCATCTCGTCCTCGGTGCGCAGCCTGGCGGATGAGAGCTTCAACGTGGTGGTGGTCGAGGATTGCTGCGCCGCCGCCACCGACGCGCTGCACCGCCATGAGCTGGAGGTGATCAACATGATCTATTGCCACGTGGTCAGCGCCGAGGAGGTGCGGAGCTTCCTTCCCGCCACCGCCTGAGGCTGCCGAAAGGGCAGGGGGCAGACTCCGAGCCTTTCGGGCGGCCGGAGAGCGGCGGAAGCCCGGCTGCGACGCCCGGCCCGCGCGAATGCTGGCAATGGCATCGAAAGGCCGGATTTCGAGGCCCCCGCAGCGGGGCCGCAGGATTGGCCTCCCCGGGGCCGCATGTGCCGAGGGGGGCATGGCCAGGTTCAGTCTCCGTCGGCACTCGGCAGGCGTTCGAAATGCCCGGGGAAAGTGGCCGCGAGGAAGGCGTGCACCTGTTCCAGGGCGTTCGACCGCGTGAATTCCCCCGGATACATCAGCATGTTCAGCCAGAACCCGTCGAACAGCCCTTCGAGGGATTTCGTGACCCCTTTGGCATCGACGGAGCGATAGCCCCCCTCTTCGATGATCTGCCGGCAGAGCTCGGTGGAGACATCCCAGCGCTCGCTGTCGATCCCGGTCACGATCTTCCGGTATGAGCTGCGATAGGCCGCCTCGCCGAAGAATCCGAACCAGACGGCAAGTTTCCTGCGGTTGCAGATGCGCGGATGAAACTGCGCTTGCACGATCGCCATGAGCTTCGCCTCGGGCGCCAGGTCGGAATTCCGGACGCTCTTGCGCCAGTGCTCGCGGTGTTCCTCGGCGAGATGCCTCAGGGTTTCCTCGAACAGGGCCTCCTTGGTCTTGAAGTGGAAATTCACCAGCCCGATCGACAGCCCGGCGATCCGGGTCACCGTCGTCATCGTGGTGCCGGAGATGCCGTGCTTGCTGATCGACGTGATCGTGGCGTCGATCAATTGGCTGCGACGCTCCTCCCTTGAGGCGGTTCTGCGCGGTTTGCTGCCCTTGCTTCGCGCCGCATCGTCAAGCGTGTTTGCCATTCACCCGTCCCAATCCCCTTGGCGCAAAGGCGAAATCCGCCCGAATGAATTGAATGAGCATTCAATGAATGGGTTGATTTCCGGAGCGGGTCAAGCAATGAATTTGATCAAATGATCGGTCTCGGAGTCGGCCTGCCCGACAGGGGCCGCCGCCAAAGGAGCTGAAACATGGCCACTTCCCTTCCGACCCACGCGCAGACGGTGATCATCGGCGGCGGGTCCATCGGCTGCAACACGGCCTATCACCTGACCAAGCTGGGCATGACCGACGTGGTGGTGCTGGAGCGCGACAAGCTGACCTCGGGCACGACCTGGCACGCGGCGGGGCTGATCGTGGCGGGGCTGCTGAAATCCGAGGCCGAGTGCGAGATCTACACCCATGGCCGCGACCTCTACGCCAATCTGGAACAGGAAACCGGGGTGCCCACGGGCTTCCGCGACGTGGGCTATCTGCAGGTCGCCAGCAACGAGGAGCGCGTGCACGAGATGCGCCGGGTCGCGCCCTTCATGCGCCGCCACGGGATCAACATGTACGAGATCTCGCCCCGGGAAACGGCCGAGCTGTTCCCGATCGGCGATCTCGGCGACGTTCTGGCGGGCTTCTACATCCCCGAGGACGGGCGGGCGAACCCGGTCGACGTGACCATGTCGCTGGCCAAGGGCGCGCGCATGGGCGGGGCCCGGATTTTCGAGGACGTCACGGTCACCGAGATCATGGCCAGGAACGGCACCGCGACCGGCGTGCGCACCGCCGACGGCCAGACCATCACCGCCGAGAACGTGGTGATCTGCGGGGGGATGTGGTCGCGGCAGCTGGGCGCGAAGGCCGGCATCAACCTGCCGCTTCAGGCCGCCGAGCATTACTACCTGATCACCGAAAAGATCGACGGGCTGCCGCGCGACCTGCCGGTGCTGGAGGACCCCAAGACCTACACCTATTACCGCGAAGAGGTGGGCGGGCTGATGCTGGGCCTGTTCGAGCCGGGTGCCGCCCCCTGGAAGCTGGAAGGCATCCCCGAGGATTTCTCCTTCGGCGAGATCGAGCCCGACTGGGACCGCGTCGGCCCGCATCTGGAGCGCGCCTATAGCCGCGTGCCCTCGGCGCTTAACGTGGGCGTGCGCAAGCTATTCTGCGGGCCCGAAAGCTTCACCCCCGACCTCGCGCCGCTGGTGGGCGAGACGCCCGAGCTGCGCAACTGTTACGTCGCCTGCGGGCTGAACTCGCTGGGCATCCTCAACGGCGCCGGGACGGGCAAGGTGCTGGCGCATTGGATCGTGGACGGCATCCCGCCCATCGACGTGACCGGCATCAACGTCAACCGCTTCACCAGGAACGAGGCCACCCGTGCCTTCCGCCGCGACCGCACGCCGGAGCTGCTGGGCAAGATGTTCGGCCAGCATTTCCACAACGAGGCCCCCAAGACCGCCCGCAACCTCAAACGCTCGGCCCTCCATGACCGGCTGGCGGCAGCGGGGGCCTTCTTCACCGAGGGGCACGGCTGGGAGATGGCCGACTGGTTCGCGCCCACGCCCGAACAGGCCAGGGTCGAGAAATACAGCTGGTTCCGCCAGAACTGGTGGCAGTGGCACGCCGAGGAGCATCGCGCCGCCCGCGAGGACGTGATCCTGATGGACATGTCCTCGATGTCGAAATTCATGGTGCAGGGCCGCGATGCCTGCGCGCTGCTCAGCCGGCTGAGCTGCAATGACGTGGACGTGGAGCCGGGCCGCATCGTCTATACCGCCTGGGTGAACGAGGCTGGCGGCTTCGAGGCCGACCTGACCGTGACCCGGCTGGCGCAGGACAGGTTCCTGGTGGTGGTCGGCGAGAACTCCCACGGCCATACCGAGATGCGGATGCGCCGCCATATCGGCGAGGGCGAGTTCGTCACCGTCACCGACGTGACCCCCGGCATCACCCAGATCAACATCCACGGCCCCAAGGCGCGCGCCCTGATGCAGAAGCTCTCCTTCGCCGATCTCGGCAACGAGGGTTTCCCCTTCATGACCGCGCGGGAGATCGACCTGGGCTATTTCAACATCCTCGCCCTGCGCGTGACCTATGTGGGCGAGCTGGGCTGGGAGCTGCACGTGCCCAGCATCCACGCGGTGCAGGTCTATGACCTGCTGGTCGAGGCGGGCAGGGAGTTCGGCCTGCGCCACGCGGGCATGCAGACCCTGAACTCGCTGCGGCTGGAAAAGGCCTATCGCGATTTCGGCATCGACGTGGACAACACCGACAACCCGATCGAGGCGGGGCTGGGCTTTGCCGTTAAGCTCGACAAGTCCGGCGGCTTCATCGGCCGCGACGCGCTGGCCGCGCTCAAGGCCCGGGGCGTGCCCAAGACCCGCATGCTGCAATTCCTGCTCAAGGACCCCGAGCCGCTGCTCTATGGCAACGAGCTGATCTATCTGAACGGCCGCGAGGTCGGGCACCTGCAGATCGGCGGCTACGGCCACACGCTGGGCGGGGCGGTCGGCATCGGCTTTGCCGAGCTGGACGAGCCGCTGACGGCCGAGATCGTGAACACGGGCGACTGGGAGATCGACCTGGCCGGCGAGCGCATCAAGGCGCAGGCATCCCTGCGCCCGCTGCTCGACCCCGGGATGGAACGTATCAGGCGCTGACCCTGCGCTGACGGCCGCAGCCGAATGCGGCTGCGGAGAATTGCGGTTCACCGTGCCGCGCTGCGAGGAGGCGCAGGCGATGGAATAAGGCCCAACCTCCGCACGCACCTGCCGCGGCGCCAGGAAACGGCCGAAAGCAAATGTCCGCTTTGGGCCGTAGTCAACCTAAGACAAATAGGGCGGGAAGCGGAAATTCGGCGCGCTCCGCAGAAAGTTCCGCTACGCGGACCACATGTGCCGGTCTCTTGGCGCCGGGGTCTCTTCCGACATGCTTGCAGCGGGCTTCGGATTGGCCATTTCCCTCTTAACCCATTTCTCTCGTAACCGTGTCAACTCATGGCCGGCCTAGTGAGCTCGGGGCCTGCTCTCAGTCCGGAAAGTTCTTGCCCCCCGTTATTGCCCGAAATGTTGCCTCCCCCACGAAGCCGGACGGAAATAGTCCATAGGCTCTCTGTACCTCGACAATAGCGCGGCGAACGGACGCGTCGAAATGCGGTCCGGCGTCTGGATTCAACCTATCGAGCGCAACCAAACCGCGGATAATTTCCTCACCCCGCCATTTTTTGAAGCGTAAATCAACCTCGTAGGAAATATCGCGATCAAGTTCTTCCATACCGCCTTGGGATTTGAACGTGTCGTCCAATTGGAACGCTGTGAATGACGTTTTCATCAACTCTCCGGTCTCGTCGTACCAGTGCAGCTGCTGCTCCTTGACCAGAATGTCAAAACATTCCTCACCCTCTGCCGGGGACATTGTGAGGCAGATTCTTTCATCGGATGCTTCGTATTCAAACTCGATCGGGTTGCCACAAAATAGCGGCGCGCTGGCATAGGCGATGACACAGTAAAGCAACTGATTTTTCTGTTCTCTGAAAAAGAATATCGAAGAGCCAAGGAACGGGAATTCCTCCTGACCCGTATATGTGACTTCATAATCCAAGTTCATCACCAGA
>ENA-ORCU01000157-ORCU01000157.1-marine-metagenome-genome-assembly--contig:-NODE-157-length-38747-cov-16.967339_pt1 | contig 38747 bp, 37 predicted proteins | sample MGYA00248631_ERZ508512 | MGnify/ENA primary metagenome ERZ508512 (study PRJEB26183, sample SAMN06268844) | marine metagenome | isolation source: Tt an P1 anaerobic enrichment on pine from sediment taken...
CTCGGCCCGGAGCATCCGGCAGCAGCGCACGTACAGGGTTTCGGCCTGGGCCCGCTCCTGCAGGGACAGCAAACCGTGGGCAAACTGGGCGTGGACGTCGGCCATGGCGTGCAGGATGTCGTGATAGATTTCCGCCAGTGAGCGGGGCGAGTCCTCATCCTGAAGACTTTCCAGGTCTCGCCAGAGATCCTGCAGCGGCGCGGGGGCCTCAGCAGCGGGTTCCGTAGGCTCGCGGTTGTCCGGGTATTCGCGGTCAATCACATTGGTGACCAGTACCGAATGATGGGCGGTGAGCGCCCGGCCGGATTCACTGATCAGGTCCGGGTGCGGGATACCCTGGCGGTCACACTCGGACTGCAGCACGTGCACCACGTTGTAGGCGTATTCGAATACGCTGTAGTTCATGGAGCAGCTACTGCGGGAACGGGTTCCTTCGTAGTCGACACCCAGGCCGCCGCCGATATCGACGGTACCGATGGGGGCGCCCATAGCGTGCAGTTCCGTGTAGAAGCGAGCGCACTCACGCAAGCCGGTCTGGATGTCCCGGATATTGGCAATCTGTGAGCCCAGATGGAAATGCAGCAGTTGCAGGGTGCCCAGGGCTCCGGCCTGTTTCAGGGTATCCACCACATCCAGTACCTGGCTGGCAGACAGACCGAACTTGGATTTCTCGCCCCCGGTATTTTGCCAGTTGCCCTTGCCAATAGTCGCCAGCCGGGCTCGCACGCCAATCAGCGGGGAAATGCCCAGCTTCTTTGCTTCTTCCAGAATCAGTGGCAGTTCCGACTGCTTTTCCACTACGATAAACACCCGGTGACCCAGTTTTTGGCCGATCAGTGCCAGGCGGATGTACTCCCGGTCCTTGTAGCCATTGCAGACAATCACCGAACCGGCTTGCTTTGCCAGCGCCAATACGGCCATCAACTCCGGTTTGCTGCCGGCTTCAAGGCCCACCTGGTTGGCGGAGGCGGCCGGTTCGGCTGACAGCAGTTCTTCCACCACCCGGCGCTGCTGGTTTACCTTGATGGGGTAAACCGCCGTATAGCGGCCCCGGTAGCCCTGCTCCTGAGTGACTTTGTTGAAGGCATTGCAGAGTTTGTTGACCCGATCGTGCAGGATATCGGTAAAGCGAATCAGAACCGGCAGGGGCACACCGGCTTCGGCCAGCGAGCGAGTCAGCGCCGGCAGGTTGATGCGGGCGTCGCTTCTGCCCCGGTCCGGGCAGATTTCAACCTCGCCCTGACCGTTGACTGAAATGTATCCGTCACTCCAGTGAGCGATGTTGTAGACCTTGTGGGCTGGTGATGCAGCGGTTTCAGCCATTGTTGCTATCCTGTCAGGGAACCCGGGGCGGCCGGCGGGCCGGTAACAGGCTGCATTGTAGGAGCTGACCACTGCACCTACAATACGCCCCTTTCAGATGCCCCGGCACATTGCAGCGGCACACAGTGGGAGACAGACATGACCGCATTGAACGAAGGCTGGTTCACCGAGGTATTTCAGGACCAGGGCACCGCTTTTTCCCTTCAGGTAAAGCGCAAGCTCCATGAAGAGCAGACGCCATTTCAGAAACTCGAAATCTATGAAACCGAAACCTTCGGCAACCTGATGGTTCTGGACGGCTGTGTGATGCTGACCACCAGGGACAATTTCCTGTACCACGAAATGATGACCCATCCTGCGCTGTTCACCCACAAGGACCCGAAAAAAGTGGTCATCGTCGGTGGTGGCGACTGCGGCACTCTGAAAGAAGTGCTGAAGCACCCTGGAGTGCAGGAAGCCTGGCAGGTGGAGATCGATGAGCGGGTAACCCGCATGTCTGAGAAGTATTTTCCAGAACTGTGCGAAGCTAATGGCGACCCCCGTGCCAACTTCTTTTTCGGTGATGGCATCCAGTGGATGCGTGATATCGAGCCGAACAGCATTGATGTGCTGATTATCGACAGTACCGACCCGGTGGGTCCTGCGGAAGGCCTGTTCGCGCTGGATTTCTATCGCGATGCCATGTTGGCCCTGAGGGAGGGCGGTATCATCGTTCAGCAGAGCGAATCCCCCCTGCTGCACACCAATACCATCATCAAGGGCATTCACGATGATATGCACAAAGCCGGTTTTGGCCATGTGCAGACATTGCCATTCCCCCAGCCGGTATACCCCACGGGCTGGTGGAGCTGCACCATGGGCAGTAAGGAAAACCCGCTGAAGTATTTCCGCGAGGAAGATGCCAACAACCGCCCCTTTGTCACTCGTTACTACAATGCCGGGGTGCACCACGGTGCCTTGGCCATGCCGCAGTTTATGGTGGATGCGCTGGAAGATGAGGTTCGCCCGGAAGAGGGTTGAACCAGAGCTTAAAGAAAAAGGGCGCCAGAAGGGCGCCCTTTTTCGTTCCGATAGGTAGCGGTGTTACTGCTTGCCGCTGACAAACTCCGGATAGGCTTCCATACCGCATTCGGAGAGGTCGACACCTTCGTACTCTTCCTCTTCGGTCACACGGATGCCCATGACAGCCTTCAGGATACCCCAGACGACCAGACTGGCTACGAATACCCAGATGAAGATGGTCAGGGCGCCGATGATCTGGCCGCTGAAGCTGACATCGCCGTTGGTAACCGGTACCAGCAGCAGGCCCAGCAGACCACAGACACCGTGGGCAGAGATGGCGCCGACCGGATCGTCGATGCGCAGCTTGTCCAGAGTGACGATGCTCAGTACCACCAGGATGCCGCCCAGGGCGCCCCAGATAGTGGCTGTCAGCGCGCTTGGGGTGGATGGCTCGGCGGTGATTACCACCAGACCGGCGATCGCACCGTTCAGCAGCATGGTCAGGTCAGCCTTGCCAAACATCAGGCGAGCGGTGATCAGGGCGGCAATAGCGCCACCGGCAGCGGCTGCGTTGGTGTTCAGGAACACCATGGCCACGGAGTTGGCACTGGCTACGTCGCCGAGTTTCAGTACAGAACCACCGTTGAAACCGAACCAGCCCATCCACAGGATGAAGGTACCCAGAGCGGCCAGCGGCATGTTGGCGCCCGGGAAGGCACGGATTTCACCGTTGGGGCCGTATTTGCCTTTACGCGGGCCAAGCAGCAGTACACCAGCCAGGGCCGCAGCGGCACCTGCCATGTGTACGATGCCGGAGCCGGCGAAGTCACTGAAGCCAAGATCACCGAGGTTGTACATACCGAACACATCGGCGCCACCCCAGGTCCACGCGCCTTCCAGCGGGTAGATAAAGCCAGTCATGAAGACCGCGAATACCAGGAACGCCCACAGCTTCATGCGCTCGGCAACCGCGCCGGACACGATGGACATGGCGGTGGCCACGAATACGACCTGGAAGAAGAAGTCAGAGGCCGCTGAGTAGATGGAGCCGCCGGTGAAGCCGTCTTCACGGGTGGCGAAGTCACCCAGTACGCCGTCCACGTCCACATCGGCGATGCCGGAGAGGAAGACGTTACCGCCGTACATGATGGCGTAACCGCACACCAGGTACATGGTGCAGGCCACGGCAAAGAGCGCGACGTTCTTGGTCAGGATTTCGGTGGTGTTTTTAGCACGCACCAGGCCGGACTCGAGCATGGCAAAGCCTGCGGCCATCCACATGACTAATGCGCCACACACGAGAAAATAAAAGGTATCTATTGCATACTGCAGGTGAAAGAGATTGCTTTCCATAGGAAGCCCTCCGCACAAGGCTCTTCAGGTTATAAGTTTTTTGCGTTGGCTAGGTGTCAGTACTGGATCAGACCGCTTCTTCGCCGGTTTCGCCTGTCCGGATCCGGATAGCCTGTTCCAGTTCAGTCACGAATATTTTGCCGTCGCCGATCTTGCCGGTATTGGCTGCCTTGGTGATGGCTTCGATGACCTGGTCCAGCAGGTTGTCGCCAATGGCGATCTCCACTTTGACCTTGGGCAGGAAATCCACCACGTATTCCGCGCCACGATAGAGCTCTGTGTGGCCTTTCTGCCGACCGAAGCCTTTGACTTCAGTGACGGTTACGCCTTGTACGCCAATCTCGGATAGTGCCTCACGGACATCATCCAATTTGAAAGGCTTGATGATCGCTGTCACAAGTTTCATTGCTTTCTCCTTGGTAAAGCCGTCCCAACAGTGAGGGCCCGTCGGCCGGTTGTTGAGTTCGGGATGCTGCCACCTCGCACATCAATTGTGCGGATTGCGTACGAGGGCTTTAGCATCGGGTATGCCAACGCAAAAAATAGCTTTTAAAACAAACTCTTAACTATTGTCTGTGCCGAAATGGCGCAGCTTGACGCACTGTTGTGGTGCATTGTGCCTGCGATTGTCTCAAAACAGCGCAGTCGGGCCATCGGCCGCGGCCATTATAATGCCGACCGGGTACAGTATGGCAGGGGGTAGGGTGTGATACACTCCCGCAAACACCCCGGCGACACGGAAAATAGTCTGATATCGCCGAAAAACCGATACGAGAGGTGATTGATGAAAGGGCCCCAGGAAATTTTTTCTCAGTTGCAGGGTCAGTTTGGCCAGTTTGTTCCCGATATGGCTCGGGCAGCCCGGGAAGATTTTGAAACCCAGGCCCGGGCCACGGTGATGTCGGTTCTGTCCCGGCTGGAGCTGGTGACCCGGGAAGAATTTGATGCCCAGCAGGCGGTCCTGATGAAAACCCGTGAAAAGATTGAGGCCCTGGAAAAACGTGTTGCCGAACTGGAGCAACGCCAGAGTTCCTGATGGTTTGCCCGGGCGGCAGGGTCGCTGCCCGCAACGACTGATTGTTCTGTGCCATGGAAGGTTGTCATGCTCGCTATTGTCCATTCGCGCGCCAGCATTGGCGTCTCTGCTCCCCCGGTTACCGTTGAGGTGCACCTGTCTGGTGGCCTGCCGGCATTATCCATCGTCGGGTTGCCGGAAACCGGAGTGAGGGAAAGCAAGGATCGGGTTCGCAGTGCACTGCTGAATGCCGGTTTCGAATTCCCCGCCCGTAGAATCACCATCAATCTCGCGCCTGCTGACCTGCCCAAAGAAGGTGGCCGTTTTGATTTGCCCATTGCCCTGGGCATCCTGGCAGCCTCCGGCCAGATTCCCCCCGAAAGCCTCGAAAGCCACGAGTTTCTCGGAGAGCTGTCCCTGGATGGTGCGCTTCGGCCCCTCAAGGGGATATTGCCCGCGGTACTGGCGGCTCGCGAAGCAGGCCGTTCGCTGTTGCTACCTCAGGACAACGCCGAGGAAGCTGCCCTTGCCAGCCGTGATGATGTGCTTGCCGCCAGCCATCTGCTGGCAGTATGTGAGCATCTGGCGGGCCGTGCCAGACTGGTTCCTGTTCCTCGATCTGAAACGCCGGGAGACGGTGCCGCAGCGGTGTCTGTGGCCGATCTCTCAGAGGTGCGAGGCCAGCAAGTGCCCCGTCGGGCGCTGGAGGTGGCCGCAGCTGGCGGTCACAATCTGCTGTTTTTCGGCCCGCCAGGAACCGGTAAAAGTATGCTGGCGAGCCGGTTACCGGGCATTCTGCCAGGTTTGCCAGATGAGGCAGCCATGGAGGTGGCCAGCGTGCATTCCGTTGCTGGCCAGCCGCTAAAGCCAGGTGGCTGGCGTCAGCCACCATTCAGGGCGCCTCATCACACGGCGTCTGCAGTGGCGCTGGTGGGCGGTGGCAGCAGTCCTCGCCCGGGTGAGATCTCTCTGGCGCACCGGGGGGTGTTGTTTCTGGATGAACTGCCGGAGTTTGAACGGCGGGTCCTGGAAGTGCTGCGGGAACCTATGGAAACTGGCGAAATCTCCATCAGCCGGGCGGCGCGGCAGGTCACTTTCCCAGCGCGATTTCAGGTCGTGGCCGCCATGAACCCATGCCCATGTGGTTACAGTGGTCACCCCAATATCGAGTGCCAGTGCACGCCGGCACAGGTGATGCGTTATCGGGCAAAGATCTCGGGGCCGTTGCTGGATCGGTTCGATCTGCATGTGGAGGTTCCGGTGCAGTCCGGAGAGGTCTTGCTCGGTTCCGGGGCGTCCGGTGAGAGTAGCGCCAGTGTCAGGGCCAGGGTTCTGGCTGCCAGGGCCCGGCAGGAGGCTCGTGGGATGCTCAACTCGGGCCTCTCGGGAGCGTTGCTGGATCAGGCTTGCCGGCTGGATGCGGCCAGTGAGCGGTTGTTGACCCGGGCCATGGAGCGACTGGGGTTGTCGGCCCGGGCGCTCCATCGAATATTACGACTGGCCCGCACCCTGGCGGATCTGGAGGGTGCTGAACACCTGAGCCAGTCGCACCTGATGGAGGCGCTGGGTTACCGCCAACTCGACCGTCAGACTGGCCAGGGGTCGGTTGTCTCCGCCTGAAGCTACTGACTCTGGTAAACTGTGTGCCAGATTTATTCCACGAGATCCGCTTTGAAGCTTGAGGACACAGAATGACTGACCAGAACGAGACTCAGGATACGAATCCGGTCACCACACGCCGCGGTGTTCGCAGCTTTGTACTGCGCCAGGGGCGGATGACCGAAGGTCAGAAGAAGGCCTTCGATCGCAACTGGGCCAAGTACGGACTGAGCCGTGACAATGGCATGATCGACCCCCGTGAGGTGTTTGGCCGCGATAACATGCTCAACCTGGAGATCGGTTTCGGGATGGGCAAATCCCTTGCCGATATGGCCGAAGCGGCACCCGAGCAGGATTTTATCGGGGTGGAAGTACACCTGCCGGGCGTCGGCGCTTTGTTGAAAGAAGTGGAATCGCGTGGTCTCGAGAACGTGCGGGTTTACAGCATTGATGCCAATGATGTGATTGACCTGTGTCTGCCAGATGCCTGCCTGGATCGGGTGATGGTGTTCTTCCCGGACCCGTGGCACAAGAAAAAGCATCACAAGCGCCGCTTGATCCAGCCGGAATTTGTTCAGCGCATCCGCCATAAGCTGCGGGTGGGCGGTATTCTGCACCTGGCCACAGACTGGGAGAACTACGCTGAGCACATGCTGGAAGTGATGAGTGCGTCAGAAGGCTTTGCCAATACTCAGGAGCAAGGTGGTTATTCGCCCAAGCCTGATGACCGCCCGATCACCAAGTTCGAGAAGCGTGGCGAAAATCTTGGCCACGGAGTATGGGATTTGTTGTTTTATCGCACCAACTGAGTTCAGTGGGAGTGAGTCAGGGGCCTGCGGCGGGAAGCACGGATGACCACCAGGCCCGCCATGCCAAGTATCAGGCCGGTGAATTTCACCAGCGCCAGAATGGTGGCGGTCAGGCTCAGGGAATCTGAAGGCGGATTGAAGTTATTGAGCAGAACAATGTTTTCCGCTACATCGCTGATGCCTGCGATGACAAACAGGGCGCGCACCCAGCGGGCGACCATCCGTTCCCGGATACCCGGTCTGTCCCGCGTGAAGTGGCGGGTTAATTGAAGCAGCGCGGCCAGATAGACCACGATGAACACAAAGTCGAGCCACAGTGATAGCCGTGCCATGGCGAGATTGCCGTCCCGCCAGCTGCGCAGAATGGCGTGAGTCTGCTCGGCGGTACCGGCCAGCTGTAAACTGACAATCCCCTGAGGCGCGGCGGCCGTATGCAGTGGCTGGTTCAGCGCCACCAGAACCAGCCACAGTGCCAGTGCAGCCACCAGGGAAACTTTCATGGGCAGCTTCATCGGGCGCATGGGAATAAGCGGTGGGCGCTGGGCTGGGTCCATCAGAGAAAGTGCTCCAGCAGGCTGTTCAGGTATCTTTGCCCCTTTGCCGTCGCCTGCAGACGGTCGGGGACGATCAGGTTTTCATTTCGTAACTGTTCAAGTTTTACCGCAATGGACGACAGCGGTAAACCTGTACGCTCACCGTACAGTCTTTCGTCGGTGCCGCTTTTTAGTCTCAACGCATTCATCATGAATTCCAGGGGCCGGTCTTCCGGCTCTATGGCTTCACTGCCAGCGGTGCGGGAGCCGATCCGGTTGAGATACGCGTCGGGTTGCCGGGTCTTCCAGTATCGCAGGATGCGCCCGTCGGCAAGGCTCACCTTGCCATGGCCGCCTGCCCCAAGGGCCAGATAATCCCCGAAGGTCCAGTAATTCAGGTTATGCCGGCTCTGGGCGCCCGGCAGGCTCCAGGCGGAGACTTCATAATCGTCCATCCCCGCCTGGCGCAGCAGATCTCCCCCGCGCTGGTAAATCTCCCAGAGCCGGTCATCGTCCGGCAGGGCGGGTGGTCGGGAGAAAAACTCGGTGTTGGGCTCGATGGTGAGCTGATACCAGGACAGGTGCCGGGGCTGGTAGCTCAACGCTGCCTGTAAATCATCCAGAGCCTGACTCGGTGTCTGGCCGGGCAGGCCATGCATCAAGTCGACATTGAAGTTATCAAAACCGGCCTTGCGGGCGGCTTCAATGGCGCTGTGGGCCGACGCGCTGTCGTGAATCCGGCCCAGGGTTTTCAGTTGCGCCGGATCAAAGCTTTGAACACCGATGGACAGCCGATTGATGCCAGCCTCCCGGAAGCTCTCGAATCGACCAGTCTCCAGCGTGCCGGGATTGGCCTCCAGGGTGATTTCGGCCTCGGGGCTGAATGTTAGCCGTTCCCGGAGCCGCTCGAACAGGCGGTGGTAGAACGCGCCGCTCATCAGGGACGGGGTTCCGCCACCGATGAACACGGTTTCAATGGGGCGTTCCCGTACCAGGCTCAGATCCTGATCGAGGTCTTCCAGAAGGGCGTTCAGGTAGGCGTGTTCGGGAATCTCTCCCTTGACAGCGTGGGAGTTGAAGTCGCAGTACGGGCATTTGCGCACGCACCAGGGCACGTGAATGTACAGACTCAAGGGCGGGCAGACCGCCACGGGCAGGGTGGCGGTCACAGTATTAAAGCTCCGCCCTGAGTTGATCCAGAAGGCTGGCCAGAGCCCGTCCCCGATGGCTGATCCTGCCTTTCTGCCCCCGTGTCAGCTCGGCAGCGCTGCATCCATGCTCCGGTACCAGAAAGACCGGGTCGTAACCGAAGCCGCCTTGCCCGCGCGGCTCGGCAAGAATGCGGCCTGGCCAGCGACCATGGCAGATGATCGGCGTGGGATCGTCAGCATGGCGGAGATAAACCAGAACGCAGTGAAACTGAGCGCTGCGCTCTGCTTCAGGCGTGTCTTTCAACGCCGCCAGCAACGCCTCGACATTATCATTGTCGGTTGCCTCTTCGCCGGCAAAGCGGGCGGAGCGAACGCCCGGGCGGCCGTCCAGGGCATCCACGGCCAGGCCACTGTCGTCGGCCAGCGCAGGCAGGCCAGTGACTCTCGCTGCATGGCGGGCTTTGATAATGGCATTCTCAACGAAGGTAACGGCCGGTTCTTCGGCCTCTGATACCCCAAGCTCACCCTGGGCGACCGGCTGCAAGCCAAGTGGCGCGAGCAGATCAGTCAGTTCGGCGATCTTGCCCTTGTTGTTGCTGGCGATGACGAGTTTGCGGGCCATGGTATCAGTCGTTGAACAGGGTATGGGAAAAACGGATCGGAAGATCTTCCTGGTGGCCGCTGGGGCGCGCCGTGACGTTGAACGTCATCAGATCTCCGGATTGATACTGGTACTGGGCAATGAAGTACACGGCATCACCTTCCTGAATGCGCCGGAACGCCAGAAAGTTCACCTGCTGGATATCGTTGGAGACCTGGCCTTCCACCTGCCCACTGACGGGCTGGATCTGGCCGTGCTCGTCTTCGGTCATGATCGAGATGTTAACGATGCCGATCCCCCGGCTGCGTTGCAGATTGTTGGCCTGTGCCACTTCCGGCGCCAGGAAGGTGCTGGGGAGCACGCTCCAGTGCACCTGATATTCTCCGAAATCCTTTTGTCCGGCCTGGCTGGTGATCGATACCAGCATGAGCCCGAATGCCAGAAACAGTGTCTTGCTTGCAGTCAGAAGGTTCATCATGTGCTCTCCCGTGTGATGCGGTATATGGCGATTTCCCCCAACAGATTGGGCCAGAGCCGCGCCAGCCAGCTGTTCTGATGCTGCCCGTCCACTACCCGGCGGCTTTTGATCTTGATGCCTTTCTGCCGGCACAGCGCTTCAAAATCCTTGAAAGTGCAAAGGCGGATATTGGGGGTGTTATACCATTTATACGGCAGTGCATCGGATTCGGGCATTCGGCCGCTCAGCGCCAGGCCCCAGCGCAGTCGCCAGTGGGCAAAGTTGGGGAAGGTGACGATGCCTTCGCGACCCACCCTCAGCATTTCATCAATGACCTTGTCGGGGCGGCGTACCGCCTGCAGGGCCTGGGTCATCAGGACAATATCGAACATGCCATCATCGAAGTTGTCGAGGCCCTGGGTATCCAGGTTCTGCTCGATCACCCGTACGCCGCGGCCCATACAGGTGGTGATGTGGTCCGGGTTGATCTCAAGGCCAAATCCGGTGGCATTGCGCTCCCGTTGCAGGAAATCCAGCAGGGTGCCGTCGCCGCAACCCAGGTCCAGAATGTGGTGGCCCGGGCGCACCCACTGTTGAATAATCTCAAGATCTGCTCTCATGCGCCGACCTCCCGTGCTACCCGGTCCATATACGCAGTAAAGATGTCGGTGTATCTGGGGGTTGGGATCAGGAAGGCATCATGGCCCCAGGGTGCGTCAATTTCGGCATAGCTTACGCGCTTTCTGGCGGAAATCATGGCATTGACCATTTCCTCGGAACGCGCCGGCGAGAATCGCCAGTCGGTGCTGAAGGACAGTACCAGGTATTCACATTGTGCCGGTGCCAGGGCCTTGGACAGATCGCCGCCGAAGTCGTAGGCGGGGTCAAAGTAGTCCAGTGCCCGGGTCATCAACAGATAGGTGTTGGCGTCGAAGGTTTCGGAAAAGCGCTCGCCCTGGTAACGCAGGTAGCTTTCCACCTGGAACTCGGCGTCGAAACCGAACTTGTAGGCTTCCTCACGCAGTTCACGGCCAAATTTTTCGCCCATGGAGGCGTCTGAAAGATAGGTGATGTGGCCAACCATCCGGGCCAGCATCAGGCCGCGCTTCGGCACCAGATTCTCGTCGTAATAGCGGCCTTCGAAAAACTCCCGGTCCGAAGTGATGGCTTGCCGTGCGACTTCGTTGAAGGCGATGTTCTGTGCGGTCAGACGTGGAGTCGAGGCGATGACCACGGAATGCCTTAGCCGGTCCGGGTAGTCCAGGCTCCACTGCAGGGCCTGCATGCCTCCGAGGGAGCCGCCAACCACAGCGGCCCATTGCTGAATGCCCAGATGATCCGCCAGTCGGGCCTGGCTGGCGACCCAGTCAGCCACGGTAACGACCGGGAAATCCGGACCATAGGGTTTGCCGGTTTCCGGGTTGTTCGAGTTGGGGCCGGTGCTGCCGTGGCAGCCACCGAGATTGTTCAGGCTGACCACGAAAAACCGATTGGTATCAATGGGCTTACCGGGGCCGATACAGCTGTCCCACCAGCCCGGCTTGCGGTCGTCCAGCGAGTGGTAGCCAGCGGCATGGTGATGGCCGCTGAGTGCGTGGCAGATCAGTACCGCATTGCTGGCATCGGCGTTGAGTTTGCCATAGGTTTCCACCACCAGATCGTAGCTTTCCAGCGACTGGCCGCAGGCCAGCTCCAACGGCTTGTCGAAGTGGATGGTCTTCGGGCTTACAAGGCCCACGGAATCCGAGGGCAGGGAATCAGGCATGGGTGTGATGAGTTCCTGGTTCGGTCCACTGGTGTCTGGCCACAGGCCTTGGTTGGCACCGGAACTGGCGCCAGCACTGCAGTTTAAAGGCGGGGGGAGGTTGCTGCAACCGGCGTTTAGGGTGCCTGTCTGGCGAGTCGCACCAAAGTAGTGCGGCTCGCCAGTGCCTGGTTACATGGCGCCGGAAATATTGACGACTTTTTGCTGGATCATCGTGGGCGCCGGCTTGCGAATCTGGCGCATCATGGCGTCGGCCAGTTCCAGCTGCTTGCGAAGGTCTGCCGTGGCATGATCCAGACGCTGGCGTTCGGCCCGGCTGTCCCGATCGGTGCGAACCATGTCGCGCAGGCGGCGGATCTGGTGCTCAAGCAGCTGTTTCTGTTCCATGGAGAACTGCATGATTGGCAGCAGGGCTTCGTGTGGCCAGCGCTCTACATCTTTGCGCACCCGGCCATGCAGCGTACGGGCCTCGCTCACCATCACATTGAAGAAGCGGCGGACCACCGTTGACTGTTCCGACAGCAGATTCTTCGGGTTATTGCGGAAACGTCGGGCTTTCTTGCGCAATTCACGAATGGCAATCACATGCCGGCCGGCCCGTAGCGGAATGGGCTCCAGGTGCCGGGCGCGGGTGTCTTCGTTGTATCTGCGATAGATGGCGCCTACCATTTTCTCCGCGAGCCGCCCTTCGCTCAGCAGGTTAGTGAGGTCGCTCTCCAGGAGTTCGAAAAAGTGTTCCATGGCCCGGTTCATGCCGGCCGTGGTCCAGCTTTTCGACATCATTTTCCGTACCTGGCTGGCGTGCTGCTCAAAGCGATCTTCGCTGACCAGCTTGGTGAGCATGTCACCCTGGGATTCCATCAGGCGACGCGATGAACGCAGAGTGATCAGCTTCTTGTAGTAGAAGTCATAATCCTTCTGGGCCCGTTCCGCGAGCCGGGACAGCGCGGCCTTGTCGAGGGTGGCGCCGGCGCAGGCCTGGCGTTCTTCTTCCAGGGCATCCAGGCGGTACTGCATGGCCGCCTGGCTGTTCTGTAGCATTCCCAGCAAGTCGTTGATCAGGTTCTGGGTAATCAGCTGCTCCTTATGCATCAGGATGCGCTGAATGATCAGCTGCTCCAGCTTACCGATGTTGGAGCGGTCGAACAGGTTGTTGTCTTTGCGAACCCGTGCCAGCAATCCCTGTTTTGCAGAGAGAGGAATAACGTCCTGCTGGCGGATGCCCAGATGGTCCGCGGTGTAGTTGCGAACACGGTCAATGGATTCCTGGGTGTGCTTCTCGCCCTGAAGGTCGTCCCATAGAACGTCGATCTTGTTGAGAACTGCAAACCGGCCGGCCCGGTGGTCGGCGTGCTCGGTATCGATATGCTCTTTCCAGATAGTCATGTCACTGGCTGTGACGCCAGTATCCGCGCTGAGCACAAAGATAACGGCATGGGCCCGGGGCAGCATGCTGATGGTCAGTTCGGGTTCCGAGCCAAGGGCGTTCAGGCCCGGAGTATCAAGAATGCGCAGGCCGCGCTCGAACAGGGGGTGGCGAATGCTGATCTGGGCATTACGCCAGGCCGGTACCAGCACATTACCGGGATTATTGCGATCGTGTTCCAGCATGGCCTCGTCGAAGCCCAGCTCCCGGGCCTCTTCCGGGCTCACGCTCTTGATCCGGGCAACTTCCGCCAGCACTTCGCGCATGACGTCCGGATTGCGCTCGTCGAGCTCATGCCGAATCCACTGTTCCGGCTTCTTGCGCAGCTGCTGCAGAGACAGATCACCCGTGCGGGTTTCGATCGGGAGCAGAAGCAGATAGTTCTGGTTGGCGCTGCGATCAAAAAACAGCTCGGTCGGACACATGGTGGTGCGCCCGGCCTGGGATGGCAGCATGCGCTGGCCATATTCCGAGAAAAACAGGGCGTTGATCAGCTCCGTCTTGCCACGGGAGTATTCACCAACAAAAGCAATGGTCAGCTCATCTTCAATGAGCAGCTCCAGCCCGTGACGAATACGGGTGCTGACGTCTTCTGAAAACAGGTTGTTATCCTGCAGCCACAGCCGATAGCGGCCAATCTGCCGGATCAGTTCCTTTTTCCAGTTGTGATACGCCTCAACCTGCTGCGACAGAGTTCCCTGCGGGTTCATCGGATAATCCTTCTGCGCGACTTCCGGGTATGTCCTGGGTGAGTCGGTGATGGTTAACACGTGTCGCCAATCGCTCGCCCAGATTAAATGCGTTTAATAATAACCTGTTTTGTTAATGTTTGAGGGTGCGCGAGTCGGCATTTCCGGGAAAGGACCTGAATTTTCTATCAAAAAGGCCAGCAATTCAGTGGGTTGAATTGCTGGCCATCGATAGTAACAAATCAGTGTATTGTGTAACGAAATGTATATTCGAGACGCGTGTTACATTCCGAGCCCGATTGAGCCCAGCCCGGCCGCCACTTTCATGTGATCAATGACCACGGTAATCACGTTCAGAATCAGGAACACGATGATTGGCGAAAGATCCAGACCTCCCATGGAGGGCATGATATTACGCACGGGTCGCATCACCGGTTCGGTGATCTGGGCCACCAGTTGAATGGCAGGGTGGCCACTCTGGGGGGCGATCCAGCTGACCACTACCACGGCAATGACCGACCAGAAGTAGATCTTCACGATCAGGCTGAGCACGTTCAGTACGGCCCGAACCAGCAGAGTAACCGGATTGATGGCGGGAATGCCGCCGTTCAGTGCGACCAGAATGAGGAAGAAGGTAATGGCCTGGATTAAAACCGCCAATACCAGGGATGCGCCGTCAATGCCGCCCCAGCCCGGAATGAAACGCCGCAGGGGACGCAGTGGCGGGTTGGTGGCCTTGACTACAAATTGTGAAATGGGATTGTAGAAATCCGCCCGCGCCAGCTGCAACAGAAACCGCAGCAAAACGATGGTCATATAGAAAGTGGACGCAATCAGCAGGATCGTAATAACAATATCTGCCAGCATGAAGCTGAGTCTCCGTTATCGGTTACTGTTTATCGGCCAGTTCTCTGGACATCTCGCGTGAGCGCTCGAAGGCAGCGCTGTAGGCTTTTTTCACCAGATCGCGCAGGCCGCCTTCCTCGAAGGTGTTGATGGCGCGTTCAGTGGTGCCGCCAGGGGACATTACGTTGCGTTTGAGCTGGCCGGGATCATCCTCGCTGCGCGCGGCCATCTCGGCGGCCCCGGCCATGGTCTGAATGGCGAGGGCGCGAGCCGTTTCGGACTCAATGCCGGCTTCGGTTGCGGCGGACTCAAGTGCTTCCAGCATCAGGAAGAAATAAGCGGGGCCGCTGCCGGAAAGGGCGGTGACACTGTGCAGAAGGTTTTCGTCGTCAACCCACAGTGCCGAGCCGATGCTCTCGAACACTTTCTGTACCGCATTTCTTTGATCGTCTTTCACCTGGCTGTTGGCGAACAGACCGGCGGCCCCTTTGCCCACCAGAGACGGGGTGTTGGGCATCACCCGAACCAGCGGCAGCCCGCCACCAAGCCAGGCATCCAGTGTGTCGGCCGTCAGCCCGGCCGCAATGGAAACCATCAGCGGGCGGGTGTTCTGAACTACCGGGGCAATGTCCCGGCAAACGTCGCCCATCACCTGGGGTTTGACCGCAAGCACCACAATGTCCGCCTGCTGGGCGCAATAGCGGTTGTCGGTGGTAACACTGACGCCGAAGCGCTTGCGGATCGACTGAAGATGGCCGTCATCCGGGGCGCTCACCCAGATGTCGCCGGCCTGAAATCCGCTATCCAGCATACCGCCGATGATGGCGCTGGCCATGTTGCCGGCGCCGATGAAAGAGATGGTGGGTGATCTGCTCAAGGTTCACTCCCGGTCTTGATCGTTTGAATCGTTGGTTCGGATGATAGCAGGAACCGCAGCGTTCAGCTCTGGCTGTGTTTGGCCGGGCGGGCGCCGAACAGAGCCGTACCGACACGAACCCAGGTGGCACCTTCGGCAATAGCCATTTCCAGATCATCTGACATGCCCATGGAAAGGGTGTCCAGCGGGCCGGCTTCAGGATGCCCCTGCCGCAGTTTTGTCAGGGTGGAGGCCAGCTTCCGGAAGCTCAGCCGCAGCTCGGCCTCGGGTTGGTCCGGGTCCGGAATTGCCATTAATCCCCGCAGGCGCAGATTGGGCAGTTCGCCAATGGCCTCGAGCAGCTCATCGAGATCGTCCAGCGTGCAGCCGGACTTGCTGTCCTCATTGTTGATGTTCACCTGCAGACAGATGTTGAGCGGCGGCAGGGTCTCTGGCCGTTGTTCGCTGAGCCTGCGAGCGATCTTCAATCGATCCACACTGTGAACCCAGGCAAAGGCTTCGGCAATCTGGCGGGTTTTGTTGGACTGTATCGGGCCAATGAAATGCCACTCTATACCCTCTATGCCGGAGAGCGCCTGCATTTTGTCCAGGGCTTCCTGCAGGTAGTTCTCGCCAAACGCGACCTGGCCGGCCTCAAAAGCGGCCTTCAGATCCTCCGCCGGGCGGGTCTTGCTCACCGCCAGAAGGCGCACGCTGCCGGGCTCCCGGCCAGCCTGCAATGTTGCTTTTTGTATGCGTCGGGTTACGCTCCCGATGTTGTCTGCTATGCTGCTCATAATGTGAGTTTGCCGCTTCTGGACTAAAAGAAAAAGCCCTCCGAGGAATCCTATGGATATTACTGAACTGCTTGCCTTTTCGGCCAAACAGGGTGCGTCGGATTTGCACCTGTCTGCCGGTTTGCCCCCAATGATTCGTGTCGACGGCGATGTGCGCCGGATCAACCTGCCCCCCATGGAGCACAAAGAAGTGCACGGGTTGATCTACGACATCATGAACGACAAGCAGCGTAAGGACTACGAAGAGTTCCTGGAAACCGACTTCTCGTTCGAAGTCCCCGGCGTGGCCCGCTTCCGGGTTAACGCCTTTAACCAGAACCGCGGTGCTGGCGCGGTATTCCGTACGATCCCCTCGAAGGTTCTGACCATGGAAGATCTGGGCATGGGCCAGGTTTTCAAGGATATTTCTTCCGTGCCTCGTGGTCTGGTACTGGTAACCGGGCCTACCGGTTCCGGTAAGTCCACCACCCTGGCGGCGATGATGGATTACATCAACGATACTCGCTACGAGCACATCCTCACCATTGAGGATCCGATCGAATTCGTGCACGAATCCAAAAAGTGTCTGGTGAACCAGCGGGAAGTGCATCGGGATACCCTGGGTTTTAACGAAGCCTTGCGTTCGGCCCTGCGGGAAGACCCAGACATCATTCTGGTAGGTGAGCTCCGGGACCTGGAAACCATTCGTCTGGCACTGACCGCTGCTGAAACCGGCCACCTGGTATTCGGCACCCTGCACACCACCTCCGCCGCGAAAACCATCGACCGGGTAGTGGATGTATTTCCTGCGGAAGAAAAGTCCATGGTTCGCTCCATGCTGTCGGAATCACTGCAAGCGGTTATCTCCCAGACTCTGATGAAGAAAATGGGCGGTGGCCGTATTGCCGCCCATGAAATCATGATCGGCACCGCCGCCATCCGGAACCTGATCCGGGAAGACAAGATCGCCCAGATGTACTCGGCCATTCAGACCGGTGGTTCCCTGGGTATGCAGACGCTGGACCAGTGCCTGGAGCGCTTGCTTCAGAAAGGTCTGATCTCCCGCGAGGCTGCGCGGGCCAAGGCGAAGATGCCGGATAACTTCTGATACTGAAAACCGGGTAGAAAAATGGAATTCGAGAAACTGTTACGGCTGATGGTAGAAAAGGGTGGTTCAGACCTGTTTATTACAGCAGGGGTGCCTCCCAGCATGAAGGTGAACGGTAAGGTGTTGCCCGTTACCAAGAATGCCCTGACGCCAGAACAGACGCGGGAGTTTGTCTACGGCGCCATGAATGACAAACAGCGCGCCGAGTTTGAAGAAACCCACGAATGCAACTTTGCCATCAGTGCCCGGGGCATTGGCCGCTTCCGGGTGTCGGCCTTCTTCCAGCGCAACCTGTGCGGCATGGTGCTTCGCCGGATTGAGGTGAAAATCCCCCAGATTGACGATCTGTCGCTGCCGGAGATCATCAAGGATCTGGCCATGACCAAGCGTGGCCTGATCATGTTTGTGGGTGCAACCGGTACCGGTAAGTCCACCTCCCTGGCGGCCATGCTTGGCCATCGCAACCGTAACAGTCGCGGCCATATCATCTCCATCGAAGACCCGATCGAATTCGTGCATCAACACCAGGGCTGTATCGTGACCCAGCGGGAAGTGGGTATTGATACCGAAAGCTTTGAGGTGGCTCTGAAGAACACTCTGCGGCAGGCGCCGGATGTCATTCTGATTGGTGAGGTGCGTACACGCCAGACCATGGAATACTCGGTTCAGTTCGCCGAAACCGGCCACCTGTGTCTGGCCACCCTGCACGCCAACAACGCTAACCAGGCGCTGGACCGGATTATCCAGTTCTTTCCGCCGGAGCAGCACAACCAGATCTGGATGGATCTGTCTCTGAACCTGAAGGCCATCGTCGCCCAGCAACTGGTTCCCACGCCGGACGGCAAGGGGCGTAAGGCGGTTATCGAGGTATTGATCAACACCCCGCTGGTGGCAGACCTGATCCGCAAGGGCGAAGTGCACAAACTCAAAGAGCTGATGGCAAAATCGAACGAGTCTGGCATGCAGACCTTCGATCAGGCTCTGTACAAGCTGTATGCGGAGGGTTCCATCACCTACGAAGATGCCCTTGCGCACGCAGATTCCGCCAACGATCTGCGCCTGATGATCAAGCTGGGTGCTGACGCCCAGGGTGCAGACAAGCTGTCTTCCTCCGTCGACAAACTCACCATTCAGGACGACTGACGTCCTCGTTTTCCGCCCCCGTTCACCGGGGGCGGCATCTAATACCAAAGTTGTAATTGGTTAGCGGCGCGAACCAGTAGCTTTGGCATTTGAGGCAGTTGCCATGTGCTGCGTATACTCCGCGCGATTCTAAAAAAGGAGACACCATGCACAAAAATACCAACGCACTCGTAAAAGCGATCCGTTTGGCGACGCTGGCAGCCGTAGCAGCACCTGCCAGCGTTCTGGCCGGCGGTTTTTCCCTGAACGAGCAGAGCGCCAGCCAGATGGGCGTGGCCAATGCCGGCGCTGCCGCCAACCCCGAGAACGCCACCACGGTTCTGTTCAACCCGGCCGGTATGAGCCAGCTTTCCGGCACCAATATTTCGTTTGGTGCGGCGGTGTTGGATATTGATGCTGAGGCAAAGCGCGCTGAAGCGCGTCGCAATGTCCCCGGTGTTGAGATTATGGCCGACGGCGAGCTCGGCGGCGATATTGCGGATCCTGCTGTCCTTCCAAACTTTTACATGACCCATGAGGTTAACGACAGCATCGACGTGGGCTTTGGTATTCATGCTCCTTATGGCCTGGCGGCAGACTATGAGGATGATTTCGTCGGACGGTTTTTTGCTGACAAGACCGAGCTGACCGCGATTGCTTTCACTCCGTCGCTCTCGGTGAACAACGGCAAAGGCCTTTCAATGGGCATTGGCCTCAACGTTATTTATGCCGAAGGACGTCTGACCCGTTCTCAGGACCTCGCCGGGCAAGTGTATCCGCAAGCTCTGCAAGCGGCGCTGGGTCAGGGCCTACCGATGGCTCAGGCTGACCAGTTCGCCCGCCAGACCGTGGCAGGGATGGACGATCCATATGCGGACATTGAAGGGGACGATATTGGTGTTACCTTCCGTGTGGGTTTTCTCTACGAACTCGATGACAGAACACAGTTTGGTCTGAGTGCCCAGACAGGCACAGAGCTCGAACTCAAAGGCGACGCGGAAATCAGCGGTGTGCCGGTTCCCGGGCAGCCCGGTGTGACGACAACGCTGAGCGAAAAGGTAGAGGTACCGCTGGCGATTCCGGAGGCCATTACGGTTGGTGCTCGCCATCGTCTGACCGATGACATTACGCTGCTGGCTGGTGCCACTTATGCACGGTGGAGTCGCTTCGAGGAGCTTGACATCGTCAGCCGTGAATCCGGTGGTGCGGTAACCAATGCACCCCAGGAAGGAGCTATCCTCAGCCACATCACCGAAGAGTGGAAGAACACCTGGCAGTTCAATGTGGGTGGCATCTGGCAGGCAACCCCGGAATGGGCGCTGAAAGCTGGCTATGCCTGGGATGAGTCTCCGGTGGATGATTACCTGACCGCCAGGATTCCATCCAGTGATCGTCACTGGTTGACCCTGGGTGCGCAGTGGAAGGATGTCCAGAGCGGGTGGACTGTGGATGTTGCAGTAGGTACCTTGCTGTTCACGGACGATCCTTCGTTCACCGAGCGCAACTACCAGCACGCAAACCCGGATCAGGTCGCGAATCTGCCGGGAACCAATATCGAAGACCCGAGCTATTACAAGGCCAAGTATGAACTCAGCGCCTGGAGCGCCGCATTCGAAGTCAGCAAAGCCTTCTGATTCTCGAATAGCCCTCTGAGGCTGATTCCTTCCGGAATCAGCCCACCACCTGGCCCCGGTAGATCACCTTTTTCTGCCGGGGGCAGTCAGGTCCCGACATTTCCTCTGTAGCTTTTTTGGCACCTTCCTCCGCTATGGGTTGTCCGCGGTACATCCGTGGCGCAATTTCCTCTTCGATATTGGCGGTATTCAGCTCCGGCACTCTCTGCTTAAGCGCTTCCCAGGTATGAACAAGATGCTTTGAACGGGTTTTACGGGCGTACTCGGCCAGGTGTTGCTCCAGGCCATCTTCGTTAAGGTGCAGTTTTACGCCGAATTCAGACTGGATAAGCCGGCGGCACTGATGCACGAGTTTCAGAAGACTGGGGTCGAACAGCCAGTTGCGTTCGCTGGTTGCGGAATTCATCGCTTGGACCTCGCATTGGTGTCACTGCATGGGGCGAAGGGCCCCGAGACATCGGAGGACAATGCAGAATTCGTGCCTCTGCGCCGATAGCCGTCTTTGCTGGTGTCTGCGAGAGTGTGAGCGGAGAGTCTGCCCTGTTTCTGTGCCCGGAGGCGGGATGTTGTTCAGAAACAGGGCGTTATCCGAAGTTGCGGAGTATTTAGTGAGCCTGGTCCCAGTTGTCACCCACACCGGCTTCCACCAGCAGTGGCACATCCAGGCTGGCGGCGGCGGACATGCGCTTGACCAGGCCTTCTTTGACTTTGTCTACGGCTTCTTCGCGAACTTCGATGATCAGTTCGTCGTGGACCTGCATGGTCATGCAGGCATCGCTCGCGTGTTCGCGGCGCAGCCAGTTGTCTACCTCAATCATGGCCCGCTTGATGATATCGGCGGCCGTGCCCTGCATGGGCGCATTGATGGCAGTGCGCTCGGCGGCCTGCTGCAGCTGCTTGTTACGTGCGTTGATCTCCGGCAGGTACAGGCGGCGGCCGTAGAGCGTTTCCACGTAGCCGTCGTCATGGGCCTGTTTGCGGATGTTGTCCATGTATTTGAGTACGCCGGGGTAACGCTCGAAATACCGGTCGATGTATTCCTGGGCGGTTTTTCGGTCCACTTCCAGCTGGCGCGAAAGTCCGAATGCCGACATGCCGTAGATCAGCCCGAAGTTGATCGCCTTGGCACTCCGACGCTGGTCGCCGGTTACCTCATCCACCGCCACGCCGAAAACTTCGGCTGCGGTGGCCTTATGAATGTCTTCGCCGTGTTCGAACGCGGTCAGTAGGCCTCTATCGCCAGACAGGTGAGCCATGATGCGAAGCTCAATCTGGGAGTAGTCAGCGGCCAGCAGCTTGTAGCCTTTCGGGGCAATAAATGCCTGGCGTATGCGTCGGCCTTCCTGGGTCCGAATCGGAATGTTCTGCAGGTTGGGTTCCGATGAAGACAAACGTCCTGTCGCTGTCACCGCCTGATGATAGGAAGTGTGCACTCGCCCGGTGCGGTGGTGGATAAGCTCGGGCAGGGTGTCAGTATAAGTGGACTTCAGCTTGCTCAGGCTGCGGTGCTCGACAATCAGCCGGGGCAGTTCGTGCTCGTGGGCCAGCTCCTGCAGAACCGGCTCGGCCGTCGATGGCGCGCCCTTTGGTGTCTTCTTGATGACCCGCAGGCCAAGTTTGTCGTAAAGGATGGCCTGCAATTGTTTGGTGGAGCCCAGGTTGAAAGCTTCGCCGGCAACCTCGTGCGCTTCCTTCTCCAGTTCAGCCATGCGCTCGGCAAGTTCCTGGCTGTGCTGGCGCAGCGTGCTGGCACTGATCAGAGTGCCCCGCTGTTCCATCCGGGACAGCACAGGGACCAGCGGCAGGTCGATTTCCCGGTAGACAGATTCCAGTTTGCCGGTGTTTTTCAGCTTCGGGGCAAGAGTCTGGTGCAGGCGCAGGGTGATGTCAGCGTCTTCGGCGGCGTAGGGCCCCGCTCTTTCCAGATCGATCTGGTTGAAGGTCAGTTGCTTGGCGCCTTTGCCCGCAATCGATTCGTAGGTGATGGTTTCTTCATCAAGATAGGTTCGGGCCAGGCTGTCCATGTCGTGGCGGGTGCCGACCGAATTCAGTACGTAGGACTCCACCATGGTGTCCTCGGCGATGCCCTCCAGCTGTATGTCATGGTTGGCCAGCACGTTTTTGTCGTACTTGAGGTTCTGCCCGACCTTTTTGTGTTTCGGGTCTTCAAGCAACGGCTTCAGCTGTTCCAGTACCGAGTCACGGTCCAGTTGCTCCGGCGCACCCATATAATCATGGCCCAGTGGCACGTAAGCGGCCTTTCCTGGCTCGACGGCAAACGACACGCCGACAATTTCGGCATCCATGTAGCGGAGGCTGGTGGTTTCGGTGTCGAAGGAGAACAGATCGGAATCTTTGAGTTTCTTCAGCCACTGGTCCAGGTCCGCCTGCTCGGTAATGACCTGATATTGCTTCTCCACCGAAGGTTTCGGCTGTGGCTGGCTGTTCTGGGAGCCGTCGTCTGATGACGAGCCGTTTTCCAGTTCCGCGATCCAGGTGCGGAATTCGTACTCTTTGAAGAGCTCCAGCAGACTGGCGTCGTCCTGCTGGCGTTCCTGAAGATCCTCCAGCCCGAATTCGAGTTCCACATCGGTCCGGATGGTGGCCAGCTCCCGGCTCAGGGGCAGGGTGTCGGTTGCTTCCCTCAGGTATTCGCCGATTTTGCCTTTGATCTCGTCGGAATGCTCAATGAGGTTGTCGAGGTTGTCGTAGCTCTGTAGCCATTTGACGGCGGTTTTCGGGCCGCATTTGTTTACACCGGGAATGTTGTCGACTTTGTCACCCACCAGGGCGAGGTAATCGATGATCTGCTCCGGGGTAACACCAAACTTTTCAACGACCCCGTCCCGGTCCATGGCGGTTTCGGTCATGGTGTTGATGAGGGTAACGTGGTCGCTGACCAGTTGAGCCATGTCCTTGTCGCCGGTAGATACGACCACATCGATGCCCTTGCTGGTGGCTTCATGGGCCAGGGTGCCGATGACATCGTCGGCCTCGACGCCGGGCACGATCAACAGTGGTAAGCCCATCGCCCTGACAATCTCGTGAATGGGTTCAATTTGTACCGCCAGATCATCCGGCATGGGGGGGCGATTGGCTTTGTATTCCTCATACATGTCGTGCCGGAAAGTCTTACCCTTGGCATCAAATACCACCACGGTTTTTGAGCCCGGAAAGTCCTGTTCAATCCGCCGCAACATGCTGATTACGCCTTTGATGGCGCCAGTCGGGTGATTCTTGCTGGTAGTCAGTGGCGGCAGGGCATGGTAGGCACGGAACAGGTAAGACGATCCGTCCACCAGAACCACGGGAGGGTTGGTTTGTTCAGTCATATCAAAACAGGTCCGGATTCTGATTGAAGCGTGGATTGGCTTGTGCAACTCTAGCCAGAAAGATGAACCAAAGGGTACCACGAAAATGAAACGATTCGCCTGTTCCGCCCTGCTGTGGGGCTGCTTCTCCGCGCCGTTGCTGGCCCAGGATGAAGGGGCTCTGGATGCCACCCCGGTGGTTACCCCTCAGGAACCTGTGGTTATTTCCGATTACCAGCCGCCGGAGGGTGGTGCGGAGATTGTTATTCGCCCCGGCGAGAAAGAAGTGTTTTATGAGTATCGGGTGAATGGCCAGCTGATGGAGATCAAAGTGGTGCCTGAAATTGGCCCGGAATACTACCTGGTGCCGGCCGACGGCGGTGGCTGGGTTCAGGATACCGAGTCCGACCTGCTTGTGCCCAGCTGGGTGATCTTCCGCTGGTAACCCGTCCTTCCGGTCAGATCAGGTTGACCTCAACCGGATCTGATCGCCTGCTTTCCAGGCCATCCACATCAATGGTTGTGATCGAGAACTCGTAGGCGCCGGGCTGCATCTCCGACAGGGTGTATCGGTTTTTGCTGCCATCGTTCAGCGGAATGACGCTGAAGCTCTCCTGATGTTTCAGTCGGTAATAGATGCGGTAACCGGCAATCTGACCAGGCGTCAGTGCTGAGCCGTCTTCACGGGTGAGCGGTGGATTCCAGACCAGGGTTTTCGGGATGTCGGCGCCAGGTGGCTGTGGCGTTTCCTGGTCGTCCGGCTGGCTTTGGCCGAGCGTGGCAAGCAGGTCGCCCTGCGCCTGTTTGAGGCGGCTGTCTGCCACCTCCGAAGCGCGTTTCGAATCCAGTTTACTGGCTCGCGTGTCTTCCTGGCAGCCGGCCAGAACTATGGCAAACAGGCAAAGGAGTGTGGCCGCGGTTCGTGACAGCGGACTGGGATAAAGCGTTCTCTTCATAACTACTCGCATACGGGGCGCTGCAGGTGCGCCTTCTGGTGTTCGTTCGTATGGAGCCTGAATACAACCGGGAGACGGGCTTCGTTAAAACAGTGTGCGATTATGCCAGCGAGTATTCTGTGATCAAGTGAATAATCGGTAAAAACCCCTATCTGTGTTTAGTATGAACATTCTAATTTTTAGCCGTACTTTGATAGGTGAAAGTTACCAAAGGCTCTGCAAAACGCGGTGCCGAAACGACTCGGAAAACAGGGAGAACCACCATGGGTAAACTGAAATCCTATCAGGAACAGCTGCAAGACATCGTTGAGAAAGGCATCAACGCGGCTGAAGAGCAGCAGAAGAAGCTGGCGTCCAAGCCGTTTGATTATGCAGAAAAGCTGGAAGCGGAAGCGCGTGAGTACAGCGTAAAGACCCTGCGCAAGCGTTACAACGGCTACTCCGAGAACCTGTTCGAGCAGCTGCGTTCGCTGAACTCCCGCTTTGGCAATTTCGCCGCTGAGCTGGTTGCGAAGCTGGAAAAAGAAGCTGCCGAAGGTGCGGACGCCGTTTCTGAAGCAGCCGACGATGTTTCAGAAGCCGCTCAGGATGCCAAGAAGTCCGTAACGGCCAAGAAGCCGGCTGCGCGCAAGACCACTGCCCGCAAGCCTGCGGCCAAGAAAACCACTGCCGCCACTGCGTGATTCGGCGAGTTGGTGAATCATACGCAAAGGGCGCTCGGTTGAGCGCCCTTTGTCATTAGTGGAGCTTAGTTTTCTTCCGGCTCCAGGGGGAGTGTTCGTGTCTCCCCGGTGATTTCTTCCAGGCGCTTGATGTCTGATTCGTAGGCCTTTTTCATTTCGCCGATATCCTGCCGCTGAGCGGAAATCTCCCGCTCGATATCTCGAATCTGGGCTTCGAGCCTGCGGATTTTCTCCAGCGTCGTTTCCGGGATGTCCCGGCCAGCGCGCTCCATATCCGCCGCGCGGCTCTGCTCGCTGTCGAGCTGGCTGGAAATTACTGAAATGTTCCCGCGCTTCAGCTGGATAATGCCTTCCAGTTCGCGGATCTTGCGATGCATGGCGCGCACAGCCTGATCCGGATGGCTGAAGCGTTTCAGGAGCAGACGATCCTGCTCCTGCTGGATTTCCAGTTGCTTCTGGCGCTCTTTCTCCGCTTCCCTGGCGGCGATTTCTTCGGCGGTAGGGGCGGGGGCAACGGTTTCGACCACCCGGCCGTTGTTGCTCAGGATATCGTAACCACGTTTGGTCGCTTCCTGGGGAATGGTGTTGCTGATAACCAGCCGTCCGTTTTCATCCGTGTAACGGTACATGGTTGCCTGGGCGCCGGCCGCAAACAGCAGTCCGAAGGCCGCAACGCCGGCAACAACAGGAGAAACGGTCAGATGGTGACGCATTCATCAGACTCCGTAGCGGTCCCGGTAGCTGGCCACGTTCTCCGCATGGCCGGCAAATTCCGGATTGGACTTCAGGTAGTCCAGTACCTGTTCAAGACGAATGATGCTGACAACGGGGATGCCGAACTCTTTCTCGACTTCCTGGATGGCGGACAGTTCACCGTTGCCCTTTTCCTGTCGGTCCAGGGCAATCAGCACCCCGGCCGGTTCGGCTCCGGCGGCCCGGATGATGTCGATAGATTCCCGGATGGCCGTGCCTGCGGTAATCACGTCGTCAACAATCAGTACCTTACCTTGTAGTGGGGCGCCAACAATATTGCCACCCTCACCATGATCTTTCTTTTCTTTGCGGTTAAAGGCAAAAGGTTTGCTGTTACCGTCTGTTGCAAGTGCCATGGCGGTTACCGTGGCCAACGGAATGCCCTTATAGGCAGGCCCGAAAATGATGTCATAATCCAGCCCGCTGCGTGCTATCGCAGCGGCATAGGCCTTGCTTAACTCAAGCAGGTCGTTTCCGGTGTTGAACAGTCCGGCATTGAAGAAGTAGGGGCTGGTGCGCCCGGATTTGAGTGTGAATTCTCCAAAACGCAGCACATTCCGCTGGATGGCAAACTCAATGAATTTTTGCTGATAGTCATGCATGGCAAGGCTTCTGGCGGGGTTTGATCTTTAATTAAAGCGTAAAAACGGTATCATACACACAAACCGAATCAGGGAACACGTATGCGGGTAGTATCAATCAGCGTCAATGGTCTTGAGCAGGCTGTTGAAAAGGGTTTTTTTGACTGGCTTGCCGAACAGGACGCTGATGTGGTCTGTGTGCAGGACCACCGCATGCGCGCCTACGAAATTGAAGACAGGAACCTGATTCCGGAAGGCTACGAGGCCTACTTCATTGATGGTGAACTGAACGAACACGGTGGTGTCGGCATCTACACCCGTCATTTCCCGAAGGCCATCATGTATGGCTTTGCCAATGAGCAGGCAGACCGGGAAGGCCGCTTTATCCAGGCCGACTTCGACAAGGTTTCCGTTGCCTGCGTGCTCGCGCCCTGTGCCCTCGGCCGCGAGGAAGAACTGATCGGTGAAGACGACCTGACAGTGCTCGATCACAAAGACGAGTTCATGGAAGCCTTTGGCATTCATATGCAGAAAACCCTGCGCAAACGTCGTCAGTTTATTCTATGCGCGAATCTTCAGACCGCTCATCATGTAACCGACGCAAGCCCGCTTTATCACAAGACCGATTTCTCCGGTTTCCTGCCCCATGAGCGGGCATGGCTGGATCGTTTGTTTGATGAAATGGGCTGTATTGATGCGTTCCGCGAGATCAACAAGCAGAGCAATCAGTTCACCTGGTGGCCGGAGCAGACTGAGGGTTCCCGTAAGAAAGCGGGTATCCGGGTGGATTATCACCTGCTGACGCCGGGTATTCGAAAGACCATTCGCGATGGCTGGATTGATGACGAGACCCGGTTCTCTGATCATGCCCCGGTGATCATGGATTACGATATCGAAATCGGCTTCTGAGCTTTGGGATAGTCGGTCGCGTGTCCGGAGGGGGAAGCCTTTCCGGAACACGCTACAAGCACATCTCTGTGCACTCGTCTCCGTCCATCCCTGGCCGGAGACGGTCCCGGAAAGGCTTCCCCCTCCGAACCCGCTAGCTTTCAGTAGGCCGTCAGGCCTATGCGCTCAAAGCTTCTTTCTGCAGTTCAAACAACTGATCAATCGCTTTCCTTGCCAGCGCCAGCATGGCGTCCAGTTCTGCCTGCTCGAACGGCGCACCTTCCGCAGTTCCCTGGATTTCAATGAAGCCGCCCTGATCGGTCATGATCACGTTCATGTCAGTTTCAGCTTCGGAGTCTTCCGGGTAGTCCAGGTCGGCTACCGGGGTGCCCCTGTAGACACCGACCGATACCGCCGCCACCATCTGTTTGAGAGGTGATTTCTTTAGGCGCTTCTCTTTTACCAGGTGATTCAGCGCGTCTACCAGGGCCACGCAGCCACCGGTGATCGCAGCAGTGCGGGTGCCGCCGTCGGCCTGGATCACGTCACAGTCGATGGTGATGGTGTGTTCGCCCAGCGCTTCGAGGTCCACTGCGGCGCGCAGGCTGCGGCCGATCAGGCGCTGGATTTCCACGGTGCGGCCACCCTGTTTTCCACGGGCAGCTTCGCGGCCCATGCGGCTACCGGTGGAGCGGGGCAGCATGCCGTACTCGGCGGTGATCCAGCCTTTGCCTTCGCCGCGCAGGAACGGTGGTACTTTGTTCTCGACAGAGGCAGTACAGATCACCTTGGTATCGCCGAATTCCACCAATACCGAGCCTTCGGCGTGGCGCGTGTAGTTCCGGGTGATGCGGACGTCTCTGGGTTGCTCAGGCGTTCTGCCGCTTGGTCGCATAGTGTGTCCTGTTTCTGAATATGAATGTCCGGCTGGTGCCGGTCGGGCGTTTTGAAAGGGCAACGAGTATAGCACGTAGCAAGCGCCCGGCGGGGGAGGCTGCGTGCCCCTTTGGTCGGGTTCGCCGCTCCGGGTGTTTGCCTGTTAAACTCGATGTTCCTTTGACGAACACTGGAGTCACTATGATCCGCAGCATGACTGCTTTTGCCCGCAAGGACGCCCAGGGTGACTGGGGTACTCTTACTTGTGAGATTCGTACCGTGAATCACCGCTATCTGGAACCTTCGTTCCGATTGCCGGAGGCTTTTCGTGAGCTTGAAAACAGGTTTCGGGAGGAATTGCGCAAGCAGGGCTTGAAGCGGGGCAAGGTCGATGTCTCCATGCGCCTGCAGTCGGCCGAGAGTGATGTCCAGGGCTTTGAAATCAGTGATGAGATGGCCCGGGCTGTGAACGAGGCGGCCAATCATATCAACCGTATGCTGGATAACCCGGCCCACATCAATGCGCTCGATATTCTGCGCTGGCCGGGGGTGATGTCTCTGCCCGAAAAAGACTACAGCGCGGCGAAGGAGGCAGCGGCAGATCTGTTTGCCGATACCGTGGCTGAGTTGACGAGTGTGCGCGAACGGGAAGGCGAGCGCTTGAGGCCGTTGTTCGAGGATCGTCTGGCCACCATGGGTAAGCTGGTGGCTGAGGTGCGTGAGAAAATGCCGCAACTGCTGGCCGCCCAGGAGCGGAATCTGAAAGACCGGTTCGAGAAGGCGAAAGTGGAGCTGGATCCGGAGCGTGTGGCCCAGGAAATGGTCATGCTGGCCCAGAAAAGTGATGTGGCGGAGGAGCTGGACCGGCTGGATGCCCACATCAGTGAGGTTACCGACACCCTGAAGAACGACGATGCTATCGGCCGGCGCCTGGATTTTCTGATGCAGGAGCTGAACCGCGAAGCCAACACCCTCAGCAGCAAAAGCATCGATGCGGCGGTTACCCGTATTGCGGTGGATCTCAAGGTGTTGATCGAGCAGATGCGGGAACAGGTGCAGAATCTGGAGTGAGGTATAAGCCGGGGCGGTTGGTGCCTCCCCGGCGTTCGTGCGGTTTACTCCGCCGGCTTGATGGCGAGCAGGTCGGTCCGCAAATGCGTCAGCACCTTTTCGGCCGTGTTGCCGATGACCCGGGCGGCCAGGCCGGTTTTACCGGTGGTGCCGACGACGACCATGTCGGCCTTGATCCGGTTGGCAACACTGGGAATGATCTTTTGAGCAGGGCCAGATTCGATGTGGACCTGTTCCGGCATCAGGTGCCAGGTGTTGCACAGGTGTTCAATCTGCGGTTTCAGGGCCGCTTCCCGTTTTCTGGCGTGGGCCAGAGGGTCGATGATGTCCAGGTCGGCCAGAACCACCGAGGTATGAAGTGCGTGCACCAGGTGCAGCTCTGTTTCCAGAGCCTTCGCCAGATGCCAGGCGCGATCAATGATGCGATTGTTCAGGGCTTTCTTCACGGGTTTGTCGGAGCTCAGGTCCACCGCCGCCAGGATTGGCCGAGCCTTGTTCCATTTGTTCTCCGCCACCAGCATCACCGGTGACGGGCACTCGCGAATCAGGTGCCAGTCGGTTGGGGTATACAGGAAGGTTTCTGAGCGATGGCCCGTCTTTACCACGACACCAACGTTCTCTTTCTGGCACTGGGCAATTACCCACAGGTGAATGTGCTTTTCCCAGACCGTTCGGGCATGGATCTTCAGATCATTGCAATCGGCCAGCGCCAGCATCTGTTCCAGCCATTTCTGGCGATGTTCCATGAGCGCCTGTCGGGCCCGTTGTTGTACCTCCGGATCGCCCGGCAGTGCATCCAGATATTCATGCACAAACGCCACGACCTCCACCGCTGCGCCCGTTGCCCGGGCCAGTGCCACGCCACGGGCGAGGGCGGTTTGGTCTTTATGGTGGTGATCCATGATGATCAGGAGTTTTTCCATGGCGGTATCCGTTTACTGTGGGTGTTTGCGGTCATACTAACAGCTGAACCCGGGCCGGGATGCGGAGATAAGTCAAACCCCGTATAATTTGCCGCTTTCTGGCCATGCGTGTTGGCCGCAAACTGTTGTTCAGGAGTCTTCAAGCCATGAAGCAGGCCGGTGGGCAGGGTACCCTGTTTGTGATTTCCGCTCCTTCTGGCGCGGGCAAGACCAGCCTCGTGTCGGAAATGCTCCGTCAGGATTCCCAGTTGGGGGTGTCGGTATCCCACACCACTCGCCCTATGCGCGATGGAGAGCAGGATGGCGTGAACTATCACTTCATCAGCCGGGATGAGTTCGAGGCCATGATTGCCCGGGGTGATTTCCTGGAGCATGCGGATGTTTTCGGCAACTACTATGGCACCTCCCAGGTGTGGGTGCGGGAAACTCTCGCTACCGGGCAGGATGTGATCCTGGAGATTGACTGGCAGGGGGCGGAACAGGTGCGCCGGCTGATTCCGGAATGTGTGAGCATTTTCATTGTGCCGCCCTCGGCTGAAATCCTGCGCCAGCGGCTTGTTGGCCGTGGTACTGACGCGCCGGAAGTCATCGAACGGCGGCTGTCGGAGGCGGAGGAAGAGTGCCGGCACGCGGTCGAGTTTGATTACCTGGTGGTCAACGATGACTTTGCCGTGGCATTAGCTGATCTGCTGGCCATTGTCCGCAGTCAGCGGCTGAAAATGGCCACCCAGCAGGTTCGCCACGGTGAGTTGCTGCGGGACTTGTCCGCTCACGGGTGATGGTGGTTTTCACTGTATACAAATTGAGCCGGGGCCAGTAAACTACGCGGTCTGCTAAATCAGTGATTCTTTTTGTTCGGGGAAGATAATGGCACGAGTTACCGTTGAAGATTGTCTGGAAAACGTAGATAACCGATTCCAGCTGGTCATGCTGGCCACCAAACGCGCCCGCCAGATCGCCACCAAGGGTGCCGAGCCGATGGTTGCGGAAGAGAATGACAAGCCGACCGTTATTGCCCTGCGTGAGATTGCAGAAGGCAAGGTGACCCGCGATCTTCTGCTGGAAGAAGACGACGACTGAGTTCGTCCGGTTGCCGGCGATGCGTAAAAATACGTGCCGGTAATTGAGAAGCATTGAAATCTGCCTCCGCAGTTTTATAGTGTAACTATAGAACCTGCCAGGAAGGACAACGGAAGCCCGGATGCACGCATTCGGGCTTTTTTGTCCCCGGTATACTGAGAACGATGGAGGCGCGGTGGTCGCAGCAGAGGCAACGGTAGAAGAACTGGCCAGAGAGCTCAGTTCCTACCTCGATACCAATCGCATCAATCAGGTGCGACGGGCTTACTATTACGCCGAGCAGGCCCACGAAGGCCAGATGCGTAAAAGCGGCGACCGTTATATTACTCACCCCCTGGCTGTGGCCGGAATTCTTGCCGACCTCCGGCTCGACCATCAGAGCCTGATGGCAGCCATGCTTCACGATGTCATTGAAGATACCGGCATTCCAAAAGATGCGCTGGCGGAACAGTTCGGAGAGGATGTGGCCGAGCTGGTGGATGGTGTCTCCAAACTGACCCAGATTGAGTTCCGCTCCCGGGCGGAGGCCCAGGCGGAAAACTTCCAGAAGATGACCCTGGCCATGGCCAAGGATATCCGGGTGATTCTGGTGAAGCTGGCGGATCGTCTGCACAACATGCGCACCCTTGGCCCAATGCCGTACGAGAAGCGCCTGCGTATTGCCACTGAAACCCTTGATATCTATGCGCCCATTGCCAATCGCCTGGGCATGCATTCCATCTGTACCGAGCTTGAAGATCTGGGCTTTTCCTCGCTTTATCCCATGCGCGCCAAGTACATTTCCAAGGCGGTGGAGAAGCTTCGTGGCAGTCACCGGGAGATCATTGAAGACATCCGGGGAAAGCTGCAGGAAAAGCTGGAGGAGCGTGGGCTTCCGGGCCGCATTCTGGGGCGGGAGAAACACCTGAACTCCATTTATAACAAGATGAAGTTCAAGCAGAAATCCTTCCATGAAATAATGGATGTGTATGCGTTCAGGATTATTACGGATACCGAGGACAACTGTTATCGCATACTTGGCGCCGTACACAGTCTTTACAAACCCCTGCCCGGGCGTTTCAAGGACTACATTGCCATGCCCAAGTCGAATGGCTATCAGTCCATCCATACCACCCTGTTCGGCATGCACGTGAACATCGAGATCCAGATCCGGACCGAGGAAATGGAGCACATTGCCAACAATGGTATTGCTGCCCACTGGATGTACAAAAACGAAGCCTCCGGCGTGACCACCATCAATCAATCCCGGGTAGATCGGTGGGTGAAGGGGCTCATGGAAATGCGCGAACGCGCGGATGATTCCATGGAGTTCATTGAACACGTCAAGGTTGACCTGTTCCCGGACGAGATCTATGTGTTTACGCCCAAGGGCCGGATCATGGAGCTGCCAAGCGGGGCCACTCCGGTGGACTTCGCCTATGCAATCCATACCGATATCGGCAATGCCTCTGTGGCGTGTCGGATCAATCGCAATCTGGCATCTCTGAGTCAACCGCTGCAAAGCGGGCAGACGGTGGAAATCATCACCGCGCCTGGCGCCCGCCCGAATCCTGCCTGGCTCAGCTTCGTGGTGACCGGCAAAGCCCGAAGCAGTATCCGGCATGTGCTCAAAACCCGTAAGCGGACCGAGTCCATGGAGCTGGGTCGCACCCTGCTCAAACGTTCGCTCAAGGGTTTTGGTGCCAAACTGTCGGATATCAGCGATGCCCAGAAACAGGCGGTGGTTAATCACAACCAGGTCAACAGCTTTGATGATCTGATCAGCGATATTGGTCTGGGTAACCGTATGGCCTATCTGGTGGCCCGTCAGTTGGTGTCCGGCAATGACGTGATGGACGCGCCGGCCAACCTGGAAAACGCCCCGGACAGCAAGCAGGGCGCCGTCACCATACGCGGCACCGAAGGGCTCTTGGTACGCTTTGCCAATTGTTGCAAACCCATTCCCGGGGACCCGGTGGTTGGTGTGATGGACTCCGGCAACGGCATGGTGATTCATTCAGATACCTGTTCCCGCCTGCCGGAGGACGATGAAGGCCGTGCCCGGCTGACCCACCTGAAGTGGGCCAAGGACATTACCGATGAATTCTCGGTGGAGCTTCGGGTTGAACTGGAGCGCCAGCGCGGGGTGATTGCCGAAGTAGCGAACGCCGTTGCCATGGCAGACGGAAACATCGAGCGCATCAGTGTGGAAGACCAGAACGCGCGCTTCGGCATCGTCAGCCTCGTGGTGCATGTGAATGGCCGCAAGCATCTGGCGCGGGTGATGCGCAGGGTCCGGAACATTCGTGCAGTGACCCATATCGGCCGGGTTCGGCACTGAGACCTTTGCGTAGTTGACAGTGGCTACGCCCAAAGGTGACGATTGGCGTTTTGGAAAAGAGGAAATTGCAGGTCATGACCAACAAATCTGTTATCCAGACCGAAAACGCCCCTCAGGCGATTGGTACCTACTCTCAGGCTGTTAAAGCCGGGGACACCGTGTATCTGTCTGGCCAGATTCCGCTGGACCCGGAAACCATGGAAGTGGTGGCGGGCGACTTTGCCGCCAAGACCCGTCAGGTGTTCGAGAACCTGAAAGCCGTGTGTGAAGCGGCCGGTGGCGAGCTGAAGGACATCGTCAAACTGAATATCTACATGACGGACCTGGCCAACTTCGCCACTGTCAACGAGATCATGGCCACCTATTTCCAGGAGCCGTATCCGGCACGCGCCGCCGTCGGTGTAGCCGCGCTGCCGAAAGGCGTTCCGGTGGAAATGGAAGCCGTTATGGTGCTCAGCTAAGCGTCAGAGCTTGCTGATCATCTCCCGGTACCCCGCCCGATAGTCGGGGTACCGGAATTCAAAGCCACTCTGAAGCAGTTTTCGATTACTGCAGCGCTTGCTACCGGCCCGCCCGCCTTTACGGGCGCCTTCCACCGGGGCTTTGCACGGCACCTGAGAACGCACCCAATCAACCACCTCATCCAGCCGAACCGGCTCGCAATCACTGGCGACGTACAGTGGCTCCAGGTCCTCACCGTTCAGGGCTTTTTGCGCAAGCCATGCCACAGCGTTGGCGGCATCCACTTCGTGTATGCGATTGCTGAAAGGCGCGGGTGGTTGGGGATTCATGCGGCCTTCCAGGACTTCCTCAAGAAAACGCTGACGGCTGGGGCCATAAATGCCACTGAAGCGAACAACGGTGGCTGGATGCCCGCTGTTCAGGGCGGTACGTTCGCCCTGGAGGATTTGTTGACCAGTGAACCGGTCCGGATCGGCAGGGCTGTTCTCATCGACCCAGCTGTCATCATTCTGCGCAAAGACGCTGGTACTGCTGATGAAGATCAGCCGTTTGAGGGATTGCTCACCGATGACGTTGAGCAGGTTCTTGAGACCAGTGACATAGGCTTGATGATAACCCTCTTCGTCATAGCTGGATGGCGTCAGGCAATAGACGACGATGTCCAGGTGTTCCGGAAGCTTGCCAGCCATGGATTCCGGGTGGGTCAGATCTGCCCCGATCCCGGTCACTCCCTGGGGAACCCGATCCGGGTTGCGGCGCAGCCCGTATACGTCTCCTGCGCCCAGCAGAACCGTGGCAATGTCACCTCCGAGCTTGCCGCAGCCCGCCACCAGAATTTGTGCCTTTTGCTTGTCATCAGTCATTGCCATAGACAATTTCAATCCTTATCCTTTGGCTGATAAAGTAAGTGAAACTTCGACCTGAGTATGTCAACCGGAGCTCACCATGACCCTCACCGAGTTACGATACGTTGTTACGCTTGCCCGGGAAAGGCATTTTGGCCGTGCCGCAGAGCGCTGTCATGTCAGCCAGCCGACTCTTAGCGTTGCGGTTAAAAAGCTGGAGGATGAGCTCGGTATCCCATTGTTCGAGCGCAGCAAAAGCAGTATTCGGGTGACCGAAGTTGGCCAGCGTATCATTGAGCAGGCCCAGCGGGTTCTGGACCAGGTGGGCGTGATCAAGGATATGGCGCAGGACGGCAAGAATCAGCTCAATTCGCCATTGAAGGTCGGCGCGATTTATACCATCGGACCCTACCTGTTCCCGCATTTATTACCGGAGCTGCGCAGAGCGGCGCCAGACATGCCCCTTTACATAGAAGAGAACTACACCGCCAGCCTGCGCCAGAAGCTGCGGCACTCAGAGTTGGATGCCATCATCATTGCCCTGCCGTTTGAAGAGCCGGAAGTAGTAACCCTGCCGCTTTACGATGAGCCGTTTGTGGTGCTGCTGCCAGCGGATCATCCGCTGACAGAGAAGGAGCAGGTGACGGCCGAAGAGATGGCGAAAGAGCAATTGTTGCTGCTCGGGCCCGGCCACTGTTTCCGGGATCAGGTGCTGGAGTCATGTCCGCCCCTGGTGGATGCCATCACCAAGCGGGCGGACAACGGCAGACCGGAGCTGGTGACCGAGGGCAGTTCGCTGGAAACCATCCGGCACATGGTGGCCTCCGGTCTGGGAATCACGGTACTGCCGCTGTCGGCCGCCACTGCCATCAAATACCAGGAAGATATCCTTGCGGTGCGGCCTTTTGCGGCGCCGGTGCCTTTCCGAACGGTGGCGCTGGCCTGGCGTGTAACCTTCCCGCGGCCCAAAGCCATCGATGTACTGTCACTGGCGGCTAGCCAGTGCCGGGTGATTGAAAAAGCCAAAACCGACACACCGGCGGTTGCTGAAAGCGCCTGAGGGCCGTATGACGTCACTGGAGGACATCCCGGTAACCCAGCTCAAGGGCGTAGGAAGCGCCCTGGCGGAAATACTTGCCAGGCTGGGTATCCACTCCATTCAGGATCTCCTGTTCCATCTTCCCTACCGTTATGAAGACCGCACCCGCGTAGTGCCCATGGGCAGCCTGCGTATCGGCGATATTGCCGTTGTGGAAGGTGAGGTCATGAAAGCCGACCTGGTGATGGGGCGTCGGCGCAGCCTGCAGGTGACGTTGCGGGATGACACCGGGTTTCTGGTGATGCGGTTTTTTCACTTCAATGCCGCCCAGAAAAACCAGCTTGCTGAAGGCACGCGAGTACGCTGTTTCGGCGAAGTGCGACCGGGCCGGGCCGGTTACGAATTCTACCATCCGGAGTACCAGACCAATCCACCTCCCATGCCGTCGGCCGAACAGGCGACGCTCACGCCGGTGTATCCGCTGACCGAGGGCATTCAACAGCCCCGGGTCAGGGGGCTGTGTCAGCAGGCCCTGAGCTATCTGGATCGCTACCCCATCAAGGACTGGCTGCCCCCGGCACTGCTGGCGGACTACCAGTTGCCCGGCATAACCGAGGCTGTTCGCCTGGTGCATTTGCCTCCGGCCGGCGCCCCGGTGCATCTGCTGGTAGAGGGAAAGCACCCGGCTCAGCAGCGGCTGGTGATGGAGGAGTTGCTGGCGCATCAGCTTAGCCTGTTGCAGGTCCGGGAGCAGATACAGGCCCGGGAGGCCTTGCCGCTGCTACCAGCGGGAGACCGGGCAGAGCGATTTCTGGAGCAGCTGCCGTTTAGTCTGACCGGTGCCCAGCGCCATGTGATTGCCGATATCCGGCAGGATCTGAGTCAGCCGGTGCCGATGTTACGCCTGGTTCAGGGAGATGTCGGCTCGGGTAAAACCGTGGTTGCTGCCTTATCTGCTCTGCAAACCATCGAAGCCGGCGCCCAGGTTGCCTTGATGGCACCTACCGAGATTCTGGCGGAGCAACACTATCAGAACTTCCGAAATTGGCTGGAGCCATTGGGTGTGGAGTTAGCCTGGTTGTCGGGGAAGGTGAAAGGCAAAGCCCGGCAGTCAGCATTGAATGCGGTCGCCGAGGGCCGTGCTCAGATTGCCATTGGTACCCATGCCCTGTTTCAGGATGACGTGGTATTCCAGCGCCTGGCGCTGGTGATTGTCGACGAACAGCACCGGTTTGGCGTGCACCAGCGGCTGGCCCTGAGAGAGAAAGGGGTTGGCGGAACGCTGGCACCGCACCAGTTGATCATGACGGCGACGCCCATACCGCGAACCCTGGCCATGAGCGCCTATGCCGACCTCGATACCTCCGTGATTGATGAGCTGCCGCCGGGGCGCAAGCCCATCGAAACGATTGTGCTGCCGGAGAGCCGCCGGGACGACATCATTGAGCGGGTACGCAAGGCCTGCAGGGAAGGTCGGCAGGCCTATTGGGTCTGCACTCTGATTGAGGAATCCGAGGCGCTTCAGTGCCAGGCGGCGGAAGTGACCGCCCAGGAGTTGGTTGAGCGGTTGCCGGATCTGGCCATTGGCCTTGTTCATGGCCGCCTGAAAGCCCAGGAAAAAGCCGCGGTAATGGAGCGCTTCAAAAACGGCGAACTGGATTTGCTGGTGGCCACCACGGTGATCGAGGTCGGCGTGGACGTGCCCAATGCCTCTCTGATTATTATCGAGAACCCGGAGCGGCTCGGGCTGGCGCAGTTGCATCAGTTGCGGGGCCGGGTTGGCCGCGGTGAGCAAGCCAGTTTCTGCGTGCTGATGTATCACCCGCCCCTGTCCAATAATGGCAAGGCCAGGTTACAGGCGCTGCGGGACAGTCAGGATGGCTTCTTTATCGCCGAAAAGGATCTTGAGATTCGGGGGCCTGGAGAAGTGCTGGGTACTCGCCAGACTGGCTTGATGCAGTTTCGCCTGGCCGATTTTGAACGCGACAAGGGTTGGATTGCTCCCATTCGTGACATGGCGCCGAGCCTGATGAAGGAGCCTCGGGTAGTCTCAGCACTTATCCGACGGTGGCTGGGTGAGAAAATTCGTTATGGCGACGTATAGTGTTGGTCATGAATTTCATAACGCCTGTGCTCGTGGCCGATATTGGCCTGTTAATGTCGCGTTAATGACTGCAAAATGCATGAAAACTGATTGATAACCTTTGTCCGGAGAATGCTATGGAACTTCCTGTTGTGGTACAGCAGGCACTTGGTGATAACGCCCCCGGTGTATCGTTCCGGAGCGTAAGCCAGATTGATACCGGCCATTTGCTCCGAATGGTACTGCTCAGCGACGATCAAGGTAATCTGCAGGCCATCTGCCGTCGCAACGATATGCTCGATCTGGAAGCCCTGAACAAGCGTCTGGGGCGGGATCTGAGAATGATGCAGCGGCGCGAGCAGGTTCGGGTCCGCCAGAAAGCCGGGCTTCAGGAGTTGCCGGCGCTGCCATCACTCACCGGTTGGCCGACCGTAGTTGACCGGCGTGTGGATGAACTCGAGGCGGTCGCGCTGGAGTTGGGGGAACAGGACCTGGGTCTGATGATGCCGGGCGAAGATTTCCGCCAGTTGACGGCAAAGGCCGCCCGACACGATTTTGCGGTGGATACCGCGAATATATCCGTCAATCTTGACAATCACGCCGCCGACCGTGACCAGCTGCATTCCGCCATCAAAAAGTTCACCGGCTTGCGCATTCAGCAGCGACTGGAGGATACGCTGGAGCTGCCGCCCTTGCCTGAGACTGCTCAGCGCATCATTCATCTGCGGGTAAACCCTAATGCGGTAATGGGGGACCTGGTGGATGTGGTGGAGAGCGATCCGAGCCTGGCAGCCCAGGTCGTGAGTTGGGC
>ENA-ORCU01000158-ORCU01000158.1-marine-metagenome-genome-assembly--contig:-NODE-158-length-38451-cov-15.862120_pt1 | contig 38451 bp, 44 predicted proteins | sample MGYA00248631_ERZ508512 | MGnify/ENA primary metagenome ERZ508512 (study PRJEB26183, sample SAMN06268844) | marine metagenome | isolation source: Tt an P1 anaerobic enrichment on pine from sediment taken...
GTTGCCTTCATGCCGGGCATTACCGGCAAACTGTATCAGCAGTTTTCGGTCACGATCTCGGTGGCTGTGATCATATCGTCTGTTAACGCTCTTACGCTCAGTCCGGCGCTGTGTGTGGCCCTGCTCGGGCGTGGTGGCGATCAGTCTGTCCGGTGGCTTCGACCCTTTGAGACACTGATCACGCGCAGTACGGGTGGTTATTCCAAAGCCGTGGCTCAGCTTCTGCGCAAAGGAATGCTGGTGGGGCTGGTGCTGCTGGTTGTGCTGGTCGCCGGTGGCGGACTCTTCAAGGCGGTACCATCGGCGTTCGTGCCACCGGAAGACCAGGGCTTCCTGTTTGTAGATGTGCAGTTGCCAGATGCAGCCTCGTTGGAGCGAACCGATGCTGTGCTGGAAAAAGTGACGGACATGGTGCTTGAAGATCCGGCAGTGACGGATTTCATAACCGTGTCGGGTTTTTCCCTGCTGGGAGGCGCCGCATCCAACAATGGTCTCGGCATTGTCATGCTAAAGGATTGGGAGGAGCGGGAATCGCCGGAGCTTGGCCTGGGCAGCGTGATTCCCAGGCTTTATTCAAAACTCTGGACGGTATCCGAGGCCCAGGTGATGGTGTTTAATCCTCCACCGATTCCTGGCCTTGGCACATCGGCCGGTTTTGACTATCGCCTTCAGGACAATCAGGGGCGCGATGTCTCGGAGCTGGCGCAGGTGATGAACGGCCTGATTTTTCAGGCGAACCAGCATCCGGCCCTGTCCCGGGTATACAGTACGTACCGTGCCAATATCCCCCAGTACCTTCTGGAAGTGGACAGAAACAAGGCCAAGGCCCTTGGCATTCAGCTCTCCGATATTTTCTCGACCTTGCAAACTCAGCTGGGCTCCCTGTACGTGAATGATTTCACCCAATTCGGTAAAAACTACCGGGTGTTGTTGCAGGCCGAAGGCGAGTATCGCCAACGGCCAGAGGATCTCACTCACTATTTTGTCCGAAACCAGGAAGGCGACATGGTGCCACTGACAACGCTGGCGTCGTTGGAACCTGTGCTGGGGCCTTCCAGCATTCAGCATTTCAATCTCAAACGCTCGGTCACCCTGTCCGGCGAGCCCGCTCCCGGGTTTGCCAGCGGCGATGCGATCAATGCCATGGAAGCTCTGTCTGAAAGCCTGCCCCAGGGCTATGAGTTCAGTTGGTCCGGTCAGAGCCTGCAGGAAATCCAGGCGGGTAACCTAGCCGCCGTGATCTTTGTGCTGGCCCTGGTGTTTGTGTATCTGTTTCTGGTGGCCCAATACGAAAGCTGGAGCCTGCCTGTTGCGGTTCTCGGTGCGGTGCCGCTGGCACTCGCCGGTGCCATGGCCGGGCTCTGGCTGGTGGGGCTGGCGAACAACATCTACGCCCAGGTGGGGCTGGTATTACTGATCGGTCTTTCCACCAAAACAGCCATCTTGATTGTCGAGTTTGCCATGCAACTTAGGGTATCGGGACTGTCTACGGCCGAGGCGGCTCAGAAGGCCGCCGTGCTGCGATTCCGAGCGGTTCTGATGACGGCGCTGTCGTTTGTATTGGGCGTTCTGCCGCTCGTCTTCGCCAGCGGCGCCGGCGCCGCCAGCCGTGTGAGCCTCGGTATTACCGTGCTCAGCGGCATGGTGGCGGCGACGATTCTGGGGACACTGCTGGTGCCAGTGTTCTATCAGTGGATCCAAAGCATTCGGGATCGGCGAATGGCAGCGGGTCAGGGCGCTTTGTAGCCCGGTCGCGGCACAGATCAGGCCCTGGTTCGTCGTTTTTCTGCTCGCCGCATCCAGAGCCAGGCGATAAACGCAATCACAGACACCGCCGCGATAATCAGCGTCGCCAGTGCGTTGATCTCTGGTGACACTCCCATCCGAACGGAGGAGAACACCACCATTGGCAAGGTGGTGGCTCCCGGGCCAGACACAAAGCTGGCAATTACCAGGTCGTCCAGCGACAGGGTAAATGCCAGCAGCCAGCCGGAAACCAGTGCCGGAGCGATTACTGGCAGGGTGATGACAAAGAAGGTTTTCAGCGGCGTGCAGCCCAGATCCATGGCGGCTTCCTCAATGGAACGATCCACTTCTCTCAGGCGCGCACTCACCACCACAGCCACGTAGGCGCTGCAGAAGGTGGTATGGGCAATCCAGATGGTGGCCATGCCACGATCCATCGGCCAGCCGATCAGTTGGGCCATTTGCACAAACAGCAGCAACAATGACAGGCCGGTGATTACCTCTGGCATTACCAGAGGGGCGGTGATCATGCTGGACAGCAACGTACGCCCGCGCATCTTCTTGAACCGGGTGACCACGAACGCGCACAGGGTGCCCAAACACACCGCCATGCTGGCGGAATAGAAGGCAATGCGCAGGCTCATCCACACCGCCGACAGGATCTGTTCGTTGGCGAGCAAGGCGCCGTACCATTTGGTGGAGAACCCGGCCCATACCGATACCAACCGTGAGGCGTTGAACGAGTATACGATCAGCACCACCATGGGCAGATACAAGAACAGCATGCCCAGCATCAGCATGGTCTTCGAGAAACTTGGGGCTTTTAACCTAACCATTCTTTTCCATCTCCCGGGCCTGGAAGCGGTGGAACAACACAATGGGTACCAGCAGCAGCGCCAGCATCACGATTGCTAGCGCAGAGGCCACCGGCCAGTCTCGGTTGTTGAAGAACTCTTCCCAGAGCACCTTGCCGATCATCAGGGTATCCGGACCACCCAGCAGTTCCGGAATCACGAATTCGCCCACGGCTGGAATGAACACCAGCATGGAGCCAGCCAGGATTCCGGCCTTGGACAACGGCAGGGTAATGGCCCAGAAGGTGGTCAGGCTGCGGCAGCCCAGATCCGACGCCGCTTCCAGCAGGCGTATGTCCAGCTTCACCAGATTGGTGTAGATGGGCAGGATCATGAACGGCAGGTAGGCATAGACGATCCCCAGAATCACCGCGAAGTTGGTGTTCAGCATTTTCAGCGGCGATTCGATCACGCCCAGCCACAGCAGGAAGCTGTTGAGCAGGCCCTGGTTACCGAGTATGCCCATCCAGGCATACACCCGAATCAGGAACGAGGTCCAGGACGGCAGCATCACCATCAGCAGGAACACCAGTTGCCAGTGCTTCGGCGCGCGGGCCATGGCATAGGCCATGGGGTAGCCGATCAGCAGGCAGAACAAGGTGGCCAGAAACGCGGTTTTCATCGAGCCCCAATAGGCGGCAATGTAGAGGCTGTCGGAAGCCAGGAACAGGTAATTGCCAAAGTTCACCACCACCGACAGGGTATTCTCCACCCATCGGAACACCGGCTCGTAGGGCGGAATGGCCATTACTGCCGAGGTCAGGCTGATCTTCAGCACCAGCGCAAACGGTAGCAGGAAGAACAGCAGTAACCAGGCGAAAGGCACACCGAAGACGACCCGTCGGTGAAATACTACCGCCCGCACCCGCTCCGCCAGAGGGGTTGCCAGAATCTTCTTGGTCATGGCGTCAGTTCCAGAGCAGGATAGGGCTGGAGGCTTCCCAGGATACATAGACCCGGTCGCCCCAGGTGGGCCGCTCACCACGGCGTTCCACATTGGCCATGGTGGCCTGCACCCGTTTGCCGCTGGCGAGCTTCACGTAGTAAGACGTGATGTCACCCAGGTAAGCAATGTTGTCCACCGTGCCGCAGCTCCAGTTGCTATCGCCTTCGGGCTTCTCGGTCGTCAGGTAGATCTTCTCCGGGCGCAGGGCGATCAGGGTTTCCGTGGTTTCCGCCGGCGTGGTTACACCCCGGTCAATAAACACCGGTGCGTCCAGCAGCTCGCTGGCCAAAGACAGGCTGTCGGAATTGTCTTCCAGGATGTTCGCCTCGAAGATATTCACCGAGCCGATAAACTCAGCCGTCATGCGGCTGTTCGGGCTTTCGTAGATATCAATCGGTGAACCCACCTGAGCGATCCGGCCGTGGGACATAATGGCTATCCGGCTGGCCATGGTCATGGCTTCTTCCTGGTCGTGGGTGACCATCAGGCAGGTTACGCCTACCTTCTCCAGAATATCCACCAGTTCCAGCTGCATTTCGGTGCGCAGTTTTTTGTCCAGAGCCCCCATCGGCTCGTCCAGCAGCAGCAACTTTGGTCGCTTTGCCAGCGAGCGGGCCAGGGCCACGCGCTGCTGCTGGCCACCCGAGAGCTGCTGCGGCTTGCGTTTGGCGTAGGGCTCCATCTTCACCAGCTTGAGCATGGCGGCTACACGGTCGGCAATTTCGTTCTTTGGCAGCTTGTCCTGTCTCAGACCCATAGCAATGTTCTGCTCCACGGTCATGTGCGGGAACAGGGCATAGGACTGGAACATCATGTTGGTGGGTCGCAGGTACGGCGGCAGGGCCGTGATGTCCTGACCATCCAGCACAATGCGGCCGGAATCCGGGGTCTCGAAGCCCGCCAGCATGCGCAGCAGGGTAGATTTGCCGGAGCCGGAGCCACCCAGAAGGGCAAAGATCTCGCCCTTGTGGATGTCCAGGCTGACGTCGTCTACCGCCAGGGTGCTGTCAAAGCTCTTGGAGATGCCCTTGATGCTGAGAAGTACCTCCGCTTGCGCGGAGGTATTGTTGGTCACGGCCACCGTCAGCGACCGGATTTCACGCTGGTCCAGGTGCGGGTCATCAGACGCTGGGCGTCCTGAGGCCGACCTTCCATGATGTACAGCTTCTTCATCACCTCATCGGTGGGATAGATGCTGGTGTCGTTACGGATTTCTGCCTCCACAAACTCATCGGCCGCCTTGTTCGGATTGGCGTACCACACGTAGTTGGTGACATCGGCGATGATTTCCGGGCGCATCAGGAAGTTCATCAGCTTGTGGGCGTTCTCTACATTCGGCGCGCCGGCCGGAATGGTCATCATGTCAAACCACAGCACCGCGCCCTCTTTGGGAATGGTGTAGCGGATGACGTTGCCGTTCTCGGCTTCTTCCGCGCGGGCAGCGGCCTGCAGGATGTCGCCGGAGTAGCCGGCGGCCACGCACAGGTCGCCGTTAGCCAGATCGCCAATGTAACGGGAAGAGTGGAAATAGGTGATGTTCGGGCGCACAGCCTTGATCACTTCACCGCCTTTTTTGATGTCGTCGGCGTTGTTGCTGTTCGGGTCCAGGCCGATGTAGGCCATGGCGGCACGCACCATTTCTTCACCGGAATCCAGCATGGCAATGCCACAGCCGCCGGCGGCCAGCTTGCCGGTCACTTCCGGGTCAAACACCAGGGCCCAGGAGTCGGTCGGTGCGGTGTCACCCAGAATCTCCTGAATGCGGCCTTCGTTGTAGCCATAACCGTTGGTGCCCCACAGGTACGGCAGGGAGAACTGGCTGCCCGGGTCGACCTTTTCCAGCTGGGTCATCAGGTCCTGGTTCAGGTTGGTCATGTTCGGCAGTTGGCCATGGTCCAGCGCGACAAAGGCTTTGGCAGAAATCTGCTTGGCCACGTAGTGGTTGGACGGCACAACCAGGTCGTAGCCCGAACGGCCAGACAACAGGGCGGCTTCCAGCACTTCGTTGCTGTCGTAAACGTCGTAAACAACTTTGATGCCGGTTTCCGCGGTGAACTTCGCCAGGGTGTCCTCGGCGATGTAATCAGACCAGTTGTAGACACGCACTTCTCCGGCTGCAAAAACCGAAGAGGCACCCAGAGACATAGCAACAGCGGCGGCAAGCGCCTGTGGCTTACACAACTTCAACATTGGATGGTGTCCCTCACTGAAAAGGGATGGATACAAAGCGTGCAGGACGCACGCGGTGTTGTGCAGGTCTGCTGAGGGTGGCCGGAGGTGGCAGGTGTTTGTGAAAACACCGGGGTGCCGCCTTTTGACTCCTTTGAGGCTTATCCTGGAAACGGTGGTGGGGAATCCGACCGTATTCGCGCGATATTTATCATGAGAATTCTGGCCGCGCCACTTTTTTTTTCCGGATTTGATAAGCGCTTGTGCCTACCGTTTTCCGTGGGCCAGAAAACGCCGCCCGCAGCGTGGCGGGCGGGTTCAAGACGGGTGCTTACTCCACGGTGATGGTTTTTGTGACCAGCTTGCCATTCTTTCGGATAGGTCCGTCTTCCTTGGCGCCTAGCGTGTATTCAAAAATGCCGGTCTGGTTGCCACCGGCTTCGCTGTGGACCATAAGCATGAGCATGTCACCGGCGGATACTTCCTCGGTAAGAATCGCCGCCACATCCATATTTTCGCCGGCCCTTAATGGTGCGTGGGCGACCACCGGGCCAGGCTTCATAGCCGAATCGGTACGGTGAACCACCAGCCAGCCGTTTTCCTCGGCAACGACTTTGCGGGCAGAGACCACGCCATTGCCCACGGACTGATCCATGGCCCAGACACCGGCCTTGTGATCCTCGGCCTGGGTGGTCGGGGCAAGCGCCAGTGCCGACGCTACGGTGGCTGCCATAAACAGGATGTTCTTGCTGTGCTTTTTCATTACGTTCTCCTTGCTTCACTAAGGTAAAACCCATCGAGGCTGTTGTTTTCTGATGGGTTACCGGCAGCTACGGAGACAGCGTCCGAAAGTTTCAGGGAATGCGATATTTAAAGACGGTTGGTATCAGCACCCTCACCGGTGGGATACAGAAAACCGTGAAGCGCGGGTCCGGTGGGCTGTCCGGTGGGCGATCCGCCCCGGGGCTCCAGACTGATGCCAAACGTCGCGCGACGCAGCAGCTCCGCGTCGTAATTCGTGAGCGCGGCCGGGTCTACTTCAAAATGCTTGTTCAGGACGCCCACGGATCTTGGCGTCGGGCCAAGTTCGTCATCCTTTATCCAGAGTTGGTAAGACTGGTTCCCGGCGGGCCGGGCGGTGACGGGTTGAATGTTCAGTTGTTTCCTGGCCAGATCCACCGTCAGCAGGAAAGCCGGTTGTTCGTCGTTGTGCTGGAACACAGCCACATAGGGGCTTTTTGTTGGGGTGGGCTCAAGCATCATCACGGCAATCAGAAGCATCGCGGCAATCGAAGTTGCCGCTGTGCTCAGGCGCCACCTGGACACTTGTTGCCGGAGCCTGACCACCTCGTTGTGCTGCGACGAGGCCTGCTCCAGCTGATCAATGGAACGCTCAATCCGGGCGAAAAGCCCGGGGGCGGGGTCGACCGGTTCGATTTCGTCGTTCAGAGCGGACAGCCGTGATTCCCACTGCAGTATTTGCGCGTCCAGCTCTGGATGGGTGGTCCGCAGGCGCTGAACGCGCTGGCGATCTTCGACCGGCAGGGTCCCCAGAACGAACTCTGCCGCCAGCATGTCCAGGTCGTCTCGTTCGATCATGAGTCCAGGCACCTTTTCAGCTGTTTAAGGGCGCGGTGAAGCCAGGTTTTTACGGTGTTGACCGGCTGTTCGAAATAGTCTGCCAGTGCATCGCGGGTCCAGCCATTCAGATACGCAAGCCGCACCATGTCCGCACGGTCCTTATCCAGTTCTTCGAAACACCGGTTGAGCCGGGCCTGGGCCTGCACATCGTCAATCCGGTCGATTACGTTTGGCGAACGACTTGGGATCTCGTCAATATCGGTTTCCTGACCTTCCCGCTCTACCGGCTGTTTGCGCAGCGCGTCAATGGCCGCATTTCTGGCAATAGAAACCAGCCAGGTGATAGGGGAGGAACGGGTTTCGTCAAACAGCGCAGCCCGTTGCCAGACCTTGATAAACGATTCCTGGAGTACATCCTCCGCCCGAGCCCTGTCTTTCAGGATACGCAGTATGACCCCCAGAAGTTTCGGGGCTGTGGCCCGATACAGTTCAGCAAAGGCCGTACGGTCTTTCTCAGCAACCGCGTGGAGCCAGGCCGTGACGGGGTGATCCGATGCCACCACTGGCCTCAGTTAGCCGGCTCGGGGGATCGGCCCGGGGTGCCGATATAGAGATAAACGGAGTGCTGTGAACGGTCCTGAACGCGATGCAGAGAGACGGCCGGGCCGGCCTTGCCGCTGTTCTGATAACGCGTCACTTCACCGGCGGGGCGGCCATCCCGTTCGCGCCCGGCTTCGGTACCTTGCCAGTTTTCCCCAAGACAGGCGCTGAGCTGGTTGTTAGCTTGCTGATACATGGCCGTTGCCACCTCCTGGTTCGGTGCGCCGACCGTGCAGGTGTATGCGGCATCGCCGTTGCCCCACTCCCAGATTTCGCAATGGCCTTTGATTAACTGCTCTTTGGCCCGGTAAAGGGTCACCATGGCGTAGCTTGAGCCATTGCCACGATAGGCATCAAATCCGGTGGTGTAATCGGCAACAACCGATTGCAGGGTTGCACAGGGATCATCGGTTCCGCTGGTGACGGGCCCGAAACTGCTGCAGCCTGACAGCAAAGCCAGCGAGGCAGCCAGTGCCAGCATGGGGCGACGGTTCGTGGTCATCGATCATTCCTTGGTCGGGGAAAGTGCCAGAACCCTATTTGAGCCCAACCATCAATGGGATGCAATGCCGGCGCATGAATCAGTGCCGCGCTGTGTGGCGGTAATCCGTGGGCGACTTCCCCATCACTTTTTTGAACAGTCGAGAGAAGTAATAGGCATCGTCATAGCCCAGTTGCCGGCTGATGTCGGCGAAGCTCTGGCTGGTGGTATCCAGCAACTCACAGGCCCGTTCCACTTTGAGATGCAGGAAGTGCTGGATTGGCGAGGTGCCGGTCTGCTCCCGATACCGGGTAGCGAAGTGAGCCGGCGACAGGCCGGAAAGCTCGGCCAGTTGGTTCAGGGTCAGGCGTTCCTCCAGATGCTCCCGCATGAAGCTGTGCAAGGAGTCCAGCTCGGCCTGCCGGGCCTGGCTGGTTTCGTCGGCGTTGATGGGCACGGCGGCCAGCAACTGTCGTAGCCGATTGCTGGCGTGGATTAACCCACGGGCCCGGAAGCCCGTCTGCCGTACCGACAGCAGGCCGTTGAAATCCACCAGTAACCGGGGCTGTCTGCCCAGATGCCGGATGCGGGTGCTGTCATCAAAGCCCATGTACTGGCCGAAGTCCTCGGCCAGGGGGCCGGTATAGTGAACCCAGTGAATGGTCCAGGGGTTGTCCGGGTCGGCGGTGTACCGATGGCTGGCGCCGGCGGGCAGTAGCAGGAGGTCGCCGGCCTCGACTGTGTGGGGCACGCCGGCGACGTTCAGAAAGGCCTTGCCGTCTGTGCAATAGATCAAAAGATTATCACGGTGTTTTTCCCTATGCATGTGATGCCCGGCCGCTCTCCGATAATGCCCGAAGGCAAGTGGATACAGCTCCCGGGTGAGCGGATGTGCCGCCAAAAGCCGCACAATAGGCTCTGGCACCACATAGCGAACACTGTCGGCTGGCACGGGCCACTGTGAGGTTTGAGTGGCCGGTTTCTTGGCTGGGATCTCAGTCATCGAAAAATAATCCATCATGGGCGAAATTTAGTCAATCACCAACCGTAAATCCGCGTGCTAGTCTTTCTTCAAATCATCGTCGGATCTGCCTTGTTATCGGTAGGCCGGCTCATCCCGGATAACAACAAACAGGGAACATCATCATGAAAAAAGTACCTCAGTTTATTGCAGGGGAATTCGTTCAGAGCCAGACCCAGAACTGGATCGACGTGACCAACCCCGCCACCAACGAAGTGATTGCCCAGGTGCCCTGCGCCACTGCCGACGAGATGCGTCAGGCGATTGATAACGCCAGTGAAGTGTTCAAAAGCTGGAAAGAAACCCCGGTTTCTGAGCGAGCACGGGTGATGCTGCGTTATCAGGCGCTGCTTAAAGAACATCACGACGAAATCGCCGAGATCCTGTCCCAGGAAACCGGCAAGACCTTTGACGACGCCAAAGGCGATGTCTGGCGTGGCATTGAAGTGGTGGAACACGCCGCCAACGTGGCTTCCCTGATGATGGGCGAGACCGTTGAGAACGTGGCCCGCGAGGTAGATACCCATTCCTGGATCCAGCCTCTGGGGGTGTGTGCCGGCATTACGCCGTTCAACTTCCCGGCCATGATCCCGCTGTGGATGTTCCCCATGGCCATTGCCTGCGGCAACACCTTTATTCTGAAACCGTCCGAGCAGGACCCGCTGACACCAACCCGCCTGGCCGAGCTGTTTGAGCAGGCCGGCGCACCCAAGGGTGTACTGCAGGTGGTTCACGGTGCCAAAGAGCAGGTTGATACCCTGCTGACTGATCCGGCCATCAAGGCCGTGTCCTTCGTAGGTTCGGTACCGGTCGGGCAGTACATCTACGAAACCGGTACCCGCAACATGAAGCGGGTGCAGAGCTTCGCCGGCGCCAAGAACCACATGGTGATCATGCCGGATGCGGACAAACAACAAGTGATCAACGCCCTGGTAGGTGCCTCTGTAGGTGCCGCAGGCCAACGCTGTATGGCGATCTCGGTGGCGGTCTTCGTGGGCGCTGCCCAGGAGTGGATTCCGGAGCTGAAAGAGGCCATGGCGAAAGTGCGCCCCGGCGCCTGGAACGATTCCGGTGCCAGCTATGGCCCGGTGATCAGTGCCAAGGCCAAAGACCGCATCGAATCGCTGATCGCCACCGGTGAAGCCCAGGGCGCCAAACTGCTGCTGGACGGCCGTGGCTGCACCGTTGACGGGTTGCCGGAAGGCAACTGGGTAGGGCCGACCCTGTTCAGTGAAGTCACACCGGACATGGATATCTACAACGAAGAGATCTTTGGCCCGGTGCTGTCCTGCGTCAACGTTGACAGCCTTGGTGATGCCATCGAGCTGATCAACGCCAGCCCGTACGGCAACGGTACCTCCATCTTCACCAGTCATGGCGGCGCGGCGCGTCGGTTCCAGCACGAGATTGATGTGGGCCAGGTGGGTGTGAACATTCCCATTCCGGTGCCCCTGCCGTTCTTCTCGTTCACCGGCTGGAAGGGTTCGTTCTACGGTGATCAGCACGCTTACGGTAAACAGGCGGTGCGCTTCTACACGGAGACGAAAACGGTGACCTCCCGCTGGTTCTCCAGTGAGGCGACCTCATCCGAGGCCAACTTCTCCATCCAGCTTCGTTAATCTCGTTGTCGGTGAGGTTATTGGGCCGGTTCCCCCACCGGCCCCTTTTTCCGCTTCTTCAGTGGAAGCCCCGACCGTAACAACCAAGGAGCCTGACGATGGATTTTAATCTCACTGAAGACCAGCAGGCGTTTCGGGATGCTGCCCGAGCCTTCGCTGAAAAATCCATGGCGCCCCATGCCGCCCAGTGGGACGCCGAGCATATTTTTCCGGTCGATGTCATAAAAGAAGCCGGAGCCATGGGTTTTATGGGTATGTACACGCCCGAATCCCTGGGTGGTATGGGCTTGTCTCGCCTGGATACCTCGGTGATTGTGGAAGAGTTGGCGGCAGCGTGCCCGTCCACCGCCGCCTTCATCACCATCCACAACATGGCCACCTGGATGGTGGCAAGTTTCGCCTCTGATGATCTTCGCCAGGAAATTGTCCCCAGGCTGGCCAGTGGTGAATGGCTGGCTTCGTACTGCCTGACTGAACCCGGTGCCGGCTCCGACGCCGCCAGTCTCCGCACCCGCGCGGTTCGGGATGGCGACAGCTATGTGATCAATGGCAGCAAAATGTTCATCTCCGGCGCTGGCGCAACCGATATTCTGGTTCTGATGGCGCGCACCGGAGACGCCGACAGCGGCTCGAAGGGCATCTCTACGTTCGTGATACCAGCGGATGCCGACGGTGTCTCCTACGGCAAGAATGAGGAAAAGATGGGGTGGCATAGCCAGCCCACGCGCCTGGTTACCCTGGAAGACGTTCGCGTGCCTGCCAGCAATCGGGTGGGTAATGAAGGCGATGGCTTTGCCATTGCGATGAAGGGGCTGGACGGCGGCCGCCTGAATATCGCTACCTGTTCCCTGGGGGGTGCCCAGGCGGCTTTGCTCCGGGCCCGGAATTATATGCACGAGCGCCAGCAGTTTGGTAAGCCGCTGGCGGCCTTCCAGGCGCTGCAGTTCAAGCTGGCGGACATGGTTACCAACCTGGTGGCTGCCCGGCAGATGGTGCGTTTGGGTGCGTTCAAACTCGACAGTGGCGACCCGGAGGCTACGCTGCATTGTGCCATGGCCAAACGATTCGCCACCGACGCCTGCTTTGAGGTGGCCAACGAAGCCCTGCAACTGCATGGCGGCTACGGTTACATCCGGGAATACCCGCTTGAGCGTTACCTTCGGGATTTGCGGGTACACCAGATTCTGGAAGGCACCAACGAAATCATGCGCCTGATCATTGCCCGCCGGCTGCTGGACGACGGCGTTGCCGAAGCGATCCAGTAACCGGCCACGGACTATAGAGGAATTTGTGATGAGTGAACTGATTCAACTGGAAAAACGCGGCCACATTGCGGTATTGACCATCGCCAATCCGCCGGCCAACACCTGGACGGCCGATTCCCTCGCCGCGCTGAAGGCGACCGTGGAAGACCTCAACGCCGACCGGGACATCTTCGCGCTGGTGGTGACTGGCCAGGGGGAAAAGTTCTTTTCCGCCGGTGCTGACCTGAAAACCTTCGCCGACGGCGACCGGGCTCGCGCCAACGACATGGCGCAACGATTCGGTGAAGCGTTCGCAGCGCTGACGGCGTTCCGTGGCGTATCGATTGCCGCCGTAAACGGTTATGCCATGGGTGGTGGCCTGGAATGTGCCATGGCCTGTGATATCCGGATTGCAGAAGAGCATGCCCAGATGGCTCTGCCGGAGGCCAGCGTTGGCCTGCTGCCCTGTGCCGGCGGCACCCAGAACCTGCCCTGGCTGGTGGGTGAGGGTTGGGCCAAACGCATGATTCTGTGTGGTGAACGGGTAACCGCCGCCAAGGCCCTGGAAATCGGGTTGGTGGAAGAAGTGGTGCCCACCGGCAACGGCCTGGAAGCCGCCCTGAAACTGGCGGAAGGTGCCTGTAAGCAGAGCCCTTCGTCCATCGCCCGCTGCAAGCAGTTGGTGATGAGCGCCCGCGACGGTCGCAGCCATAGCGACGGCTGGCGCATGGAGCGTGAATTGTTCGTGGAGCTGTTCCATACCGAAGACCAGAAAGAAGGCGTGAATGCGTTTCTGGAGAAGCGCAAGCCCGACTGGAAAAACCGATAACCCGGATTCGCTATGAGTGATCAACCAATCGTATTTGAAGAATGGAAAACCGCTGATGGTGAGCTGATTGCCGTGGCACGGCTGAACACGCCGCGCAATCTCAACTCACTGTCGATGGATATGATCAGCCTGCTCAAGCCGCAGCTCAGCCGCTGGGCCGAGGATCCCAAGGTTCAGGCTGTCTGGCTGGAAGCCGAGGGCGACAAAGCCTTCTGCGCTGGCGGCGATATCGTCTCGCTGTACCGGGCCATGACCGAGCCGGGCAAACTGGAGGAGGGCGAGCGCTTCTTTAACGAGGAATATGAGCTGGATTACCAGATCCACACCTACCCGAAGCCCATCGTTTGCTGGGGCAACGGCATTGTGATGGGTGGCGGTATTGGTCTGATGGTGGGTGCTTCTCACCGGGTGGTGACCGAACACTCGAAGCTCGCCATGCCGGAAGTCAGCATCGGCCTGTACCCGGATATCGGTGCCGGCTGGTTCCTGAACCGCATGCCCATGCGCACGGGCCTGTTTCTGGGGCTGACCGGTGCCCGCATGAACGGCGCCGATGCGCTGTTCGTGAACATGGCCGACCGGTTTATCTCCCATGGCCTGAAAGACCAGGTTGTGGATGCCCTGAAAGCGGCGGATTGGCAACGAGCGGATGCGCAGGCGGTGGTGAGCGCAGTGCTGCGGCAGTTTGAACAGCAGAGCCGTGAAGCCTTACCCGCGTCTCCTGTACGTGAGCATTTTGAAGACATCCAGCAGGCCACCGATGCCGATTCTTTGGAGCAGGTGGTGGCGCAACTGGACGAGCTGGGGGCTCGGGAAGATTGGCTCGGCAAATCAGTGAAGGGACTGAAGTCCGCGTCTCCGACCTCCCTGGCCCTGATGTGGCAACACTACCACCGCAGCCGCCTGCACAGCCTGAAAGAGGTGCTCGACAACGAGTTGGTGATGTCCCACAGCAGCCTGAAGAAAGGTGAATTTGCCGAGGGCATACGGGCATTGCTGATCGACAAGGATATGCAGCCCCGCTGGCGCTATGCCTCACTCAGTGAAGTGGACAGCGGCTGGGTTAACGGATTTTTCAGCCAGTAGTCTGCCTTTGTGCAGCGATGACCCGTACAACAACAAGGAGAAGCAACATGGCCAAGATTACCTTTATCGGCCTGGGCAACATGGGTGCGCCAATGGCGGCCAACCTGCTCAAGGCCGGCCACGACGTTACCGTGTTCGATTTGTCCAAGCCAGCAGTTGAGGCTTTGGTGGCCGAAGGTGCCCGCACGGCGGATTCCGGCAAAGCCGCCGCCGAGGGCGCAGAATGCGTGATCACCATGCTGCCGGCCGGCAAGCATGTGGAGGCGGTCTACCTGGGTGACGATGGCCTGCTGGCTGCATTGCCAGCCGGCACGCTGGTGATCGATTCTTCCACGATTGCCCCGGAAACGGCCCGCAACGTCGCCGAACAGGCGGCTGAGCGAAAGCTTGCGTTTGTCGATGCCCCGGTATCCGGAGGTGTGGGTGGTGCCAAAGCCGGCACGCTCACCTTCATCTGTGGCGGCGACGCGAGTACCTTCGAGAAAGCCAAGCCGATTCTGGAAGGCATGGGTAAAAATATCTTCCACGCCGGCCCCCATGGTGCCGGGCAGGTGGCCAAGATCTGCAACAACATGCTTTTGGCGATCCTGATGGCCGGCACCAGCGAAGCCCTGGCCCTGGGTGCGAAAAATGGCCTGGACCCTGCCGTACTCTCGGAAATCATGAAACAAAGCTCTGGCGGTAACTGGGCACTGAATGTCTATAACCCCTGGCCGGGGGTGATGGAGGGTGTGCCAGCCTCCCGCGAGTATCAGGGCGGTTTCCTGGTGAACCTGATGGCGAAGGATCTGGGCCTGGCCTTCGACAACGCGGTGACCAATCAGGCGTCGATTCCCATGGGCTCCCTGGCCCGAAACCTGTTCCAGCTGCATGCCGGGCAGGGCAACGGAGAGCTGGATTTCTCCAGCATTCTGCGGCTGTACAAACCGGAGTAAGCAGGGGAGGGCGATGGCAGGTCGCCCTTTCTTTTTAGCCTAAAGTTTACCTTTACGTAAAGTGAAGGCTATGCTAAACCTGACTAAATCTTGTGCAACCAACAACGACAACAAATGGAGTGTACGATGAGCCTACCGCACTACAACGAGGTGTATGACAACTTTGATGCGGCCGCACTGGAAGCGGAAATCCTGGACGGGCGCCTGGACAGTGGCCTGAACGTCTGTCACGAAATCTGTGATAAATGGGCTTCCGACCCGCAAAAGGTTGCGCTGTTTTACGAGAAAGTGGGTGGTGGTGATGGCGTGCTTACTTTCGCAGAGCTGAAAGCAGCCTCGGCCCGCTTTGCCAACTATCTGAAGTCTCATGGTGTCAAAAAGGGTGACCGGGTAGCCGGCCTGCTGCCGCGGGGCCCGGAACTCCTGATCGTGATTGCCGGCACCTTGCGCCTGGGTGCGGTTTACCAGCCGCTGTTTACCGCGTTTGGCTCCGGGGCCATTGAATACCGCCTGGAAAAAGCCGGCACCAAACTGGTGGTCACCGATCCGGACAACTATCCCAAGCTGAACGACGTCAACAAATGCCCGCCGGTGTTGTGCGTGAACGCCGCCGCCACGGGCGAGGACGTTGCAGACTTCCAGCAGGTGCTGGACCAGCAGTCAGACCAGTGTGAGCCGGTGATGATCACCGGCAGCGACCCGTTCCTGCAGATGTTCACCTCCGGTACCGTCGGCAAAGCGAAAGGCGTGGCCGTGCCCGCCAAAGCCCTGTTGGCCTTCTATGTGTACATGAAGTACGCCATTGAACTGCGCGACGACGATGTGTTCTGGAATGTGGCTGACCCCGGCTGGGCCTATGGTCTGTACTACGCCGTTACGGGCCCGCTGTTGATGGGCCACGCCACGCATTTCAACCCCAACCCGTTCACCCCTGAATCCACCTACGACATGATCCGCAAGTACAAGATCACCAACCTGGCGGCGGCGCCCACGGCGTATCGGCTGTTGAAGGCCAACGATCAGGTCTTGCCGGAAGGGGAGAATCTGGGGTTGCGGGTGTGCAGCAGTGCGGGTGAACCGCTGAACCCGGAAGTGGTGAACTGGATTGCCCGCCGGCACTTCTGCCCGGTCAAGGATCATTATGGCCAGACAGAAACCGGTATGACCTGCTGCAACTTCCATGGCCTGGAGCACACCATTCGCCAGGGTTCCATGGGGTACTCATCGCCCGGGCATCGCGTAGTGGCGCTGAACGAGAAAAACGAAGAGGTGGGGGCCGGCGAGATTGGCCAGTTGGCGGTGGATATCAAAGCCTCGCCACTGTTCCATTTTGATGGCTACACCTGGGGTGAGAAAGACCCGTTCGTGAACGGCTACTACCTGACCGGTGATATGGTGATCTGCCATGGCGATGGCGGCTATTCTTTCAGTGGCCGGGACGATGACATCATCACCACCGCAGGCTACCGCGTGGGGCCGGCCGATGTCGAAAGTACCTTGCTGGAACACGCCGCTGTTGCCGAATCCGGTGTCGTGGCCAAGCCGGATGAAAAGCGCGGCTCGATCATCAAAGCCTATGTTGTGATCAAAGCTGGCCAGGAGCCGGTGGACGACCAGGCGCTCAAGGAGGAGTTGCAGGAACTGGTTCGCCGTCGCCTGTCCACCCATGCCTATCCGCGCGAGATCGAATTCGTGGATGAACTGCCGAAAACGCCCAGTGGCAAGATCCAGCGCTTCGTGCTGCGCAACCGGGCCCAGGATGAGGTGCCGGCATGAAAGTGACCTTCGAGGAGCTGAAAGACTTCCTCGAGGTTCAGTTCCCCCAGGGGGCCGCATACGGCTCCCTGGAGGCACTGGGTGACGGCTGGGCGGAAATGACCCTGGCCGTGGAGGATGATCACCTGCGCCCGGGCGGGACCGTATCCGGGCCTGCGATGATGGCGCTGGCGGATGTCACCATGTACGCAGCCTTGCTCAGCCGGATTGGCCTGGTGCCGTTGGCGGTGACGACGAACCTGAATATCAACTTCCTTCGCAAGCCGGTGGCACATGCGCCGATACGGGCACGGGCGACCCTGTTGAAGGTGGGGCGCACCATGGGCGTGGGCGAGGTTTTCGTCTATTCCGATGGCATGGAAGACCCGGTGGCACACTCTACCATGACCTATTCCATACCGCCCGAGAAATAACAAAATTAGTTCTTGACGTTTACGTGCACGTAAATCTAATCTGTGTGCTAGTTGCGAAATACAACAATAACAAAAGGTGAAGTGGCTCATGAGTGAACAGTACGTTCTCGAGACCCGTAACCTGGTCAAGGAATTCAAGGGGTTTGTCGCCGTTAACGACGTCAACCTCCAGATCCGTCAGGGGGATATCCACGCCCTGATCGGCCCCAACGGTGCCGGCAAGACCACCGTATTCAACCTGTTGACCAAGTTCCTGATTCCCACCCGCGGGCAGATTCTGTATCGCGGCGAAGACATCACTCCCCTGAAATCCGCCGCCATTGCCCGTAAAGGCATTGTTCGCTCCTTCCAGATCTCTGCCGTGTTTCCCCACATGACCGCGCTGGAAAACATTCGCGTGGCCCTGCAAACCGCAGAGGGCTCCTCCTACAGCTTCTGGAAATCCGGCAACTCCCTGCACAAGCTCAACGAGCGCTGCATGGAGCTGTTGGAGTCTGTTGGCCTGGCCGAGTTCGCCAATACCACCACGGTAGAGCTTGCGTATGGCCGCAAACGGGCGCTGGAGCTGGCCACCACCCTGGCCATGGAACCCCAGCTGTTGCTACTGGACGAACCCACCCAGGGCATGGGCTCGGAAGACGTTGACCGCGTAGTGGAACTGGTGCGCAAGGCCGCCCAGGGTCGCACGGTACTGATGGTGGAGCACAACCTGAGCGTGGTCAGCAAACTGTGCGACCGCATCACCGTGCTCGCCCAGGGTGCAGTATTGACTGAAGGCGATTACCAGACGGTCTCCGCCGACCCGCGGGTGCGCGAGGTGTATATGGGCAGTGATGGCAGCGGCGAGCGGGGGTCACAGGCCACCACCAGCGAAAACGTGGAGGCGGCCCAATGAGCAAGAATCCGGACCGCGAATACGAGCAGCTGCGCATTTCCGGCCTGCACGCATTCTATGGCGAATCCCACATTCTGCACGGCATCGACATGGTGGTTCAGCGGGGCGAACTGGTCACACTGCTCGGCCGAAATGGCGCCGGGCGCAGCACCACGCTGAAAGCCATCATGAACATGGTGGGCCGGCGCACGGGTTCCATCATGATCAACGGCGAAGAAACCATGCAGTGCGCACCTCATCATATTGCCAGGTTGGGTGTCGGGTATTGCCCCGAGCATCGGGGCATTTTTTCCTCCCTCAGCGTGCAGGAAAACCTCACCCTGCCGCCGGTGGTGCGCAGCGGTGGCATGAGCCTGGAAGAAATCTACACCATGTTCCCCAACCTCTATGAACGCCGCTTCAGCCAGGGCACCAAGCTTTCTGGTGGCGAACAACAGATGCTGGCCATGGCCCGCATTCTGCGCACCGGCGCCAACATGCTGTTGCTGGATGAAATCACCGAAGGCCTGGCCCCGGTGATCGTGGAGAAACTGGGGGAAGTCCTGATAGCCCTGAAGAACAAAGGCCTGACCATTGTTCTGGTGGAGCAGAATTTCCACTTTGCCGCGCCGTTGGCCGACCGACATTACGTGGTGGAGCACGGCCAGATTGTGGAAGAAATCAGCGCCAACGAACTGAGTGCCAAACAGTCGGTGCTGGATGGCTATTTGGGGGTCTGACCCCGGATAGAACGAGAGTAATAAGAGCAACAACAACCCGAACCAACGCAAGACAGTAGCGGAGAAACAACAATGACAATGATGAAAAAGCTTCTGACCTCAGCCGTTGCATCAGCTCTGATGGCCAGTGGTGCCCAGGCGGCAATCTCGGACAACACTGTAAAAATTGGCTACCTGGCCGATATGTCCGGTACCTATCGAGACCTGGCCGGCCCCAATGGCCTGACTGCCCTGGAAATGGCGATCAAGGATTTTGGCGGCACCGTCAATGGTGCCAAGATTGAAGTGGTAAGTGCTGACGACCGCAACAGCCCGGACACCTCCTCCAGCACCGTTCGCCGCTGGGTGGAAAACGACAAGGTGGATCTGGTGGCCGGTATGGTGGCTTCCTCGGTGTCCATCGCCGTGAGCAAGATCCTGGAAGAGAACGACCGGCTGGGCATCATTTCCGGTTCGGCGGCTTCCAGCATCACCAACGAACACTGCACACCCAACCACATTCACTATGTATACGACACCTATCCGCTGGCCAATGGTACGGCCAGTGCTGTAGTGAAGGAAGGCGGCAAGACCTGGTATCTGCTGACCGCCGACTACGCCTTCGGCCACGCCCTGGAAGCCGACGTTACCCGCGTGGTTGAGGCCAACGGTGGCGAGATTGTGGGCAGCGTGCGCCATCCGTTCCCGACCCAGGATTTCTCTTCGTTCATCCTCCAGGCCCAGGCCTCGGGAGCGGATGTGGTCGGCCTGGCGAATGCCGGTGCAGACACCACCAACGCCATCACCACCGCCAGTGAGTTCGGGGTAACCCAGGCGGGCCAGACACTGGCGGCTTTGCTGCTGTTCCTTACCGACGTCCACGCCCTCGGTGCGGAAACCGCGCAAGGCATCCAGCTGACGACCGGCTGGTACTGGGACATGAACGACGAAACCCGCGAGTGGTCTGATCGCTTCATGAAAGAAACCGGCGTACGCCCGACCATGGTTCATGCCGGCATTTACTCCAGCACCATGCAATACCTGAATGCGGTGGCTGCCACCGGCTCCGATGATGCCCAGACCGTGCGCAAGCAGATGATGGATACACCCATCAACGACATGTTTGCCAAGAACGGCAAAATCCGGGTAGACGGCCGTATGGTGCATGACATGTACCTGGCGGAAGTGAAAACTCCGGCGGAGTCCAAGAATGAATGGGATCTGTACAAGATCCTGCGGACGATTCCGGCGGATGAAGCCTACCGCCCGCTCTCTGAGAGCAAGTGCAAGCTGGTGAACTAAGCAACGGGGAATTACCCGGTGCCCGGTCTCTAAGCGCGACCGGCGCCGGGTACCCGCCCGGACGAACACCCCAACAAAAACAACGTCTGCGCTGCTTGTGGAGTTAGCAACATGACCATGATTTTCGGCGTCCCCCTTGCTGTGCTGTCTGGCCAGCTGCTGATCGGGATTATCAACGGCGCCTTCTACGCCCTGTTAAGCCTTGGCCTCGCGGTTATCTTCGGTCTGCTGAAGATCATCAACTTCGCCCATGGCGCCATGTACATGCTCGGTGCCCTGGTCACCGTGGTTCTGTTTGACCTGCTGGGCGTCAATTACTGGGTCGCGCTCTTCGTCGCTCCCGTACTGGTTGGCGCTTTCGGTATGCTCATCGAATACTTCCTGCTCCGGCGCATTGCCGGCCAGGATCATATCTACAGCCTGCTGCTCACCTTCGGGGTGGCTCTGATCATCCAGGGCGTGCTCACCAATATCTACGGCGTGTCCGGGCTTCGATATTCCATGCCGGATTTGTTCAAAGGCGGCATCAACCTCGGCTTCATGTTCCTGCCGTACTACCGGGCCTGGGTGATCGTGGTGGCCCTGCTGGTGTGTTTCGGCACCTGGTTCATCATCGAGAAAACCAAACTGGGCTCCTACCTCCGGGCAGGCACAGAAGACTCACAGCTCATGCAGGGCTTCGGCATTAACGTACCCTTGCTGGTGAGCCTGACCTACGGCTTCGGCGTCATGCTGGCCGCCTTCGCCGGTGTGCTGGCGGCACCAATTTATTCGGTAACTCCGGTGATGGGGTCCAACATTCTCATCGTGGTCTTTGCGGTGGTGGTGATCGGGGGCATGGGCTCCATTGGCGGGGCCATAATCACGGGCATCCTGATGGGCGTGATCGAAGGCCTCACCAAAACGTTTTACCCGCCGGCGTCTTCGGCCGTTATCTTCCTGGTGATGGTCCTGGTGCTGATGATCCGACCCACCGGCCTGTTCGGTAAGGAGGCATAATCATGAACCAGCCTGTTAATCCTGCCGATATCCACAAAGCCATTGTCGAGCAGCAAAAGATCCAGGACCGCAAGAAACTGATGGTGAACGGCGTGCTGCTGCTGTTGCTGCTGGCCGCGCCCTTCGTGATGTACCCGGTCTTCCTGATGAAGATCCTGTGTTTTGCCTTGTTTGCGGTCGCCTTTAACCTGCTGTTCGGCTTTACCGGCCTGCTGTCCTTCGGCCATGCCGCCTTCCTGGCCACCGGAGGTTACACCACGGGCTACCTGCTCAGTCATTTCTCCGGCCTGACCACCGAGATGGGCATTATTGCTGGTACCGCCACGGCCACCTTGTTGGGACTGGCCTTTGCGTTACTGTCGATCCGCCGGCAAGGCATCTACTTTGCTATGGTGACCCTGGCGCTGGCACAGCTGGTGTTCTTCTTCTTTGTGCAGTCGGAATTCACCGGCGGCGAAGACGGCATGCACGGCATCCCCCGGGGGGAGCTGTTTGGTCTGATTAACCTCGAAGACAACCTCAACATGTACTACTTCGTGCTGGTGGTGTTTATCGCCTGTTATCTGCTGGTGCAGCGCATTGTCAGCAGCCCGTACGGGCAGATCCTGAAAGCCATCAAGCAGAACGAACCGCGGGCGGTCTCGCTGGGTTACAACGTGGATCGTTACAAGATCCTGGCCTTTGTGATCTCCGCCGCGCTGGCGGGCCTGGCCGGCTCCATGAAATCCGTGGTGTTCCAGTTGGCGTCTCTCAATGATGCCCACTGGCATATGTCGGGCGAGGTCATCCTGATGACTCTGGTGGGCGGCATGGGTACGCTGCTTGGGCCGGTGGTGGGCGCCACCTTTGTGGTGAACATTGAATACCAGCTGTCCCAGGGGCCGCTGCGCGACTGGGTAGACCCGATCCTTGGCGGCATTTTTGTGCTGACGGTACTGGCCTTCCGCAGCGGGATTGTGGGCGAGCTGCAGAAATTCATGCGCAAGAACCTGGGATGAGTTACGGGGGCAGTAGCCCCCAGTCCTGTTCGGCCAACGCCTGCGCGATAGCGCGGTAGCCCTTGTCGCTCGGGTGGTAGCCGTCCCGGGCGAGCAGGGCAGGGTCTGACACCGTGGGGTAACCCAGATACCGGAAATCTTCCGGTTTCCTTGCCGCAAGCACCTGATACACCCTGTCCAACTGCCGCGCCCGCCATCCCATAACCTGGCGCAGGGGTGCCGGCAAGGCCGAGAATTTGTCCATGGGCGGCACGCTGAGCAACGTAATGGGCGCCTGATACCGGGTTGCCAGGTTTTCGCGGAGCTGAATCAGTTGCCGGCGAAACCGGAACCGTGGAGTGAAACCGGTAGTGTCGTTTACCCCCATGCTCAGTAATACCGCATCTGCCGGTGGCAAGTCGGCGGAGCCCAGCGCATCAAGCAGCGCACCCAGCCGAATACCATTAACCCCGAAGGTAGACCAGCCAATACAGAGCCCGGTGCGTTGATGTAACTGCAACGCCAACTGGCTTGCCAGACCCAGGGCGTGGTTTTCAACCCCCACGCCCGCCGCAGTGGACTCGCCCAGCACCAGCAACCGGAAAACGGGCTCTCCCTCGCCGTACTGGCCTGCGCAATCCCCAGTAGCCTCTGGCAGCCGTGGCGTCACCCGCCGGGTGCGCTTGCCCTGATAGAGCAACACCGGAAACAGCAAAGCCGTAGTTAGCCAGAAAGGCGCGTGCATAAAAGCGTCTCTTTCAGTGAGGGTAAAGCCCAAGTATTGCAGGATTCCCCCATGCCAAACCAGCCAGAAACAACATTCAGCCCGGAGTTATACGAACGCGTTCGCAAAACTCCGGGAAGGTACCGGGAAATGTTGCTAACCTTCTGATAAGTTTGAAAAGGAATATCGGGGCGTGCGGAGTTATACGCCCCCAATCTGGAGCAGGGGTGGCTCGAACACGGGCGTATAACTCCGGCGGTAGCCGTGGTGGGTTCAGGTAATTTGCTGATTTTATTGGTGAAGCTGGGGTTTGTTAGGGCCGAGATTTTTGGAGTTATACGAATGTGTGTTATACGAACGGGTTCGTATAATTAGCTGTTAGCGAGATAGGAAACTATTGAAATATCTAAACGAAATTCTCATTGCTGTAGGCCTTTCGTTGCTCGCTTACGGTTTTAATCAGCCTTGGACGGCCTACCATGAAGCTGAGCTTCAAGCCATTGAGTTCAAGGCTGAGACTGAAAAGTTTGCATTCGCTTATGGCGAATATGCTCGCAGGGTTAATCGTCAAATAGAGCTATATAATTCATGCCTGAAAGAGGGCTCTGACTGCGATCGTGAAAAAATGAGAGACGAGGTTCTGACTCTCGAGCCGGAGTCCAGAGAGTGGAATACCCGGGCGCACCAGGCAATGGTTGAAAGTCAGAAAACGATGCGGCTCACACAGCATTTTCAAACCATGAAGCGCATTTGGTTCAGTGTTGGAGTTCTGAGCTGCCTCACGGGTGTAATTCTTTTAGGCGTCGGGGTTCGTGGTGCAATTCAGACCGCTAGAAATCGCTAACCAGTCATTCCAGTTCGTTCCGGCCCTGAGGGGCCTCCACCGGACGGCCTTTTCTCCGCTTCGCTGCGCAAAGGCCGCCGCTGAATATTGGCGTTAAATGTACAGAAGGAGATGTCCCATGGGGCTGAAGGGAAGCTGTTTGTGTGGCGAGATAAGTTACGAAATAGATTCTGTGGATATGCCCATTGTGCATTGCCATTGCCAAACTTGTCGTAAAGCCCATGCGGCCCCATTTGCCTCCACTGCGGGAGTAAAGCGCGAGAATTTCCGCTGGCTCAGCGGCATAAACTCTATTTCTACGTTCGAATCATCTCCTGGCAAATTGCGCCACTTCTGCAAACGCTGTGGTTCTCATTTGGTAGCCGAGAGGCCTGCACAGCCACACGTAATTGTTCGGGTAGCCACTCTGGACGATGATCCCGGTTTGAAGCCCGAGGCCCATATTTGGGTGTCGCACGACGTGCCATGGCTTGAGTACGACAGGGTGTGTCAGCATAGCGAATGGCGCGACGACATTTAACAAATCAATCAAGTTCGTTCCCGGCCTAGCGGCCGTCCACCGGACGCCCCTGTCGGGTCGCCGCTTATTTTTGGCGTTAGGCGTAAAAAGGAATGGGATATCACGTCGCTATTGTGAAGACAGAAGGTTCAGTGGACTCGGTGCTGAACGAATCGGAAATCAACACAGCACTGCGGGGTGATTCCGACTACTCGTTCGATGGAGTAATGTTAAGTCGCCGCGGTAAGCCATTTTTGCAGTTTAGCCAAGGTGAGCTTTGGTTGCAGAATCCTGGTGAAAGCCAACTTCAAGAGATGCTTGTGCTTGCGAGCAGGTTGAAAGCCCGAGTTCGAGGTGATGAATCTGAAACCTACTCCTCCGTTTCGCAGATCTATGCGCATCCTGATGATAAAGAGCTCCGAGAGTTGGAGCGAGTCGAAACCAAGAAGATCAAAACAGCTACGAAAAAACGGCAGTGGATATTGAATGCGTCACTATTTGGTTTTTTCGTGTTGATCATTTCTGTGTTCAAGGTAGCAGGTTGGCTGGAATGAAACCGCCTAACAAGTTGTTGTAGTTTGTTCCGGCCTTTGGCCTCCACCGGACGCCCCTGTCGGGGCGCCGCTAAACAAAAGCGTTATAGGTAATGTATGTCTGATACATCGATACCATGGAAGGATTTTGAGTTGAGCGTGGAATTGCATAAGTTTTATGTGGATTTCGCGGTCAAGCTCAGCCTTTTCTACTACGCAGTAACCGGCGGTATTTTGTCGTTCCATTTCTCGAAGGAAAGCCCCTCCGTTTCAGCTCTAGCACTTTTGCTACCTATCCTTCTTAGCCTGGCTCTCGGTGTCTTTTTTCTGTTCGCGGCTCGCCTCGGAATGAACCTTCGAGCCAATATTAGGGATCGTGCTCGGGAACTCGAGTTGAAAGTGTATCCAGAAGGTGTAGTGCTTGTTTCGCTTTGCTCGATATTTGGTGCCACCTCCCTTATCGTGGGATTCACTCTGATCGGTTATCTGGTTTGTTTCTAATGACATCTATAACAAGGCAATTAAATTCGCTCCGGCCTTCGGCCTCCACCGGACGCCCTTGTCAGGGCGCCGTTTATTGCTGGCGTTAAGGCAAAAGGTACCACGTGAAAATTTTCAGCTGGTTCTTTAGAAAACGAGCGATCAAAAAACATGTCAGAGTGCTTGGTCCCGCGCTGAGAGAAAGATTTGGCTATCAGAGGACCTACACGGCGACACAAGTTACGGATACAGCAACTTCGTTGAACCTGCCCGATAAGTATCTTTGTTATGCCATCGCGCTTTATTGCACTAAACAGGAATACGAGCGGAACACAACTCACCCCCAATCAATGGTTATGGATTATGCAACGGCCAGAGCGGTGAGCTTCAATGTAGCGATTGTTACCGCTGTCGGAGGTGTTTCAGGCGAGAGCGGAATTTCATCAGGCGGCGATGCTGGAGATGGGTTTGGCGGTGGTGATGGCATATAGGGAAATTGCTTCGGTGCGAGCCTAGCCAAGCCTTAACAAGTCATTCCAGTTCGTTACGGCCCTAAAGGGCCTCCACCGGACGGCTTTCAGCCGCCGCTGAATTTGGCGTTATATTTTTGATCGCCTCAGTTTTCGGCCTCATTGCATTCTCTTGTTTCGAAATTGTAATTTCCTTTCGAGTCAATTGATCCAATAACAGCTAAGTCATTGCTTATATAACCAATTCGCTCCGTATTGTTTTTCCTCTCGCAATAAGAGTTAGGATAAAGCTCAAGGTTATATAAAAATGCAGAAGCTTTATTAACTACGAAGTTTGAGTAAACTAGATCAAAGCGGCCCCAGAGCTGGACCGTGCTGAATAAAAATCCGATTGCTACGCTCCGCACGACAACCATAAGCCAGAAATATCTTTCTTTGCGCGGCTTTTGCTTGAGGCGAAAGGTGTATCTGAAAACAGGCGAAGAGAGAGTTTGTTGATACGCCCACATGAGTGGCAGTGCAGCCACAAACAAAATCATGGATAAAACTGCTATTGCCAATAAGATTAGCCAAGTATTTAAAGGGACAAGTAAAAAGCTGACTATAGCCGTTGTATAGGGAAAATTTGATGGGTCAGCGCCGACGATGTTTGCCACAATAAACGCACTCACAGCGATCGTTGCCGTTGAGCCAGTCGCTGCCACTAAAGAAAGCAATACTTTAGCGTATTTGTTTTCCCATAGGCGATTAACCAAATAGATAGCCTCACAGACTAGCCCACCTGTGAAGGTTAGTAACCCAAACAATGCGGTTATCGACGAGTATTTTTCGGTGAAAAACCACAGAACACCTGCCCAAAGCAGTAGTAAAAAGCCAAGAAAGTACAGCTTTTCACCGAAGTTCGTTGCATCTGCAAAAGCCCGGAGTTTCTTTGCCCTTTTGAGCAGCTTGACCTTCATCCTCAGACATCCTTGGTACTGTTTGGATATACAGTACACGAATCATGTAGGCTTGCTCAAGGATCTGATAGGCTCGTCGTTTGAGGAGTATATTCAGAGTGAAAATATAACAAAGCCAGGCACGGCGACGTCTACTGCATTGCGGCTTCGCCTCCATTCCATAGCCGCGCATGCTGGCTGGCGTTAAACTCTTCGGTCAAGGCTAGGGTGTAATTTGTGAAAGGGATATTTTAAATGAGCCAAAGTGTTATTTCGGACAACTGGTCTTTACAGAATATTGCTGAGTTGCTTAGTTCTGGTATTGATGAAAGTGAAGCGCACTATATAACCATTGATAAAGAGAATGATTGCTACTCATACGAAGCTAGCATGAGTGCGATAATCAATACCGAAGCACTGTTCGACTTGATAACCGACATTATACTTCGTGATCAAATTTTAGTTGAAGAAAAATTTGTTAATACATGGAATTGGGAAGGAAACCCATTTCAGAAAGCTCTTTCCCAAGGTGTAATACGCCCATATCCATTTTTAGTTGATTATAAAAAGCTTAGACCTCCAAGAGAGGAGTTTATCAGTCGTTTAAGTCTAACATCCGATTTGAAGAAGGATCATGAGGAAAATCGATTGGGTTTCCTCAAAGATAGGTTTGCCCCTCATGGTTACCTATCGCAAACTCTTTGGGGTGGGGCCGGCATGTTGGCAAGAGGTTTCGTTTACGAGAAGGGTTACACTCCCCATCCAGTCAGAAAACGGTTTTTCACTGAAGCTGGCATAATGGTTTCTGGTGAGGATTCTGTTTTAAAGCTAAACAATCTGGTTTCAGAAAAGAGAGCCTCTATCGCCTCAGTCCACAATAGAGGCTCTGAGCTATACGCTTTGAACGTAAACATGCTCCCCTTGCCTATTCGAGTTATACAGGAGTCAAATTCTGCGCGTGACCTTATTGATGTTGCGCTTGAATTAAGAAAAGAGTATCAAGAGTTGAGAGATTGGCTAAACTGTTATCAATTGGCATTGAGTGATGGCAGCTATAAGGACATCATTAAATTTTCAAAAATTCTACAGTCAATCTCCAAGTATGTTGATTCAATGATTGGTAAAGTCGATTCAGATGCCCCTACATTTACTGCGGGAATTGGTGTTCTAAAAGTCGCCATGAAAGGTCAGCCAATTAATGCGCTATCCAATCAGTTTGGCGTTAGATCTATGGTGAATAGGCTTATTGTTAGTCGAAGCGGAACATCTGATATAAAAAAATATTTGGACTTTTTCGGGCATAAGAATTCGGTAGTAGGAATGAAGGTTATAGATCATTTTTCACAAAGAAACGTTTAACCAGCGGTTCCAGGTGACGCCTGCGGCGCACCTGAACCAAACGTTAAATCCTTGGCGCTCCTATCTGGGATCTTTATGCGATGTTATAAATATCGATCATGTGGACAAAGAACTTGGGAACTGCTGATCAATAGGTCCATTTATTTTGCTAGGGCTAGTCAGCTTAACGACCCGCTGGATTCATCTATTAGCATCCGGCAAGAGTATGAGCGGGCCAAGTCGGTTATCCAAAGGCTGGATGATCATCCGGAAGGAAGAAAATCATTTCTGTTTTTTCTTTTGGATAGTCACGATTTTCGAGATCCAAAAACTGATGAGAAGTTGGGATTGAATGGTGCGCTCGAGAGATTCGTTCAAAGTGTGGGAATATTTTCTCTCTCTAAAACCGCAAGAGATGCTTTGCTATGGTCTCATTACGCCGATGGCCATCGCGGAGTTTGCTTCGGCTTCGAAACTGATGAATTAGACATTGAGAATGTCTTCATAAACGATCACGTAGAATACCGCGACACGCCTCCTTTTCAGGATATCTTTCTTGAGCTTACAGAGGAGCTGGGGGAGTTTGTGCGGCCTTGGGATGGCCATAAATACCCTGCTGCGCAGGGAGATGAGTTCTACACCAAGCAGCTATCCAAGCTAATGACAGGAAATCTTTTAGTTAAGTCTACCAAGTGGGAGTATGAGCAAGAGTATCGGCTCGTCTCCAACGATACTGGATTGCATCCATTTCCTCCTGGAGCACTTAAGGAAATTATCGTGGGCAGCAAGATTAGTGATGATGATTTTTCTACCATTTCAAACATAATTTCACATCCTGACTATCAACATGTGCGGCTGCGAAAAGTCGAACCGATCCCAGGAACGTTCGACTTTGATGTTACGGAAGTTGGCTGACTCTACTCTAGGGCCGACCAGCAGCTGATTTAACCAATGCGTCAACGGGACCTGTTTTCCGCTCGCGCTCCAAACAGGCCCATTACGCTGGCGTTATATCTGAATAGACATGGACATAGAACTGTACGAGAAATGGGTTACTCGCAGCTTTCGGTGGATCAGGTCGAATAAGGACCAGAACTTACCGCACCATATTCAGATGCTAGGAATAGTAGATGCGGAACTCAGGGGCATTCGCCGCCAGCATATATTTGATGCGCAAGGAGTTCCAATCGAAGACGAGCACGGCATCTTGATGCTAGAGCGTTATCAGATAAAGGCTCATCTTTGGGTCTTGGGCGCATACGAAGTTGTAAGGATGATTGGTCAACGGCTTTGGGAAGATGGTTCGCTTGCGCAGGACTCCTCCATCGAAGCAGTCAAAGAGACCAAAAAATTATTTGAACGACTCAGGATTCCCTTAGCCAAGCTAGAGGCTAGTAAACGCCATAAAAAGACTGACTATGATGTACCTTATGCCGGTGTGGGTGATCGGGGACTCGGCTGGCAAGTCAGTGATGAGACCATAATCTACCAAGAGGACCTATCTGAACAGTTGTTCGTTATGTTCTCGAAAATGGCGCCAAGGATATAACCAAGTGGTCAACGGGACGCCAACTACGCTGCGCTCCATTGGCGCCCATTACCACCGGCGTTATACACAAGGAAGTAATCAATCATGGCAAGGAATCGCGGCCAAGGCGGGCCAATTGAATCAAGGTTGATCAGCCTCTTTGCTTCTCTATTTTTCTCTATCCCGACGGCAGCCTTCGTTTGGATCTGGGTCAATTTGGAGTTGGCCCTCTACTGGGATGGCTTTCTCAGTAGTAATTATCTCGTAACCTGTATCATCGTTTTTGCTGTGTTGGCTTTGCTGCTGCCGCAACTCTTTCCATCTATTCTCGGGGGTATCTGGCGCGGCATAGCTAAAGCTTGGGGCTGGCTGGGCTGGTAACCTTATGTATAACAAGGCAATTAAATTCGTTCCGGCCTTTGGCCTCCACCGGACGCCCTTGTCAGGGCGCCGTTTATTGCAGCGTTAAAGGTAAATATGAAAGAGTTAGACGTCGAATCTGTGATGCCCGCACTTGGCGAGGCGGTTGATGCTACTGCGGCGCAGATGCATGCAGTCCATGGACGTTACTGGGAAAGCCGCCTCGACGTCTGTAAAACCGTTTTAACGATTACTGCTGCAGTGTTGGTTGGCACCGTCTCCTTTTCAAGCTCTCTTATTGGCCCGGGAAAGGAGGGGCTAGTATTTCCATCCGTTTTATTTATCTCATGGGCGCTTTTCGTGCTGTCAGGGACGGCTTCGCTCTATGCGATGTGGCACCTATATAAACTGAATTCCAATTATGTTTTGCTTACAAACAATCAGCCCGCGATCCAAGGCGAGCTTGAAAGAGTTGGCCCTCGAGAGTCTGAAGCGGAGCTTAAAGCTGAACTTGATCAAATTGTTGTTGAGCTTACCAACAGGACACTGTCGCCATTGAAGGTGTCTGATCAGCACTCACACTACTCGCTAAGTGTTCAGTTAATTACTTTTGGGGCGGCCCTTGTATGCTTCTTTGGCTTCGGGGTCGCGCAAATCCTTTAACAAGGCCAGGCACGGCGACACCTTTTTCGTTGCGGCTTCGCCTCCACTGCAAAGGCGCGCATGCTGGCAGCGTTAACTGAATCATGAAGATAGATCGCCTGATCAATGACCAAGGAGATTTCCTGTGTTTTGAAGTTGATAACACAAAGGTCTCAAGGGTGGGCATGGCGAAAATGATTTCAAAGCTCGATGGCGTCAAAATTCTTCATTACCCAAGGTTTTACGACGATGAGGTTTTTTGCGAGTTCGAGTTTGGTGGGTATAAATTTGAAATGACCGAGCCTTATGGCGATAGCTCGGTTTATGACGTGGTTGCGCCTAAACCAAATCTGTCCGAGATGCACGAAGTAGCAGAGCACTTCGAAAGCACCAATGCAGTGAAAGGTGGTGATTTTGCTCAAAACGTTTATTTTCTCTGCTCTTGGGTAATATCTTCAGCTGTTCTAATAGGCCTCGTTGTTGGAATATGGCGCGGAGTAAAGTGGCTAGCCAGTTAACCAGTCATTCAAGTACGTTCCGGCCTGACGGCCTCCACCGGACCGTCTTGCCTACGCGGTGCTCCGGCAAGGCGGCCGCTTAATATTGGCGTTAGGCCTATATGAACTACGAACAATTTCTCAAATCGCTTGAAGAAAGTGGTTGGAACGTGCCCAATAAATCGTTTGCAGCCAGAGTCTACACGCCTGACTGGCAGGTCGCTTTCATTCGACATGGAGGCCGGTTCCAAACACCTGGTGAAGTTGCCTTTGTAGTTGGGCTCCGAAAAACCTTTCTGCGCGATCGGGAAAGACAGCACTCTGAAATCCCGAAAGAGGCTCATGATTATCCTTTCAAACTCAGCCTTGACGATCTGTCTTCGCGAAAGCTCAGATACGTAAGTAGGCTGTTGAACTACGATTTAAGTTCGCTTGAGAGTTCAGATGGTTGGGAACGTATTTTGGAACTGTTGAACAAGAAGCTACCTCGGATGCTTGAGTCCTACTCTGGCTCTAAGTTGCGGAAAGAAATAAAAAAATATGGCCAAGATGGCTATATCGAGCAAGTTTGGGTGGAGGACTTGGCCTAACCAGTCATTCCAGTTCGTTCCGGCCCTGATGGGCCTCCACCGGACGGCATTTTCTCCGCTTCGCTACGTAAAGGCCGCCGCTGAATGTTGGCGTTAGCTATCACTAGGTATTGGACAAATGGAAATGTCAGTCGTGCTCACATCATCGGTAATTGCTGCTTTGATTGCCGGGATTTTTGCCTATCGCCTCGGAGAAAGGCAAATACAAGTGGAGAACATCACGCAGGAACGTGCCAAATGGAGAGCAAATGTTAAAGAGCTGGTCGACGGTCTGATTACCGCAGCGCGTAATCATGAGGCAGAAAAATTTGAAAAGTTAGTCGCTCAAATACAACTCAACCTGAATCCATTTGACTCAGACGATAAGGCACTTCTCAAGGCAGCTAGGAATATCTACGAATCAGACGATCAGGAAATAGCCATTAAGACGTTTGTAGAACACGTGACGCTCTTGCTCAAGCACGATTGGGAGAGGGCAAAAGGGGAAGCAAGGCTGGCGTCTGTGTTTTCGTCACCACCTAGGCGATTGTCATACCAAGAGTATGTTCAACAATCCGAATCCCACGACCCCGCTGCTGAAGTAGCCAAGGACAATAGAGGACTCTGGGCGCCGTTTCTCGGATTGATGTTTGCTTCAGGAATACTGTTCTTTTTAGCGGTCGGTCTGAAGGAGCCTTTCAGTCAACTACTTCGTCACTTCAACGACCCTGACGAAACTAAAGCTTTCGTTGAGTGGCTGATCTTTACCCTTGTTTCCGCACTATTTGGCCTGATCTGGAGTTGTCTCTATCTTTGGTTCAAGAATAGTGAGAAGAGATTCTTGGATCGGTGGCAGAAGCGTAAAAGCTAACGAGGGGCTGCAGCGGATCGCTTTACGTTCAATTAGAGGTATAGATGAATATAGTTGAAACAGTTGTTCTTGGTGTTGTCAGTGGCGTTTGCACTACTGCAATTTTATATTTGGCTGGCCTCCTCGCAAAAAACCATGTACTGCCTTGGTACCAGAAGTTGACGTATAAGGGAGTGGATATAAATGGTACTTGGGTTACTACCGTTACCTCATCTTCAGGAATACATGGCCAGATGGAGATGACCATTAAGCAAAATGCTCATGACTTAAAAGGCGACGCAACTATTGTTCAAGGGAAAGATTTAGAGAACCCCAGTCAAGTGACGAACCTTAGTATATACGGTCATATGTGGGAGGGCTTCATTACTCTTAATCAACAGAGTAAAGATCGGACTCGTCTCTCATACTCGACTTCTCTCCTTCAAGTATTGAATGGCGGACTGCGTCTGAAGGGAATATATTGTTTTCGTTCTATACAAACGGACAACATCGAGTCGCTAGAGGTTGTATGGGGGCGTAAGGATCAAAGCCAAAGCTAACCAGTGCGTCAACGGGACCGGTTTGTTCCGCTGCCGCTCCACAAACCGGCCCGTTACGCCGGCGTTATGTTTTCAGAGATAGACATGAGAATCCCAAATAACTATATAGAATCATTTGAGAAATTTGTTTTAGGAGAAAATGATTATCTTCTCAATTTATTGCAGGGTAATAATAATTTTGATTATCCGTTCGGGTATCTTTTGGGGAAACTCTCCGAGAGAGAGCCTGAGCTTCTAGGTTTGATCAAGGATATAGAAAAAAATAAATTTCACGAAGATGAATTTAAGAGATTTATTTTAAGCTTAGAGCGAGCGAATAACATAAGAGAGGCGAAATCGCTTGTCATCAAAATCAAAGAGTATGAAAAAATTGAAAAAAGAGACTACATATCGCTAAAAAAACTAGAATTCATAACGGCGCACCTCAAAGATCTTGACTTTGAGAAAACTGTAAAATACTACAGCTCAATATACAGATCTTTATCTGAAGAGAGTAATCTATTCAACTGTACAGTCGATGAGTATGTCGCATTTAATGCTCTTAAGTTAATGTATCAATACTATTGTCAGTCGACAAAAAGGTTCGTCGTTCCAGAAAACAATAAACTAGAACAGGCTTATTTCTCCAAAGGTATTTCCCTGAAGGAAGTTGATTCACAGTACAGTAAGCACAAACTGTTGACAATTGATGAAAACTTCACTTTAAGCGACAGCAATATCCCTAAGGTCTATGACAGAAGAATTGAAGAGTACGTGCTAATAAATGAAATTTCATCTGAGCTAATGGACTTTTTTAGGAGGTTAATGAAGCAAGGCCTTATAGGGTCCATCGCGCTTCGGCCTGAGTACTCGTTATCTGGTGGAATATCTGACTTATCAATTGCCCTTGAAGAACTTGAGCGTGGAGAGGTTTTCTCTTTTGAGAATCTAGGGGAACCATCAGTAACAAAATTGTACTCGAAAGATTATGATACCCTCTGGATTACAATTGATAAGCGAAACATAACTTTCGAAGAAATCCTTCAGGATTTCGATGTATATGACGATAGCATCGTGACGCAGATTGTCCATCTAGAATATGAAAAAATTGAAAATTCAGAGCATTTAATTACACATATAGATCATGAGTATATCTTTTATACCGAAGATGATTTTTTAGAGCGTCAGGAAAATTACAAGCAAAAGGGTAACGCCAGAAAAAGGTATAAAACGTTCAAAATTGACGGCTCGAAAATACCTTTCTTAGTGGGTGGCGTGTGCGTCCTTTACTACATTGTTGGAAAGTTTTTTAAAGAAAAAGAGCTTCTTGAAGAGTACTTTAAAGAGGTTCTTAAAACATAACAAGTGACTGTGGTGTCAATTCCATAAATTAAGCCATTTCAGCCCGCCATGATTCCTGGTTTTTGATCATGGTATTGAGCACCACAATCATCTTTCTCATGCAGGCGATGAGGGCGACTTTCGGGATCTTTCCCTGGGCCTTCAGGCGTTCGTAAAAGCGTTTGAAGACCGGGTTGCACTGGATGGATGAGAGCATGGCCATGAACATCACGGTGCGGACTCTGTGGCGGCCACCTCGTATCCTTCGTTTGCCATTTAGCTTGCCACTGTCTCGGTTGATGGGTGCTACGCCAACAAGCGCTGCGATCTCCTTGCGGTTCAGCGAACCGAGTTCCGGGAGTTCACTCAGGAAGGTGTAGGCGAGCACTTTTCCGACGCCTGGCACGCTGGTCATGATCTCCATTTTGCTGCGCCACTGATCCACCTTGGCCACCTCCTGCTCAATCTGTCGGGTGACGGTTTCAATCTGACTCTGGAGCATCCGGAGCATACTTTTGATCGACCGGTGAAGGGGGTTCGGCAGGATCTGGAGGCGGTTTTTCTCCATGGTGGACATTTCCAGAAGCTGAGAACGTCGGACCAGTAAGTCCCTAATCTTCTGGGAGGTTTTGTCTGGAATAGGTTTGAACTCAGGTTTCAGTGTGGCGGCATACTGCGCGATGACCTGGGCATCAATCCGGTCGGTTTTGGCGAGTACGCCAATGGCCTGTGCGTAGCGTCGGACACTGATGGGATTGACGATGATGATCGGCAAACCAGCTTGGTCGCAGGCCTGAACCAGGGCCTGTTCATATCGGCCAGAGGCTTCAACAACGATGCGTTCGATCGAGTAGTTTTTAAGGATACGGACAAAGCGGCGAATATGCGCTTCGGTATTTGGGATGGTGTAGAACTGCCCGGAGGGATGAAGAGCAATGTCCAGATTGGCCTTACCGACATCGACGCCGACATTGACTGGGGTTTGGATTTCCGTGTTGTTCATAATAAGCTGACTCTGCCTTGCTATACGGGCTCGAGGCCCCGATGACTGTTCGAGTTATCGCTTGAGAGTCATGCAGCGCTGCACACTTGTTATCGGTCTCTCGACAGAGGAGCCGGTCAGGCATCGAGCTGCTGCATGAAGGCCCCCAGCGGCCACTGGGGGTGGGCCTCAATTTACCCAAACACGGAAGAAATTATCCATACAAGTTGCTGCACTCGGATAAATTACTCGCTGCGCTCCTAATTTACCGGTGAGCAAAGCGTTATAAGGCAAACATGAGAATCGAAGTTACCCGTGAAGCCTGTTGCTCCCAGGACGATCAGTTGGGGCCTTTGAATCTTCAAATTGATCTATCTGAAGACTCATCAATTTGGGAGTTGGCGAGAGAGATTGGAGAGGCGAAGTTTCTCCAATTCAGTAGCCCTCGCAACGTGATCGATGCCTACTGTGCGGGTAAATTACTTTTCAGTATCCCGGTTGTTGGAGCCTCGGGGGCCACCGTCAGCTATGCAGTGGGAAGAGATGATCTGGTTTGTTGGCATTTGAAGGAGCCGAAAATTTCATGCGTTTGGCCGGGCGGCTTATAACAAGGCAATCAAATTCGTTCCGGCCTTCGGCCTCCACCGGACGCCCTTGTCAGGGCGCCGTTTATTGCTGGCGTTATAAATAATGATGAAAATGCCATCCTGTCCAAATTGCAGCGGTTCGGTGCCCTTATGGAAAAAGCTGATTATGGGGCCGACGGTCGTGATTCATTGCGGTAACTGTGGAGCAAAGATCCGCATCAATGAATCTCGCTATGTTTTGTTGGTAGTGCCCGGTTTTTTCAGCGTTCTGTGTGGCCTTAGGTTAATGGAGGCTGCTGACCCCGTGGTCTGGGGTGGGCTGCTAGCATTAGCGATACTGGCAATGGTCTACATCGTGCTCTTTTACGTTACGTACGAGTTGGCCGAGTGAGGTGCTTATACCGCTAAACTTGGGTGTGATTTATAACCAGCCATTCAAGTACGTTCCGGCCCTGACGGGCCTCCACCGGACCGCCTTGCCTACGCGGTGCTCCGGCAGGTCGGCCGCTTAATATTGGCGTTATGAGATCACGTGAGAATTGAAATGGCAGCAAGTGCTGGCGAGCTTTACGAGACGATGAAAGTTCGGTTGGGGATGCAAGTCGAAGGCGTCACTAATCCACGTTCAGCGGTCAAAACCGCGACTCGAGAGTTGGTCGAAAAGCTGTCCAAAATTGACTCAAACGAAGAGATCGAGGTCAGTTTTAGCGAAGCCTCAGCGGCAAAGTACGTTCGCGTGTTGACTGGGGAAGTTCTTGCGGAGATCCCAAGAGAACGAAACTCATAACCAGTCAATTAAGTTCGTTCCGGCCTGCGGCCTCCACCGGACGCCCCTGTCGGGCCGCCGCTTATTTTCGGCGTTAGGACTTGATGCTTGCGTTCGTCAGGATGAAGTTTAGATGCGTGGCATTGCTAATAAGATACTGAAAGCGGTTGAAAAGGAAGGTGAGATTACCCTTGCCGAGGCATTGGCCTTGGCTGATTCGGGCGTATCTGATCATAAACGTCAGTACCCTTTGGCTTTGCTATTGCAAGAGGGTTATGTGGGCGCAACTATTCATGGCGATCCTGACCTTAATTCCCCTGAGTTCCATAATGCCCGCTTTCTTCATATGTTGACTCTACCAAAAGACGAAAATGGCGACGTTCACTATATGGGTGTTCGCTCCTTTGGAGGTATCGATCCGGATCAAGATCGGGTGTTTATCACGGCCAAAGGAATGCTTTACAGAGAGGAGCAGTCTGCCAAGGTCAAAGAGAGGATGTATTCTTTCATCGTAGCGGTATCAGTAGGCATATTGGTTGCCGCAGTATCGGCATGGTTGGCTGGTAATGTCAGCCTGTCCTAACCAGTGCAGGCACGGCGACGCCCATTACATTGCGCCTTCGGCTCCATTGCATGGGCGCGCATGCTGCAAGCGTTATAAATCTTTTCCGGAGAACTTGTGAACATCAGGCCGGCAGTGTTGGCGGATAAACATGAGATCGAGCGTTTAGCCCATTTGCTGACGCCTGCGGCTGAATCAAAGCATCAATCTGGCGATGCTCTGGGCCAACTCTTAAACTCAGACGACCATCGGATATGGGTAGCGGATTTAGGCGAAGTAGTTGTTGGTTGGCTACACGCATATTTGGCGGTTCGGGTTGGAGTGGCACCATTTATTGAAATAGTCGGCCTTATAGTTGATGAGCGGTACCGGAGCGAAGGAATTGGTTCTAAGTTGGTTGCGGAAGCTACCTCCTGGGCTAAGTCAATCGGGGTTACCGTCCGGGTTCGCAGCAATTCAAAGCGCGATGCCACTCACAAATTTTACCAAGCGCAAGGCTTCAAGTTATTGAAGCAACAGCATGTTTTCGAGTTCAATTTATAACAAGTCACGGAAGGCGGACGCGTGAGACGCGCCGCTTCGTTTTCGCGTTAACTGTCACGGAAGATCACAGTGAAATTTGAAGTATCGAGTAATCTTGAGCTCAGCCCGGAATATGTTAGCGCGCTGCTCACCATGAGCGGAGTGAATAGGGAACTGGGTCCTTTTATTCGTATGACAGCTCCTCCCGTATGGTCAAACAAGGCAATTTTCGAGTGGCCCACAGGCGAGGTGCTCTTTTCAAGCTGGATACTGCTGTTTGGCATCTTCCCCATAGATAGGCACAAGTTCTTTCTTCAAAGTATCGATCGTCAACGGGGTTTTGTGGAGGAATCCAGTTCATTGATCAATAAGTTGTGGCACCATCGTCGGAACATCGATAGAAACGGAGCATCATGTCGGGTTACTGATGCCGTCGAGTTCCAGTGTCGGTTGCCTCTATTGGCCTACATTCTGGCGCCTGTTTACCGGTTCATCTTCAAACACCGTCATAAGGTGCTGAGGTCATACTACGGTGCTAGCGCCAGTTAACCAGTCAATTAAGTTCGTTCCCGGCCTGGCGGCCGTCCACCGGACGTCCCTGTCGGGCCGCCGCTTATTTCAGCTACATGGACTCCCCCTGCGGTCAAGCAACGCCATTTAAATCCGAAGCGGTTTGAGACTGCAGCTCTACATTCGGCCTCTGTGTGGG
>ENA-ORCU01000163-ORCU01000163.1-marine-metagenome-genome-assembly--contig:-NODE-163-length-36739-cov-16.509438_pt1 | contig 36739 bp, 31 predicted proteins | sample MGYA00248631_ERZ508512 | MGnify/ENA primary metagenome ERZ508512 (study PRJEB26183, sample SAMN06268844) | marine metagenome | isolation source: Tt an P1 anaerobic enrichment on pine from sediment taken...
GTGAAGCGCACGTCAATCTGGGTTGAGGTTTTGTCCTGGTATTCAACTTCGGCTTCTGCCAGTGCGGACTGACCAACCACACTCCAGTAAACCGGCTTGAAGCCCCGCACCAGGTGGCCCTTGGCGACGATCTTGCCCAGCGCCCGGACAATGCCTGCCTCCACTTTCGGATCCATGGTCAGGTAGGGCTTATCCCACTCGCCCATCACGCCCAGGCGGATAAAGTCGGCCTTCTGGCCTTCGATCTGTTTGGTGGCGTAGTCTCGGCAGGCCTGGCGGAAGGTTTTGTAGTCAACCTTCACGCCGGCCTTGCCGATTTCCTGCTCAACCTTGTGCTCGATAGGCAGACCGTGGCAATCCCAGCCCGGCACGTAGGGTGCGTCGTAGCCCATGAAACTGCGGGATTTCACGATCATGTCTTTCAGGATCTTGTTGACCGCATGCCCGATGTGAATGCTGCCGTTAGCGTAGGGAGGGCCATCGTGCAGGATGAACTTCTCACGACCTTGGCGTTGCTTGCGCAGATTGCCGTAAACGTTCAGGTCCTGCCAGTGCTTGAGCATGTCCGGCTCGCGCTTGGCCAGGTTACCGCGCATGGGGAACGCGGTTTCCGGCAGATTCAGGGTATGCTTGTAGTCGCTCATGTCTGTGTGCGTACTCTTGGTTGGTCAGTTGAATCAGGTTTCCGGCGTGGCGGGGTTCTCCGCCAACCAGGCCCGGGCATGCTCAAAATCCCGGGCGATCTGTTGCTGAAGTTCGTCAACAGAGTCGAATTTCACTTCGTCCCGCAGGCCATGGCGGAACACGACTTCCAGGTGCTGGCCATAAAGTGTGCCAGCAAAGTCAAACAGGTGCACTTCCAGCGATGGTCGCTTGCCATCTACCGTGGGGCGCAGGCCGATGTTCGCCACGCCATCACGCCATTCCCCGGTATCGAGCCGGGCCCTCACCACGTAAACCCCTCGCAGCGCCGGCATCTGATGCAGCAGGATATTGGCGGTGGGCGCGCCGATCTGCCGGCCCAACTGCCGGCCATATACCACCCGCCCATGGATCCGGTAAGGGTGCCCCAAGAGTCGCTCGGCTTCCTCAAGTCCGTTCACATTCAGGGCGTTGCGCACCCGGGTGCTACTCACCCGCTCTCCGTCCACGACAACGGTGCGGGTATTCTCAACTGTAAAGCCCCGTTCCTGCCCCACGCTTTGCAACAGCCTGAAGTCGCCGGCCCGGTCGCAGCCGAAGCGGAAGTCGTCGCCCACCACCAGGTGACGAACCCCAAGGCCATGGATCAGCACATCTTCGATAAAGCCCATGCCGGAATAGCTGCGGAAGGTTTCGTCAAAGCGGATACACAGCACCACATCAACGCCTTCGCCAAGCAGAGCTTCAAATTTCTGGCGAAACGGCATCAACCGGGGAGGCGCTTCCGCCCCCTTGAAAAATTCCTGGGGCTGAGGCTCGAAAATCATCACCACAGACGGCAGGTTAAGTGCCTGAGCCTTGCCTCTGACCTGATCGATGATGGTTTTGTGGCCCCGATGAACGCCGTCAAAGTTGCCGATAGTGGCCACGCACCCATCGGCCAGCGGAGAATCCGCACTTCCCGCGATACGCTTGAGATTGGTCAGGCCTCGAATCAGACGCATGTACTGCGAACCCTAATGCTGCCAATGGCTTTCGGCGCGCCGGCGCGAACGCGCGACGCACGGGTGAGAAAACGCGCGATTATACCCCAGGAGCGGGCGTGGTAGAAATGACGATGCCTTACTTCTGGCGGAATTGCCGCACGCGAACACCTGCAAGGGCCAGCGCAACAAAATAGGCGAGAACCCCAGCCATAACCAGAATCGTCATTTCCGAAGCCCTCTGCAGGCCAGTAAAGGCCAGCCATTGGCCAACCGGCACGTTCAGCCAGAGGATCACCGCTGCCAGCGCGCTGTTCGCAACCGCCAGCTGCATCAGGAACTTCGGCCAGCCCGACTGGCTTTTCCAGGCGCCTTCCTTGCGAAGTCCGCGCCAGAGCAGATAACCGTTGAGCCAGGCAGAAAGCGATGTCGCAAGCGCAAGCCCGGCATGCGCCAGCGGCACGATCAGCGCCAGGTTAAACACCATATTGGCGACCATGGCGATCACACCAATCTTTACCGGGGTTTTGGTATCTTCCCGGGCGAAAAAACCCGGTGCCAGCACCTTGATCAACATGAACGCCAACAAACCCGCAGAATAGGCCCGCAGACTTTGTGCTGACATCGCGACATCGCGATCGGTCACTTCGCCGTAGTGGAACAGAGTTGCGATCAAGGGCTCTGCCAGCAAAGCCAACGCCAGGGCGGCCGGCACGCCGATCAGCAGAACGGCCCGCACAGCCCAGTCCAGGGTCGCTGCAAACTGGTCCGCAGATGCTGCCGCATGCTTGCGTGACAGACTGGGCAGAATCACCGTGGCGATCGCAATACCGAACACCCCCAATGGCAACTCCGACAAACGGTCGGAATAGTACAGCCAGGACACGCTCCCGGTTTGCAGGAAGGAGGCCAGCACGGTATCCAGTAACAGATTGATCTGGCTGACCGAAACCCCGAACAGCGCCGGCGCCATCAGCTTCAGGATACGGCTTACCCCTTCGTGCCGATAATCGATCCGAGGCCTGGGCAGAAGCCCCAGGCGCATCAGAAACGGCAACTGGAAAAACAGCTGCAAGGCACCGGCAATGAACACACCCCAGGCCAGGGCCATCACCGGCTCATCCATCACCGGTGTGAGGAAAATGGCCGCCGAAATCATCGCCAGGTTCAGTAAGACCGGAGTGAAGGCCGGCACCGCAAACCGGTCATAACTGTTGAGAATGCCACCCGCAAAGGCGGTCAGGGATATCAACAGCAGATACGGAAAGGTAATGCGCAGCATCTCGCTGGTGAGCGCAAACTTGACGTCGTCACCCAGAAATCCTGGCGCAAACACCGCGGTCAGCACCGGCGAGCCGAGCATCGCAACAAGAGTTACCGCCAGAAGCACCAAACCCAGAGAACCGGCCACGGCGTCTACCAGGCGTTTCACTTGCGAAATATCCTGCGTTTCCCGATAGGATGACAACACCGGCACAAAAGCCTGAGAAAACGCACCTTCGGCAAACAGACGCCGGAGGAAGTTGGGAATCTTGAATGCCACGAAAAACGCGTCAGCCCCCGCTCCCGCGCCAAAATAGCGGGCAATCACCATATCCCGAACCAGCCCCAACACCCGGGACAGCATGGTCATCATCCCGACCACGCCAGACGATCTCAACAATCCCGGCGCCCTGGGCGGTTCTGACTTCCCTGTTGAGGGTGGCTTTCGTTGTTCGGAAGACATGATTTCGGCGTCCAGAATCCTGAGTGGAAGCTACGGGCCATCTCGGTAATCCACAAGGCGGAGTAACGCCCCCCGGCCAGCCCCAGCGCTGCGATGCCGGAGTGTATCACAGGGCTTTGCAGGCGAGGCACGAACCGTGCGGCGGCCTTGACATTTCGGGCATTCAGCGGCATAGTTCCGCGTCATTTATTTCGACGCGCTGGTTTTGGCGCGCCCGCGATGTAAAAATTTCTTTTTTATAGCAACGAATTTTCAGGAGTTTTACGGTGGCAAATTCCCCGCAAGCCAAGAAGCGCGCTCGTCAGAACGAGAAAAACCGCAAGCATAACGCCAGCCTGCGTTCCATGGCACGCACCTACATGAAAAAGGTCGACGCCAAGATCAAGGCCGGCAACCACGATGAAGCCCAGGCTGCTCTGAAAGAAGCTCAGCCGATCATGGACAGCATGGTCAACAAAGGCATCTTCGCCAAGAACAAGATTGCTCGCCACAAGAGCCGTCTGAACGCCAAAATCAAGGCTCTGAAAAGCGCCTGATTCTGTGCGAAATAAAAAAACCGGCTAATCAGCCGGTTTTTTTGTGTCTGAATCAAGCGAAAAAGATCAAACCACCACCAGATTATCCCGATGGATCATCTCCTCATCGGACACATAACCCAGAACATCATTAATGCGATCACTGGACCGGCCCGAGATGGCCCTGGCTTCATCAGCATCATAGTTAACCAGCCCCCGCGCGATTTCTTTGCCAGTCAGATCGACACAGGAGACCATCTCCCCCCTCCGGAACTGCCCGGACACAGCCTTCACACCCACCGGCAACAGACTCCGTCCACCCTGGCGCAACACCTTCACCGCACCATCATCCAGCGTGAGCTTGCCCCGGGTTTGCAAGTGACTGGCAATCCACTGCTTTCTGGCCGCCAGCCGCCCCTGCTCCGGCAACAGCAAGGTACCAATCACATCACCCTGGCGTAATCGGGCAATCACATGCTCAATCCGGCCACCAACAATCACCGTAAACGCGCCTGAGCGGGCCGCTAACCGGGCCGCCCTCAGCTTGGTCTGCATACCACCGCGCCCGAGCGCTCCGGCACCACCGCCGGCCATGGCATCCAGCTCGCGATCTTCCGCCCTGCGCTCGGTCACCAGTACGGCATCGCCGTGCTTGCGGGGGTCTTTATTAAACAACCCCACCTGATCGGTCAGAATAATCAGACCATCCGCCTCAATCAGATTAGCCACCAGCGCACCCAGGGTGTCGTTATCACCAAAGCGGATCTCGTCGGTCACCACCGTATCGTTCTCGTTCACGATCGGCACCACACCGTAATCCAGCAACGTACGCAGGGTACTACGGCCGTTCAGGTAACGCTTGCGGTCGGAGAGGTCGTCATGGGTCAGAAGAATCTGCGCCGTATGGATATCATGGCGCTTGAACTGGGCCTCCCAGGTCTGCACAAGCCCCATCTGCCCCACAGCAGCCGCAGCCTGCAACTCGTGCAAGTGCTGGGGGCGAACTGTCCAACCAAGGCGACTCATGCCTTCGGCGACCGAGCCGGAGGACACCACCACCACCTCCACCCCTTCGGCAATCAGCTCGGCGATCTGATCTACCCACAACCCCAACGCGGCCACATCCAGACCTTTGCCATCATTGGTCAGCAAGGCACTACCGATCTTGACCACCAGGCGGCGGGCCTGTCGAAGCTGAAGGCGTTCACTCATGATAGCGGTACAGTCTCTTCCGTTAGTGAGTTATTCCGGTGCGTAAACCACTTCAACGTCGTAATCATCGTCGTCAAAGTCGTCGTCATCATCCGCGTTACGGGCCGCTCTACGGGCCTGACGATCCGCCTCAATTTTCTGACGGGCCTCTTCGTCCATGCGACGCCTGCGCGCGGCTTCCTGCTCAGCGAAATCGGGATTGTCGGCCTCCTGCTCAGCCTGCTCCTCAATCCAGCGCATCACAGCCTGCACCAGAGGTTTGGTGCCCTCACCACTCAACGCGGAAATGCGGAACACGGGACCCTCCCAGCCAAGCTCATCAACAATGGCCTGACAATGGGCCTCGCGATCTTCCTCGGCGACCATATCGACCTTGTTCAGTACCAGCCAACGTGGACGGCTGGCCAGCGTTTCACTGAACTTTTCGAGCTCGTGGGCAATCGCCCTGACCGCGTCGGCCGGGGACGAGCCGTCATAAGGAGCAACATCCACCAGGTGTAGCAACAAGCGCGTCCGGACTAGGTGCTTCAGGAAACGAATACCAAGCCCCGCACCCTCGGCTGCCCCCTCAATCAGACCAGGAATATCCGCGATAACAAAGCTTTGATGAGCCTGCACACTGACCACACCAAGATTTGGTACCAGGGTGGTGAAGGGATAATCCGCTACCTTCGGGCGCGCGGCGGAAACCGACCGGATGAACGTAGACTTGCCGGCATTGGGCAAACCCAGCAGACCGACATCAGCCAGAACCTTCAGTTCCAGACGCAGATTACGCGCCTCACCCTCAGACCCTTTGGAGGTCTGACGCGGAGCACGATTAACGGACGACTTGAAGCGGGTATTGCCAAGGCCGTGAAAACCACCCTGGGCCACTTTCAGACGCTGACCTTCTTTGGTGAGATCTCCCAGCACTTCATGGGTATCCATATCCACCACTGTCGTGCCAACCGGCACCGGTAGCACCAGATCTTCGCCTTTAGTACCGGTGCAGTTACGGCCAGCGCCCGGCTCACCATTCTGGGCCTTGTATTTACGCTGGAAGCGGTAATCAATCAGGGTATTGAGTGCGCTGTCCGCCTCCAGATAGACGGAACCGCCATCCCCACCGTCACCGCCGTCGGGACCACCCTTTGGCACGTACTTTTCCCGCCGGAAGCTCAGGCAACCATGCCCGCCTTTACCGGCTTCAACAATGATGGTGGCTTCGTCTACAAATTTCATACGCCAAATGCCTTTGCATAAACTAAAAAGCCCCGCAGCCTCAAGGAAGCTTTGCGGGGCTCCGGATTCACCTGAGAACTGACTAAATCAGCATATCAGGCAAACCCAAGGTTCAACAGAACCGGATCGCCGCTGCTTACGCAGCCGGAACGATGCTTACGAACTTGCGGTTCTGCGGGCCTTTGGTTTCGAACTTCACCTGACCTTCCGCTTTCGCGAACAGGGTGTGGTCCTTACCAATGCCTACGTTGCTGCCAGCGTGGAAACGGGTGCCACGCTGACGAACGATGATGCTGCCTGCAGATACAGACTCGCCACCGTAGCGCTTGACACCAAGTCGTTTCGACTCGGAATCGCGACCGTTACGGGTACTACCTGCTGCCTTTTTATGAGCCATTACCAGCCTCCTTCATTAAGGGGTTATTCGAGGGCTTAGCCCTGGATACCCGTGATCTTGACTTCAGTAAACCACTGACGGTGGCCCTGACGCTTCATGTGATGCTTACGACGACGGAACTTGATGATGTTCACTTTGTCGTGACGACCGTGGCTAACCACTTCTGCGGTCACCTTGGCACCTTCAACAACCGGAGCGCCAACTTTTACGTCGTCGCCATTGGCAACCAGAAGAACACGATCAAACTCAACGGAACCGCCGGTTTCAACTTCCAGCTTTTCCAGCTTCAGAGTTTCGCCTTCTTTTACACGGTGCTGCTTACCACCGCTAACAATAACTGCGTACATTCATAGTCTCCGCGATTGACCCATCCCTGCTCTTATCCACCTGGTTCTAAGGGAAGCGCTCTGGCGACCCTATTGCAGGGAGCGCAGGTTGGGATGAGTTGGGCGCGTGATTGTACGAAAACCCGTCGACCAATACAAGCCGGATTCCGGCTCAAGTTGACACTGTAAGCAGCAATACCTAGCATTGCCGCGACCTCCCCGAAAACTCAACGAAAACACCAGCAAGGGACTTACCGGCCCGATGACAGCCCAGCGCATCTACGACACCGTAGCGGATGATTTCAGCCGCGTTAACGACCTTATCATCAAGCGGCTCGCTTCCGATGTCCCGCTGGTTGAGAAAATCGCCCAGTACATTATCGAAAGCGGCGGCAAACGCCTGCGACCTTTGCTGGTTCTCCTGGCCAGCCAGGCCGCCGGCTACCAGAAAGACGATCATCTGAAGCTGGCTGCTGTGATTGAATTCCTTCATACCGCCACCCTGCTGCACGACGATGTGGTAGACACCTCCGATATGCGCCGCGGCCGCAGCACAGCCAACGAAAAATGGGGCAACGCGCCCAGCGTGCTGGTCGGCGATTTCCTCTATGCCCGGGCCTTCGAAATGATGGTCGAGCTGCAGAGCCTGCCGATCATGAACGTGCTGTCGCACGCCACGGCCGTTATTGCCGAGGGCGAGGTCATGCAACTGATGAATGTGAAGAACCCGGACTTGAGCGAAGACCAGTATAGGGTCGTTATCCACAACAAGACCGCCATGCTGTTTGAAGCCGCGTCCCACACGGGCGCCCTGCTGGCCGGAGCCAGCAGCGAACAGGAAAATGCCCTGAAAGACTATGGCAAACACCTCGGGCTGGCATTCCAGCTGGTTGATGACGTTCTCGATTATCAGGGCGATGCCGAAACCATGGGCAAGAACGTGGGAGACGACCTGGCGGAAGGCAAAACTACCCTGCCGCTGATCTACGCCATGGCCAATGGTAGCGAAGCCGAAAGGCAACTGATCCGCCAGGCCATCCGGAAGGGAGGGCTGGATGACCTGCCGAAGGTACTGGATATCGTTAAGGCGTCCGGTGCCATCGAATACACCATGACAAAAGCAAAAGAGCAGGCGCAGATCGCGAGAGACCTGCTGGCCTGCCTGCCGGGCTCTGAGCACCGGCAGGCGCTGGAATTATTGACCGAAGTGGCGGTAGCCCGGGTCAGCTAGTAGACCAGGCCCATTCAGCCGAGATGTTCACGCCCGTGGGGTGCTTCGAATTCCAGCTCTGGCCCCACCGGCACAATCTGGGTTGGGTTTATGGTGCGCTGACTTACATAGTAGTGACGCTTGATCTGGCCCAGATCCACGGTTTCAGCCACGCCCGGCACCTGATATAGCTCCCGCACATAGCCGGACAGATTCGGATAGTCGCGGATCTGCTGGCGGTTGCACTTGAAGTGGCTGTAATACACCGCATCAAACCGGATCAACGTGGTGAACAGCCGCCAATCGGCCTCGGTTAGCCGGTTACCGGTGAGATAGCGCTTTTCCGCCAGCCTTTCTTCCAGCCAGTCCAGGGAGTCGAACAGGGCCTGATAGGCCTCCTCATACTTGTCCTGCGCAGTGGCGAACCCGGCTTTATAAACGCCATTGTTCACCGTGTGGTAAACCCGTTCATTCACCGCCTCGATGTCACCACGCAGGCTTTCCGGGTAGAAATCCCGGTCGTTATTCACGCCCTCAAGGCCATCAAAGGCGGAATTGAACATCCGGATAATGTCTGCGGATTCATTACTGACAATGGTTTCGCGCTCTTTGTCCCACAACACCGGCACCGTGACCCGGCCAGAATAATGCGGGGCGGCACGGGTATAAATCTGGTGCATGAAGTCAAAATTATACAAGTCGTCTTGATGTTCTTTGCGACCGGGCCGGAACTCCCAGCCGTTTTCCACCATGTCCGGGTGCACGACAGACACCGAAATATGGTTCTCCAGACCTTTGAGCTTCCGGAAAATCAAGGTGCGGTGGGCCCAGGGGCAGGCCATGGAAACATATAAGTGATACCGGCCACTCACTGCAGGAAAACCACCCTCTCCGGCCGGCCCGGCAGAGCCATCAGCGGTTACCCAGTTCCGGAACCGCGCCGCTTCGCGCTCAAACTTGCCACCGGTTCTGCCTGTGTCATACCACTGATCGTGCCAACAGCCGTCAACCAACAAGCCCATAACTACCCTCCTGCAAGGTCAGCCACCATGACATTTGCCCTGATGAAGTGTGATGGGGCCAACCCGGTTCTGAATTAATAGAGACAGGCTAACGGCTGTGCTGCTAGGCTGATAGCAAGCATTTCTGGCAAACACTTTCAGATTATTCGAACATGCATACAGCCATTACCATCGACGCACTCAAAGTACTGGACGCTATCGACCGCAAGGGCAGTTTTGCCGGTGCCGCCAGCGAACTGTTCCGGGTTCCCTCGGCCATCAGTTACACCGTTCAGAAGCTTGAGGAAGACCTCAGCGTCAGTGTCTTTGACCGAACCGGCCACAAAGCCGTGCTCACGCCCGCCGGTCGTTACCTGCTGGAGGAAGGCCGCTCGCTGCTTGAAGCCGCCGAGAACCTGGCTCACTCTACCCGCCAGGTAGCTCAGGGCTGGGAAACCAGGCTTAGAATAGGATTCAACTCGCTGCTGCCGGCACAATGCCTGTTTCCGGCGATTGACGCTTTTTACCAATTGGGCGTTCCAGTGGATGTACAGGTGGTGGAGGAGGTCTTTGCAGGCGCCTGGGACGCCCTGCAAAGCCGGCGCGTCGACATGGTGATCGGCGCAGACCAGCTCAGCAAGCCCGCCGGAAGCTTTACCACCAAGCCACTGGGCGAGATACCTTTCGTCTTTGCCGTGGCGGCCAACCACCCTTTGGCCCAGGCAGAAGAACCCCTGAAAGAAAGCGACATCGCCCCATTTCCCGCTGCCGTTGCCGCCGACACCTCCCGCGCGCTGCCACCCGGCCATGCCGGCATCTTCCGGCGCCAACGAACCTTGACCGTCACCAACATCGACCAGAAAATTGCCATACAGGAAGCAGGCCTTGGCGTTGGCTGGCTGCCCTTGCCACGCATCCGGGAGGCACTGGCTTCAGGCCGGCTGGTGGCGAAAGCCGTGCACGAACCACGCCCCCCGATCGCCATTCACCTGGCCCGCCACAGTGAAGACAAAGGCAAGGCACTGATGTGGTTCTGGAACCGGCTGAGCGAAGACCAGAGCCTCAGCCAGTGGCTCAAGCCTGCCGATTCCTGAGGCAAAGGGGCCAACCGGCGAATTCACGACCTGAAGTATACTGACCAGCCGAATACAACGAGAAACACAAGGAGTGCGTTCCATGCGTCAGCTGTCGGAACTGGATGCCTCGTTCCTGTATCTGGAATCGGACACCACCCCGATGCACATCGGCGGCATTTATCTGTTCGATGCCAGCGGGCTGTCCAACCCACTGGCATTCAGCACCTTCGTCGCCTATCTGCGCAGCCGGCTCCACGTGGTACCTCTGTTCCGCCAGAAGCTGAAAGAAATCCCTCTCCGGCTTGGCCGCCCCTATTGGGTGGACGACGCCGATTTCAGCATCGAGCGGCACCTGGCCTACGTAAACCTTGGCGAACACGGCAAGCAGGCCAGCCTGATATCCCTGGCCTCGAAGATTCTTGAAGAGCCGCTGAAACGGGACCGACCACTCTGGCACATCACCTTTGTCGATGGTTTCCGGATCGACGATCCGGAGGGTGAAAAAGAAGGGTTTGCACTGATCGTGAAGCTGCACCATGCCGCCATTGACGCGTTTAGCGGTGAGGAAATCATGGGCAAGCTACTGGAGTACACACCCAGCCCGAGAACCATCACGCCACCACGTCCCTGGCTGCCAAGGCAGGAACCTTCAGAAGAGCGGGTTTTCCTGCAGGCCGGCGCCAACATGCTGAAAACGCCGATGCAGCTGGCCTCTCTGGCCTATAACGCCGCCGAAGCCACCACCCGTGGGCTGATCCAGAAGCAATTACACAAGCTGCCATTGCCACTGCCCTTGTTCACCGCGCCCCACAGCCCCTTCAACCGGCAGATTACCGCCAACCGGCGAATTGTCTCAACCAGCGTGGACTTGTCCCGGCTCAAAGCCATCAAGGGCTCATTGGTCGACGTCACCCTGAATGATGTGGTCCTCGGCCTGTGTGCCGAATCCCTGGCCCGATACCTCGCCAACCAGAACATAGAAACGAAATCCTCGCTGGTCGCCATGACGCCGATCTCGGTTCGTTCCAGCAGTCTTCGCAAGGCCACCGGCAATCAGATGTCAGCCATGTTGCTGGACCTGGCCACCGCAGAACCCAACCCGGCAGCCCGGATCCGGCGAATTCACCGCAATGCGGTTGAATCCGAGCCCTACCGTGAAGCCATAGCCGCAGACCGGCTGACCGAGCTACTTCCGTCAACGCTGCTGGCACTGTCCGCCCGCCTGTATTCCGAGCTGCAGGTCGCACAGCGCTACCAGCCACTGTTCAACGTGCCGATTACCAACGTACCGGGCCCGCAGGTACCGCTGTACCTGCAAGGTGCCCGACTGGTGCGCCAGTACAACAGTGCCCCATTATTCGACAGCCTTGGGTTGGTGATTGTTGCGGTCAGCTACCAGGGCCAGCTCACCCTGAACTTTACTCTTTGCCCGGACGTGGTCGCCGACAGCGACCAGCTACCGGAACTGGTACACGACAGTCTGGAAGCGATAGAGAAAGCTGCAGCGGAGCTGGGCCCCGATCAGGGCCATGAGCAGTTTCCGGAACCACAACACAACCTGACCGACGATGTCCTTGCCTACGTGGAAAAACTGCTGAAAGGCGGGCTGGGCAGATTCAGAAGATAGCCGGGCCCGCAGGCCCGGCGCCGGGTTATTCGAATGCCCAACGCAAAAAGGCTTTCTTGTCTTCATCAGAAGCATCGGCCCAAATGGCTTTGAGCTGCTCCAGAGTGCTGCCTTCCTGGGGCCGGCTGGTGCTCTCGCCCCCGGAAGCCGGAACCGGAGTGCGGCTGTCCGTCAGACGGGACTGTCCGTCCCACTCCTCAGATACCGCCACGACAGTGCCATTGCCGGCAACGATCTTTGCTGAAAAGCTCTCCATCATGGTTTCGGCTTCCTGGCGACTTGCCGGCTTATCAAACTCGAAACCATAGACTGCGTCCGGGCTCGCCGTGAAACGCGCCACCTGAGTGCTGCTCTCGATAACATGCACTTTGGATTCGCCGTTGCGTACCACACCACTCTTCGCCCAGATGGTTTTGTAGCGGAACACCACCTCGTTCTCTCCCGGCAACAAACCGTAGTCCAGTGCCAGATCCTCAATCAGGAAGTTGGTCATGTTCCGACCATTCACACTGATCACCTGTATCTCACCGGGCGCCTGCAGCACAGCCGGTTTTGTCGTCGCCGGCAACTGGCCTTCCCAGGTATCCACTCTGGCCACACTCGATGCACAGCCCGCCATGACAACGCTCGCCAGAACAGCCAGCAACTTGAAAAGCCTTGGAACGTGACACATACTCACTTCATCTCCTTATCCATAGGGATGGCCGTTGGCACGGCCTGCAATGTTGAGGACAACTCTGCCAAGCATTCTGACTATCCGGGCGGATCAGAGCAAGGCACGCAACGGAATTCACTTTCACTGCAGGAAGGTCCGGAATGTGACGCCCAACGTAAGAATGTAAAAAATTGTTGAATTCGGCTGCAATTGGATTAATTTTAAACAAGTCGGCTTACACAACGCACAGCCCGAGAAGAAAAGAACAAGTGGGCTCAGGAGAAACCATGGACACTCAGCGCAGGACAGGAGAGCAAGGCCCCGTCCCGTTTCGCAGCAGTCGTTTTTTCTGCGTAGGGAGCAAATGGTACTTTACAACCCGCGAGGGCTTCGATAGCGGGCCTTTTGCCTCAAGAGAGCGGGCAGAAGTCGGCCTTAAACGCTTTCTGCATGTTGTTCGCATGCTGCCAGAAGAGCAGCAGGTGCACTAACCCACCCGACAGACCGAATGGGTGATGCCCCGCTAGATAATATAGGGCATCACCCAGACGTCAATCGCCCAAAGGCAACCCAGCGCCATGGCCCCGGCGACGACATCGTCCACCATAATCCCGAGCCCGCCGGGCAAGCGCTCATCCAGCCAGTTAATGGGCCAGGGCTTCCACACGTCAAACAGCCGGAACAGCATGAACGCCATGAGCACCCCGTAAAGCTGATCCGGAAACAGGCCCAGGGCAATCCACATCCCCACAAATTCATCCCATACAATACCGCCGTGATCATGCACTTTCAGGTCTGTCGCGGTTTTGCCACACAACCAGATACCCACCAGAAACGCCGCCAGAACCACGAGCCAGTAGGCCAACGGAGGCATCCAGGAAAAGGCATACCAAACCGGAACAGCGGCGAGGCTACCCCAGGTTCCCGGCGCTCTGGGCGCTGCACCGCTGCCAAAACCGAAGGCCAACAGGTGGACCGGGTTTTTCAGAAAGCCAGGGGGCAAGATGACCTGGGCGGCGTCCGGTTCATGCATCAGCTCATCACTCATGCGGGTCTCCCAAAGTGCTCATATCCTTGAATGACGCCAGAGACCGGCCCGCTCAGCTGAAGGCCAGGCTCCGAAGTAATCTCTCCAATGACCGTCAGCTCACGGGCCACAGAGTCGTCAAGAGTGCCGAAGGTTTCTGGCGGGATGGTGATGCAAAGCTCATAGTCATCTCCTGCTCCCAACGCCAGATCCCGGGCGTTCTCACCCTTTAATGCAACCAACTCTGCCATCATCGGTATACGTCCCGTGTCGATTCGCGCTCCGGCCCCCGAGGCATCAAGGATATGGCCGAGATCCGCCAGGAGCCCGTCAGAAATATCTATGGCAGAGGAGGCACAGCCCGCCAGCTGCTGACCCAGTGACAGACGAGGCTGCGGGAAATGATAACGTGACAACAAGGCGAGCTGGGCCGGTGAGGGCGCGGGGGCAGCAAGGTAATCAAGAGCGGCACCGGCCGCCCCGAGCGTGCCGCTGACACATATCAGGTCGCCGGGCTTCGCGCCGGATCGATACAGCGCACGCCCACTCTCAACAGTTCCGTGCACCTGGATGCTAATTGTCAGGGGGCCACGGGTAGTATCTCCGCCCGCCAGGGCGATACCAAAGGCTTTGCTGGCCCGGGCCAGCCCCTCTGAAAACGGCTTCAGCCAGCCCTGATTGGCGTCTGGCAAGGTTAAAGCCAGAGTAAAACAGACCGGGCTTGCGCCCATCGCGGCCAAATCACTTACCGCAACCGCCAGAGCTCGCCATCCGAGATAATCTGGCGAATAATCGGAAGGAAAATGAACGCCCTCTACCAGGGTGTCCACAGAAAACACCAGATCCAGCCCCGGCGATACCCGCTGGATCGCACAGTCGTCGCCGGGACCGAGAAGGAGCTGATCCTGCCCGGCACCATCGGCCAGCGGCTGGAAATACTTCCGGATCAGCTCAAATTCACCCATGAATCAACGCGGGCGGGTCTCGGCCAGGCGAAGCCGGCGGCTGAGTTTGTCCAGAATGCTGTTCACGAACTTGTGCCCTTCGGTGCCACCAAAGCGCTTGGCCATTTCAATACCCTCGTTGATGACCACTTTATAGGGCACATCGATGCGGTGTTTCAGCTCATAGGCGCCCAGGCGAACGATCGCCAGTTCAACCGGGTCGACCTCCTTGAGGGGACGATCCAGAAACGGCTCCAGCAGTTTGTCGAGCTCTGCCTGCTCGCGGTAAACGCCACGCAGAAGGTCCCGAAAATACATGATATCGACCTTGCTCATGTCGTTGTCGACCATGAACTCGGCTTCGATATCAGAAATCGGCGTTTTGCTGAAGTGCCGCTGATACAAACCCTGCATGGCCAGCGCCCGTGCCCGGCGGCGATCGCCTGCCTTGGGCTGGCCGGTTTTCCCCGGCTGGGGAGAAGTGTCACCCGCTTCGCTCATTACTCACCCAACTTTTTGAACAGACTGACCATTTCCAGGGCAGTAATGGCGGCTTCCGCGCCCTTGTTGCCGGCCTTGGTGCCGGAGCGTTCGATGGCCTGCTCAATGGAATCTACGGTCAATACGCCGAAGGTAACCGGGACATCGGTTTCCAGGCTGACAGCGCCCAGGCCGCTGGAGGCCTCGCCCGCCACGTATTCAAAGTGGGGAGTACCACCACGAATTACCGCACCGAGAGCAATAATGGCGTCGTAGTCCGAGGTTTCGGCAACACGCTTGACCGCCAGTGGCATTTCATAGGCACCCGGCACACGGATAATGGCAATGTCATCATTGGAAATGCCGTGACGACGCAAGGTATCCACTGCACCTTCCACCAGACTTTCCACCACAAAGCCGTTAAACCGGCCAACCACCAGCGCATAGCGGCCGCTGCACTGGGTAAAATCACCTTCAATTACTTTGATATCTGCCATCTCGGGCTCCTTCACGGGTCATCGCCTTATTGGCGATAACCGGGTTTATCATTCGGGGGCGTAAGGTACGTATTCCACCACTTCCAGGTCGAAACCGGAGATGGCGGAGAATTTAACCGGCGGACTGAGCAGGCGCATTTTACCGACTCCAAGATCCCGGAGAATCTGGGAACCGGTACCGACGGTAAAATACACGCCGGAACTGCCCTTGCCTGAGGATCCCTGCCCTTTGTCAAAGAACTCCTGAATCCGGTCCTCCAGGTTGTAGCTGTCTTCAGCACTGTTAAGCAGCACCACCACGCCTTTGCCTTCTTCCGCAACCTTCTCCAGTGCGTGATGCAGCGGCCAGCTCCGGGAATCTTTGCGGCGTGCACCCAGCAGATCGCGCAGGGTATCGGTAATGTGCACACGCACAAACACCGGCTCCTCCGGCTGGATATCGCCCATTACCATAGCCAGATGGGTAGCACCCTGGATATTGTCCCGGTAGGTGTGCAGTTTGAACAGGCCGTACTCGGTATCCAGTTCGTTCTGTTCCACGCACTCCACCGTGCGCTCGTTCATAGTGCGGTAATGAATCAGGTCTGCGATGGTGCCAATCTTCAGATCATGCTCTTCTGCGAACTTCTCCAAATCCGGGCGCCGTGCCATGGAGCCGTCATCATTCATGATTTCACAGATCACACCGGCAGGCTCACAGCCAGCCAGGGCCGCCAGATCGCACGACGCTTCGGTGTGACCGGCACGGCTGAGAACGCCACCAGGATCGGACATCAGCGGGAAAATATGTCCCGGTTGAACGAGGTCAGAAGCCTTGGCATCCCGGGCAACCGCTGCCTGCACGGTACGAGCCCGGTCCGCTGCAGAAATTCCCGTGGTAACACCCTCACGGGCTTCGATAGACAGGGTAAATTTGGTTCCGAAGCCAGAAGCATTCTGCTGAACCATCAACGGCAGACCCAGCTGTTCGCAGCGATCACGGGTCATGGGCATACAGATGAGTCCGCGGCCAAAGCGGGCCATGAAGTTGATGGCCTCTGCCGTGCAGTGCTCCGCCGCCATCACCAGATCGCCCTCATTCTCGCGATCCTCATCATCCATCAGGATGACCATTTTGCCCTGGCGAATGTCTTCAATGATTTCTTCAATGCTGTTCAGTGCCATACGGTTCTGCACCCCTTCACCCCTCCCGACAGTCTAGCCGGTTCACGGGGAATGGATTGAATGATTAGTGGCGAGCCAGGATCAGACGCTGATCCTCACCCACCTGACGACGATCCAGCACCTTCCATTGCACTTTGTCGGCCATGGTCTCCAGCGGCAAATGCGCTGTCGGCCTGCCGGTACTACCCAGGAAAACCGGGGCCTGGTAGAGCCAGAGCTCGTCCACAAGATTTTCACCGATGAACGTACCGGCCAGCGTAGGGCCGGCTTCAACCAGCAACTCGTTAATACCAAGCTCTCCCAGCGCGTCCAGCAACTCGGCGACATCAACACCGTTATCTTTCCAGGCAACCCCGGTCAGGCTGACGCCCAGCGCAGCCAGATCCTGGGCCGGGCCGGAGGCCAGTGTCGAACTGGCGCAGAATACCTGCACATTGCCACCCTGAAGAATCCTGGCGGTGGCCGGCGTACGGGCATCCCGGTCAGCGATCACCCGCAACGGCTGCCGGGACGGATCCGTGGCATCGCCGATATCGCCCATCTCGTCCCGCCGAACGGTCAACGAGGGGTCATCCGCCAGTACCGTGCCTACCCCGGTGAGGATAGCGTCGCTGATCGCCCGCAAACGCTGCACATCCGCGCGCGCCTCCGGGCCGGTTATCCACTGGCTTTCACCACTGGCCATGGCGGTCCGGCCATCAAGACTGGCCGCCATCTTCAGCCGAACCCAGGGGCGGCCGGTATTCATACGCTTCATGAAGCCAGGATTCAGACGCGAAGCCTCATCGGCCATCACGCCTTCGGTCACCCGTATGCCAGCTTCCCTGAGCATATCCAGCCCCCGACCGGACACAGACGGGTTGGGGTCTTTGGTAGCGGCAAACACATGGGCCACACCGGCATCTATCAGTGCCCGTGCGCAGGGCGGCGTACGCCCGTAATGGCTGCAAGGCTCCAGCGTAACGTAGGCGGTGGCTCCCCGAGCCTCATGGCCTGCCTGGCTCAAAGCACGCACTTCCGCATGGGCTTCACCGGCACGCTCGTGCCAGCCCTCGCCCACAATCAGATCGCCTTTGGCAATAACACAACCAACACGGGGATTGGGATGGGTGGAATAGCGACCGCGCCAGGCCAGTTGAACGGCCCGGGCCATCATTGCCCGATCACGGTCCGAAATCATGCCTTGCCTTTGTCTGTACCGTTATCCACCAATGCCCTGGCAACATCCACCGCGGCATCACCATTGCCCTGGGACAGCCGCTCGATCTCTTCCTTGAACTCGTTGATGTCCTGAAAACTGCGGTAAACCGACGCAAAACGCACGTAGGCAACCTTGTCCAGTTGGCGCAGCTCGGTCATTACCTCCTCACCCAACTGCATCGACTTGACCTCGCGCTCACCAGTCGAGCGGAGACGATACTTGATACGGTTCAGGGCGGCATCGATTTCCTCAATGCTGACCGGACGTTTTTCCAGAGCTTTCATGATGCCGGCCCGCAGCTTTTCTTCATCAAATGGCTGCCGGGTACCGTCCTGCTTAACGACCCGGGGCATCACCAACTCGGCAGTTTCAAAGGTGGTAAATCGCTCACGGCAGGACAGACACTCCCTGCGGCGGCGAACCTGGTCACCCTCGGCCACCAGGCGCGAATCAATCACCTTGGTATCGGCTTCACCACAGAAAGGACAATGCATAAATCACCTGCTCCGGAAAGAAAGAACCCGGGCACTCACCGGAGCGCCCGGGTTGACCTGTCTCTAAGCCTGTTAGCCGTAGACCGGGAACCGCGCGCAGACAGCTTCCACCTGCTCCCGCACACGGCTATTAACCGCTTCGTCTTCAAGGTTATCGAGGATGTCACACATCCAGCCCGCCAGATTCCGACACTCGGCTTCCTTGAAGCCGCGTGTGGTCACCGCCGGAGTACCAATGCGCAGTCCGGACGTTACGAACGGTGAACGAGGATCGTTCGGCACGGCGTTCTTGTTCACGGTAATGTGCGCTTTGCCCAGTGCGGCATCCGCGTCTTTACCGGTAATGTCCTGTTTGATCAGGCTCACCAGGAACAGGTGGTTCTTGGTACCACCGGAAACCACGTCAAAGCCGCGCTCGATGAACACCTCTGCCATGGCGGCTGCGTTCTTCACGACCTGCTGCTGGTAGGCCTTGAACTCGTCGCTCATGGCTTCCTTGAAGCACACGGCCTTGGCCGCAATCACGTGCATCAACGGGCCGCCCTGACCGCCTGGGAACACAGCGGAGTTCAGCTTCTTCTGCAGATCTTCGTCATCACAGGCCAGGATCAGGCCGCCACGTGGGCCGCGCAGGGTTTTGTGCGTGGTGGTCGCAACCACGTGGGCGTGAGGTACCGGATCCGGGTAGACGCCAGCGGCGACCAGACCGGCCACGTGGGCCATGTCAACAAACAGATACGCGCCTACCTTGTCGGCGATGGCACGGAAACGGGCAAAGTCCAGCTCCTGCGAGTAAGCAGAGAAGCCCGCGATGATCATTTTCGGCTTGTGCTCGACAGCCAGAGCTTCCACTTCGTCATAATCGATCAAACCGGTCTCCGGGTTCAGGCCATACTGAACCGCGCTGTAGATCTTGCCGGAGAAGTTCACGCTGGCACCGTGGGTCAGGTGCCCACCGTGAGCAAGACTCATACCCAGAACGGTATCACCGGGCTTGAGCAGCGCCATGAACACCGCAGAGTTGGCCTGTGAACCGGAATGCGGCTGCACGTTGGCGTAGGCGGCACCAAACAGCTCCTTGGCGCGGGCAATGGCCAGATCCTCAGCGATGTCCACAAACTCGCAGCCACCGTAGTAACGCTTGCCGGGGTAACCTTCAGCGTACTTGTTGGTCAGCACACTACCTTGGGCTTCCATCACCCGCGGGCTGGTGTAGTTTTCAGACGCGATCAGTTCGATGTGTGCTTCCTGGCGCTTTTCTTCCGCCTGCATAGCGTTCCAAAGTTCGTCATCGAAACCGGCGATTTTCATATCACGAGTAAACATGGATGTGCTGCCCCTGTCTGTATGGCTGGCCCGGCGATGCCTCTTTGCAAGCCGGAACCCCTGAAAAATTGGGCCGCTATTCTATCTTGAAAGCGGGTTAAAAATCATCCTTTATGCCGTCCGCAGATACCGGCACACCGGAGGCTGTCAATTGCTATCGCGGAACGCTTTAGATACCTTACCCGGTTATTGTTCTCAGGTACCGACGTCCGTGGTATCGGCCTTCGGGGTGAGCGATCCGGAATACGCTGTAAATACGTCCCTGTACGCTCGACAAAATCATCCCTGATTTTGACGATCCCGGATCGCTCACCCCGAAGTCCTCGATCAGTCGCCTGACGTGCTTTCATTTTTCAAGCTACTGTTTGATAAAAGGAATATGCCAAAATGGCTCAATACGTATACACCATGAACCGCGTGGGCAAGGTGGTACCGCCCAAGCGGGAAATTCTGAAAGACATCTCTCTGAGCTTCTTCCCGGGCGCCAAAATCGGCGTACTTGGTCTGAACGGCGCCGGTAAATCCACCCTGCTGCGTATTATGGCGGGTGTCGACCAGGATTACATCGGTGAGGCCAGGCCACAGCCCGGCATCAATGTGGGCTACCTGCCGCAGGAGCCGGAATTGGACGAGGAGAAGACCGTAAAGGAAATCGTTGACGAGTCCGTCTCGCACGTACACAACGCTCTGGCGGAGCTGGACAAGGTTTACGCCGCCTACGCCGAGCCGGATGCGGACTTTGACGAACTGGCCAAGAAACAGGGCGAACTGGAAGCCATTATCCAGGCTACCGATGGCCACGACATAGAGCGCAAGATGGAAGTGGCGGCAGACGCCCTGCGACTGCCGGCCTGGGACCAGAAGGTAAAAGTGCTGTCAGGTGGTGAGCGCCGCCGTGTGGCCCTTTGCCGCCTGCTGCTGTCCGGCCCTGACATGCTCCTGCTGGACGAGCCTACCAACCACCTGGATGCCGAATCCGTGGCCTGGCTGGAGCGCTTCCTGCACGATTACGACGGCACCGTTGTCGCCATCACTCACGACCGTTACTTCCTGGACAACGTCGCCGGCTGGATCCTGGAACTGGACCGTGGCCACGGCATTCCGTTCGAGGGCAACTACAGTCAGTGGCTGGAGAACAAAGAGAAGCGCCTGGAGATGGAGGCCAAGCAGGAGGCCGCTCACCAGAAAGCCATCAAGCACGAGCTGGAATGGGTACGCACCAACGCCAAGGGCCGCCAGTCCAAGAGCAAGGCACGACTGGCCCGCTTCGAGGAGATGAGCTCCCAGGAATTCCAGAAGCGCAACGAAACCAACGAACTGTATATCCCGCCCGGACCTCGCCTTGGCGACAAGGTGATCGAGGTGGACGGCATCAGCAAGGCCTTCGGCGACCGCCTGCTGTACGAGAATGTCTCGTTCCACGTTCCACCGGGTGCGATTGTTGGCATCATCGGTGGTAACGGCGCAGGCAAATCCACGCTGTTCAAGATGATCGCAGGCATGGACAAACCGGATTCCGGCACCATCACCGTTGGTGAAACCGTGGAACTGGCCTATGTGGATCAGATGCGCGATCTCGACGGCAGCAAGACTGTATGGGAAGAGCTTTCCGACGGCCAGGACATCATCAAGGTCGGTAACTACGAGACCCCGTCCCGGGCCTACGTGGGCCGCTTCAACTTCAAGGGCACTGACCAGCAGAAACGGGTGGGCGACCTGTCCGGCGGTGAGCGCAACCGCCTGCACCTGGCCAAGCTGCTGAAACAGGGTGGCAACGTGCTGCTGCTGGACGAACCCACCAACGACCTTGACGTGGAAACCCTGCGCGCTCTGGAAGAAGCCCTGCTGAACTTCCCGGGCTCCGCCCTGGTGATCTCGCACGACCGCTGGTTCCTGGACCGGGTAGCGACCCACATCCTGGCGTTCGAAGACGACGGCGAAGTAGTCTACTTCGAAGGCAACTTCACCGATTACGACGCCGACTTCAAGAAGCGCAAAGGCGACTCCGCCATGCAGCCCAAGCGTATGAAGTACAAGAAACTGGCGTAACCGATGACCGGGCCGGCCTTCGCGTCGGCCCGCTTGCCCTCCCCGATCTGCCCGACACGGAACCATACCCATGGCCAAAGCCAAAACCGCCTTTGTATGCACCGAGTGTGGTGCCGACTATTCCAAGTGGCAGGGCCAATGTACCGCCTGCCAGGCCTGGAACACCATCAGCGAAGTACGCGGCGTCTCAGGCCCCGGCAAAGGTGCTCGCAGCGCCCGCTTTGAGGGTTATGCCGGCAGCTTGTCGGAGGTAAAAAGCCTGGACGAAGTCAGTCTGGCAGAGCAGGCACGCATCAGCACCGGCATGCAGGAATTCGACCGTGTCCTGGGTGGCGGCCTGGTGGAAGGCTCGGCGGTACTCATGGGCGGTCACCCCGGCGCGGGCAAAAGTACCCTGCTACTGCAGGCGGTTTGCCAACTGGCCGAGAAGCACTCAGCGCTGTACGTCACCGGTGAGGAATCCCTGCAACAGGTGGCCATGCGCGCCAAGCGGCTGGGCCTGCCCACCAAAGACCTGAAAATGCTCTCGGAAACCTCCGTTGAGCGGCTTATGCAGGTGGCGGAAGCGGAGAAGCCCCGCATTCTGGTAATCGACAGTATCCAGGTAATGCATGTCGCGGACATTGAATCCGCCCCTGGCTCGGTATCCCAGGTTCGGGAAAGCGCCGCCTTTCTGACCCGCTTTGCCAAGCAAACCGGCACCATCCTCTTGCTGGTGGGGCACGTCACCAAAGATGGCAGCCTGGCGGGGCCGAAGGTGCTCGAACACATGATTGACTGCTCGATCCTGCTGGAGGGCTCCAGCGACAGCCGCTACCGAACCCTGCGCGGCATCAAGAACCGCTTCGGCGCGGTTAATGAGTTGGGCGTGTTCGCCATGCTGGAACAAGGTCTGAAGGAAGTAAAAAACCCCAGCGCCATCTTCCTGAATCGAGGCGAGGAAGCGGCGCCGGGCAGCGTAGTGATGGTCGTCTGGGAAGGCACTCGGCCGATGCTGGTGGAGATTCAGGCCCTCGTGGACATGGCCCAGGGGAGCTACCCGAGACGGGTAGCGGTAGGGACTGACCAGAACCGCTTAGCGATGCTTCTGGCCGTGCTGCACCGCCATGGCGGCATGCATGTGGCCGATCAGGATGTGTTTGTAAATGTGGTGGCCGGTGTGAAGGTCAACGAAACCAGTGCGGATCTTGCTTTGCTGTCAGCTGTGGTTTCGTCATTCCGGAATCGGGCGCTGCCGCAGGACCTGGTTATTTTTGGCGAAGTTGGCTTGTCTGGCGAGATCCGGCCGGTACCAAGCGGCCAGGAGCGTATCTACGAGGCGGCCAAGCACGGTTTTACCCGGGCTTTGGTGCCCAAGGCCAACGTTCCGCGTAAGCCTGTCGATGGCATGAAGGTGATTCCGGTGACCAAGCTTTCGGATGCCCTGTCTGCTCTGGAAGAGCTCTGAGGGCACCTGTCAGCCTGAAGCAATCAACCTGAGCTCCCTAGTAATTGGTAATCCGGCACTGCAATCCGATTCCAAAGCCCAGCATGGGATTACGCTCGATAATCTCCCGAATCAGGTTGCGGTGGTAATCCCGGGTATGGATGTCGGGGATCGTCGCGCGCCCAATGTCCGCAAGACACTGGCATTGCTGCTCCGAGAAGGTTCGGGTGCAAGTAGCCACAAAACGGGAAGGCCCGTTATTTCCCGCGCCGTCGCTAGCCTGAATGCTCTCAACGATACGCGTTGCCAATACATAGGATTCAGGTAATCGACAGGCAATGTTCTGAGCAAGCTCGATACCCGCGATTACATGACCTGTGGCGGAGGTCGCCTTACCTAAATTTCGTCCGGGATTCATATAGTTATTGCCCATTACGGCGAACGTTTTTCCGGCTCGCGCAAAGTTATTGACCACGCTTGCCTCGGCAGGCCCAAGAATCTGACACTCGTTGGCCAGATACCCTCCAAGCCCCGCAACGAACGCCAGATTCTCCTCCGTTGGCGGAAACGCCTGCCCCGATTCCAACAAGGCGTACAAAGACTGATACGCCCCAGGCACAACAACAGGTTCAGACTGACTCAGTTTCCCGAACCGGGAAATGATAACCTCACACGCTTCTCCTTCCCAGCCGTTATCACTGCAGTTACTCCAGAAGCCCCGGGCTAACGCAGCCTGCTCGCCACCCGGACAAGAGTCGGGCGAGGCACGACATGTGTCTTTGCAACCTCCGCTCAGCACGCACAAGGCATCGGCCTGGGCAATCACACCACCCCGCAGTTCCCGAAAGGTTGTTATGGCCCCGACGCCCGACGCCTCCCGAGATTTCGGAGTCTCTGTTGACGCTGGTTGTTGCCCAGCTCCGGGCTCTTTGTGCTCCGCATGCGCAGATTGCGGTAACGGCTTTTGTTTCGGGACCGGCCGGCCAACGGGCCCGGGCACTTCCGGTGCGGGCAGCACTGAGGCAACAGCGACCGGCGGCGCTAGCTCCTTATTAGCGTCCGAAGCCATGTTCACCAACTGATCCGCAGTCGCCCTGATATCTGCAGCCTTTGCTTCCCAGAAACTGCCGGAAAATGCGTTGAGAACTTTCGCCAGGTGCTCCGCCTGCGCTGCAGAGCCCGCCGTCCGGACGCCAGAGACAGCTTGTTGCTGCCATCCCTCATAAATCTCAAGCGCACGGGCACCTGAGGCCGCAGTGAAGGGCCCTGAACTGTTTCCGCTGCTTGCAAGCCCACCCAAGAATGCGTGCTGAAACGACTGATAAAATCGGGAACGGGAAACCCGGGACTCTCCTGCGCAGTACCGGCTCATCTGATTGAAGAGCACCGTCCGCTCGACCTCACTCAAGTCCTGGAAATCTTTACCGAAGTGCGGGCTGAAAGTATCCGGCCGAAACGCATTAAACACCTCAAGAAAACTGTTGAAGCGTTCGGATTGACGCTCGGACTCGATCGCTTCGAACCAACCCAGCACCGATTCGGGACAGGCCTGGTTGCCGGGCGCCGTGTTGGCCGACGCCATTCCGGGATTTCCGGAGAACATGACGGTCTGCACCACGGCCTTGGCCTGTTCGCTGGCCTCTGTGTTCAACGCCCTGATAGCAGCCAGATCATGCGATAGCATCGCCTTCGCCAGCCGTTTTCTGAAGGCACTAATGCTCTGTTTCTGCTCGCTGATCTGCTGTGCGGACATTCTGGGCTTCAGATTTTGTAGCGTCACGCTCAACGTGTTGATGCCCGCACCGCCGAAGGGGCCGGCTTGCTTGATCGCAGCCAGCTCATCAAGCACCGGTTCTGACTGGTTTCGACGGGATAACAGCCAGGGCAGGGGCCAGCCCGAGGCCCTTGCTGTCTTAATAAATGCCAGTGTGTTGCCATCGACTGATAACACAGCTAGCTGCTGCTCGGACGCCCCCGGACCTCGTTCACGATAGGGATATAGTATGAGCACGTTCAACGACGGGAGATAACCCGCGCGAACATCAAAATCCTGATCCGCGAACGCCAGATTATTGGCTCGCCCCTGAAGGAAGGTCGTCGTCATACGGCCCTTCAGGTAGATGGTTTCACTCTGTCCCGATAGCGCCATGCCCTGATCTGACGGTGCCTGCGCATCGTTATCTAGCTCCAGAGCCAGCTCAACACTCCGGAGTTGCCCCGAGAAACTGTTGTTATCAAAACCTGTCCACGTACCCAGTACGGGTTCCGCAGAACCTGCAACAGCACTCGTTGCTGTCAGCAACGACAAACACAACAGGTGAACCAAGAAAAGAGAGATGGTAAGTGAGCGGCCCATTGCAGAATGACCTCCGTATCATTCCAGACAAAAACACAGCAGGTTAACGTACGATAGCGATCTTTGAATCTTGTCAGTCGATAAGATGTGCGAATTCCCGTTCGAGTAACGCTTGGTCTCCAAGATTCAGCTCCACCAAACGCTTCAAGTGCGTTGCACTGTCGAGATCAATGTACTGGCAGCGAAATCCCAGCCGATGATCCTCCACATGCTTCAGCTCCACCGCCATTACAATCGCTGCTTCATGCTCATTCAGGTGAATCACCACTTCACAGGGCTTGTTCAGAGGAACCTTCCAGCCTTCTGGCCGCTGAACGAGAACGCCCTTCAGGGAAATATCCAACACCTCCGTTGACCACACCACATCCTGACAATGCAGCTCACAGGGGGCGTCAAAGTTGATTCGGTAAAACCGGCGTTTTTCGGATGTTCTGTTAGACAAGGGAAAGCTCCAGACAGACGTTGTTGCTTTCTCTGACTATAGACCGGACATAAAAAGGAGTACAGCTTAGTTAAACGACACTGTTACGGAGTAAAACCCATCCGGTGAAAGACCACGATGCAGTCTCAGGAGGATATTTTCAGAAACGTCCGAAGAGGGCCGGTAGAACGGCCCTCAAACACCAATCTTGCAGGCTAGGAGAAGCGGTAACCCGCTAAGTTCGGCTTTACTGGTGATACTGCCCACTAAGCTCAACAACCGCCTCAATAAACGCCCCGGCATGCTCCGGATCCACATCCGGCGTAATCCCATGCCCAAGGTTGAACACATGCCCCGAGCCAGAACCATAGCGCTTCAGGATATCCGCCACCTCCTGGCGAATGCGCGCCTTCGGCGCATACAGCATGGCCGGGTCCATGTTGCCCTGCAGGGCCACCTTGTCGCCCACGCGGGCACGGGCGTTGCCGATGTCCGTCGTCCAGTCCAGCCCCACAGCATCGGCGCCACAATCAGCGATAGACTCCAGCCACTGACCACCGTTCTTGGTGAAAACAATCACCGGCACATGGCGACCTTCGCTCTCACGAATCAGACCATCAACAATCTTCTTCATGTAGCGCAGGGAAAACTCTTCATAGGCCCAGCTACTCAACACACCACCCCAGGTATCAAAAATCTGCACAGCCTGGGCGCCGGCCTTGATCTGGCCATTGAGGTAGTCAATGACCGAATCCGCCAGATGGTCCAACAGACGATGCATCACCTCCGGCTGACCGTACATCAACTTCTTGGCTTCCGAGAAGGTCTTGGAAGATCCACCTTCAATCATGTAGGTGGCCAGAGTCCAGGGACTGCCAGAGAAACCGATCAGCGGCACGCGGCCATTCAGCTCCCGGCGAATGGTAGACACCGCATTCATCACGTAGTCCAGGTCAGACTCGGCATTCATCCTGGGCAGTGCATCCACATCTGCTTCCGAACGAATCACCTTACGGAATTTCGGGCCTTCGCCAGTTTCGAAATAGAGCCCCAGCCCTAGAGCATCGGGAATGGTCAGAATGTCAGAAAACAGGATGGCGGCATCCAGGGGGTAACGCTCCAGCGGCTGCAGGGTAACCTCACAGGCCAGCGGGGTGTTTTTGCACAAACTGAGGAAGTCGCCGGCCTTGGCCCGGGTTGCGCGGTATTCCGGCAGGTAACGGCCTGCCTGGCGCATCATCCACACCGGGGTGCGGTCTACAGGCTGGCGCATCAGGGCGCGCAGGAAGCGATCGTTCTTCAGCTCGGTCATAGAGTTTCCCGTTCTCGTCGGTAAAAATGGTCAGAGACAATGGGGAGCAATGATACCCCGTTTGCACGAATAAAAAAGGGCGGCTTACCCTTAGCAAGCCGCCCTTTCTGACTCTGGTCAATCCAGCGTTAAACGTCCAGGTAGTCCAGGATGCCTTCGGCCGCCTGACGCCCTTCCCAGATTGCGGTAACCACCAGATCCGAGCCACGCACCATGTCGCCACCAGCGAAAATCTTGGCATTGCTGGTCTGGAACGGAAACTCGGCTTCTTCTGCCGCAGTCACCCGACCGGAGTCGTCCGTGTTCACGCCCAGCTCTTCAAACCAGGGTGCTGGGCTCGGGCGGAAGCCGAACGCTACCAGCACGGCATCAGCCGGAATCACTTCCTCACTGCCCGGAACCACTTCCGGACGACGACGGCCGTTTTCGTCCGGCTCACCCAGCTCCGTGGTGACTACCTTTACACCCTCAACGCGGTCTTCACCGATGATGGCGATGGGCTGACGGTTGAACAGGAACTTGACGCCCTCCTCTTTCGCGTTGGCCACTTCCCGACGGGAGCCAGGCATGTTGGCCTCATCGCGGCGATAGGCACAGGTCACGCTCTCGGCCTGCTGGCGAATGGAAGTCCGATTACAGTCCATAGCGGTGTCACCACCACCCAGCACCACAACACGCTTGCCTTTCATATCGATGAAGTCAGATTCCTTTTTCTCGAAACCCAGGCGACGGTTAACATTCGAAATCAGGAACGGCAGGGCGTCATAGACACCCGGCAGCTCCTCACCGGGGAACCCACCTTTCATGTAGGTGTAGGTACCCATGCCCATAAAGACGGCATCGAACTCCTCCAGGATCTTGTTCAACTGAACGTCTTTACCCACCTCGGTACTCAGACGGAACTCCACGCCCATTTCCTCGAACACCTTGCGGCGGCGGGACATGACGGATTTTTCCAGCTTGAACTCAGGAATACCGAAGGTCAGCAGGCCACCGATCTCCGGGTAACGATCAAACACCACAGGCTTGACGCCGTTGCGCACCAGAACATCAGCACAACCAAGCCCTGCGGGGCCAGCGCCAATCACAGCCACCTTCTTGTCAGTCCAGGTGACATTGGACATATCCGGTTTCCAACCCAGCGCAAATGCGGTGTCGGTAATGTACTTCTCAACAGAACCGATGGTAACCGCGCCGTAGCCGTCATTCAGGGTGCAGGCACCTTCACACAGGCGGTCCTGCGGGCACACACGACCACAGACTTCCGGCAGGGAGTTGGTCTGGTGGCACAGTTCCACCGCCTTCATGATGTTGCCCTCCGACACCAGCTTCAGCCAGTTCGGAATATAGTTGTGTACCGGGCACTTCCATTCACAGTACGGGTTACCACACGCCAGGCAGCGATGGGACTGGGAGGCCGCATGGGTTTCGCTGAACGGGTGATAGATTTCCCCGAATTCCTTTTTGCGCTTCTTGGCAGGCACCTTCTTCGGGTCTACCCGCCCAACTTCCACAAACTGAAAGTCATTGTTGAGACGTTCTTTCATGTTGCCACTCTCATCAGCTCGATTTCGACGGGGGCCGCACCGGAGTGCGACCCATCAACCTTGTTGGACCTGCCCGTTATTCCGGACGGGCGCGGGTGCTTGCCAGCAGGCTGCGAAGGTTCGCGGCCTTGGGCTTGACCAGCCAGAAACGGCCGATGTAATCGTCGAAATCTTCAAGTAGGTGCTCTGCCCAGGCACTTCCGGTTTCGGAGATGTGCTCCCGGATCACGCCACGCAGGTGGTTCCGGTAGGCTTCCATGTCTTCACGGGAAATACGCTGGATCTCAACCAGTTCATGGTTGTATTTGTCCACAAAGGTGTTGTCCAGGTCCAGCACATAGGCGAACCCGCCGGTCATGCCGGCACCAAAGTTGTAGCCGGTGGACCCCAGCACGGTGACCAGACCACCAGTCATGTATTCGCAGCAGTGATCGCCAGCACCTTCAACCACGGCATGGGCGCCGGAGTTACGAACCGCAAAGCGCTCACCGGCGGTGCCGGCCGCAAACAGCTTGCCACCAGTTGCGCCATACAGACAGGTGTTACCGACAATGGAGGTTTCCTGGGTCTCGAAATCACTACCACGGGGCGGCTTGACGACCAACTTACCGCCGGTCATGCCTTTACCCACATAGTCGTTAGCATCACCCTCCAGAATCAGGTTCAGACCACCGACGTTCCAGACACCGAAACTCTGGCCAGCGGTGCCGGTCAGGTCCAGAGTGATGGGCGCATCGGTCATGCCCTGATTGCCGTAACGGGCGGCAATCTCGCCAGACAGGCGTGCACCAATGGAACGGTCACAGTTAGTCACCCGGTAACTCCAGGCACCGCCGGACTTCTCGGCGATGGCAGCAGCGGTGTCCTGCACCATCTGCTCCGCCAGCTTACCTTCATCGAAGGGCTTGTTGCGTTCAATCTGACAGGTGTGCGGCTTGTCAGCCGGAATGTGGTCATTCTGCAGCAGACGGGTCAGATCCAGCTTCTTCTGGCGCTCGGTATTACCCGGCAGACGCTCCAGCAGGTCAACACGGCCGACCAACGCTTCCAGAGAACGCACACCCAGCTTCGCCAGCCATTCGCGAGTTTCCTCCGCCACAAAGCGGAAGAAGTTCATGGCCATTTCCACGGTGCCCTTGAAGTGCTCCTCGCGCAGATAGTCGTTCTGTGTCGCGACACCCGTCGCACAGTTATTCAGGTGGCAGATCCGCAGGTATTTACAACCCAACGCCACCATCGGAGTGGTACCGAAGCCAAAGCTCTCCGCGCCCAGAATTGCGGCTTTCACCACGTCCAGACCAGTCTTGATGCCGCCGTCGGTCTGCAGGCGAATCTTGCCTCGCAGATCATTGGCGCGCAGGGCCTGCTGGGTTTCCGTCAGGCCCAGCTCCCAGGGTGAGCCAGCGTAGCGGATTGAGGTCAGCGGACTGGCTGCGGTACCGCCGTCATAACCGGAAACCGTAATCAGGTCGGCATAGGCCTTGGCAACGCCCGCGGCGATCGTGCCCACACCAGGCTCTGATACCAGCTTGACGGAAACCAGCGCCTCCGGATTCACCTGCTTCAGGTCGAAGATCAGCTGCGCCAGGTCTTCAATGGAGTAGATGTCGTGGTGCGGCGGTGGCGAAATCAGGGTGACACCCGGCACCGAGTAACGCAGGCGCGCGATCAGGTCATTCACCTTACCGCCCGGCAACTGGCCGCCTTCACCCGGCTTGGCACCCTGAGCCACCTTGATCTGCATAACATCGGCGCTACGCAGGTACTCAGCGGTCACACCGAAACGACCGGAAGCCACCTGTTTAATCTTGGAACGCTTGTTAGTGCCGTGACGAGCCGGGTCTTCGCCGCCCTCACCGGAGTTGGAACGACCACCCAGCGTGTTCATGGCCACGGCCAGAGCCTCGTGCGCCTCCGGCGACAGGGCACCGAGAGACATCGCCGCAGAGTCAAAACGCGGGAAAATATTCTCCACGGGCTCAACGTCGCTCAGGTCAATTGACTGGATGCCCTCACGGAACACCAGCAGGTCGCGCAGGGTGGCAACCGGGCGCTCATTGACCAGACCGGCGTATTCCTTGTAGGTGCCATAGTCGCCACTGATCACGGCATCCTGCAGTTTGCCCACCACATCCGGGTTGAAGGCGTGGTATTCCTGGCCATGCACGTACTTGAGCAGGCCGCCCTGGGAAATAGGCTTACGGGGCTTCCAGGCAACCGCGGCCAACTGCTCCTGATCCTGCTGGAAATCGAAGAAGTCGGCGCCCTGAATCCGGCTCGGGACGCCTTTGAAACACAGGTCTACCACATTGTCGGCAAGACCAATGGCTTCAAATAGTTGGGCACCGCGATAGGAGGTAATGGTGGAGATACCCATCTTCGACAGGATCTTCAGCAAGCCCTTGTTGATGCCCTTACGGTAATTGTTCTTGGCTTCGATCGGATCCATCAGCATTTCGCCGGTGCGAATCAGATCGTTCAGGATCTGGTACGCCAGGTACGGGTAGACCGCCGTAGCACCAAATCCGAACAGTACCGCAAAGTGATGCGGATCCCGAGCCCAGCCGGTCTCAACAATGATGTTGGAATCGCAGCGCAGACCTCTCGCCACCAGGTGATGGTGCACTGCGCCGGTGGCCATCAGGGCATTGATCGGAAGATCGCCTTGAGCCAGGTCCTTATCGCTTAGAATCAGCAACACCTTGCCATCACGCACAACTTTTTCGGCTTCGTCGCATACCCGACGAACCGCCTGCTCCAAGCCCTCTTCAGGACGATAGCTCAGGGCGATTTTTGCCACCTCAAATCCCGGGCGATCGTTATTGCTGATCTTCAGGAACTTGGCCGGCGACAGCACCGGCGTGGTCAGGATAATCCGGTTAGCGTGCTCCGGAGACTCCTCGAAAACGTTCTGTTCCGCGCCCAGACAAGTCTCCAGAGACATGACGATGGTCTCACGGAGCGGGTCAATGGGCGGGTTGGTGACCTGCGCGAATTTCTGCCGGAAGTAATCCGCCACATGGCGCACCTTGCTGGACAGAACCGCCATCGGGGTATCGTCCCCCATGGAACCGACCGCCTCCTGGGCACTCTCAGCCAGTGGGCGCAGCACCTGGTCCCGCTCTTCAAACGAGATATTGAACATCTTCTGATGAACCAGAAGCTCGTCGGATTCCATCAGCTTGAATTCCGGGGTCGCCTGATTCAGCGTGGTCTCGACTCGCAGTGCATTGTCCTTGAGCCAGCGCTTGTAGGGCTGGGCTTTTTTGAGCCGCTGGTCGATATCCCCGGTATGCAGGACCTCGCCGGATTCGGTATCGATGGCCAGCATCTGACCCGGGCCAACCCGCCCCTTGGCCACCACATCATCCGGTGAGTAGCTGTACGTTCCCACTTCCGAGGCCAGGGTGATGAAATCGTCCTTGGTGATAACCCAACGTGCGGGACGCAGACCATTGCGATCCAGCATACACAGCGCATAACGGCCATCTGACATTACCAGGCCCGCAGGGCCATCCCAAGGCTCCATATGCATGGAGTTGTACTCGTAAAAGGCCCGCAGCTCAGAATCCATGGTATCAACATTCTGCCAGGCAGGCGGAATCATCATGCGCACCGCCCGGAACAGGTCAACACCACCTGCCAGGAGCACTTCCAGCATGTTGTCCATGCTTGAAGAGTCGGAGCCAGTCAGGTTAACCAGCGGCTGCAGGGTCTGCAGATCCGGCAAATCCGGTGAGCTGAACTTGGCTGCGCGGGCAATTGCCCAGTTACGGTTACCGTCGATGGTGTTTATCTCACCATTATGGGCCAGGAACCGGAACGGCTGCGCCAGTGGCCAACGCGGCATGGTGTTGGTCGAGAAGCGCTGGTGGAAAACACAGATGGCCGTTTGCAGATCCGGATCACCAAGATCCTTGTAGAAGTTGGCCAGATCCGCGGGCATCATCAGGCCTTTGTAGGCCAACGTCTTATGGGAAAGACTGCAGATATAGAATTCCGGGTCTTCCGCCATATCTCGTTCAGCATGGCGGCGCCCGACGAACAGACTGATCGCAAATTCTTTTTCTTCCTTGCCGCCGGGCTCTACAAATACCTGTTCGATGCGCGGAAGACAATCCAGAGCCATGGGGCCAAGGCAACTGTCATCGACGGGCACTTCCCGCCAACCCATAATTTCAAGGCCTTGCTCCGTCAGCCTTTTTTCAATAGCTGATCGGCCAGCAGAAGCTTTTGCATCGTCCTTAGCCAAAAAAACCTGGCCAACCGCAAACAAGTCGCCAGGTTTTTTGCCGAAGGCTGCCTGGGCAGCTTTATAGAGGAAGGCCTTGGGGCTCTGAATAAGCAGACCACAACCATCACCGGTCTTGCCATCGGCAGCAATGCCGCCCCGGTGGGTCATGCAGGTCAGAGATTCAATGGCTGTCTGCAACAGCTTATGGCTCGCTTCGCCCTTCATGTGGGCAATCAGGCCAAAACCGCAGTTGTCCCTGAACTCATCAGGATGATACAAGCCTGTTGTCATAAGCGTTCTCTCGCGTGTAAATGCTTCCCGCCAGCGACGCTACCGCACCAAAATGGTGCAAGAAATGCGCTGACACCGAAAAAAAGGGGGAAGGGATTTTACACACGTGAAACTACGTATACAATTTTTTTCGCTGTTCGGGCCACCGCCACCCCGAAAAACGCACCACTATGGTGCAGGCCTACAGACTCCTGAATGCCCGCGCCCAGGCATTGCTCACCCCCAGCTCCGGGGGAAGATTACGCGCCGCAGCCTGCGCTTCAGCCTGACTGGCGAAGCGGCCATACAACAACATGAACCACTGGCGCCCTTGCCTTTCACCGACAGTATACTCGAGGGCGGACTCGTCAGATGCCCGGCCAAGCACCTCCAGTACGGTCGACTCGTAATTACCGGCAACCAGTTGCAGTGTCCACCCTTCCCGCGCTCGCAGCTCACCTATTGGCACGTATGAGTCAGGCATTTCCGGAGCGAATTGGGGCAAATCTGGCTCTGGCTCTGGCTCTGGCTCTGGCTCTGGCTCTGGCTCTGGCTCTGGCTCTGGCTCTGGCTCTGGCTCTGGGACAATCTCGGTTTCAGGCGGGGCCTGTGTCAATTCCTCAGCCGCATTGTTCTCGCCCGGAACGACAGGCTCATCCTGGCGCGCAGGCGCAATCAAAGGCGCTATTTCCGGCTCAGGCTCCTCAGTACCCGGACCAATGGTAATACTCTTACGGACTGGCTCAGGCTCAACCTCGGCGTCAGCCTGTCGCTGAACCGTGGTCTCGTATTGCCGGGAAACAAACCACCAGGATGCCGCCAGCAATAGCAGCCCCAGCGCAGGCCACCGCAAATGCGCAACCGTAAAACCAGCTTTCGAGGAGGACGTTGCCGACGACGGAACCATGTCCAGCCAAACACCCGGCGCAACACGCTTGAGTCGACCAAAGCTACCCTGACTCAACACCTCAAGCTTTTTCAACCGAGAGGCCGATAGCAGCTCAGACTGAGAACCACCCGCCCTGTGAACCCTGGGTTCGAGATAAGCCTTGATGTCTTCGCGGCTTAACGGAGGCAGGTTCAGGTGATGCGCATAGGCGGAATCCGGACGATCTTCCAACTGGCTCCAGACCTGCTCGGTGCCGGCCATAATCGGAACGGCAGAAACAGACCGTTCTGATGCCACAAAGCCTGCTACCAGAAGATTCAGAACATCCGACTCAACCCGGTCTGCATCGTCAATCAGCAGCACTTGCCGGTGACCTCGGCGGAGGCCGGATTCGGACCAGCGAAAATAACGATAAACCGCCTCTCTGGGCTCAGAGTCTGCCGGTATCCCGGATTTCGCCAGCTGTTTCAGGTAACGCGCGAGGGCCTGGCGGCTGGTAAGCGCCGACGCGGGAATTCGATGAAAATCAAGCCTTGAGGACTCACTGCGCACCAACTCTGCCAATACCCGGGTCTTACCGGCCCCCGGCGCACCGGTCAGAACCAGCACCATGTCCCCGAACCCACAAAGATGGCGCAACGTCTCCAAAGCGTGCTGACGCATGGCATCCGGGAAAAACGGCGTTTCCATCTCGAGAGGATTGTCTCGAAGACCGTATCGCTGCTGGAGTCGGGGGAAAAGTCCCCCGCCATCGGTACTGTTCAAGGATTCTTGAGCCACACGTCGTCCCTGTTTCTGAAACTCAGAGCCCATCAGCCTGCCTGCGGCAGGAATGCCCTCAAGGTATCACGGATGTTGTCAGCGGAGGCATTCTCGGCGATAAAGGCGTCACCTATTGCTTTCAGGAGAACCAACCGTAGCCGACCATCCACATTCTTCTTGTCCACGGACATCAGATTCATGAAGTCCTCTGATGTCATGCCGCTCGGCGCCCACTCAGGCAAACGAGCGCGCCGAATCAGAGCAACCGCCCGGGCCCGATCATCCGCCGAGATCAGGCCCTCTCTCACTGAGAGATCGGCTGCCATCATCATACCCGTGCCCACGGCTTCACCGTGCAACCAGTTGCCGTAGCCAGCAAAGGTTTCAATGGCATGACCAAAGGTATGACCAAGATTGAGAATTGCACGCAACCCGCCCTCTCGCTCGTCAAGCGCAACAACTTCCGCCTTACAGACACAGGAACGATAGATGGCCCCACCTAATGCCTCAGCATCAAGGCGTAACAGGCTTTCCATCGAATCCTCAAGCCAGGCCAGGAAAGACTCATCCCGAATCAGACCATATTTGATCACCTCTGCGAGACCAGCAGACACCTCCCTCGCCGGCAGTGTTTGCAAGCTATCGGTATCGATCAGCACTGCCTGGGGCTGATGGAAAGCACCGATCATGTTCTTGCCAAGCGGGTGATTTATCCCGGTTTTCCCCCCAACAGAAGAGTCCACTTGAGAGAGCAGCGTGGTTGGAACCTGAATGAAGGGAACGCCGCGCTGGTAACAGGCCGCCGCGAAACCCGCCATATCGCCCACAACACCGCCGCCCAGGGCAACGAGTGTCGTTTTGCGGGTATGTCGTTTTTCCAGAAGCGCGTCGAAAATGAGGTTGAGCGTCTGCCAATCCTTGAACTGTTCTCCATCGGGCAAGGTCACTACGTCAATGACCTTGCCGGGAAAACAGCCTTTAACCTTGTCAAGATACAGGGGGCCAACGGTATCGTTAGTTACGATCATGACCTGCTGGCCCGCCACCCAGGGTGTCAGGTCAAACGAGCCCAGCAACCCCTGCCCGATAATGATCGGATAGCTGCGCTCCCCGAGCTCAACCTTCAGCTCTCGAAGTACCTTGTGCATTATGCCTGCCCTCTTTCCGCCGCTGTCTTCTGTGGCGGGGCGTTTTAGGATTGATTCGGTTCACCAGTTGCCGAACCACAAGACGGGGGCTTTTACGATCGGTAAACATAACGATATCCGCCAACTCGGTATAGAGCGGGTCCCGAATCGCAAACAGCCTGCGCAACACGCCTTCCGGATCGTCGTTCTGCAACAACGGTCGGTTCCTGTCCTTACGTGTGCGCTCAACCTGTTGGTCTATAGACGTTTTGAGGTAAACCACCACAGCGTTCTTTTTCAGCAATCCGTGATTTTCAGCACGCATGACGGCACCACCCCCTGTCGCCAGCACCGTGCCCACCTCATTGGACAACTCGTCAAGCATTGCGGTTTCACGCTGGCGAAAACCGTCCTCACCTTCAACATCGAAGATCCAGGGAATATTGGCACCACATCGCTCTTCGATAATCCGGTCCGAGTCCAGGAATCGATAGCCGAGCTCCTTGGCCAGCAACCGGCCAATAGTGCTTTTTCCAGCCCCCATGGGCCCAACCAGAACAACACGTTTGGGCAAAGACATAATTTCCGCTCAACAGGTTTCAGGCGGGTGAGAATAGCA
>ENA-ORCU01000164-ORCU01000164.1-marine-metagenome-genome-assembly--contig:-NODE-164-length-35959-cov-15.717351_pt1 | contig 35959 bp, 36 predicted proteins | sample MGYA00248631_ERZ508512 | MGnify/ENA primary metagenome ERZ508512 (study PRJEB26183, sample SAMN06268844) | marine metagenome | isolation source: Tt an P1 anaerobic enrichment on pine from sediment taken...
TCGGTGTGGAAGGTGTGAATGCAGCGGCCTTTGAAGGCGGCCAGGGTGTCTTCCACAAAGCCGGATTCGTTCAGGGTATCGGTGTGGATGGCCACCTGGATATCGTACTGGTCGGCCACGGTCAGGCAGTTGTCGATGCTGGCCGGGGTGGTGCCCCAGTCTTCGTGCAGTTTGAGGCCGATCACTCCGGCTTTTACCTGCAGCTCCAGCGCTTCCGGCAGGCTGGCGTTGCCCTTGCCCAGGAAGCCGATGTTCATGGGCAGGCTGTCCACCGCCTGCAGCATCTTGCCAATGTGCCAGGGGCCCGGGGTACAGGTGGTGGCGTTGGTGCCGGTGGCCGGGCCGGTGCCGCCGCCGAGCATGGTGGTCACGCCGCTCATCAGCGCTTCTTCTACCTGCTGGGGGCAGATGAAGTGGATGTGGGGGTCGATGCCGCCGGCGGTGAGGATCTTGCCTTCGCCGGCGATGATTTCGGTGCCGGGGCCGATGACGATGGTAACATCTGGCTGGGTGTCCGGGTTGCCGGCTTTGCCAATGGCGGCGATGCGGCCTTTCTGGATGCCTACGTCAGCTTTGACGATACCCCACCAGTCGAGGATGAGGGCGTTGGTGATCACGGTGTCCATCACGGCGTCGTCGCAGCGCTGGCTCTGGCCCATGCCGTCGCGGATGACTTTACCGCCGCCGAATTTCACTTCGTCGCCGTAGTGGGTGTGGTCTTCTTCTACTTCTATCCACAACTCGGTGTCGCCCAGGCGGACGCGATCCCCTACGGTGGGGCCATACATGTCGGCGTAGGCTTGTCTGCTGATTTTCATTTCGTGTCCTCCAACGGCCCCATCACTTCCGCCCGGAAGCCATAGATTTCGCGCTTTCCGGCAAACGGAATCAGCGTCACGGACCGGGTCTGGCCGGGCTCGAAACGAATGGCGGTGCCGGCGGCCACGTCCAGGCGATAGCCGCGGGCCTTGGCGCGGTCGAAGTCCAGGGCGGGGTTGGCTTCGGCGAAGTGGTAGTGGGAGCCGATCTGCACCGGGCGGTCGCCGGTGTTGCCGACGTCCAGCTGGATGCGTTCGCGGCCGGCGCAGAGTTCGATGTCGCCGTCTTTGAGTTGGTATTCACCGGGGATCATGTGTCTGCTCCTTAGACGATGGGGTTGTGGACCGTCACGAGTTTCGTTCCGTCCGGGAAGGTGGCTTCCACCTGGACTTCGTGCACCATGTCAGCCACGCCGTCCATCACGTCTTCGCGGGTGAGGATTTCGGTGCCCGCGCTCATCAGTTCGGCGACGGTGCGGCCTTCGCGGGCGCCTTCCATGATTTCGGCGCTGATCAGGGCCACCGCTTCGGGGTAGTTCAGTTTCAGGCCTTTGGCTTTGCGGCGTTCGGCCAGCAGGGCGGCGGTGAACAGCAGCAGCTTGTCTTTGTCTCTGGGGGTGAGTTCCATGGATGACTCCGTTGTCTCTTATGCGTCAGGTAAGCCAGATTCTGGGTGTGTGGGCCGGTACGCCGGCGAGCATGGGGCGCAGCAGGTGCCAGGCCTGTTCGCACAGGGCCCAGGCTTCGTTGCGTTCGGTGCCCAGGTAGCGCAGAAGCAGCGCGCCCCGGCGCCGGGTCACGGCCCAGCGGTTATGGTCTGGTAACTGCGCTCTCAGCAATTCGATGGCGGCAGCTTCGTCGTCCAGGCCGACCGCCCAGAGCGTGGCCTGTACCGTGGCGCCACCCTGGCCCCAGGGGCCGTTGAACCGGCGGTGTTTCGGGTCCAGCAGCTGGCGCTCCAGCCACAGCGGCTGGCCGTCCAGGCTTAAATGGAAACGCTGTTCCAGTTCACCGGTGGCAAACGGCAGGTCGCTGGCCGGGCGGCCCAGTGCAAGCACTTCCCAGCCCAGAGTTCGAGCGCCGGCTGCCAGTTCAATGGTGGTGGTTTGCAAACCACGGGAGCCGTCGAAGGCGATGGTTTCCTGGGGCAGGTATTCCAGAATCGCGTCTTTGGCTACCTGCAACCGGGTGTGCTGGCCCCAGGCCACGCCATGGCTGTCGGCCTTGTACAGTTTCGCCGCGGCCGGGGTGGTCAGAAGCGCGTGGCCACCTTCGGCCACAGAGGCTTCGATGCGCAGTTCGTCGCCGCTCACCAGGCCACCCGGGGGATGGAGCAGGTACACATGGCAGCAGCCGGTTTTGCCTTCCGGGTAGAAGGGGCGCTGCACCCGCAACGGGCCATGGTGGCGCCGGCGCACCAGCCGGGTTACCGGCGCAGGTTCGCTCTCGGCGCGGGCTTCAAAGCCCAGTTCCAGGGCCGCCGCCCAGCGCCGTTCGGTGTCGAAACGGTGGCCGGAGGCGTGGCGGTCGATGGCTTGGTAGGCGGTCATACGGTCAGGTGCTGTTTGATGAGTTCATCGGTCAGCCCGGCAATATCGCCTTCGGCCACGCGCCGGCCCCGGTCGAGGATGGCAAAGCGGTCGGCGTATTTGCGTGCGAACGGCAGTTTCTGTTCCACCAGCAGCACGGTCAGGCCGTCTTCTTCAATCAACCGTCGAATCACCTCGCCAATCTGGGCCACGATGTTGGGCTGGATGCCCTCCCCCGGCTCATCGAGGATCAGCAGGCGCGGCTCAATCACCAGCGCCCGGCCAATGGCCAGCTGTTGCTGCTGGCCGCCGGAGAGGTCGCCGCCCCGGCGGTGTTTCATTTCTTTCAGCACCGGGAACAGCTCGTAAATGCGCTCGGGGATTTGCTTGCTGCCATCGGCCCGCACCGCCAGGCCGGTGCGCAGGTTTTCCTCCACGGTCAGCAGCGGGAAGATCTGCCGGCCCTGGGGCACGTAGCCGATGCCCAGGCGGGAGCGGTCTTCGATTTTCTTTTTGGTGAGTTCCACATCCCGGGCAAACTCGATGGAACCGCTTTTCACGGCTTCCTCGCCCATGATGCATTTCATCAGGGTGGTCTTGCCCACGCCGTTGCGGCCCATCACACAGGTGCACTGGCCCTGGGGCACGTCCAGCTCCAGGTCCCACAGGGTGTGGCTTTCGCCGTAAAACTGGTTGAGTTTTTCAATCTTGAGCATCAGGCCTCCTCCCCCAGATACACCTTGATCACGTCCGGGTCGTTGGAGACCTGGTCCATGGTGCCTTCGGCCAGCACGCTGCCCTGGTGCAGTACGGTGACTTTGCGGGCGATGGAGCGCACGAAGCCCATGTCGTGTTCCACCACCACCACGGACTGTTTGCCCGCGAGACTGGTGAGCAGTTCAGCGGTGCGTTCCATTTCCTGTTCGGTCATGCCGGCCACGGGTTCGTCCACCAGCAGCAGCCGGGGTTTCTGCATCAGCAGCATGCCGATCTCCAGCCACTGTTTCTGGCCGTGGGAGAGGATGCCGGCGGGCTTGTCGCGCAGCGCCTGCAAACCGATCATTTCCAGGATTTCGTCAATCCGGTCCCGGTATTCCGCGGTCATGATGGCGGTCAGGGTGGGCAGGATGCGTTTGTCGGCGGCCATGGCCAGTTCGAGGTTTTCGAATACGGTCAGGGCCTCGAACACGGTGGGCTTCTGGAACTTGCGGCCAATGCCCAGGGTGGCAATGTCCGGCTCGTTCATGCGCAGCAGGTTGTGGCGGCTGCCGAACCACACCGAGCCGGTATCCGGCCGGGTTTTACCGGTGATGATGTCCATCATGGTGGTTTTACCCGCCCCGTTGGGGCCGATGATGCAGCGCAGTTCGCCGTCGTCGATGGTGAGGTTGAGGTTGTTGATGGCCTTGAAGCCATCGAAGCTCACGCTCACGTCTTCCATGTACAGGATCGGGCCGTGGCGCACGTCAACCGGCGAGGCCACGGGGGTGAGAAACTCAAATACCTGGTCCCGGTTGGCAAGTTGTTCAAAGATGCTCATGCGGTGGCCTCCTGAGCGCCGGGTTGGTCATCGTCCTTCTGGCGGCGTTTCTGCAACAGCCCGGCAATGCCCTTGGGCAGGAACACCGTCACCAGCACGAACAGCGCGCCCAGGGCGAACAGCCAGGCGTCCGGCATGATGCCGGTGAACACGGTCTTGGCGTAGTTCACCAGCAAGGCGCCGATGACCGCGCCATACAAGGTTGCGCGGCCACCGAGGGCAACCCACACCACGATTTCGATGGAGAACAGCGGCGAGAATTCGCTGGGGTTGATAATGCCCACTTGGGGCACGTACAACGCGCCGGCCACACCCGCCAGCATGGCGGAGACCACGAACACGAACAGCTGCACCCGTTCCACCCGGTAGCCGAGGAACCGGGTACGGGCTTCAGCGTCACGGCAGGCCACGCTGACCCGGCCCAGCTTGCTGGTCACGATGGCACGGCACACGACATAGCCCACCGCCAGCGCGATGCCGGTTGCCAGGAACAGGCCAAGCCGGGTGGCGTCGCTGCGCAGATCGAAGCCGAGGATGTCTTTGAAGTCGGTCAGGCCGTTGTTGCCACCGAAGCCCATCTCGTTGCGGAAGAAGGCCAGCATCAACGCAAAGGTCAGCGCCTGGGTGATGATGGACAGGTACACGCCGGTTACCCGGGAGCGGAAAGCCAGGAAGCCGAACACCAGCGCCAACAGGCCCGGGGCCAGCAGCACCATGATGAAGGCGAACCAGGCCATGTCGAAGCCCTGCCAGTACCAGGGCAGTTCCTGCCAGTTCAGGAACACCATGAAGTCTGGCAATACAGGATCGCCATACACGCCGCGATCACCAATCTGGCGCATCAGGTACATGCCCATGGCGTAGCCGCCGAGGGCAAAGAAGGCGCCATGGCCCAGACTGAGAATGCCCAGGTATCCCCACACCAGGTCCACTGCCACCGCCAGCAGGGCGTAACAGAGGTATTTGCCCAGCAGGGTAACGGTGTAGGCGCTTACGTGCAGGGCACTGTCTTCCGGCATAAACAGGTGCAGGAAGGTAACCACCACCAGGGCGGCGAACAGCACACCGAGGAAAAGCTGGGTGGAACGCTCCTGGAAGGGCCGGAGCAGCCAGGTTTGTGATGTCGCCATAACTCAGCCCTCCGCCGCACGGCCTTTCTGCGGGAATAGCCCGCGTGGCCGCTTTTGAATAAACAGGATGATCAGCACCAGCACCATGATTTTGGCGAGGACCGCACCCGCCCAGGGTTCCAGCAGCTGGTTGATGGTACCCAGGGAAAGCCCGGCAATGAGGGTGCCCCAGAGATTGCCCACACCACCGAACACCACCACCATGAACGAATCGATGATGTAGTTCTGGCCCAGGTTGGGGCCGACGTTGGTGATCTGCGACAGGGCCACGCCCGCCAGCCCGGCCACGCCGGAGCCCAGGGCGAAGGTCATGATGTCCACTTTGGTGGCTTTGATGCCCATGGAGCGGGCCATGGCCCGGTTCTGGGTAACAGCACGGACTTCCAGCCCCAGGCGGGTCTTGCGCATGATCAGCATCAGCCCGGCGAATACCACCAGGGCAAAGCCGATCACGTACAGGCGATTCAGGGTGAGCGACAACGCCTCGTTCACCATGATTGAGCCGCTCATCCACTCAGGCGTGACCACGGTGCGGTTGAGGGGGGAAATCACGGTACGCACCAGTTGCTGAAGAATCAGGCTTATGCCGAAGGTGGCCAGCAGGGTTTCCAGCGGGCGGCCCTTCAGGTATTGGATTACGCTGCGCTCGATGGCGATGCCCGCCAGTGCCGCCACCAGGAAACCGGCCGGGATGGACAGGATCAGGGCCAGGCCGGGCTGGCCCGGGAACAGCTGCTGCATGCCCCAGGTGGTGTAGGCACCGAGCATGATCAGCTCGCCATGGGCCATGTTTATCACGCCCATCACACCAAAGGTGATGGCCAGGCCAATGGCGGCCAGCACCAGTACCGAGCCGAGGGAGAGGCCAAAATACAGGGTCTCGGCAGCGCGGTTGAGTTTGAGTTTCTGTTCAATGCTGGCCAGGGCTTTCTCGGCCGCAGCCGCCAGCGCAGGGTCATCGCTGTTCACAGCATTATTCAGGGCGGCACGCACGGTCGGGTTCAGGCTGCCAGACAAAGTGGCAACCGCCTCAACATCGCCCTGCTCCACCTGGTAAATGGCCAGTGCATTGGTGAGCATGTCACGCACCTGGCCGTTGTCTTCCACCTGCAAACGGGCCTGGAGCTGGGTGGCCAGCGCTTCATTCACTTCGCCCAGCAGATTGCGCGCGGCATCGAGGCGTTGGCCTGGGTCGGCCACGGTCAGGTCGATCACCGAGAGGATGCCCTCGATGTCGGCCCGCAGGGCATTGTTCACCCGCAGGCTTTGCAGATCCCGGCGCGACATTTCACCCAGGTCTTCGCCGGTCAGGGCGTCGGCGATCTGCCAGTTACGGCCCCGGTTGTTTACCACAATCACCAGGGCACCGGTGTCTTCAATCATCGCGAGTTTGCCGTCGCGAACGGCTTCCAGCCAGCCCCGGGCGCGTTCATCGCCGGTTTCGGAGAGGGCTTTGAGTAAGTCGGTTTTTTCAGCTTGCCCGGCTTCTACGAGCCGTTTCAGCAGCGCTTCGGGCGCATTCGTCTGCGCTTGGGCATTCGCCAGTGTGGCCCCTAGGGCCAGACAGACAGCCAATACCATCCTGGCGAGCAATCGGTGAATGCTCATGATTCATTCCTGTTGGCTTGGGAATTCGGGAGCGGTGCCGGGCAGGCTCAGGCATGCCCGGCTGTGCCCGGTTGGAGCTTAGTTGGAGGCCACGTCAGCCGAGCCACCACCGCACTTGCCAGTGACCACGTTGAAGTTGCCGCAGCGCAGAGGCGCTCGCCAGTCACTGATCAGGTCCTTGGAACCTGGCAGGAAGTCAGACCAGGCATCGCCAGCCACGGTAGACGGGGTTTCCCAGACCACGGAGAACTGGCCGTTGTCCTGGATCTCGCCAATCAGCACCGGCTTGGTGATGTGATGGTTCGGCATCATGGTGGCGTAACCGCCGGTGAGGTTCGGTACGCTCACACCGATGATGGCGTCTTTCACTTCATCCACGGCGGTGGTGCCGGCTTTCTTCACCGCTTCAACGTACATATTGAAACCGATGTAATGGGCTTCCATCGGGTCGTTGGTGACGGCGGCATCGTCGCCCTTGTAGGCAACCCAGGCGTCGATGAAGTCATAGTTGGCATCGTTATCCACACTCATGAAGTAGTTCCAGGCAGCCAGGTGGCCAACCAGCGGAGCGGTGTCGATGCCGGAGAGTTCCTGTTCACCCACGGAGAACGCAACCACGGGAATGTCGGTGGCGGAAATGCCCTGGTTGCCCAGTTCACGGTAGAAGGGCACGTTGGCGTCGCCGTTGATGGTGGAAACCACGGCGGTCTTCTTGCCGGCGCTGCCGAACTTCTTGATGTCAGATACGATGGTCTGCCAGTCAGAGTGGCCGAAAGGCGTGTAGTTGATCATGATGTCGCCGGCGGCCACACCTTTGTCTTTCAGGTAAGTTTCCAGAATCTTGTTGGTGGTGCGCGGGTAAACGTAATCCGTGCCTGCCAGAACCCAGCGCTCAACACCCAGATCGTTCATCAGGTAATCCACCGCAGGAATCGCCTGCTGGTTGGGCGCCGCACCGGTGTAGAACACGTTTTCAGACGATTCCTCGCCCTCGTACTGAACCGGGTAGAACAGCAGGCCGTTCAGTTCCTCTACCACCGGCAGAACGGATTTACGGGACACCGAGGTCCAGTTACCGAAGATCACGTCGACCTTTTCTTTCTCCAGCAGCTCACGGGCTTTCTCCGCGAACAGCGGCCAGTTGGAAGCCGGATCAACCACCACCGGCTCCAGCTGGCGGCCAAGTACACCACCGGCTTCGTTCTGCTTTTCGATCAGCATCAGCATGGTATCTTTCAGTGCGGTTTCACTGATGGCCATGGTGCCGGACAGGGAATGGAGAATACCGACCTTGATGGGATCTTCGGCGGCAACAGAATTCAGGGAGACAGACAGCGCCAATGCAGAGAGGCCCAGTTTCACGTGTTTTTTGATGCTCATGTTGTGCGTCCTTTTCGTTGGTTTTGGGTCGTCAAACGCAAACAGCCAATTGCATTCGCCGTTCCAACAACCAAAAAAGCACTTATAAAACATAATGTTAAACAACAAAAAACATACCAGAACCGGCTCTGCAATGAATTGGTGCGCCGTTTCAGGCCTCAATCCGGTGCCTCGCCCAACCCGTCGCCCTCAATTGGTGCAGGGCAGGCAAAACCCACTGCACCATCTGGTAGCGCGCTGATTTTCAGGCAATAAATTGCCCACAAAAACACCCTGAAAACAATGAATTCAGGTTCACCGCAAAGCTCACAGCTCTGTGGGATATCTCGCACAAACCGTCTGGCGGATGTCCGATTTTCCGAAATTTCATCTTGCGTAGAATGAGCATTGTCAGGGATGACAAGCCAGCACGGACGTTGGCTCACGGATGAGAACTCCACGGATTCGGAGTTGCCCGATGGATCAGGGCTACAGGGATGACTGCAAGGATGAAGTGCTCAGGATGATGCGCAGCCTGATGGATCAGGCAGGGGTCAGCCACGGAATTTGGGGACTACACGGACAGTAGTCCCTTTCCGTGCACTAAACCGCCCTCGCACCCACCCTCCCCTTTTTGTTCTGCACCGTTTCGAATCACCAATACTCTCAATGGGTTGTCGTGCCTGACTGTTCATAACAACGTTATTACAATCAGGAGATCACCGATGAAACCAACCTCATTTCTGGCCACCCTTGTTCTGTTTTTCAGCCTGATCACTGGCTCTGCCGCCTTCGCCAGCGAGCAGCCCGCCGTGAACATCAACACCGCAGATGTAGCCACTCTGGCGTCTCTGAGCGGTGTCGGCGAGAGCAAAGCCCAGGCCATTATTGACTACCGCGAAGCTAACGGCCCCTTTGCCAGCATTGAAGCACTGGCCGATGTGAAGGGTATTGGCGCGCGTACGGTTGAAAAGAACGCCGACCGCCTCGCCGTGAAATAACCCCCCGGGGCAGCCTCGCTGCCCCTCTCCTTTCCCTTATAGCGCCACGCACTTACCGCTGATACCCTTGCCTGTTTGTTTCTCCAACCGGCAGTTTGTCATGATCCACGGAGCACTTCTTATTGCCCTGGCCTCTTTGCTCTGGGCCACTACAGGGATTGTCGCCAAGTTTCTGTTCAACGGTACGGAACTGGAGGCCATCACCCTCGGTTTTTTGCGCCTGGTGGTTGCGCTGCCATTCTTCTGGCTATTGATGCGGCGCGAGCAACGGCAGCTGGTGGCCCGCAACCCCGGCCAGACGGTGCCCGGCAGCTCTTTGCGTTCTCTCAGCGGCAAGGCCATGCTCACCCTCACCGCCCTGGGGCTGTTCCAGGCGTTCTATCAGGGCAGCTATCTGCTGGCGGTGGATCTGACCGGGGCAGGCATTGCCACCCTGATATCCCTGTGTCTGCCACCCGTTCTGGTGGCCATTCTGGCTGCCCCATTGCTGGGCGAGAAACCAGGGCTGCTCACTATCCTGGCCGCGATTGCCGCGATTCTGGGCACAGGAATGTTGGTAGTCAGTGACATGGACACAGCCGGCACCCTGCGGCTGGCAGGCATTCTGATGGCGCTGCTGGCGGCGGCGGTATACACCGGCTTCACCCTGACCAGCCGCTACAACTCAACGGGCACACCGGTGTTTACCACCGCCTTTATCTGCTTTGGTACCGCCGCACTGCTGCTGTTGCCGGTGGTGGCCCTGAGTGGCGGCTTTGCGGGGCTGGAGACGATGGGGCTAAAGCACTGGCTGATGGTGCTGTACATTGGCGTGGTGCCCACCTGCATTGGCTATCTGCTGTTTTTTACCGGGATGAAAACCACGCCGGCGACGGTATCCAGCATTGTCGTCGTGCTCGAACCTTTGTTTATTGCCTTGCTGGCCTGGCTGATTCTGGGAGAGGAACTGGGGCAGATTGGCGTTGCGGGCGCATTCATTCTGACGGTGGCGGTGATTGTCGCCTCGCGCTATGGCAAGGCACCCGGCGCCAGCCAGGAAAGCTGAACGCCGGGGGCAGGAACAGCTGGATGATCAGCTGTCCTTGCGCTGTTTCTCCAGCATGTCTGGCTGCAGGATTTCAATCCAGTAGCCATCCGGGTCTTTGATGAACGCCAGGCCTTTCATTTTGCCGTCGTCCGGCTTTTTCACGAATTCCACGCCCAGCTTTTCAAAGCGCTCACAGGCCGCGTAGACATCGGGCACAGCAATGCCGATATGGCCGAAGCCCTGGGGCTCATCATTGCCGTTGTGGTAGGCAAAGTCGGCATCGTCTTCGGTGCCCCAGTTATGGGTAAGCTCCAGCATCGCTTCCCGGCCAAAGGTGTAGGTAGTCCGGTGGCCATCATCGTTTGGTACAAACTGAGCCTGCTTGTCGTCCAGGTAGCCCAGGAAGTAGAGCGTGAATTTCATCTCCGGGAAATCCAGCTTGCGAACCAGGCGCATGCCCAGTACCCGGGTGTAGAAGTCCATGGAACGCTCGGGCTCCTTGATGCGCATCATGGTCTGGTTAAAGACATAGCCTTCGGTTTCGGGAACGGGGTCATCGTACAGGCCCGGGGCCTGCTCAAAATGCTTGGGCATGTTGGTTTCCCTTACGTTTGGAGGATTCAAACCCTATACCTGCGTGCGCCACAGGCAGATTTCAAGGTAGTGACCGGCATTACTCCGGCTGTGCTACACTCCCGCCGTTCCACGTTTGTCTAACAACCCGACAGCGAGCAGACAGAGCCCCTTATGGACTTTCAGGTGCCCAATACTCTGGCAGAGCAGATTGCCAATTTCCTGGCCGAACGCATCATGACCGGGCAGATCCGTCCCGGAGAGCGTATTCAGGAAGCCACACTGGCCTCAGAACTGAAAGTGAGCCGGGCATCAGTGAAAGAGGCCCTCTATACCCTGGAGCGATGGCACCTGGTGGAAATCACACCACGGAAGGGAGCCTCTGCCACCAAGCTGAATGCCGAGTACGCGTCGGAGCTCTATGACGTCTATATGCATTTGCTGATGATGCTGGCCTCACGCCTGTGCGAGCGCTGGCAAGAGGCAGACAAAGACCGTTTACTGGTGGCGGTATCGCAGGTGGTCGAACGGATAAAAGAGCCCCAACCCGACATCACCCGGGTGGTGGAAGCCAGCTTTAACGTGATGGAAGCTTGCTGCCAGGTCGTCGCCAACCCCTACCTGACCGAAGCGCTGTCCAACTTCAAGCCTGCCGTGAGCCGAACCTATTACCTGGGGGCAGACCGTTACCGCAAGGGCCTCGCGACCACCAGTACGTTTTTCTCGGAGTTGCCGCAGGCGGTGTTGGCGAGAGATGCCCCCAAAGCCACTGAGCTGATCCGAGGCTTCGCCGAACATCAGAAAAACCTCATCCGCCAGGCACTGGATTGAAACACCGGTCACGACTGTTCAGGTTGTGACCAGCCTCACAGATCACCCCCGCCTTCAGGCTTAAAGTAACAATGTGTAACTTTTAACGACCGCAGCTCTGGTTGTGTTGTCCCTGCGGCTGATCAGCACACGTCAGGTGTTCTGAATCAATCAATAACAACAAATCGTCGAACGAACCGGGGCTAACATGTCTTTTCTCATTCCTGAGGCCAGAAAATCCCTCGCCTGCCTGAGCCTGATGGCCGGCGCCTCATTAGCCGTGCCTGCCATGGCCGAATTCCAGCCGCTGGATGACACAACCCTGGCGGGTGTGACTGGCCAGGCCGGTGTAACCATTGAACTGGAAACCAAACTCAATATTGATCACCTGATCTGGACCGATGAAGGCTCCCTGGGGGTCAACGGCCTGAGATTGTCCGGCCAGAACGATACCGTGCTGGACAACATGAAGCTGACGATTGATATCGCGGGCAGTGGCGAGGTTCTGGAGCACGGTTTCTCCGAGATAGCACGCCGCGCCAACGCCGGTCTGCTCGATACCAGTAATCCCGATGTCGCGGACGCGCTGGCGAAATACTCGGTTGGCGGCAGTTTCGGCAAACAGTTCGACAACGGCGACCTGGTGATCCATCTGGGGGCCAGCGATTACGGCGACCCCACCAGCCTGACCGACTATCTGCAGGCGGTGGATTTCGAACTGGCCATCGACAGTATTACCACCACCGGCAGTGAAGGCAGCGCCAGTCTGTTCTCAAACATCCTGCTGCAGGGCTACATCGGCCCCACCGATCTGGTTATCCGCAATAACGGCGGCGCCACGCGCACCCTGGCCAATGGCAACGTGGTGTCCGGCTCCGAACTCCAGCTCGATACCCATTTCGAAATCAGCAACGGTAGCCTGAACTGGGACGCAGCCGACGTGATCCTGCTGTTCAACTTCGCCGCCGTTGGCATTGAAGGGCTACAGATCCATAACCGCCGTGGCGCCGATACCCTGGGGCACTTTGGTATGGCCCATGCCAAGGCCAACCTGTCCCGGGGCACCAGTGCCGCTTCTGGCAAAGAAGGCCTTTCTGTACACGATGTGGAATTCCGGGCTGATATCGATATGCCGGTATTCCGCATGGGTGACACCAGCATCGGCTCGGTCCAGTTCACAGACTTTGCCATCACCAACACCAATCTGATGGTTTACGGTCACTAAGCCAAACTGGACAAGCACTGCCCTGCACAGGGTACACTGCCCGCCACCAACAGACGGGCAGAGCATGACCAACAGCACTGACAGCAACTACCAGAAACGGACTTCCTGGCGACGGCTTACGGCCTTCGCCCTGTTGTTCCTGGTCATGACCGGCGCCGGCCTGTATGCGGTCTACGACCGCTTCGCCGGCCGCAGTTTCCAGTTCGACGATCGCCTGCTTTCTCCCACTCTGCTGTTGCCGGTCGCGGCCCTGCTGCTGATCTACTTCATGGCCGATGGCCTGCGCCTGCACTACACCCTCAAGGCGCTGGGGCACCGGCTGCCATTGCGCAAGATCTTCCGGCTGGTGTTCATTAATCTGTTTTTCTCCAACGTAACCCCCATGGCCACCGGGGGCGGGTTTGCCCAGATCTGGTATCTCACCCGCCATGGGGTGCCCGTGGCCCGTGCCACGGCGGCCACCACTATCCGCACGGTACTCGCGGTGGCGTTCATTTTCTCACTGACACCGGTTTTTCTATTGAGCCTGGAGGCCCTGGACGGCGGCATCTGGTCGTCCGGTATCGGCACTGCACTGGCGGTGTTTGTGTCGCTCTATCTGGGATTCTTCGCCGTGCTGCTGTTCCGGACACGCTGGATGATCCTGCCGTTGAGCGCTCTTGTCGCAGGCCTGCGCAAGGCACACCTGATCAACCACCGCCGGCACGACCGCTGGCAGTTCAAATTACGGCGGGAAATGCTGCGGTTTGCCCTGTGTTTCAGCGAATACCTCCGGGGCGCGCCACGGGACGTACTGCTGTCGGTAGTGTTCACCGCCGTGTTCCTGCTCAGCCTGTTCAGTTTTCCCGCCCTGCTGATTCACGGCCTGGGCTATGAGGTGGATTACCTGACCACTCTTGGCTTGCTGGTGGTAACCACCTTCATCATGTATTTCTCCCCCACCCCCGGGGCCTCTGGCATATCGGAAGGCGTGTTCGGCAGCTTCTTCCGGGATATCCTGTCGGGCAATCACCTGGTGCTGGTCACTATTGCTTGGCGTTTTCTCACCATTTATCTCGGTATGATCATCGGCTTGCTGGTGATGCAGAGGGAACTGATCAAAAGCCACCGGAGGCCGGAATGATCCGTCGCAACCCGCTTAAACTGCTGTTCTATCTGTGCCTGGCCATTGTGGTGGCGCTGGTGGGCTACAAGGTGTACCTGAATTTCTTCAAACAGGACTTTGAGGCCCTGCACAGCGGGCAGGTGGAACGCATCCACCAACACACTCCGCCAGGCTCCGGTATCCGTTTTGCGGTGGTGGGCAACATCAACAATTCCGTGGGCATCTTCGAGCGCCGGTTTATCCCGACCCTGAATCAGGCCGGTGTGGACTTTCTCGTGTCGTCCGGCAATGCCGTGAGCGGCGGTGGCGAGGATAAATACCGGGCACTGTATGGCACGCTGAGCCACCTGGACATTCCCTATCTGCTCACCTTCGGCCCGCACGAATACGAGAATTTTGGCAGTTTCCGGTTTTATGATCATTTCGGGCCCCATTTCTACAGTGTGCGGGCCGGTAATACCCGGCTGATCTTCCTGGACAGCACCGGGAAAACGCCCTGGCGCTGGCAGATTCGCTGGCTCCGGGATCTTCTGGCCCACGACACCAGCAACGCCCACATCCTGTTTATTGGCCACCCGCTTCTGCAACCGGAAACCCCAGCCCTGTTCGACGATGAAGACGACTACCTGCAACCTCCCGCCTTCCGGGAGGAGCTGCTGCAGCTGATTCGGGAGCAAGGCATCGACCTGGTGTTTTCGGCCAACCTGTCGCTTTTTGACGAGCAGGTGGTGGATGGCACGCCCTACATCACCACCGGGGGTGCCGGCGGGCTGGTGCTGAATACGGAGGATAGCTTCTACCACTACGTGGACGTGCGGGTCTCTCCAGACGGCGACGTCAGCTATCAGATGGAGCGTCTGGAAGTGGGCCAGCATCCGGTCTGGAAGCGCCTGGAAAGCTTGTGGTTCTTTGTGTATTCCCTGTTCTACACCGGCTATCTGAACTTCATCCTGATCGTCTCGGTGTTTGTGGCACTGACCATCAAGCTTTACCAGATCATCTTCATCGGCAAGGACTACTACCCGGATTACGACCTGGACCCCACTCCGTGGCTCGAAAAGCCGTTGCGGGTCACCATGTTCACCAACAATTATCTGCCTTTCATCGGCGGGGTTCCGATTTCCATTGAACGGTTACGCCGTGGCCTGGAACATCTGGGAGATAGCACCCAGATTGTCGCGCCCCGGTATCGCGACCAGCCCAGTCATGAGGATGCGGTAGTGCGGGTACCCTCACTGCTGGCCATGGGCGAGAAACGGGAATTCCGTCTGGCCAATATTTTCCTGGCCCGTATCCGCAAGCAGGTGCGGGCCTTCCGGCCGGATGTGATTCACCTGCATCATCCGTTCTGGCTGGGTAGTCTGGGGCTGTTTATGGCCCGTCAGCTGCGTATTCCGGCCATCTATACCTATCACACCCGTCTGGAGCACTACGCTCACTTTGTCCCCCTGCCCGGGATGCTGTTCCGGAACCTGATTTCCCACGCTCTGATCAAACGCTTTGCCAACCGCTGCGATGGCGTGATCGTACCGACTTACTCCACCGAGGAATACCTGCGGATGATCGGGGTGACCACGCCCACCTTCGTACAACCAACGGGTATTGAGTACGAGCGCTTCCAGGCTGTGAAACCTGCAGACGTGGAGGCACTCCGGAAAAAACTGGGGCTGAGCAACGAGAAGGTCTTTATCAGCGTGGCCCGGCTTTCCAACGAAAAGAACATCGACTTCATGATCGAAGCCATCGACCGGCTGCGGCAGGAAAGCGACGTGCCGTTCCGGTTTCTGATGATTGGCGATGGCCACCAGAGGGACCGGCTACAGAAGAAAATTGACAGCCTGGAGCTGGGCTCTCACTTTACCCTGGTGGGCGCGGTTCAGCCGGAGGAGATGGCGCTCTGGTACAACCTTGGCGATGCCTTCCTGTTCGCCTCCAAATCCGAGACCCAGGGTATGGTGATTCTGGAAGCCATGTCTGCCGGGCTGCCGGTGGTGGCGGTTCGCTCCAGCGGCATTGAAGATGTGGTTCGGGACGGCCTGAACGGCTACAAGACTCCGGAGAACCAGGCCCGCTGGATTGAGAAAGCCCAACGGCTGCTTGAGGACGACAAACTGCGCTCCGAGCTGTCGGACAAAGCCCGGGCCTTTGCCGAGGATTATTCCATCGAGCAATTTGCCCGGGATGTCCGGGGCATTTACGCGACCAGCCTGGCTGCCCGGGAGAAACGTAACAAAACGTCTTCATGAGTACCTTGGGTGCATTGCTCTGATCGGTTTACACTGAATGAACGTAAGCGGTATCAGTAACGTCACTTTTGTGTATTGGAGAAGCCTGTGAGCGGTATACCGGTTGGCATCAGCACTTGCCTGTTGGGCAAGGAAGTTCGGCACGACGGCGGCCACAAACACTCCCGCTACTGCACCCAGGTGCTGGCAAAGCACTTCGAGTTCCGCTCTATCTGTCCGGAACTTGAAGCCGGCCTTGGCGTTCCCCGCCCCGCCATTCATCTGCGGGAGCATGAAGACGGTCTTCATCTGGTGGAAAGCAAGGGCAGCAAAGACCACACCGAAGGCATGCAGAACTTCATTGCCGAAGTACTACCCTCTCTGGCCAACCTGCGCGGCTACATCCTGATGGCGAAATCGCCCAGTTGCGGTATGGAACGCATCAAGATTCACAACGCCGAAGGCAGTTTCATGCACAGGGACGGCCGCGGTATGTTCGCCGAGGCGCTGATGAAAGCCTACCCGCTGATGCCGGTGGAAGAGGAAGGCCGTCTGCACGATGACATGCTGCGGGAAAACTTCATTGAACGGGTATTTGCCTACGACGACTGGATGCAGAACGTGGCAGGCGAAAACCTGACTAAGCAGGCGCTGATTGATTTTCACACCCGCCACAAGTTCACGCTGCTGGCCCATTCAGAAAAGATCTACCGGCAACTGGGCCCGATGCTGGGCGACCTCAAATCCGAACCTCTGGAACAGATTGCCGACCGCTACATCCATCGGTTCATGGAAGCCATGACCCAACGGGTAAGCCGTGGCTCGCATGTGAATGCCATGCAGCATCTGCTGGGTTTTCTGAAAGAAGGCATGTCGGCCGAGGAAAAAACCGTGCTGCTGGAGCAGATCGAAGCCTATCGGCGTGGTGAGATACCTTTGGTGGTGCCCATGACGCTGCTGCGCCTGGCCCAACGCAAGGAACCGGTAGACTACCTCCACTCCCAGAAATACCTGACGCCCTACCCGGACGAACTGGGCCTGAGAAATAACGTGTAACCCCAAAAACAAACGGGGCAGAGGATTATTCCCCTGCCCCGTTTCTCTTTGTGGCTACCGGGAGTGTCAGAACCCGTACAGCAACGACAACGAGGTTTCTGTATCAGTCTTGTCGGTACCGGCGGGCGCATCGGATACATGCTTTACCCGGAACGCCGCTTTCATCGACAGCGACCCCACGATACTGGTCTGCAGGGACGTTTCGGACTGGCTAATGGTGTTGTTCTCATCCAGTCCAATTTCGGTACTGAGCTTCTGCCGGAACAGGGCGGTGTCCGATAAGGCGTAGTCGAAATGGGCGGCTAATCTTGCGATCGCTTCCTTTTCAGCGTCGTCGCCATCGTCATTCACCTCTTCAAGCTTGTTATACCGATAACCCAGGCCTCCAGAAAGGTCGAGGAACGATCGCTCTCCCACCTGCCAGACTCGGTTTCCGTAACCAGTGCTCAAGGTAGACTCGAAGTCGTAACCGGAGAAACGATCGTCTTCCCAGGAACCTCTGACAAACCAGTATTGTTGCTCATCGAACTTGTAGTCGGATTCCAGCGCAGCCTGATATTCCTCTGCGGTGGTTTCGTCGTCAGCTTCGGTGTACCGGGAACTGAACTCGCCGGTATTCCGCCACATCGTTGTCTCATGTTTGAGAGCCAGCCGACCATTCACCTTGGTTTCTTCGGTGTTGCCGGAGGTCAGCAAAATGCCAAGCTCAGCCTCACCTTCGACGTTGCCGCTTTCCTGGGCCCAGGCCACGGGGGCCACCACCAGGCAGGCAACCGCCAGGGGTTTTCTGATCAACATACTGTCTCCTTACTCAGGGGCTGTTAATTCACAGCAGACTTACGCTGCTTTTCCCCCTCCAGACTCCTGCGCGCCTGTGCTTCCCGTTCGGCCTTCTTGCGGGCCTTTCGCTCAGCAATAATGCGTGCGGCCTCGCCGCCGACGTGTTCTTCTCCCCGCTCACGGGCCAGGCGCATCTGGCGCTCACGCTCCTTGAAACGGGCTTTCTGTTCTTCGGTCAGGCTGTCGATGCACTGGTGGCAACTGACACCCTGTTCGTATTCCGGGCGCTGCTTGTCGGCCTCGGTAATCGGCCGGCGACAGGCGTGGCACTGGTCGTATTCGCCACGCTCCAGGTTGTGATTCACCGTTACCCGGTCGTCAAATACGAAACACTCACCCTGCCACAGACTCTGCTCCTGAGGAACCTCTTCCAGGTACTTCAGGATGCCGCCCTTGAGGTGATACACCTCTTCGAAGCCCTGCTCTTTCAGATAAGCCGTAGACTTCTCGCAGCGGATACCGCCGGTGCAGAACATGGCGACTTTCTTGTGCTTCTGCGGGTCGAGGTTCTGCTTCACATACTCGGGAAACTCGCGGAAGGTGTCAGTGGCCGGATTGACGGCGTTTTTGAAGGTACCGATCTCGACTTCGTACTGGTTACGGGTGTCGACCAGGACGACGTCCGGATCAGAGATCAGGTCGTTCCATTGTTGCGGCTCCACGTAGGTGCCGACAATCCGCTTGGGGTCGATGCCATCGACGCCCATGGTGACGATTTCTTTCTTGAGTTTGACCTTGGTGCGTTTGAACGGCTGGATATCGACGAAGGATTCTTTGTAGTCGATGCCGTTGAAGCGGTCGTCTTTGCCAATCCACGCTTTCACAGCGTCGATGCCTTCTCGGCTGCCGGCGATGGTTCCGTTGATGCCTTCGCGGGCCAGCAGCAGGGTGCCGTGCACGTCTTTTTCCAGCATCAGGTTCAGCAAGGGCTGGCGTAGATCTTTGTAATCATTGAGGACTGCGAACTTGTAGAGTGCGCAGACGACGATTTCGTTGCTCATGGTTTTCTCCTGCGGGCCGGATCGTAAATCCGGAGCATGATTTGATATTTGTCACGGCCGGTGGGCGCGAGGGGGCAAAGTTTAATCAACCAGGCCCCCGATGCAAGTTGCGGATGGCCGCATTACTCGGCGTTGGCCAACTCCCGTTCTACAACCGCCGACAACTGGCCCCAGCCGGGCCGGGTCAACTGGATGTTGTCGACCATGACCGTGGGTGTGCTGGCGACCCGGAGCTGGACAGCCACTTGCAGACTCTGTTCGACAGCTTCCCGGTGCAATTCGGTTTCCATGCAACGACGGAAGCGGCGTTCTTCCAGGCCGAGGTCATTGGCGTAGCGGGTGAAGGTGGCCGTCGGATCGTTGGAACCACTCCAGTCGATCTGGGAACCGTAAAGTTTGTCGTGCATGGCCCAGTACTGGTCCTGATCACCCGCACAACGGGCGGCCAGGGCGGCGGGCATGGCATTCTGGTGCTGGCGCAGAGGCAGGTCGAAATAGACGAAACGGACTTTACCGGACTCCACATATTCTTTCTTGAGGCGCTGGCTGGCTTCGGCGAAGCGGGCGCAGGCCGGGCACTGGTAGTCGGCGAACTCGCGGACGACAACCGGCGCGTCTTCGTTGCCAACGGAGACACCGTACTGGTCGACAATGGCCGGGAATTCGTCGGCGTTGGGGGCCGCCACGGGAAGTGCCTCGGAGCTGGGTGCCGGTGGTTTGGTGACGAAATACAGGCCGGCGATGACGGCCACCCCGATCACCAGTGACAGTGCGATGATCAGTGATTTGCGGCCCTGCGTGTTGCGTGGCGAGGGGGCGCCGGTCTGTTTACGTCGTTTTGCTTCACCCATGACGGGCTCCTTGTCTGGAGGTTAATAACACACTATCTCAGAAAACCGGTTTCGCGGCTCTGCGGGAACAGGCTAAGATCCCCCATAGCTTGAGAAAGTTCCAATAAAAATCAAGGACTCAACATGCCAATTCCCGCACAGCTCCAAAATCAGCTTCGTCTTCCGTTAATTGCCGCCCCCATGTTTCTGATTTCCTCACCCCGCCTGGCCCTTGCCTGTTGCAAAGCCGGCATCGTGGGCAGCTTTCCAGCCCTGAACCAGCGCAGCAGTGAGGGTTTCGAGCAATGGCTGGTGCAGATGAATGACGAGCTGGCGCAATGGCAAGCGCAGCAACCAAGCGCGACAACCGCGCCCTATGCCGTGAATCTGGTGGTTCACCGCACCAACCCGCGCTGGCAAGCGGATCTTGAACTGTGCGTAAAGCATCAGGTGCCAATTGTCATTACCTCCCTGGGCGCGGCCAGTCAGGTGGTGGAAGCCGTGCACAGTTACGGCGGGCTGGTATTCCACGATGTCACCAATCAGAAACACGCCCGCAAGGCGGCGGAAGCCGGGGTGGATGGCATCATTGCGGTCAGCGCCGGCGCCGGTGGCCATGCCGGTACCACCAATCCGTTTGTACTGGTGCATGAAATCCGTGAGGTGTTCGATGGCACCATTTTGCTGGCCGGCGGTTTGTCGCACGGAGAGGATCTGTTGGCAGCCCAGGCACTGGGGGCGGATCTGGCCTATATGGGGACACGGTTTATCAATACCGAGGAATCCGAAGCAGAGGATGCCTACCGGAACATGATCATCGAAGCCGTATCAGCGGATATCATCCATACCCCGGCGGTGTCCGGTGTACCGGCCAGTTTTATGCGCCAGAGCCTGGAGGCCGCTGGCTTTGATATGCAGAAGCTGAACCAGGCCGGCGATGTGAATTACGGCGAGAAGCTCAAGCCCATGGACGATGAGGCCAAGGCCTGGAAGACGGTCTGGTCCGCCGGTCAGGGTGTGAGTCAGATTAACGATGTGGTGTCGGTTGAGGCACTGGTTCAGCGTCTGGAAGCGGAATATCAGCAGGCCCGTTCACGCCTGATGGGATGATTCCGGAAAGCGGTTGGCGAAGGCCTGAAGTTCCGGAAAGAAGGCCAGAAAATGTTCCTCCAGTTCCGATTCGTTGGCCCGGATTTCGTCGATGATGCCGGTAAACCGGTTGGCAAAGCGGATTCGGCTGGCCACGCGATCGAGGGCATAGCCGATGTTGTCCAGATCCTGATAGGCGCCAAACCAGTCATGCTCGACCATGCGACGGGTCACCACCGCCATGTTGTCGGGCATCAGCGCCTGGTGGTTTTGCAGATCCCGGTATACGGTCCGGATAAAGGTATCTTTGTCCCAGTCACTGAACTGTTCCCAGTGCCGGAGCAGGAAGTGGTCGTAGAGGATATCCAGAGCCACGCCGGCAAAGCGCCGGCGCTCCCTTGAGAACAGGCTTTTACTGGCCAGCACCTGCGGATGCTGATCGGTGAATACATCAACCGCCAGGTGGTGCCGCACGCCTGCAAGCACCGGCGACGGCACATGATCCCAGTCCAGCCCCCGGGTGAAATCCCCGAGGATACTGCCCACTCTCGCCTCCGGTGAGTCCGGGGCGAGGAAGGTGTGGGCGAGGTGGTTCATGGCTCAGTCTTCGCTTTCCAGTTCGATTTCATCGGCCACGAAGTTGCCCGGTGTTGGCTCGCTATACTCTACTTCAAGTACCGGCCGCTGCCCGGCATCGAAGGCATCAATCAACTCGTCGCGGCTGGTGCCTTCGAACTGGGTATTTATCGTGGTTTGCACATCAATTCCCAGTACCGTGAACACGGTCCCCTGAACGTGCGTGAGCTGACCCTGGCTTTCATACTCGCGATCCGCCGCTGGCCCATTGTCTTCCTCATTGCGCTCAACCTTTATCGCTTCAAGCACAACGCCAGAGCCGGACTGCCGCTCAATACCTTCCACTTCTACCTGATAACTGCCGTTCAGGTCCGCCAGTTTCAGGCGCAGATCGCTGTCATCGTCGGTGATGATCGTCCGTGGCGTGAGCTGCACCAACACACCACCAACCCGGAAGGTCTGGTCGTTGAAGTTGAGCGTGTTGACGTCGAGGACACCGTCTACTGACGCGTTGCCTTCACGAGCTTCAATTTCTTCAGCCAGTACGGAGCCATTGTCCTGGAAATCCCCCTCAACCTGTATCAGCATGCCGGCGGTCAGATCCGAGGCCGACAAGCCATCATCAAACTCGGTGTCGTCGTCGACAAAGACGATCAGGCCGTTGATGTGGAAGGATCGGGTCGATGCGTTGTAGTCGGTGCTCACGGGGCCTGAGAACTCAGTGTCATCGCCGGAGCCCCGACGGTAGCGACGGGTTTCGCCTTCGTCGATTTCCCGGGCAATCAATACGCCATTGGAGATCGTACCTTCGGCCTCCACCAGCAGAAGATCCGCCAGATCGGCTTCCGTCAGCGACCCGGCGAACGCGCTGTCAGTGTACGAAACCAACTGCCCGTTAATGCTGAACTGATTCAGATTCAGCTGCAATGAACCCTCGTCGATGCGGCCTTCAATCTCTACGTTGGTTTCATCCTGCGTCATCAAACCAATGTGGCTTGCCCGGTACCGACCGTTGGGGTCCGGTTCACGCCAGCCACTGATGCGCACGAAAGCGCCGTCTGCCAGGGTTTCAAGCGCAATGTCCTTGAACACCGTCTGCTGGTCGGCAACCACAGTCTGCTCATAGATGGTGAACTGCACCGATTCGACCATACCGTCGGCATCCAGGGTCTGAATCAGATTGTCCACACGCCCGCGGAAGGTATCGTCGTACTCGACCGACTCCGCATTCCCCCGTCCATCAACCCGCCACTCGCCTTCGATCCTCAGGATCATGCCTTCCTGTAACTGGTCTTCACGCTCAATGCCGTCATCACTGCTGACGCGACCATCCGTCTCAAACTTCACGCCATTGACGAAGACGCTGCCGAAACCGGAAACCGGCCCAACGCTGGAGCCTGTGCCTCGGATGCCGCCGTCGGCAACGCCGACTCCACCACCGCCACCGCTGCCGCAGGCACTCAACACGCCGAGTGCGATCGGTGCGGCGGCCAGTTTCAGCATTCTGTGAAGCGTTACTGCTCTGAACATTGTTCTCTCCTGCGGGCCATCCGGGCCCGCCACTGATTGTCAGCTGTCGTTGTGGCGTCGTCGTAGCTTGTCGATATCAACAAAATCATCGTAATTGCCCAGGCTCAGTGAACCGGTAGCACCCCAGGGAGCATAAGCACTTCTCTTTAACAGAACGTGACCGCTTTCCAGGGTTTCCACAATGCCCTTCCGAAGCAGTTCCGCAAGCACGACAGAAGGCACCAGGTTTGGGTTGGCGATTTGCACCAGATCAACAAAGGAATAGGGTTCATGGGGCGTTGCAAGCACCACCTTCGGGTGGTTCTGCTCATCCAGGAAATGCTCGGAACTCAGCCAGTATCTCACCACCTGACGGGCGCCCGGCGAAAGCAGCATGCTGACCAGTTCGGTGGTTTGCCAGCGCGGGGGTTGTCCGGTCGGGACATTAAGAGCCATCATCATTCGTCTCCGCTCTTGTTCGTCTGAACCGGCTCTTCAAAATAGAAAATGCTGACGCCGGTCCGTACCGATTCGCCGCCCTCCTGGCCGGATACTCCCCGGTCGTGAGGCCCTAACCAGCTGTCCAGATCTTCCAGCAGGGCCTGGGACTGCCTTGCGGCTTGTTCACGCCACGCAGTAATCACCTCAGATGGTATTTCATTATAGGTCAGGGTGCGCTGGAACAGCGGCTCACGCCCGACATCCCGACTCACCAGATTGTGATCAATAGTGGCTACAAGATCAGATACGTCTTCTCCGAAGATCTGGAGCATTTCTTCGCTGTCTCCGGCCGGCACATACGCCCGCTGTTTCAGGATCAGGAACCCACTATCCGGTTCAACCGCGACTACCCCCACCCGCTGGAGCTCATCCAGTACCGCTCTGGGGGTCATATCGCCACTGTATTTTCGAACCAGCTCACTGAAGCTCCCGGCGCCCTCGAATGCCAGCACCGCGGGCTGTCCATTCGCTGCCTGATAGGTCTCATCGTGCACCCATCCGGACACCACACGCGAAGCGCGATTGGCATGAGAGGTTCGTTCACTGACCGGGCTTTGCCCCGCCAATATCTCTCGTTGTTTTCGCACTTCTTTGCGGGTCAGGCCTGTCATCACTGCCGCTCTGGAATCGGTTGGTTTGCGGCGCCCGTCAGAGAAATCCTCCAGCGCAGCCTCCACATACGCCCTTTTCACCAGCTCAGAGAATTCGCCGAACGGAACGCCATTGCGCAACAGCAGTCTGGCCATCGGGCGCAAAATGCGGAACAGCGCTTGGTGCAGGGGATTGGATTTGGCATCAGTCATGTTTGGGATTGTATTCCCATCTTGCCCCGGAAAACCAGACACAGGTTGCGGTATCCCCCGCAACCCGTGTCCTTCGACCTCAGTTTTCGGGGTTTGCGGTCAACACATACTCTCCGCCGATGGTCTGGTCGTACTCAACCTCGGCTTCATCACCAACCTGAAGGCCCGCAACGCTGAAGCCATTCAGCAGGATTTCAAGATTCATCACCGTCAGTGACGTATCAGAAATGGCATCGATTCTGGCCTCCAGCTCAAAGTTATCATCTTCGTCGCTGTCTTCCCGCTCAATGGTGAAGGCTTCAAGGTGATCAGTACGCTGACGACCTTCCACCTCAACATAGTCCCCAACGCTGAAGGCGTTGATGTCATCAACCCGATTACGCAGGTCGTTATCGCTGTCATCGTCGTCGATCAGGGTATTGGCGGTGAGTTGAACGCGAACGCCACTGACCACCAGCAATTCATTGTCCAGATCGATCTGCTGGATGATGCCGTCCAGTTCCGCATCGCCTTCCCGGCCTTCCACTTCTTCCGCCAGCAGGGTGTTGTTGCGGAAATCACCCTCGACTTTCACGAACACGCCATCCTGGAGGCTGCCCTCGCTGATGTCGTCAAACTCAGTCTCAGCATTCAGCTGAACCAGCACGCCATTAATCCGGAAGGTGCGGGCAGACGCATCGAAATCGTAGATATCACCGGAAATTTCAACGTCGTCGTTATCGTCAAACAGGTCGTCCTCATCATCAATTTCCTCGGCGAGCAGGACATCGCCGTCTGCGTTGAGCTGACCTTCCACCTCAACCGCGAGCCCGTTCTCCAGTTGGTCCAGACTGAAATCGTCATCCGCGACTGCGCTGGTGTAATCCACTGTGAAACCGTTGATGGTGAAGGTCTGCAACTGCGCATCCAGGTTCTGGACCACGCCTTCAAGTTCAGCTTCATTCACATCGTCAAAATCCGAGCCCAGCAGACGCGCACCCACGAAGCTGGCCCGGAAACTGCCGTCATCCAGCCGCCAGCCGCTTACCCGAACCCGATAGTTGGCAGGCGCCGCCGCAAGCTCAACCGGTGTGGCTCCGCGGAATACCGTCTGGTTGTTAAGCACAACCACCTGCCCCAGCAACTCCAGCTGACCGGTGCTGGCGGTGGCATCCCAGGTTGCCGCAACCAGTGGTCCCCTCAGGGTATCGTCATAGAACACAGCGTCGGCCTGGCCCTGGCCCCGCTCGTCCCAGTCACCTTTGATTTTCAGCACCATGCCTTTTTCAAGCTGGCCCTCACGCTCAATGCCGTCGTCACTGCTAACGCTGCCATCGGTCGCAAACCGGGTTCCGTTGACATACACGCTACCAAAACCGGTCACCGCACCAACGCTGGTGCCCTCGGCATTGCCACTCGCACCCACTGAACCGGAGGAGCCGGAGCCACCGCCACCACAGGCGGCCAGACCGCCGGCCAAGGTACCAACCAGAACCAACTTGATCGCTTTTGAAAGTCCGTTGCGCTTCATCTTCCTTCTCCCGACTGATTTGACAGAATCCGGCGCATTTTTCAGCGCCACAATAATTGGGATATTTTTCCCAAACAGTTAAATGGGAAAATAATCCCAAATTTTCAATTTGTCCAGTCAGGAAAGATGAAAATTTCGTGAATCGTTTCTGGAAACGTGTCCGGGTCTGCTAGACCCGGAACTGGGATGCCTTTGTTTGCAGGGCCGACAGGGTGCTTGCTATTTCACCGCTGGCCTCGTCCGAGTGCGTTATGGAATCAACGGTTTCCCGGGAGGAATCGGCGATTTCACGCACGCTGACACTGACTTCGCTGGCGTGCCCACTCTGATCTTCCGCCACCCCGGAGATCTCAAGGGCCCGCTGCTGAAGGCTGGCCAGCAGTTGGTTAATGCGGTCGAAGTGCTCATCGGCCCGGTGGAACTCGGTTGAAGATTCCGCGACCTGACCGGACACATCGTTAATGGTGCTGACGGCCTGACGACTGCCTTGCTGCAACCGTTCGATAATGGCCTGAATCTCGGTGGTCGACTCCTGGGTTCGGCTGGCCAGAGTGCGTACTTCATCAGCCACCACCGCAAACCCTCGACCGGACTCGCCAGCCCGCGCCGCTTCGATGGCGGCGTTCAGTGCCAGCAGGTTGGTCTGCTCCGCGATAGCTCCGATCACGGACAATACCGAGCCAATCTCTTTGCTCTGGGTATCCAACTGATTGACCGCCGCGACCGCCTGCTCAACGTTCCGCACGACGCTGTCGAGACGATCACGCACTTCTCGGGAGATCTCCGCCGTGGCCGCACTTTCGGCGCTGACATTCCGGACTTCGCCGGCGATATCCTGCACATCACCGGCGACTTCGGAAATGCTGCGCGACATCATCTCCATGGTGCCGGAAACCTGGGCGACACCCTGCTCCTGACGATTCACCGCGGCCACGGCGCGGCGACTGATATCCCGCTGGGCCTGCGCCTGGCCGGCGGCGGACTCTGCCGACGCCTTGACGTCTGAGACCAGTTCCTGGATCCGAGCAATAAACCGGTTTACTCCGTGCCCCATTTCGGTCAGTTCGTCATTGCCTTTAAGGGAGACTCTCCGGGTGAGATCGGCTTCGCCATCGGCAATCCCCCAGATCGCCTGGCTAAGGCGGTAAACCCTGGGCAGCACGCCGCCGCCCAGCACCAGAGCCACAAGCACAACCAGGGTTACGACCGACACCACCGTCAGAAGCGATAGGTTGGTGGACAGGCTCTCGGCTTCGTCATTCAATGCCTGCACGGTGTTATTCATGCTCGTGCGGGTTTCTGTGTCCATGGCTGCGAGCTGCTGTTGTAACCGCTGGTTCACCTGCTCCGTTTCGGTGCCAAGTGTCTCCCTGAGTGCATCAATACTGCCCGCAATGGTTGCTCCGAATTCCGCCTCTAGCTGAGTCAGGTCACGATTGATGCCCTCAAGCGACAACCCAAGTTTCAGCTCTCCAATGGCCGAACCCTGTGGCGCAATATCCGCGCTGATGATCACCACATCGGGATCCCGGCTGGCAGCATCCAGGACCCGATTTGCAGCACCACGACCTTCCCCCTGCTCCATAAGAGTGCGAACACGATCGTCCGTGCGATCCACATAGCGGGTCAGACGTTCACCGTACTGATCGTAGTAAATCGCAAACAGAACAGACTCTCTGGCATCGGCCAGTTCCACCAGATCGGTCAGGCGGGGGATGTCACGATCCCAGATCAGAGGGGCAGCGACGGCAGCCAGCACCTCAGCGAGCCCCTGGGCTTCCGCCATAACGGCTGTACGAACATTACCGGCCATGCGCTCCTGCTGCTCGGTCTGCTGGCGCGTGAGTTCCGCGGAAAGTTCGTCGGTGGTTTTCTGGCGCATGCGCTCAAGCCGGCCCCGGACATCTTCCCGGGTTTCACCAAACGAGGCGCTGACATTATTGCTGCTGGCTTCCAGCGCGGTGCCTGCGGTTTCGACCAGCCGCTCAACCTGGTTCGATATCAACCATTGGCTGACGACGACCTGAATCAGGCCAGCGACCAGAAGCACAATGAACACCGGCCGCAACAGACGACTGGTTACGAGGTGTTTGAAAAAGCGTATGGACATAGGGACTCCGCTAGTGTTCGCGCGCAAAGCATCCTGCACACCGACAGCCGGCTCCCTGCCGAGTTTCTGTCTTTATGTATAGCAAAAGGCGGGCCTATGTGGGCAGCAATCCAGGCTCTGGAGTGAACTTCGCCGGCCCGACAGCGTATATGCTGGAAAACCGGAAACGAGGAGAAGCCAGCCATGCTGGGATTTCTGAAGGGCGATCCGAAGAAAAAACTGCAGAAAGCCTATGAGGAAAAACTCGCCAAGGCGCTGCATGCACAGCGCAATGGCGATTTGCGTAGTCACGGCACGCTGATGGAGGAGGCGGAGAAAATCTACGCCGAAATACAGGCACTGGAAAAGTCCGGGCGCTGATACAGGCGTTCAGCCCCCGGGACAGTAATACGGCTACTCGCCCATCAGTTGACGAATGCGCTGGTTCAGACGGTCCACCTCCCGCCGCATGTCCTGGACTTCGTCCAGCAGCTCCAGCGAGATCGCCAGCCCGGGCAGGTTGAGTTTGAGATCCCGCTGCAGGCGCAGCGCTTTCTGCAGGCGACTCAGCGCGGCCACGTCGAATTGCCACTGGCGCATTTCCGGCACCTCGTCCAGTGGCGCGATGACTCCATAATCCACCAGTTTGATCACAAACTCTGCATGGCAGTCCCCGCGTTCGCAGATTTCCCGAAGCGAGAAGGTGCTGCCATCGGTGTCGGTGACTTCCACCGTCAGAATCCGGTCTTTGCTCGTCATGTTCGCCTCCCTCACACGTGCAGCTTGCTGCGCGGATTAAAGCCTTTCTCCAGCTCAGCCAGCTTCTCGTAGAGTGCTTCAGCTTCCGCCGTGTGCTGTTCCGGCATGGCCACTTGCAGTACCACAATCTGGTCGCCCGGATGTTTACCCGGGAAGCCTTTGCCCTTGAGCCGGAGTTTGCGCCCGCTGGTGGCCCCCTTCGGAACCTTCACATTCACCTTTCCGCTCACCGTTGGTACTGTGACCGTCGCACCCAGGGCGGCCTCCCACGGGGAGATTGGCACAGTAACCAGCACATCCCGGCCCTCAATGCTGAAGTGCGGGTGGGGCGCCAGTTCCACTTCGATAAACAGATCGCCAGACTCACCGCCACCAACGCCGGGCGCGCCCTGGCCTTTGAGCCTGATGTGCTGCCCTTCCCGCATGCCCGCGGGGATCTTTACTTTCAGGGTCTTCTGACGTGGTATCAGGCGGCCCTGGTCATCCGGTTCATGAACCGTAAACGACACCTGTTTCTCGCAACCGTTAAAGGCCTCTTCAAGAAACAGGGCCAGCCGGGCATGCACATCCTCACCCCGCATTCTCATGCTCTGGCGAAAACCGCCACCACCAAAGCCTCCACGCCGGCCGCCGCCGAAGATTTCCTCAAAAAAATCACTGAACTGACGAGCGTCGGCCTCTGTGTATCCTCCGCCGCCAAAGCCGGAGGCACTCTGCCAGCCCGGTGGCGGCTGGAATGAACCATCGTCTCGGGTACCGTACTTGCGCAACTGGTCGTACTCGGCCCGTTTCTCGGGGTCCTTCAGTACTTCATACGCTTCGCCCACATCTTTAAAACGGTCGCTCGCATCGGCCTCTTTGCTGACATCCGGGTGGTACTTCCGCGCCAGCTTTCGGTAAGCCTTCTTGATTTCCTCGGGCGTGGCAGACTCACTCACACCGAGGACGGCGTAATAGTCTTTGAAATCCATGGCGCTCCTCGCATCTGAGCAAATAGGTTTCTCTGACTACCTATATTTGACGCTGATGGAAAAAATACAAGCCAGTGCTGACCGCCACTTGAGACAGGTCAAGCACTGAGAGGCGGTTCACAATGACCGACTGATGGCCGGATCTGACAACTGCGAAGCCTCTTCTCCCATTCTGCAAACCGGCGCCTATGGACGATATTGAAAGGGCAGTACCCATAGACGGACCGTCTATCCCTTACACAAGGAGTTCAAACAATGACAATTAATGAACACCGTTCGTTCCTGCCCGATCTCCTGGGCAAAACCCTCAAACCAGCCATGGCACTTGGCGCGGCACTGCTGTTTACCGGCTGCAGTGAACTCGGCTATCTGCTCAGTAACGACAAGGTGACCGACGCCGATAACGACCAGGTCGTTTTCGTTGGCGATTCCATCTTTGCCCTCTCCGGTGAAATCCAGAATCAGCTGGAAGCCAAAGCCGGCGAGACTTTCCGGCGCTACACGGTCTCCGGTGCAGAGCTGTCCGGTGAGCTGATTGCCCCGTCTATTCCCAATCAGTTCCGGGAAGCCGTCACAGACAACCCGGATATCAAAACCATTGTCGGTGATGCCGGCGGGAACGACATTCTGATTCCTGCAATTGCCTTCAACTCCAACAACTGCAAGACACCCTGGTGGCGCTTCGGGCGCCTTAGCCAGCAATGCCGGGATTTCATCGATGATATCTATGTGGAAGGCGTGGATTTCCTGAACGAGATGGCGGAGGCCGGCGTTCAGAAGGGCATTCTTACCGGCTACTACTACACCAAGAACGGCCTGTTCCGGCTGGACGACATGAAAGAGGCGGTGGACTACGGTAATGCCACACTGGCCAAGGCCTGCAAGAACTCGGTACTGGACTGCACATTTGTGGATCCGCGCTGGGTAATCAACGACCGCGACATCATCTTTGATGGTATCCACCCGGCGGATAGCGGTTCGAAAAAGATCGCTGATCTGATCTGGCCGAAACTGCAACCGCTCCTCTGAGCCCCAGGTGTCCCGGCCGAACGGCGGCCGGGACCGCATACGGCAAAACCAATAGCAGGACCGCTGCAATGAAACCACTCAATTCCGTATTGGCGCTCGGTGCCCTGGCCTTAGTGATTGCGGGCGGTTTTCATTACTGGCCCGAGTCATCAAAGCCGGCGGCTATGCAAGCAGCCAACGGTTCCACCCCCTCGCGTGGGGCAGCGACGCCCACCACCGAGCCAACCCAAAGCGGCGACCAACGCGTTGTTGAACTGGCCGTTAAGTACCTGGAACTGTACGGCGACACCATCACCGAGCCGGCCACCCAGGCACGTCTGTATAACGAACGCCGAAACCTGTTTGCGCGTTATCCGGATTCCGGTGACGAACTTTTCCAGTCCGCCATCACCACGGCCTTTCCAGAACTGGCCGACAGCATTTTCGCGTTATTGGCCAAGCTGGACCTGTACAACCGATGGCTCGACAATCACGAGCTTCGTTTACAGGGGTTGCCGGACATGGAACGCTACGCCGAGCTCTGGCAGCAACGCGAAGCGATTTTCGGCCCCCTGGCAAGCCAGATCTGGGCCGAGGAGCAGAACCCGGTGGAAGCCAAATCGGACCAGTTCCAGCAGACTCTGGCGCGGCTGGACCAGGCCAACCAGATGCCACTGACCGAACTGGCTCACCAGCTACAGACCACCGCAGACGAACTCTATGGTGCCGATCTGGCCCGGCAACTGGCGGGTTCCGGTGCGACCGGCCACGCCCTGTTCTCCATGGACAGCGTTCAACAGCAACTCGCCAGCCTGCCGGCAGACAAACGCCAGCAAGCCATCAACGCTCTGCGCCGCCAGATAGGCTACTCCGAAGAGGCCGTTCGCCAGTTGGCCGAGGAAGACCAGCGCCGGGAGGAAAAATGGCAGAAAGGCAAAGCTTATATGGCCGAAAGACGCGCCCTGGAGAACCGCCTGAACGGCGATCAACTGGAGGCCGCGTTAACGGATCTTCGCCAGGAACATTTCGGGTTTTCTGCCCCGACCATCGAACGGGAAGAGGAAGAGGGCTTTTTCCGGTTTGAGCGCGAACGCCGCTACGGGCTGAATTAGCAACTTTCCCTACGGTCATTATGTTTCATCGGCCTTAGTCAGTAGAATAGCGTCCTTTTCTACCAAACGGCCCGGTCAATCAGTAAACCAATGACCCAGCAAAACCGTGCCCCAATAGGGCCCCGAAATGCACTGCTAGATCAACTGTCCCGATCCGGGGCATTTGCCGCGCCTGAGCAACTTCCCTGCTTTGCAGAGCGACTCAGCCGGCTGTTCGGCCTGGGCGACACCATGACCCTGGATGCGGCCATTAGTTATCGGGCGAAACAGCCAGGCACGCCTCAGGGCGCCGTGGTAGACCGGTTAACCGATGAGCTGGCGACAATACGCCGAGCGCTAGTTCAGCGTATTCGCGGATTTGGCTCAGATCTGGAGTTTGATGGTGAACCCGAGCTTGAAGCCGCTCTCAATGCCTGGCTGACATTACAGCGTAAGGTGGCGGCCAACAGCCGTCAGTTGCGGGACAAGGTTCGAAAATCGATGAAAGATCAGGGCCCGAAGCTGGCTCACCTGGCCGAATTGGACGCGGTGTTTGATCAAACGATGGCCGGGTATACCGCACAGTGTTTTTCCCATATTCCCAAGGTACTTGAACAACGATTCGAGCACCGATCGACCACCCCGGAGCAAAGCCCTACCCCGGCCACAACGGCCGACTGGTTCCACCGTTACTGCGAGGAAGCGCAGTCTTTGTTACTCGCTGAACTGGATGTTCGGCTGGAACCGGTTCTGGGTTTGCTGGAGGCTTGCCACAAAGAGGTTAACAACACCCCATGAGTAAACTGTTCTTTACCCTGGCGTTTTCCATCGGCCTTGCCGTGGTAGCCTGGATTGGTGCCGGATTTGTCGGTTCCGACCTGCTGGCGCTGGCGTTTACCGGCCTGATTGGCGCCGTTTACTGCCTCGGCTTTGGCGAACTGGTGAATTTCCGCCGACAAACCCGCGAACTGAGCGCACAGGTTCATCAGCTACCTGAAAGCCAGGAGCAGGTTAACCACTGGCTTGGCACACTGCCCGCCCCGATGCAGTTCCCGGTGCAACGGAGAATTGAGGGCCATGCCGCCGCATTACCCGGCCCGCAACTGACACCCTACCTGACCGGCCTGCTGGTGATGCTGGGCCTGCTGGGCACCTTTGCCGGCATGATTGTGACTCTGGGCGGCGCCGCCTCGGCCCTGGATAACAGTACCGAACTGAGCGCTATTCGCAGCGCACTGGCCGCACCTATTGCCGGTTTGAGTCTCGCCTTCGGCACCTCCATTGCCGGCGTGGCCGCCTCCGCCATGCTGGGGCTGGCCTCTACCCTGAGCCGCCGGGACCGGTTGCAGGCGTCCCGCGCCCTGGATAGTGCGCTGCGAGACAAGCTGCATCATCTTTCTACAGACCATCAACGCCATCAGGCGTTTCAGGCTCTGGAGAGCCAGGCCAAAGCCTTGCCCGAAATGGCCTCGGCCATGGAACGCATGACGGCACGAATGGAGCAGCTCGGCCAGCAACTGGAACAGTCTCTGACCCGGAACCAGCAGGAATTCCACAGCACGGTCGGCAGCCACTACCAGACACTGGCCGATTCTGTGGCCCAATCCCTGAAATCGGCGCTGGATGACAGCGCAAAACAGGCTTCGCAACGGATTGAGCCCATTGTTATCCATGCCATGGAGCAGCTTCAGAAGGATGCTCACAGCCTTCAACAAAGCTGGGCTAATGATGCCCGCCAGCAGTTAGCGGAACTGACCGCCGCTTTCCAGAAAACCACTGAAGAAGCCGGCGAACGCTGGCAGCAGAATCTGATTGCACAGCAGGCCCAGAACCAGGAGACGTTGGCGACCCTCTCAAAGCAGAACGAACAAACTCAAAGCCAGTTGCAGGAACAACTCCACACCTGGCTTGGCGCCATCAACGACCAGCACCAAACCTGGCTCAAGGAACAGCAGCAACAACTGGTACAGAGCTGTGAACGCCTGAACAATGCCGGAGCTGAGGTGTCGCAACACTGGCAGGCCGGTCTGGCCCGACAGCAGGCTCAAAGTGACGACATGCTGGCAGCATTCAATGAGGCGCTGACTCAATACCAAAGCCATTTCCAGACCAGCAGCACCGGGTTGATTGAGCAGCAACAGGCCGGGCTGGCGGAACTGCTCAGCACCGTTGGCGCTCAGTTCGATCAACTCCGGGAGCAGGAAAACGAACGAGCCCGGGCTGCAGACGAGCGAATGGAACAACTGGAAGCCACAGCAGCACGCCACCTGAGTGAGCTGGGCACTGCACTGGAAGCGCCCATGACCCGCCTGATTGAGACCGCCTCGGAAACACCGAAGGCCGCCGCCGAGGTGATCCGACAGCTGCAGTCGGAAATCGCCCGCAACAGCGAGCGGGAAAACGAGCTGCTGGAGGAACGCCAGCGACTGGTCCAGGAACTGGACACTCTGCTGGAGAACCAGCGCAGCACCGCTGACAGTCAGCGGGAGGCGGTGGATACCCTGATCCGCGGCGCCGGCGAAACCCTGACCGGCATCAGCGAACGCTTCAACACCCTGATCCAGGAACAGAGCCAGCAACTGGGCAAACTGGGTGAAGATATCACCGGCAGCAGCCAGGAAGTCGGCGCCCTGAGCGATGCCTTCGCGCAGGCCATTGAGCTGTTCAGCCAGTCCAACCAGCAGGTCATCGCCGGCCTGGCGGACATCCAGGCAGCGCTGGACAAGGCCGGCAATCGGCACGATGAGCAACTGGCCTACTACGTCGCCCAGGCCCGCGAGGTGATTGATCTCAGCGTCAGTGCCCAGAAAGATGTGATTGATGCCGCTGCGGCGCTGCGCCGGGCAGAATCCAGCGAGGCCGGGTGATGGAACAGCTGGAAGGCGGCGAACAGCAATCGGCACCGGTCTGGGCCATTTTCTCGGACCTGATGGCTGCGTTGGTAGGTATTCTGGCGCTGATTCTTGTGTGGGTGATCGGCATTCAGCTGGAGCTCAGCCAGTCCCTGGCCGAGGAGATCGAGAAGCGGGAAGCCGAAGAGCAGCGCCGGATGGCCCTGGAGCAAGCTCTCGAAGACCCTCTCACCAAAGGTCTGGTGACGTTCCGCGATGGCCGTATCGGCATCAGCGGGAACGTATTGTTCGAGCTGAATTCAGACCAGTTGCAGGCCGAAGGTGAAGAAGTGCTGGAATCACTGATTCGCCCGTTACAGGCCTACCTGGAACAGCACGATGAACTGCTGATGGTGAGCGGATTCACCGACGACTTGCCGATGCATCCGGGCAATCGTTATCAGGACAACTGGGGCCTGTCGGCCCAGCGGGCCCTGACGGTTACCCGAACCCTCACAGAGCTGGGCTTGCCCAATGACCGGGTATTCGCTGCCGCCTTTGGTCCTCACCACCCGGCCGTACCCAACGTCGATGCCGAATCCCGGGCCCAGAACCGGCGGGTGGAAATCAGTACCGTGCCACGGGCGCCTTCGTCGGCTGAGGATACTGAAACCGGGGAAGGTGATTGACCATGAGCGAAGCCCCCGGCCCCTCGTTGCTGGAAAGCTTGAGGCAAAACGGCGCCCATCAGAATGACCCGGTTCGGTTCCGCTATCTGGAGTCTTTCGAGCAGAGACTGCGCGCAAAGGGGCTGCATAAGGGAACGACGCACTGGCGGAAGCTGGAACAGGCGATATCGGACTATCAGACAGGGCTGGACAGTGCCGGGCAGCGCGATGAGCCCACACCCGATGTCGGCGGCAATTCGCCTCTTTCCGGGTTGCTGGACCAGCTGAATGAAACCCCAGAGGCATCGGTTGAAGCGCCGCAGTCGGTTCTGGAACAACGGGTGTTCGGGCAGTCGCCACAAGACCCACCAAAGGCACATCCAGCCTCAGCACCCAATAACCCGCGCCCCCTGAAAGCCATGATCAGAGCCCAGGCGAACCAGGGCCATCACGTTATTGCCGAGCGAATTCGACACGCCATTGAAAGCACACCGAAAGAAGCGGGGCCGATGAACGCGCATCGGTTGGTAAGCCGGGCTATTGCTGAGATGCAGACGTTGTCACCGGAGTATCTGGCACGATTTGCTCGCTACACCGATACGTTGTTGACGTTGGAGCGGCTGGCGAGAAAGGGATAGAAAAAAGCCCCCGGCTACGGGGGCTTTGAGCAGAAGGCTTACTTGACCTTGGGGTCCAGCTCGCCAGCCGCATAACGTTCGAACATCTGTTCGAGGTTCAGCGGCTTGATCTTGCTGGCCTGGCCGGCGCAGCCGAAGGCTTCGTAGCGGGCGACACAAATGTCGGTCATGGCAACCATGGTGGCCTTGAGGAATTTGCGCGGGTCAAATTCCGCCGGGTTCTGGGCCATGAAGCGACG
>ENA-ORCU01000167-ORCU01000167.1-marine-metagenome-genome-assembly--contig:-NODE-167-length-35450-cov-10.388404_pt1 | contig 35450 bp, 35 predicted proteins | sample MGYA00248631_ERZ508512 | MGnify/ENA primary metagenome ERZ508512 (study PRJEB26183, sample SAMN06268844) | marine metagenome | isolation source: Tt an P1 anaerobic enrichment on pine from sediment taken...
CCGGCTCGGGCTCAGGAATCGTCGTCACGTCCGGCTCGGGCTCAGGAATCGTCGTCACGTCCGGCTCGGGCTCAGGAGTGACTGTCTCAACAGTTTCAGGAGCAGGAGTAATCCCCGGTTCCTGAAGAGGCGGGGTGAGGGGCGCTTGAGGAGTGACCGTTGTGTCGCTCTGCGCTATTGTCTCGGTGCTCGCGGCCTCGGCAGAAGGAGACTCTCCCTCTTCCTGTGCGCCAGGAGCATACGTTCGTCCAGGGGAGGCGGCCTGAGTGGTATCTGGGCCGACTCGCCTGTCCGGTTCCTGGACTGCTTCGTTTTCAGTAAACTGCCCTGTCTCGGTGGGCTGATCCGTGGCCTCGGCGGCAAAGATGGCTCCTCCTGTTGGGGGCGGGGCGGCGTTAGTCTGCTGATCGGATTCGGGAATTACGGGTTCGGTTTGGGGTATATCACCCTGCGGCGTACCCGCCAAAACCGTTCCCGCGAGGTCAGAGGCCTCCAACCCTTCTCCATCCACATGCTGTACTTCGGCCTGCTCCTCAGCAGAGAGGTCTTGTCTCTCCCCGTCCTGCAAGACGGTCATTTCGTCAAGCTCTTGCTGCTCCTGGTCGGTCTTTTTTTCGTCGGCCACGATATCCCCCTGGACTTGGGTTCCTCAAATCATCAGGCCAAAAGGAAAGGTTACCTCAGGATTGGATGTATCGGTCGGAACGACAATTATTATTGATGTGGTAATTTTTACTATAAGTCTGATATTCCACATTTCAAGCAAAATATAAGGCCGTAAATTTTTTTTATGGCCTTTTCTTCTGGCGGAAGCGTATAGGAGTCGAACTTGCCCGTGAGAATTAACCCACACACTGAATTTGAAGTCCACTTCAGTCCTATTGAAATTATTGTTGGTTTTCTTGAATTTCCATTTATATCAATATCATAAGTCTTATTTAATATCGCCTTGATACTTTTAGTTCGGTTTCGCAGTGTACCAAATCGTACCATAGTTTGTTCCAAACCAACTTTCGGTCCATCAGCGTCGGGTCAAAGAATGCCAATCATTTTTTACACTCCTGTTTCCCTCCAACAAAAGCCTCTCTGCAAGTCGGAATGCTCAGGTTAATTTTGGGGATAGTTTTGATAATGCAATTCAACATCGTGATTTTACGTAAGGAGGATATTGAAATATAAATTGAAACCAGAAAAAGGAACTTTTGAAATGAAGAGTATCAAGGTAAAACACATACTTCCGAACAGGGTGCGGTTCAGGGTGCCTGCGGTGCGCAATAATGAACTTACAGCTCGTCGTTTGGAAAAGTGTGTAGATGAGTTTGAAGGAATTCATTGGGTTCGGGTGAACACCATTTGTGCAGGGATCGTGGTGCGTTTTGACCCCTCCATGTACACGGAGAGTGATATTGTAAAACTTTTCATGCGCCGGGCTGCACGGGGGGAGGCGTAATGGATATAGGCCTCATGCTCAGTCTGCGTGACCATATTACTGTGGGAAGCCATACGCCTGGCAAGTTGAAGCTCAAATTCGATCTTGTCGTCATAGGCAATCCCAAGGTGATCAAGTATGTAAAGACCAATGGTTTTGGCCCGCCTAAGGGACAGGATTTTCCCGGCATCCTCAAAACTTCATTCAATCCCCTGACGCGGTCCATGATCATGCTGTACGACGATGGAGTCATCGAACCGCAACTTCTGCATGAACTCTTTACTTGTGAAAGTTCGGAGGAATTCCAGGAAATCGCCATTGAACTGGCTGATACGGTCCATTTTGATCTGGCGACATTTTTGAATTAATCCCGCTCGTTTCGGGCAAACAAGGAGTTGGAGTTATGACCGCAACATCTCGAGTTCTGCTTCCCGCCGTAGTGAGCGCCTCCGGGACGGTGGGCGCTGTTGTGGGTGGCGCCGTGGCCGCCGCCAAGGACATCAAACGTGTTCAGAACGGTGAGATGACCAAAGGCGAAGCCGTTGCCGATGTCGGCAAGGAGGCCGTAGGAACCGGTTTGTCCACTGCAGCGGGCGTGGCTGTCACCGGAGCTCTCGGCATTGGCGGGTTGCTTGGTATCGTCGGTATCGTCGGTGTTGCCGTCGGTACCAAATACCTCTGGAATAAAAAGTTCGGTTTCAAGCCCGAACCCAAAGCCGCCGAGGCGTAAGCCCGGCGAACATAAGGAAGGCGTTATGAGTCTCGGAAAAGTAGCGATTTTTGCAGCGGGAACCATTGTCGGCGGTGTGATTGGTTATGCCGCCTCCAATTCGAAGACCGTCAAGAAGGCCACCAAGTCCACCATCAAGGCAGGGCTCAGGGCCAAGGATTGGACCGTTGATACCTTCCAGAAGGCTACCAACGAAGTCAAGGAGATGGTCAAGGACGCCAAAGCAGAAAAGCAGGCGGAAGTTAAGGCCTGACTCTTATCACATCACGCTGGAATGCGAGACGGCTGTGGCTTCTCCCAAGAAGTTTCAGCCGTCTTGTGTTATTTGTGCCTCGTGCGTTGTTTTACGGGATGATACCCAAGTCGCGGCGCCGAGAATGGCGAAGGTGTTGAGGTTGTGGAGAGCGGCGGCGGTTGTTGGTGTGATCAGGCCTGCGCTGGCCACCCCGAGCAATCCGATGTTGACGCCGACTCCGGTGTTGAAGCAGTTCTGAAGAACATGGTTGACTCGCTGCGAGATGGCGCGGGCGATCAGCAGTCCTGACAGGGTGTTTTGGGTAAGCACGATTTGGGCGGATTCCCGAGCCAAACCGGTACTCTGCGACATACAGATGCCCACGTCGGCTGCGGTGAAGGCCGGGGCGTCGTTGACGCCGTCCCCCACGACCGCGACTTTGTAGCCGTCGTCATGAAGTTTTTTGACCATGTCGGCCTTTTGCTCGGGCGTGAGTTCTGCCAGCACCTCGTCCATATGGGGGAACTGCTTCACAAATGCGTCGGCAGTGCCTGCATGGTCTCCCGTCAGCATCACGAATTTTCTGATGCCACTCCCCTTGAGCGATGCCACGACCTGTTCGGCCTCGGGGCGAACCGTGTCGAGCAGGGCGGCGACGCCTTCCAGCTTGTCGTCACGCGCAACGTAGACGAGGCTTTTCCCTTCTGTCCGGAGGGTTTCCGCCTTGGCGGAGACGGCGGAGCAGTCGATGCCGCAATCGTCGCTGATGAAGTGTCGGCTTCCCACCCGGACCAGTTTGCCGTCGACCATGCCGCTGACGCCGTGTGCGATGCTTAGGTCCAGGTTTGTGGCAAGGTGTGGCGTCAGACCGCGTTTTTCGGCTTCGCGGATCACGCCGAGTCCGATGGGGTGGCCATAGCGGTCTTCCACGGCGGCGGCGAGACGGAGAAAAGCCTCTTCGCTTTTGCTTGCGCACAATAGTATGTCGGTGATGGACAGTTCCCCCCGCGTGAGGGTTCCGGTCTTGTCGAAAACCACGGCATCCACTTCGGACAACGTTTCGAGGGCTGTGCCGCTTTTGAAAAGAACACCTTCCTTGGCTGCGGTATACATGGAGGTTTTGAGCACAACCGGGGCCGGGAATTTGACGGCGCAGGCAAAGTCGATGGTCAGCACGGACAGGGCGCGTTCCAAGTCGCCGGTGGCGGCGTAGAGGAGCGCTCCCAGGCCCAGTGTGATGGGAGTGAGCGCATCTGCGAGACGGGCGCTTTTCTTTTCCGTATCGGATTGTTGCTTCCTGGCCCGGGTCATGAGTTCGGCGATGCGGGCCATGTTCGTTTCCGCCCCTGTCTGTTTGGCGGAGATCTTGAGGCAGCCTTCGGCCACCACGCTGCCGGAAATGATTTCGTCGCCCGGGCGGGCCAGAACGGGAGCGGATTCCCCCGTGATGGAACTTTTGTCCAGCATGGCCTCCCCCTCCAGCACCTTCCCGTCGACGGCAACGAGTTCCCCGGCGCCGCACAGAACGATATCGCCGACCCGGACTTTCTCGAACCCGACGCCCTTTTGCCTGCCTTTTCTCTCCACCCACACCTCATTCGCCGGGGCGGCGGTCAGGCTTTTGAGAAGCGAGTTGGATCGGTCGTCGGTCATGGTGCGCAGATAGTCGCCTACCACCACCATGGCGGAGATGGCCGCCGCTGTGCTGAAATCCGCCCGTAGCAGGCTGGTTCCGATGGTTACCATGTCGAGGACGCTGGCCTTGAGCCCTTCGCTGACGAGGGTGTCCGCTCCTTTGAGGATGGCCGGGGCCCCCATGGTGGTGGCGACGATTCCCTGTGCCGAGGGCGGCAGAAAGGCGACGCCGGCGGCCAGGGCGCTGTGAAAGGCCGCATCAATGATTCGTCTTTTTGCCGGCGCAGGGGATATGCGCCCGAACGCCTGCCGGGGGACGCGGGTGAATCCGGTAAGAATTCCCTGCCTGTTTTGCGCATCCCCATCGTATCGGATGATGATGCTTCTTCCCTGTGGATTGATTCGAACTTCCTTCACGCCCGGGAGACTACAGAGCCATGCCTCGAGGTAGTCCGGCTCAAGGTCCGGAGCGAGCAACCGGTTCCATCTGAACCGAATCCGTTTGGAGGTTTCGTGGACAATGCGCGGGCCACGGGTTTGGGACTTGGTCATTCTGCGTTGTCTTCGCCTTCGGCGTTGTCGTCATAGGAGACAATGACGCAGTCCGCCTGATCGTGGCGCAGGAAAATCCGCAAACCTTCGTGGCTGCTGATCACGCACCTGTTGCGGTTGGCCAACTGAAAGCTGGGCGCCTTTTCCACGGATTCGAGACGCATGGTGACTCCTGCCTCAATTCTTAAAGAGGAGATGGCACGTTGCGCCCGATGTCCTCCGATAATTTGTTCCACTACGAACTCCATGCCTGCCTGCGCGTTGGCGAACTGGCATTTCATTTCGCCCATGCGTCCGATGATTTTTGCGGCCATGCCTTCAGCGAGGCGGATACGACCCCGACCTTCAACCACGGCGATGAATTCCATGGGCGGCAGAACACGAATGAGCTCAATGGGATCGTCGTCCTTGAGGCCGAGGGCAGCCATGCCTTCGCGTAAAGGACCGCCCGCAGTGACGCATTCCACGTGTCCGGTTTCTCCGGGCTTCATCTCTGTAAGGGGGATCATGCGCCCATCGTCGAGGTGGGCGACCACCTTGCCGCCCATGCCGCCGCTGAGAACGACTTCGCCCTTCGGTCCCTTGACGCGGACGGTCTGAAGCGCCACGTCTTCGTCGAGCCGAACGATCTCGCCGCCGATAAACAGCCCCATGCGTCCCATGCGGGATTCCAGATCCTGATCAGTGATTCTCGATATGGTCAAAGAAACGCCTGTGGGAGCATGAGTCAGGTTCGAATACATTTATTACACCTCCCCGGAAGCACTGGCTGAGTCGAGCTGTGCTGCGGATTTCGGTTGGCGCCGCCCGGCCGTGGCCGCATAGCCCAGGATGCCGATCGTGCTGGCATTGTGCAGGAAAGCCGACGTGACCGGCGACAGGTGGCCGATGGACGCCGCGAGCAGGACCGCCGAATTGATGCCTACGGCTGCCTGAAAGGAGCGTTTGAGGACATGTTGTGTGTTTTCCGCCACATCCCGAGCCACGGCCAGAATGCGGAGATCGTCTTCCAGGAGCAGGACTTGCGCGGATTCGCGGGCAAGATCCGCGCCGCCGGGCATGCAGATGCCCACATCCGCTGAAACCAACGCCGGGGCATCGTTCACGCCGTCGCCCGCAAAGGCGAGAAAATGTCCCGCCTCCTGAAGCTGCATGACCAGTTCGGCCTTGTCTTCCGGTTTGAGTTCCCAATGAATCTCGTCGATGCAGCCGAGGTCGGCGGCAATGGACTGCGCGGTGTCCTTGTGGTCGCCGGTGAGCATGACGATCTTTCTGATGCCGCGCTCTTTGAGCGTGGCAAGGGCCTCGGAGGCTTCCGGGCGCAGCTCGTCTCTCAGGGCGATGATGCCGAGCAGTTTGCCGGAACGGCCCACATAGAGCAGCGACTTGCCTTGGGAACGGAGTTTGGGTTCCTGTCCATCCACGCTGGAGCAGTCCACTCCCTCGTCTTCTTCGAGAAAGTGGCGGCTGCCGACCAGTACCTGCTCGCCCTCGACATATGCGGATACGCCATGGGCCACGATGAAGTCGACCTGGCTGATGGGCGGCAACTCAAGGCCCTTGGCCTTGGCTTCGGTCACGACTGCGCGGGCGACCGGATGGGAGTAGTGTTCCTCCGCCCCCGCCGCCAGGGCGAGAAGGGCGGCGGGCTCCATGCCGCTCAAGGGGATGACGTCCGCGACCTTGAGGTCGCCCATGGTCAGGGTGCCGGTCTTGTCAAAGACGATGGTGTCGATCCGGGCGAGGTTGTCCAAGGCCTGCGCACCCTTGAGGAGCACGCCGCAGTGGCCTGCCGTGTGCATGCCGGTTTTGACCGCCACGGGCGAAGCGAGCTTGATGGCGCAGGAGTAGTCCACGGTGAGGACCGACGCCGCGCGGGTCACGTCGCGGGTCAGGGCGAACAGAGCCAAGCCGAGGCCGAAGGTGACGGGCACCAGTTTGTCGGCCAGTTCGTCACTTTTCTTTTGCGAAGTGGATTGAGTTCGCAAGGAGTTTTCAAGGAAACGGCCGATACGCGCCATGCTGGTTTCGTTGCCGACATTATGCGCCGCGATTTTGATTCGCCCGTCCTCCACGACTGCGCCGGAGAGGACTTCATCGCCTTCGCTGACGTGTGTGGGCAGGGATTCTCCGGTGATGGAACTCTGGTTCAGGGCGGCATCGCCGTCCACGACGATCCCGTCCACAGGCACAAGCTCGCCGGAACCACAGAGGACCAATTCTCCGACAACGAGGTCGGTGAGCGCCACCTGCACCTCCTGTGCGTCGCGCTCAACCCACACCATTTCCACCTGTGGGCGCAAAAGGCTTTTCAGCAGGTCGTTGGACTTTCTTTCCGTCCAGGTTTCCAGGTAGGAACCGAGACCCAGCATGGCCACGATGGCGTTGGCCGTGAAGTAGTCCTGTCTGAGCAGGGAAAAGGCCACCGCCGATGCGTCGAGAACTTCGACCTTCACTCCGTCGTAAAGGAGCGTGTGCAGGCCTTCGAGCATGGTGGGCATGCCGAGCAGCCAGCTGGCCGGCGCGGACGCGGCGGGGGGCATGAACGGCGTGAGCGCGGCCGCCGCGCCCTGAGTGGTGACCGTGGACAGGGAAATGCCCTCAGTCCCCGCCCCGCCGGGCATGTACGCTTCCAAGGGAATGTTTTCGAGTTGATCGAGTATGCGTTTTCGATTTTTTCGATTGCCGTCGTACTCAATGACGATGCTTGACCCCCACTTGTTCGTCCTGACCTTGGTGACTCCGGGGAGCGCTTCGACCACCGCTTCAATATATTTCAGGTCCAGGGAGGGATCAAAGAGCCTGCGGCTGCGTAGCCTGATCCGTTTCTTGACCTCATGGGCGATGGTGAAGGCGTTTTTCTTCTGTTCCGCTTTCGCGGTCATGTGTTTTCTCCGTGGCGCTATTTATTGTAGAGGGAGTTGTGCCAGTAGGAGAAACCGACCAGTGCGAAGCCGGACCAGAGGTGCACCTTCTTCAGGGTCTCGGTCTTGTTGGTTTCCATGAGTCCGGTGGCGACAAGCGTACCAAGGGAAGCAGCCATGCCCGCTTTGGCCAGGGTCTTTTTCGTCTTGGACGACATTTCCGGTAAAAGCGAAGTGTTGGTTGTCTTGGTGTCGGCCATGTCGTTAGTCCTGTTGGCTGATTTCGGCTTTGGCGTCCTGCACCTGTTCTTTGAGTTCTTCGACACCGCCCTGGATGGCCGCCCACAGCTTGACCGCACCGGAAACAACGGCTTTCTGCACCGTGGGATTGGTCGCTACCAGGGCCACACCTGCTCCGAGGGCGAGCCCTTTAAGATAATCGGTGCTGGTGAAATTGAGCCACGAGGTCAGGGTGGAATCCGTGGCTGCCGGAGTCGTTGCGGTTGCGGGTTGGCTGTTCACAACGCCATACTGGTTGTTGTCCTGAAAATAGTAGGACGGTTGCTGGGGATTTTTCATGTATGCGCCTTCTTCGGAAGATGTGCCGGGCAGGGGCTGATTGACGTATTCGCTCATGGTTTGTTCCTCGCGTCAGTGAGCTATTTTTTTTCAGCGGTTTTGGTTTCCGTCTTTTTGGTCGCGGCGGTCTTTCTGGTGGTCGTCTTTTTGGATACGGATTTCTTGGACGCTGCCTTTTTTGTCGTCGTTTTTTTCGGTGCAGCCTTTTTGGCGGCTGTTTTTTTTGCCGGGGGCATCTCGGGATCGAGAATCAGCGGCGCATGTTTTTTACCCGTCTGAACCTGGGCCGGAGAGGCCGGAGCGAACATGGAGTCCAAGGCGTATTTGGCGCCGGTGGCGACAGCGACGATGCCCAACGTGGACAGGAACGGCCCTAAACCGAGCGTGCCGACAACCGCGCCTGCGGCGCCTGCGGCCACGGCGGTCGTGCCGGCTTCCTTGGCAATGTTCACGGCGACCTCTTCCTTGGTCGCTTCATTATTCTTTACCTGTCTGATTCCCTTGGCTGCGGCAGCCGTTCCGCCCACTATTGCGCCGAAGAGTGCGGTTCCGAGCGCCGTTCCCGTAAGAACGCCTTTGGTATTGCTCTGTTTTGTCATTGAGAAATCCTTGTTGATACGATGAAAATTATTTTTCGCTCTTGTCGTCGACTGTGACTTGCGGTCCTTCGGGGTCGCCGCCTCCTAACAGAGAACCGAAGACTCCGGCCACGGCGTTACGGACGGTTTCATTGCTGGCGAGGAAACCCGCCGCAGCTCCCACGATGGCCCCTTTCCAGAAATCGCCGTCCGTGTTCTGGAACAGGGACATGATTTTTGCGGGGTCGGCCTCGCCGTTCATGACATCGTTCATGACGCCGTACATCTGGCCGAGCTTGTTCTGGTCGAATTTCGGTTCCGCGCCTTCAGGCGTCCCCTGACCGAACATTCCCGCCTGTGCGGAAGCGTCGGCAGCGCCCATGTCAGTCTGCATGCCCATTCCCGTTTGCATGGTGGGGTTCATTTGGGGAGGACCCAGCACCTGTACGAAGCCGGCGCCGGACACGTACTGATAGAAACCGCCCGGCTGGGGTTGGGCGTATTGAGCCTGGCCCATTCCCTGGTTCGTCTGCTGCGCACCAGGAGCGGCCTGCGCGTTGTCGGGGCCGACGCCCATGGAGGCGGCCTGTGTCTGTCTTTTGTCTTCCATGCTGTTATTCTCCTTAGAACATATAGTTACGCAGCCATGATGGCTTCGAATTCTGCGGCAAGTTCATCGAATCGTTCCGGGTCCGCAGTGGTCAACGCTTCTTGCAGCTTTTCCGGTATAATGATCTCCGGGTCGTATTCAATAATTACCGATCGTGTGAAAAGATTGACCTTGGTGCTGTAAATACAGGGGGGCGGAGTGTCGCCCGCCTTGTTCTTGAGTTCCTGTGCTCGTGGGTCCGCCAGCAGCTTCATGGCGAATTTGATCCGGATGCGTCCGGGCACATGATGTTCGATGGTCAGGTAGTCCCGAAGAACCATCAATAGTTGAAAATCCATAGTTCTTATTACTCCTTCGAGGACATGTTCGCCTCCAGTGCCGGAGGATCGTAACGCAGCAGGCGCGCCGAGTTCGCCAGAACTCCCAGGGAATGCCCGATGTGGATCATGCCCGCCATGATCGGAGTGAGCATGCCCAGTGCGCCGAAAACGACACCGGCCAGATTCGAGCCGGTGGCTATCCAGAAGTTCTGGTGCACTATCTTCAAGGTTTGCTGGCTCAGGGACTGGACGTAAACCAGCCCGCCGAGATGGTCGTTCACCAATGCGATGTCCGCCGCTTCAATGGCGACTTCACTGCCGCCCGCCCCCATTGCCACGCCCACGTCCGCCCGGGTCAGGGCGAGGGCGTCGTTCACGCCGTCGCCGACCATGAGTACGGACGCTCCCCGTTTTTGCATCTCTTCGACGATGTGCGCTTTGTCTTCGGGCATGACCGAAGCGTGGACATTGGCGATGCCGAGGCGTTTGGAAAGCTCGTTGGCCGTGTTCGGTTCGTCGCCGGTGATGAGAACTATGTCGTCCGCACCGCCGCGCCGCAGCCGCTTGACCACTTCATGGCTCTCGGGGCGGATCATGTTGTCGAACGCAAGCAGGCCGAGAATGTTCTTGTCGTCCGCCACGAACAGGACGGTTCGGCCCTGGCGGCGCAGGGGGGCCGCCTTCGAGGCTGCCTCCCTGGCCTGCACACCGTGCTTTTCCATGAGCTTTCGGTTGCCAACCAGAATCTCGTGACCGGCCACCTCGGCGCGCATTCCCATGCCGAGGAAATACTCGCAGACCGTGTGGTCTTTCGGGGCGACGCCGCGTTCGTCCGCTTTGTTCTTGATGGCCTGGGCAAGGGGATGATGGTTGTGCATTTCCACTGATGCGGCCATTTGCAGAAGGCGTTTCTCGCTTGTTCCGTTCAGGGAGACGATGCGGGCCAGCATGGGCTCGTTGGTGGTCAGGGTGCCTGTCTTGTCGAAGCAGACCGTATCGGTCCTGCCGACTTCCTCGAGATAGCGTCCGCCTTTGATGAGAATATTCCGCTTCGCGGCGGCGCTGATGGCGGCGGATACCGCCGTGGACGCCGCCAGCACGGTCGCGCACGGGCAGGCCATGACGAGCATGACCGTGAATGCGCGGTACAGGCTGCCCGTGAGCAGCCATGTCCCTGCTGTGGTCACGAAGCCGACTTTGATGAGGTTGGCTGCCAGCCTGTCGGCCACGCCTTCTATGGGCGCGCGGTTTTCAAGCGAGTCTTCCACCATTTTCAGGACGCGGGACAGGTAGGTCTTGTCGCCGACCTTGTGCGCTTTGACATAGATGACGCCCTGGCGGACAAACGTTCCGGCCAGCACCTTGTCCCCCACGGCTTTGGGCACAAAGTCCGAACGGCCGGAAATGGGAGCTTCGTCCATAAGGGCTTCGCCGTCCACGATTTCACCGTCCACACATACTTTCTCGCTGGTATGCAGCACGACGACATCGCCTTTGCGCAGGTCCTTGACTTCCTTTTCCACCTCGACGCCATCCACGAGAACAAAGGTGTGGTGGGAAGTGACCTCCAGAATTGTGCTGATGGATTTGCGGGAACGCTCGGTGATCCATGCCTTGACCAACTCGGCGCCGGAGTTGATCCACAACACTTCAAACGCTGTGAGGGCTTCACCCGCGGCAACCGCCGCAACGCAGCTCGCGCCGAGGAAGGCCTCAAGGGTGAAACGTTTCTGCCGTAACTGGTCGTACGCCTTTTTGAAGAGGGGGAGAGAAAGGCCGACAGCCGCAAGCCCGAGAGGGCTGAGTGCTGTCTCGGCGATGGTCAGGCCGAGCAGGGTGGTGCGGACGACGACCACTCCCATGACGGAGCTGACGGCAATGAAACGGCGCAGGGCCGATTTTACGGGAGTGCAGCCTACTTGTGTCGATTTGCAGGCGCGGCATTCGCACAGCGGGGATGCGCAAGTCGGGGCTTCCTTGTCGCAAGTTTTTCTTCCCCCCACGCCGTTCAGCAGCTGGGCCACGTGGTTGAGTATTTTGTCGGCGTTGCTCCGACTTGGCTTGAAACGCACTACAATACTGCCGCAGTGGATATTGGTTCGAACGGATTCAACGAACTTGAGTTTGTTCAATTCCCCGTCAAACCTGTTCGCAAGGACTGTGTTTTTGTGCATGCCGCGGATACGAAGGCGGATCCTGCCGGGGATGGAGTGTCTTATGGCAATATTTTGTTTCACGATATAACCTGTTTTTTAATTATGAAACATCCCTGAAATGAAAGCAAATTCTGAAATTGAAAATGGCTTTCAAATTTTCAGGAAGCTGGGTTGCGCCTTTTGGAGCGCATATTTTTATCGAATTTCTTTTTGCTATGAGGTTTTGTCGGGCCGTATATCTTAGAGCAATAGCTTCTCATCAGCTTGGGATTGTCTTGCTATCGATAATGAAAGTCGAATTCATTGTCACGACAAAAGAACGACTTCGGAGCATTTATCCAGGAAGCCGTTTGGGGAGGGCAATGCAGGACAGACAAAATTATTATGGTTTGATGTGAATAGGGTCTTCTTTGATGTTCACGATGCGGCAATTGATTTTATTCAGGAATTGCTTTTGATGGCTGACCAACAACAAGGCGTTCCCGTCCTTGCGGTGTTTTTCCATGCAGTGGGCTGTGGCGTCCTGCCAGCGTTCGTCCAGAAAGGCAAAGGGTTCGTCCAGCAGCAGGATGTCGGGATCGACGGCAAAGGCGCGCGCCAGCCCCATGCGCCGCCGCATTCCGCCGCTCATCTTCGGCGGCTTGATGTCCGGGGAAAGCCCGAAACGCTCCAGCCAAAGGTTAGCGATCTTTTTAGGGTTATCCGTTTTCGGGGGCATGACCAGGAGCAGGTTGTCCAAGGCATTGAGCCAGGGCACCAGGGCATCGTCCTGAAAAGCACACCCGAGTTTATCGGACTCATGATGTACGTTTCCCGTGTCTGGTTCTGTGAGCCCTGCCGCTATCTCCAGCAGAGTGGTCTTGCCGATGCCCGATGGGCCGCAGAGGCAGACCGCCTCACCTGCGCCGATTTTCAGGGTGCAGTGCTTGACAATCATATTTTCGTTGATGGATTTGGTGATGTTCTCGAGAATAATCATGCCTCCTCCCTGATTTTGCCGGTGAATGCTTCTGACGAGGCCCGCAACGGGGCGATGACGGTCAACTCCAAGGTGACCCCCAGGCCGATAACAATGCCGGCCCAAGCAAAAAGCCTGGGGATTTCCAGCATACGGTAGGACCAGAAGATCTGTGCGCCGATGCCGGAGGAGGAACCCAGGAATTCGGCCACGGCAGTGACTTTCCAACTGGCGGCTGCGGCATAGGACAGACCGGCCAGCAGGTAGGGTGTCAGCCCGGGCAGGGTGATTTTGTGAAGGATTTTTCGGCGCGGAATGCGGTAGAGCCGGGCCATGTCGAAAAGTCGTCTGTCCAGTGCCAGGCACCCCTGGGCGATGTTGGCGAACAAAGGGGGAAAAACCGTGGCAAAGACTACGGCCATGGGCACTATGGAACCGGTCCCGGCCCAGACCATGAGCAGGGTGATCCAGAGGATGGGGGGACAGGACTGCAGGGCCGCCACCAGCGGGGTGAGCAGCCGCATGGCAGTCGCGCTGCTCCCGGCCGCTATCCCGAGAATCAGGGCGCAGGCCATGGCGGCCAGCAGGCCGGCGGCGCCTCGTGCCACAGTGATGGCCAGCGTCAGCCACGTTTCGGGTTGAGTCGCCATGCGCGCCAATTCCTGGGCCACTTCAAAGGGGGAAGGCACCAGCATGGTCCCGAAAGAGAGCGAGCAGCCCCACCAAAGACTCACAGCCAGGGATAGGGAGAAGAACACTGGAATTCCCCGCATCATCTGGCTCCGAAAAAAGTTTCCGGCAGCATGCCGCTTGTTGATGTTGTCCTGCCCGGGAAAAGCATGTTCAGGTACTCCAGAATCATTTCCTTGGATTCCCGGGCGGAGCGGACGCGGACGATGTCTCGCTTCAGAGAGGCCAGCGCCAGAGGGCGAGGGATGAATTCCCCGAACGCTTCGGGCATGGCATTCAGCCCAGCCGTCGGGTTCTTGAGAAGGGGCGCTTCCTCTGCGGTCAGGGCTTTTTCAAGGGTTTCGGCCAAGCCGGGATGGTGCCTCAAGGTTTCGGTGTTCACGGCAATGCCTGCAATGGGCAGCATGGCCGGTTTACCGGTGAGGTTGCCGTATTCTTCCTCCACGCTCGCCACCACGCGCAGGTGGGGGGCCTTGTGCAGCAGGACGGTAACCAGCGGTTCGGGCATGAGCAACAGGTCGGCCTTGCCTTGCATTACCTTGAGCGAAAGTTGCTTGGGCTCGTGGGGCGCATAGGCAAAGGAGGGCAGCCCGTATTTTTCCAAAGCGCGGAGCACTGCCACACCCGGCGAGTGGGGCGGGGTGGAAGCGATCTCGGTTCCTTCGGGCAGGTTCCGGATGTCGGTGAAGGTGCGGATGCGCGGACGGCTGGAGAGCAGGTAGAATTTTTTCCAGCCCGTTACGCTTACCAGCTGTATGGGGGCGCCACGCATGGCAGCTTGGGCAAAACCGTCCACATGCCCTACCCAGATGTCGCCTTTGCCGGCAAGAAGCAGACCGCGCAGGTCGTCCAGGTTTTTCCAGTAGTGGGTGTCCGGGGTGAACTTCAACGTGCCATCGGCCAGGGCTTTCCATAGCGGCATCTGCGGTGTGGTGGCCTGTCCTGTTGTATAAACCGAAAGAACCGTCTGCCCCGGTTGCAGGGCAGACGATGTCTTTTGGGATATGAGGTGCAGGCCGCCCCAAGCGGCTAGGATCAGCAGGACAGCCAGGGCTGTTATGCGTATTTTCACGATTTTTCCTAAAAGTTGATTTGGTAGTTGAGCGAAGCGCTTAACCCCGGTTCCAGCAGTTCTATGCTTCGGGCGTTGGCCAGGTAGTTCCGGTATTTCTTGTCGAAGATGTTGTCCACGGTCAGGGATATTTCATGCCGGGTTTTGGCCCAATCGAAACCGTAGCCGGTGGCGGCATTGACAGTGAGCCAGCCATCCGTGCGGTCGATGCCGTCCGGAACTTCGCTCTGACGCAGGGCCCAAGGGGTTTCCAGCCGGGCCCAAAATCCGTTGTCGGCTTCGTACCTGATGCCAGCAAGGCCGTTGATGGGGGCAACGGAGCGCAGTGCTTCGTCGTTTTTTTCGTCCCGGCCGTTGGCCAGAGCCACGTTGCCGTAGAGGCGCCAATCCTGGGCAAAACGCCAGTCCGCATCCAGCTCCAGGCCATAGATGCGCGCTTCTCCTACGTTTTCCATCATGTAGGTGGTTGGAGATTGGAGTTTTTCCTCAATGTAGTCGGTGATGAAGTTGGCGTATGCAGCGGCTTTGGTACTGAGAGCCGTCGTGTTGTAGTGCAGGCCGTACTCGAAGTAATAGGATTTTTCGGGGTCCAGGTCCGGGTTGCCTTCCGAGGTGACGCCGCCGCCCAGGTTGATGTTCTTGAAACGCTCCAGGATATCTGCGGCTCGGTAGCTGCTGGCGGCGATGATAGTGTGCGACCAGTGCTCTGCCGGTTGCCAGGTGAGGCCCGCGTGAATATTCCAGCCGACGTCTTCGGCGGAGCCTTCGTCGTAATTGGCATTGGCCTTGTTGTCGATTTCAATGCGATCCAGCCGAGCGCCCAGGTTCAGGGTGAATTGGTCGGTGAGCTTCCAGTCGTCTTCGGCAAAAACGCCCATGGAGAGTTGGGTGGTGTTGGGCGTGGGGTTGTCCTCTATGGTACCGCCTGCAACCAGGAATCGTGTACGCTTGGAGGTCATGTGCCAGTTCCAGATGTCGGCCCCTGCCACAAGGGAGTGGGGTCCTAATTCAAGTTCACTCTGGAGCTTCGCGCCTAATGTTTCGTGGTCGGCAATGGGCCGGATGGCCGAGATGGCTGCAGCCGGGTTGTCGATGCGAACCCTGCGATCGTTTTTCATGTAGTAAACATTGAGCAGGACTTGCTTGAGCATCTCCGAATCAGGAGCATAGGTGGTATTAATGCTTACCAGGGTGTTTTTTGATCTGGGGTAGGTGATGGGCGCTGTTTGGGGCATGGTGCCGGATCCGCCGGGGATGCCCACGTCATTGGCCTCTAAGTTCATGAGTTGAAATTCGGTTTTCCAGAGGTCGGTCCAGCGCAGTCCTCCGGCCAGCCTCAGATACGTGTCTTCGAACTGGCTGTTGGAAATTTTCGTGTCATCGCCTCCATGGAAATCGTTATGGTCGCGCAGGCCGCCTGAGATTTGCATCCAGAAGTTTTCATCGCTGAGATTGGCGCGCAGGTATTCGTCCCCTCCCTGTGGGTTTGTGGACCAGGAACCGATGAATTCGCCGTCCAGTTCGGTTTCGGAGGCAAAGCTGCCTTTTTTGGTGATGATGTTGATAACACCGCCTGTGGATCCCGATCCGTACAGGGAACTTACAGGTCCTTTGAGCACTTCGATGCGTTCGATGTCCATGGGATTGATGAAGCCGAGTCGGGCATTTATCTCAGTGGCGGTGTTCAGCCGCATGCCGTCGATGAGCACCACCACTGACGATCCGGTCAGCCCTCTGATGCTGATGTCCTGTCCCCAGGGGGAGTCTCCGGTCTTGGTCAGACCGGAAATTCGTGACAGGGAGTCGGCCACACTGGCCTTGGGCGCCAGAAGAATTTCCTCCTTTTCCACCACGCCAGTGCCGCCCGGGGTCTGGGACTGGGCGCTGTCCGTACCCCGGGCGGAGACGATGACTTCGTCCAAGGTGATTTCCTCCGCTTGGGCCCACCCCGCGCCCAACGTAGCCAGCAGTGCGGCCAGCAGCAGGGGATACAATCGCCGTTTCATGTTTCTCTCCTTCTTTTTTATGTTATGCGATCTCCGGCTGGCCCAGCGCTACAAGCGCATCCCATCCCGGCCATTGCAGGCGACCGTCGTTTTCAGCCATTTCGGCGAACCAGGGAATGCCTTCCACCACGGGAATGATGGATCCGGAATCCGCCAAATAGGATTGGTATTCGTTGGAAAGCAGATAAGTCAGGAAACGCATGGAGTCCGGGACAGCGTCCGCGCGGACCGTCGCCACCAAGGGCACGGGCCAGGCTCCGGAGCGGGGCCAGACCATGCGGCCGTTGCCCTTCCGGTAGGTTCTGCTGAAGGCGGGGATGCTTACTCCGGCCAGGAACTCGCCTTCATCAACGCGTTTGTTGATGTCCAGCGGCGTGTAGGACGTGTCTTTTCCGGCAATGGCGGCCGCAGCGCGTTCGCCGTAGCCAGCGGTCATCATGACGTCGAACAGGTCGGGAAGAGGAGTGTCGTGAGGCGGAATGGCAATGGCATTGCACAGTTCCGGGCGGCAGAGGTCCTCCCAATCCTCGATGGGGGGGGAAATGTTTTTCGCCGCTGCAATGACAAAGGGGACAAAGCCGATGACACGGAAATGGCGAGAGGGCTCCGCCATACCCTGCGCAGTCAGTTCCCTGCGCATGGGCGGCAGGGTGTCGGGCAGCACGGCCAGTTTGCCCGAAGCCTGGTATTTGAGCAGGTTGCGGACGTACTGTGGATAGGCGCACAGGGTCAGTCCCGGGACTTCGCCGTCCAGACCGAATTCTTTGGCAAAGTCCAGCATTTCCTGGTGGGTCTGGGGTGGGATCAGATCCAGGGCCAGATTCAGGCGGGACAGATCCTGCACGGTTTTGCGAAGTATGTTGGGCGCAATGGCCAAGTAGATGGAATCGGGGGTCATTATGTCTCCTCCTGCATTTCCAGGGTCCGACCCATGCGCAGATCCTCCCGGGCCCGCATGAGTATGTCGTCCATGTGCTTGAGGTTTTCGGCGTGGCGCCGTTCATTTTTCGTGGCGTACAGCAAGGCGGTCATGGCGCCGTTGCGCATGACCAGCCTGGTGTTGTTCATGAGAATGAGCACCGGATCGTGGGTGGCCGAGATGACTATTTTGTTGTGTCCGGCCAAGACTTCCAATGCCTTGAATTTGTGGATGCCCGCGTTTTCCACCTCGTCGATGAGCACGATGGGCGTGTCCGAAAGCAGCGCGATATCCGCGATCATGAGGGCGCGGGACTGGCCGCCGCTGAGCACCTGCAGGGACATTTCCTGCGAAACCGATTCGCCGCACAGGCTGTTGGTCATTTTCATGAGTGGCGCCATGAGCGAGCCACCGTCTCGGCCTTTGCTTTCGGCATGCAGAAGGATGAATTGCTCTACGCTGGCGTCCATGACGAAGTTGGTCTTTTGGGACAGGGTGGCCACCATGCCCGAAGGGGCTTTGGTAAGCGGCTCCCCGTTGATGAGAATGGTCCGGCCCGAGCGGGTGTCGCCACAGGCGGCCTGTTCGATGTCTGAGAGTAGTTCGCTTTTGCCCGATCCGGTGGGGCCTACCAGGGCCAGAGAGTCGCCGGGGCGCAGATCCACTCGCTCGGAAGGCTCGGGGTTGCCCTGCTTGTCGTGTCCGGCCAGGATGGTGACGGTTTCGATGATCATGCTGCGTTTTCCTCAAGCAGAAGTTTTTCCACATTGCCGGACTGGAATCGTTTTCCGATTCTGGTTTCGCCGGTACAGTAGGAGCAGATGGATGCGGGCATGGAGTAGCGGAGACTGAGTCCCTCCAGGGCGTTGGCTTCAGGCCAGGTCTCGCTGATGCGTCTGAGGTGCAGGACGCCCGTGCCGGTGAGGCCGTTGACGTGGACGATGCGGGCGGTCTTGTTGACCTGGGAAATGCGGTGGGCAAAAACCTCTTTTTCGGCTTGGGAGACGATGTCGCTTTTGGTGACCACCACCACGTCGGCCAGGATCAGGGCCGGGCCCATTTTGCGTGGTGCCTCCATGCCGCCCAGGTTGTCGATGATCGTGATGGCCGGGACACCTTTGACGTGGGGGGCGCAGCGATAACAGAGCCCGGCGGTCTCCACGAATAGGAAGTCGACTTCCTGTTTTTTGCCCCAGGCGCAGGCCTCTTCCAGGTTGGAAACAAAGTAGTGGTCCGGGCAGAGATAATCGGACAGCCCCTGGATAGCGGGAATGCCCAGTCGTTCGCGGTATATTTGATCGTCCGTGGTGCCCAGGGTGTCGAATTTGACCGCTGCGGACCGTTTTCCGTCCTTGTCAAGCTGGCGGATTAAATGCAGGGTCACGGCGGTTTTTCCCGCACTGGGCGCTCCCGCAATGGTGACAAGTTTCACTGGCGACTCCTTTTTTTGAGAATGAGTTTCTTTTTCAGTGGAAAAGTCAAGAAAATCCCGGAACAGCATCACCGGGACAATGGAGAAGTAGCCTGTAAGGGGAGGACGGACCACCCGAAGCCGTTTGAATTTCACCCGCAGCGGGTGGATGGGCATCCGGCCAGCGAACCGGAGAAGAACACGTTGTCCTTGCGGTAGCGGGAAGGGGTGACCCCGTGATGTGCCTTGAAGGCCGCGCTGAAGTGGCTGATGTTGGTATAGCCCACGCTGCTGGCCACCTCGCTGATGGAGTCCGTGCTTTCCAGTAACCGCTTTCGGGCCAGTTCCACACGGTAGGTACGAAAATAGCCGTACACGGTCTGGCCGAACAGGGCCTTGAATCCGCTTTTGAGCTTGGTTTCGTTCAGGCCGACGGTAAGGGCCAGTTCCTTGAGGCTGGGTGGATCTTCCAAGTTGGCTGTCAGCAGTTCCTTAGCCTTTTTTAGGCATTCGATCTCATAGGTGTTGAGTATGGTGCGGCATTGCATTGGCGCATGCCCGGCAAGCACATGGGAGAGGAGTTCAAGGGTCTTGCTTTTGAGGTATAGAGTTCGGGCGGCCTGCGTGTATGGGCAGTGCGCCAGCTGTGACGCCGCCACAAATTGTTCCGGGGTCATCCTCCGGCTGTCACACGGGGCCTGCTCGTTTTTTCTGTCCATCACTTGTCGAACCACATGGGGCAGGTGAATTGTTTCATCGGGCAGCGCTACCCCTAGGAAGCTGGGTTGCAAGACGATGTCCAGCCACTTGTGGGACTGGTTGGCAGACAGGGCGATCTTGCCGGATGTGGCTGGAAAGTGTCGCATTTCAATGCTGCCCTTGTGACGCACAAAATCTTCCTGTCCTCGGGCGCTGGAAATGCTTTCGCCTTCTAGGATGAAGCTGAAGCGCAGCACCGGCAGATTAAAGCTGATGCGGTAGCTTTGTTGTTTGCGCGTACTGCATTCCCAGAAACAGACGGCCATGTCGGGCCGAAGTCGTAATGCGGTGACCGGTGCATATAGGTCGGTCGCGAGGAAAGCGTTGTCGGCGTCGACAGCAACGGATTTGCCTTGCGGCAGGGACACAACTTCCATACGCATATGATTCCCCACCCCTTCTTGAGGAAAAATATCGCCACGCTGAGGTACGTTAGGTGACGTTCTGTATTTTGATGATATTTATTGAAAATGAAATTCAAAGTCAAGCGTGGTCGCCAATATGAATTGGGTGTTGCAGGTATATGTTTGGGTGTTCGTCCGAGGAACGCGGCGTTCAAGGTGTTCCTGCCCTGTGCGCCAAGCTTGAGGCGCCGTGTGCAGGGAAACAGCAGCAACATGAAACCTTTTTAGAGCATCATCGCGTACATTCCGGAGCATTCCTTGGGAGTGCGATTTGACTCTTTCATGCACCACACACCTTATATTCGATATGGGGCAGTTTTTGTGAGATAGATCACCACAAAACAGTTTGAATGGCAAAAGCTAGAGTGAGGTCGAGCTGTTGTAGAGAGAGTTTAGCTGATTTAGTATATATCGCAGTCGGTTAGAGGTGGTAGCGGTTGGAAGGTGTGATTTTGATCCGCGAATATAGTATATCTAGTTTGGCAAAAAAGGCCGCACAGCTCATGGCCGTGCGGCCTTTTCTTCTGGCGGAAGCGTATGGGAGTCGAACTTGCCCGTGAGAATTAACCGACACACTGATCTTCCTTTTTTTCTGAGGCGCTGGGAGTTGTATGAAGGGCCTACGCAAAAGCGCAGGCCCTTCTCGTGCTGTTCGAAAACTGCAGTGTCGCGCAGTGTATTTAATTAATAGTACGCAGATAGCACGTAGGGTTTCTTCTGCGCGGAACCCGTAGGGATCCAATTTCAATGGACGTGATCTTCATCAGATTTTATTCCTTTCAACCTGAAGTTCCCTGGAGGGGGTCATGGCCCGCTCAAGGATGCTCACGGCAAAGATGGTCACAAAGGAACCCAAGAGGCCCCAGACGGCAAAGGGAATGGTGGTTGAGAACTGCTTGGCGATGACACAGGTGACGATACCCACGATCATGGAGCCGAGCACGGCGTTTCGGGTGATGAAGGCCTTGTTCCTGAAGATGTAACCCAGGAAGATGGGGGCCAGCAGGCCAGCTGCGGAGAATGCGTAGGTGTACACCAGCCATTTCAGGGTTTCCGGGAACCAGATGGACATGGAGCTGGCCGTGGCCATGACGACCACGGACAGAATCCTGGACAGGGTCAGCAGCTTCTTGTCGTCCGGGTTTTCCACCATCAGCTTGGAGTAGATGTCCCGGGTGATGTTCAGGACAACAGTCTGACAGCCGCTGGAAATGGTGGAGATGATGGTTGCCACGATGAGGCCTGCGAACAATGCCAGCAGCCAGGCGGGAAGCTGGGTCAGCAGCCAGCCGGTTGCCATTTCGGATTGCAGCCCCGGGTTCATGGAGCGGATGATGCAGCCCATGGCAAAGGCCCAGATGGTGGAGATCAGTAGGGCAACGGCAGAACCGACCAAACTGATCCTGACTTGGTTCGGGTTCTTGATGGCACAGATGCGCTGGTAGTAGATCTGGTTGGTGATGCCGCCGGGCAGGGCCGAGAAAACCCAGAGCAGGACGGTGAAGCCGCCGACGCTCAGGAAGCCGTCAGGGAATTCGACATTCTCAGCTGGAACATTGGCGAGAACGGTGGACCAGCCTCCAGCCATGTCCAGTGCCCCCACTGTCACGATGGTACAGACCACGAACATGAAGCAGGCAAAGAAGAAATCGGTCCAAGCCACGGTTTTCAGCCCGGAAGGCATGATGAAAAGAAGGCTGATGCAGGTAATGATGATCATCAGGGTGGCGGGTTCCAGGCCGGTGATGGCCGCATAGAGCTTGCCAAAGGCCACCAGTTGGGAAGTGATCCAGCCAAAGGGGACGATCAGGGTCAGCAGGGCGGATATCAGGGCAATGCCTTTGTGCTTGCCGTAGAAGCTGGCCAGCATGTCCGGGATGGTGGAAAACCTGTTGTTCCGGAGCCATTTGGCCAGGATGGTCAGAATGAAGAAGGGAAAGACGACGATGAGACCATAGGTGACTGTGGACAGGCCCGCCTTGTAGCTCAGCCCCACCAGGGCCACCAGGATACCGCCGCCCGCAGCGCTGGCAAACTGAGTGCCGATGACAACGTAGGTCGGCAGGTCACGCCCGCCGATGGACCAGTCCTCGCTGGTGGTTTTCGAGCGATTGTTGATGATATGGGTAATCAGATAGGTGCCGCCGAGAATACACAGTGTACTTAAAGCGATGACGAGAGTTAAACTCATGAGATTCCCCCACATTTAGGATTTCAAACAGGATTGCAACAGAACCGGGCCGTGATTACGGATTTTTGATTGCCGCAATGACGGAGATTTCCACCAGCAGGTCTTCCCTGGCGGCCTTCGCCTCCAAACAGGCCCGGGCCGGGGTGTGGCCCTCGGGGACCCATTTGTCCCAAACCTCGTTCATGGCGTTGAAATCCCTGATATCCTTCAAGTACACAGTGGCGGAAAGGATGTGCTCCCTATCGCTTCCAGCCTTTATCAACAGAGCGTCCACCCGCGCCAGCATGCTTTCGGTCTGGCGGCCGATGGGCTGGCTGCCATCTTCGGCCACCTGACCACACAAGTAAACAATGTCATTGTGGATCACGATCCTGCTCATGCGGGGAGTTGTCTCCATCCGCTTGATGGCGTTCTTCATTTTACCTCTCTCTTTTTTATGATTATTTTTTCAAAAGCCAGTTGGCGGTCTGGTCGTTGTCCAGTCCCAGATCCATGGCGGCGATCTCTTCAAGGGGAACTGGCTTGAGCGGAGGCCTGACCCGCAGGAGCCCCGCTTCTTCCGGTGAACGGGAAAGCTCATGGCCTATTACTTCAGCCAGAGCGGGACCGCACATCCTTCCCTGGCAGGGGCCCATTCCGCACCGGGTAATGATCTTCACCTCATTGACGTCCCTGACCCCTTCGGCCAGCACTTGGCGGATATCCCCGATGGTGACGGTTTCACATCGGCAGATGACGGTGTCGTTGTCGAACCAGCTGTGGTCGAAATTGGGTGCGAAGAGCCGGTCGATGAAAGGCCGGCCAAAGCCGTCCCACATCATGGCCTTGCGGATTGGGGCCGCGGCCTTGTCCCTTGCGGCCGTATCCAGCATCCCGAGGCATCGTCCGATTTCCAGGGCGATCAGTTCCCCTTTGAGGGCCGCTGCAATGGCACCGGTCACCCCGGCGCCGTCACCGGCCACAAAGACCTGTTCGAAATTCGTCCGGCCCCATGTGTCGCAGGAGGGCTGCCAGTAGCGCCCCACCGGCTCCCACTGCATGGCACAGCCCATCTGACGCACCATGTGGGTGCTCGGGATCACGCCGAAGTGGACCAGCAGCAGGTCGGTACCCAAGGAGATTTCCTTGCCCTTGTGCTTGGCCGTCACCCTCTCCACCCTCTTTTCACCGATGGCCCGGATGTTGGTGATGCCCTTGTAGTGGGGGACACCCGCCTTGCGGATGTCCTTGAGTACTTTGAGTCCCTTGAACATGAGCTTGGCGCCCGGAATGGACTGGGGCCCATGGCCCAGGGCGGAAAGGGAGGGCAGTGCCGGAGTGGTGTCCAGGATGGCTTTTACTTCCACCCCTTTCTTAAGCAGCAGGGATGCTTCAAGCAGCAGCAGGGGGCCGCTGCCCGCCAGAACCACGCCGGTGGCAGGGCTCAGGCCGCTTTCCTTGGCCAGGGCGTTGGCTGCTCCGGCACCCATGACGCCGGGCAATGTCCAACCCGGCATGGGCACAGGCCGCTCCATGGCGCCGGTGGCCACCACTATGTAATTGGCCCGGATGGACTTGGAAGCGCCGTCTTTGGAGTAGCAGACAACGCCGTCATGCTCTGCCTGCCAGACCGTGGCGCCGCTCTCATAGGCAGCGTTGGAGTTCCTGAACCGTTTCACCAAGTCCAGGCCGTTGCTGTAATCCGGCCCAAAGTAGTCGATCCTCTTTTCCGGTGCGTTTTCAACGTTGCGGTAAATCTGGCCGCCCGGGGTCTGCTGTTCGTCCAGCACCAGGACATCCAACCCCATTTCCGCGAGCATAGCACCTGCGCTGAGACCGGCCGGGCCTGCGCCTACGACAATGACGTCTCTTCGACTCATTTCCCTGTCTCCTCGTCCAGGTTACGGTTGATGACCATGCCTTCCCTGACTTCCGTCAGGCAGGACTGGCGCTTCACGCCGTCGATCTCCACGGTGCATTCAAAGCACACGCCCATGAGGCAGTGGGGAGAGCAGGGCTTCTTCGAGGTCGGGGAAATCTTGGTGATGGGCTCATTAATGCCCAGGAGTCCTGCGGCCACAGTGGTGTTGGCAGGCAATTGGATCTCTTTTCCGTCGATGGTCAGGGTGACCATTTCCGTATCCGTATTGTCCTCTGGCTTAAACATGGAACCGTCCGTTGGAGAAATGGGTGATGAGTTCTTGCCCTTCGGCAGAAGGGGTATCCAGGATCCAGGGGGCGACATTGCTGGCCATGAGTGGCGCAAGAGAAACCCCGCTGTGCTGGGCGATCATGTAAAGATTTTCGTGGCCGCCCACCTGGCTGTAAATGGGTGCTCCGTCCGGGGTCATGGCCCGTATGGCCCCCCAGGCCCTGACCCAGTTCAGCTTGGCCAGTTCAGGAAAAAGTCGGATGGCGTTGCTGGCCTGATTCTTCATGGCCTGGGGCGTGACCCCAGTGTCCATGGCCGTGTTCTCGGTGGAAAGCCCGATCAGATAGGTGCCGTCAGGTGTCTGCCTGACGCTGAGGAAAGGCACTGTCAGCCGGCGAGGCCGGCGGTCCGTGACCATGATCTGGCCACGCTGGGGATAAATGGTGGGGATTTCGCCCAGGGGCTGGAGTAGCCGCGCGCAGCCATGCCCGGCGGCCACGACCACCTTGGCGCACTCGTAGTCACCGGCAGAGGTCTCAACCTTGTAACGGCCGTTCTTCAGGGGGGTGATTCCGCTGGCGGCTGTTCCTCCCTGGAAATGCCCGCCATTCTTGATGTAGGCAGCGCGAACGGCGGCCAGAAGCTTCAGGGGATTGATATGTCCCTGCTCGCTGGTATACATGGCCCCGCTGACCTCCTCGCCCAGTGTCATGTCCGGCACCAGTTCCTGGGTCTGCCGGCGATCAAGCATCTTGACCGGGTAGTCCAGGTCGATTTTTTTGCAGGCCTCCCCGATAGATTCAACCGATTTGGCCAGGGATGCCCACTCATCGTCGCCAAAGGCGTGGACTGCTCCGCCGTTCCATTCCAACTCCACGGCATAGCCGGTCTGGTTTTCCAGCTCCCTGGCAAAGTCGGGCCACTGGCGGGTAGCCATGCGGCACCAGACAGCATAGGTGGGATTGTCCGCTCCCTTGCACATGAACCAGGTCAGGCCGAAGTTTCCGCGAGACAGACGCTGGCTCGGGAGGTGTTCGTCCAGCAGCATCACCTTTGTGCTGCCGTTGGTGTGTTGGGTCAGGCCCAAAGCTGTGGCTGCCCCGGAAATGCCGCCGCCGATAACCATGATATCAATGGAGTTCAATCATTACCTCCGTATACGCTCCCCGGCAGTTTAATCATCGGCCGGAGATCAATGGATTGTCGTTCTTTTTCCCCCTACGGCAAAAAGCGGACCAGCTGGATCGACAGGTGGCGGGCGTTAGAATGGCTGATTGAGAAAAAGTAATGATTCCAAAATGCTATGGGTGATAATTTTTGGAGGTTTGCTGCTTTGACGCTTAATGAGTCGACAGGTTTCAAGCTGCAGAAATCAATTGAATGTCTCATTTTGAGACGCTGTCTGGGGTGTTCCCCGAGGAATTCCTTGATACCAGGGGGAAGCGAATATATATTCGCAAAATGCGACATGTCTCAAAATGAGATTATTTTTACAGTGTCTCTGGAATTGTCTTTTAAAAACAATGAATTTTATGAGTATGGAGTTGCCGTATGTCTCAAATGGACTGGCAAACGAATAAAGGCGCGCTCATAGATCCGGATGTTTTGCAAGAGCAGATTCGTCTTTCCCTTGAGCGCTCAAAAGATCTGGGGATCGAGCCCGAACGACGTATGCCGGACCAGCTTCGGCTGGACGAGGAAGGTCTGACCTTGCGGAAAAAGGAAAACCAGAACCTTCTGGACATCCTCATCCCTCAGTTCAAGGAATTCAGGGCCCTGCTGGCTCCCAAGGAATATTTCATCACTGCCGTGGACAGGGATGGCTACATCCTGCATGTGGATTCCAGCCCGGCCATGGAAAAGCTCTCCTTCGAGTGTAACTGCGCCCCCGGGTTCCGGTGGACCGAGGAGGATGTTGGAACATCAGCCATCTCTCTTGCCCTGAAACTTGAGACTCCGATTCAACTCACAGGGTCGGAACACCATTGTCGTCAGGTCCACGACCAGACCAGTTCCTCTGCGCCCATCTTCGGCAAGGACAAGGAACTGATCGGTGTCATTGCAGTGGCCGGGCCGTCCATTGAATCCCACCCCCATACTCTTTTCATGGTCACCACGGCGGCGCGGGCTGCAGAGCAGCAGCTACGGGTCATACGCCGCAACAAAGAACTTTCCCTGAACATGCACTTCATGGATCAGGCCATGACTGCTGTGCGCAGCGGCTTGATGATCGTCGACCGACACATGAGAATCTGGCGCGTGAACCGCAAGGCTAAGGCTATTCTGGGGAGGAATGACCTTGAGGGGCGGGCATTGTCTGTCATCAAGGGCCTGGATATAAACCTTGAAAAGGTTGCCGTCGACCCGCACGGTTGGATCAACCGGGAGTATCGTTTGCAGCATGCGTCCGGAGGGCTGCCCCTGATCGGTTCGGTCCAGCTGGTGTCGTCCAGCCGCGGGGAGCGTCTGGGAGCCATGTTCACATTTGACCGCATGGACGATGTATTCCAGATGGCGGATACCATTGCCGGAACACGGGCCATGTTCACATTTGACAGCCTCACAGGCGGTTCAGCGCCCTTTTCCAAGGCGGTCAACCTGGCCAGGCGCGCAGCCGAAACCGATACCAACGTCCTTTTGCTCGGGGAGACAGGCACCGGCAAGGAACTCTTTGCCCAGGCCATCCACAACCAGAGTTCGCGAGCGGGCCAGCCGTTCATCCCCATCAACTGCGGCGCGATCCCGGCCAACCTGCTGGAGAGCGAATTGTTCGGGTACGAGAGCGGCGCCTTTACCGGTGCGTCCAAGGGCGGCAAGCCCGGTAAATTCGAGTTGGCAGGGTCGGGCACCGTGCTCCTGGACGAGATCGGGGACATGCCCCACAACATGCAGGTCAAACTGCTCAGGGTTCTCCAGAATCGTGAGGTTTACCGTATAGGGGCCGACAAGCCCATTCCCATACGCACGCACATCATTGCCGCCACTCACGTGGACCTGCGCAAGGCCATTGTGGACGGCATTTTCCGGGAAGACCTCTATTACCGCCTCAACGTGTTCCCCATTGAGATCCCGACACTCAAAAACCGGGGCAGGGAAGACATCCTGGCCTTGGCGCGATTCTTCCTCGCGGAACATGCTTCCAGCCGTATCGAACTGACCGATGCAGCGCAGGAGGCTCTTTGTAGTTACAGCTGGCCGGGCAATGTGCGGGAACTGGAGAACTGTATTCAGCGAGCCTTGCAGCTTTGTGAAGGCGACCTTCTTGATGCAGCCCACCTGAATCTGCCGTCAATGCAAACAGATACAGTGAACGGAGTGCCCGGCACCCTTGAAGCGATCACCCGAAAGGCGATCTTCGATACATTGGAGCGTGCCGGGCAGAACATGGCAGAGACAGCCAAGATTCTGGGTATATCAAGGGCCACTCTTTATCGAAAAATGGCCAGATACAGGAGCGATTGGAAGGTGTGATTTTGATTCGCGAATACAGTATATCCAGTTTAGCAAAAAACGCCGCACAGCTCATGGTCGTGCGGCGTTTTGTATTCTGGCGGAAGCGTATAGGAGTCGAACCTACCTGTGAGGATTAACCCACACACTGAATTTGAAGTCCAGTTTCAATGCGTTGAAATTGTTAGATAAAATATTGCAAGCTCCACGCATTCTTATGTTTTTAATTACCGATTGATACTTTTGACTACTATTGACTACTTTACACTACTCGTACTCAGTGGAGCAAAATTGGAGCAAGTTTCATTCTTTTTAAGTGGGAAATTCAGAGAGGCTTATCAGGTATTAAAAAGCCCGCATGAAGCGGGCTTTGGTTTCTTATTCGAAATGAGCTTTACCTCTCCCTCAACGCCTCACTCTTGTACCTCAGGATCGGCGTGAGAATGTACTCGATGAGCCTGCGATCACCGACGTTGACGTCCACCTGACAGGACATGCCCGGGATGAGTCTGACCTTTTTGGCCCCCACATTGATGGTGTCGTGCTTCATGGCAATAAGACAGCGATAGACCGGACCGAGCTGCTCATCAAGGGTGACGTCGTGGGCGATCTTGCTGATGGTGCCGGGGATGGAGCCGTACTTGGTGAACTCGAAGGTATCGAGCTTGACCTCCACATGCTGGCCGGGCTGCACGAATCCGATATCGCGGTTGAGGATTTTGGCTTCCACTTCCAGCGGGCTGTTGTCCGGCACGATGCGCATGAGCTGCGCCGCCGCCTCGACCACGCCTTCCTTGGTGTGCACTGCCAGATCGAGCACGGTCCCGTCGATGGGCGCTTCCAGGGTATGCAGGGCCATGCGGCGTTTGGCGGATCTGTATTCCTGTTCCAGGGTCACGATCCGCTGTTCGCAGTCGCCCAGTTCCGTAAGGATGGTATGGCGGAACTGCTCGTAGGCGGCCCGGCGTTGTTCGACGGCGTATCCCAGCTCGGCCTCGATACGCACCAGGGACTGGGTAAGCACGTCCAGGGATTTGCGCCGGTCTTCCCATTCCTCCTCCACTTCCTCCAGCCCTGATTTGGAAACGGCCTTGTCCGCGAACAACTGCTCCAGGCGTTCCATGCGTTGGCGCGAAAAGCGGAGCAGGGCGGTTGCCTTGGCCGCCTCGGCCTGCACCTCGTGCAGTTCGGCTTCCTTCTGGGCGATGCTTTGATCGAGAGTAGCCATGTCCGCGCAATGGGATTCGTACTGCGCCTCCATGATGCGTTGTTCCGTTTCCAACAAACGCGCCGGAACACCGGCGGGCTCCATGTAGCTCTGGAGTTGGTCGCAGTCGGATTCGGACAGGGCGGCGAGCCGCGCACGCTGCGCCAGGAGCTTGTTCAGCTGGTTGTCCAGGTCGCGCACCTGACCTTCGGTCTCGGTCTGGTCGAAAATGATGAGGGGCTGGCCTTCCTTGACGGATTCTCCTTCGCGCACCAGCACTTCCTTGATGATGCACAGTTCGGGGGCCTGGATGACCTGCACCCGGCTGGAGGGAACGGTCTTGCCCATGGCCGGGGAAATGATTTCCACCTCGGAGAAACAGGCCCAGAGCATGAATATGAAAAAGAATCCCGTGATGGATGCGGGCAGCAGCCAGGCTATGGTGGGCAGCGGCGCATGCAGCACCGAATCGATGCCCGAGAGATACTCGGCTTCCTTGGGGCGGTAACGATTCTTGTAGCACTCAATGCCGTCGCAGACGGTTTCCTGTGTCTTCTTGTATTTGCCGGAAAAGCGGCTGATGAGTTCGGCCAGCTTCTCCTTGATGTTCGTCATGTTCATTATGCTTCGCCTCCTTCGTGGATGGCGTGAAGTTGGGCAAAGCGGCCATTGGCCCGCAGCAGTTTCTGGTGGCTGCCCTGTTCCACGATGCGGCCGTCCTCCACGGTGAAGATGCGGTTTGCGATGCGCACGGTGGAGAGCCGGTGGGCGATGATGAACACGGTTCTGCCTTTGCAGATGGCCTGCATGTTGCGCTGCACGATCTGCTCGGACTCGTAATCCAGGGCGCTGGTGGCCTCGTCAAAGATGAGGATGCGCGGGTTGTTCACCAGGGCCCGGGCGATGGCGATGCGCTGGCGCTGGCCAGCGGAAAGGGTGGCTCCGCGTTCGCCCACCACGGTGTCGTAGGCCTCGGGCAGGGCGCGGATGAAGTCGTCGGCCCCGGCGAGTTGCGCGGCCCTTTCCACCTGCTCGATGCTCAGGCTCGGGTTGCTCAGGGCGATGTTGTCGCGGATGGAGCGGTTGAAGAGCACGCTTTCCTGGGGCACCACGCCGATCTGGCGGCGTAGCCAGGTGGGGTCGATCTGGGCGATGTTGATGCCGTCCACCAGGATGCGGCCCCGCTGGGGAGAGTAGAGGCGCTGGATGAGCCGCACGATGGTGCTCTTGCCCGAGCCGGACGAACCGATAAGCCCGATGATCTCGCCAGGCTGCACTTCGAAATTGACCTCTTCCAGGGCGTTGGGGGAGTCGGGGCCATACTTAAAGGTAATGTTCTGGAATTCCACCTTGCCTTTGATGGCGGGCAGGTTCTGGGAGTTGCCCCGGGCCGGTTCAGGCTGGGCATTGAGAATGTCGCCCACGCGTTTGGTGGAGACCTTGGCCTGCTGGATGTGCTGGAACAGCTGGGCGATGCGCATGGCCGGGGCCAGCACGCGGCCCACCATCATGTTGAAGGCGATGAGGCCGCCGGGGGTCATCTTTCCGGAGATGACCAGCTTGGCGCCGATCCACAGGGAAATGGCCACCACCAGTTTGTTGAGCATGGCCGAGAGCATGGAGATGATGTTGGAAAGGTTTTCGGATTCCTGTGAGTGTCTGGTGTGCTCCACCACCTGTTCTTCCCACTGGCGCTGCATTTGCGGCTCCACGGCCATGGATTTCAGCGTCTCCATGCCGGTGATCATTTCCACCAGAAAGGACTGGTTGTCCGCATTGGAGTTGAATTTCTTCTGCAAACGGCCCTTGAGCACCGGGGCCAGCAGGCCGTAGAGCAGCAGCAGGGTGGCGATGGAGATGACCACCACCAGCGTTAGCAGCGGGCTGAACCAGTACATGACCACCAGGAACAGGCCAGCGAACAGGAAGTCGGTCATGGCGGTGAGCGCCGGGCCGGTCAGGAAGTTGCGGATGGTCTCCAGCTCGCGGGTGCGGGCCACGGTGTCGCCGGTCTTGCGCGAGGTGTAGAAGTTCAGCGGCAGGTGGGTCATGTGCTTGAACAGCCGGGCCACAAGCTCCACATCGATGCGGTTGGTCATGTGCCGGAACATGTAGCTCCGGAACGAGCCGATGATGAAGTCGAAGACGGTGATGATGATCAGCCCCAGCACCAGAACGTCCAGGGTGGACATGCCGCCCGTGCTGAGCACCTTGTCGATGATGACCATGGTGAAAAGCGGGGTGACCATGGCGAAGATCTGCACGAAAAACGACGCGGTCATGACCTGGCTGAGCACGCCGCGCTGGCGCAGCAGGCCCGGGATGAACCACTTGAAGCCGAACTCGTCCTCGGTGACTTTCTTGCCGTCGGCGCGGGCCAGCAGCACGGCCTGCCCGGTCCAGATTTCCTCCAGCTCCTCGCGGGAAAGCAGCTTGGAGCCTTTTTCCTGCGGGTCGCGGATGAGCAGTTTGTCGCCCTCGGCCTTGGCGGCCAGGATGAAACTGTCGTCCTTGAGCGCCAGGATGACCGGGAAACGCAGCTTCATGAGCCGTTCCCAGTTGGTTTCCTGCCGTGCGCCCTTGCCGCCGTGTTCTTCGGCCGCGCGGATGACGTCGCTTATCTTGAATTGATGATAGATGCCGGTTTTCCTGCGGATGTCCTGAACATCGGCAGGCAGTTCGAGCAGGTGCAGCGCCAAAGCGGCGCAGGCCAGGCCGGTGTCGACCGTCGGCTGCTCCCGCTCGTCAGCCAGTTCGGCCGCGAGCTCTTCTGTACCCATCTTCCCTCTCCCCAGATTTCAGATGCTTCTGTTAGTGGACCCACCCCTTCATGGGCCACGCATGAATGCGTTGGAGTTAACGCCTCTAGTATATGCCGATCGAATCGTCAATAGGAATAATTCGCAAGAGATTTAAATGTATTGCGAAGAAGTATGTATTTATAATATGTTGAAATAGTGTGATGTTTTTATTGTTGTGACATTGCGGTGAATTGTTTTTTCTGCGAAAATTGATGCTTGCCCTGGTAGGCATTCATTGATATCGGGGTCTCTCACTCTAAAAGGCGCAGGCAGGTTGGGGAGCGCTCATGACAGGGGAATCAGAGGCTTTGGGCATACCGGGCAGGGGGCTGTCCAAAGGGGTTTGAAGGGATATGGGCACTGAATCTGCCGCGCAAGCGGAGCAGGTCGATTCTGGTATTTCCGAAAAAGAACAGACTGTTGCCGAGGGGGCGGAAGGCAACACGGCACAGGCTGCGGGTTCCGGCGCAAAGCTGTCGAAGTCGCCGCATGAGTTTTTGTTCGAAATTTTCTGGTTGCTTTCGCAGTCTCCCAATCACAAATACATGTTCATAGCCGACATGGAATGGTATCTCATGCCGCCGTTCCGTTTGCGGCAGATCAAGATATTCCATAAGGACGGCTCGCCCGTGGCCTATGCCTGCTGGGCAAAAGTGAGCGACGAGGTGGATGAGCGTCTGCGCAATGGTTCCACCAAGCTGCGGCCCGAGGAATGGCGCTCCGGCGAGAACCTTTGGCTCGTTGATCTGGTTGCGCCGTTTGGCGGGGCCGAGTTTGTAGTCAATGAGTTGAAGGAAAAAGTGTTCGAAGGGCAGAAAGTGAAAACATGGCAGCCTGCGCCGGATGGTAAGGGGCTGGCAGTTGTGGAGTGGGTATTATGAAATATTTCAGTCGCGGTATAAATGCATTTTATTGGTGTTTGCTAGTGGCATTTTTATTATTGCCACAAGATGTAGCCGCTTTTAATAAATATGAACATTTTTTTGATGATTTATATGCTAACAAAGAAATAGTTTTAAAATGGAATAAGCCTATCAGATATCACGTTATTGGCCTTTCCGCAGAAGAAGTTCTCAATTTTGATCGTTTTTTTTGCTCTGTGGCAAATCGTGTTGGATTGACAGCAGTGAATGTTGATAATGACATAAATACTTTTTTTATGTTTACAAATAATTTTATTAATGACGTTAATCGGAGTAATGTTAAAAAAATATTTCAAAACAATAGAGAATATAATGTTGATAGGGTTGAAAACGCAATCCGAAAATTGAATAGAAATTCTATAGAGTATGGCGTTGTTTATTTGGATAGGTATTCAATAACAAATATTGCTATTATATCTAATGTTGGTGTTGGAGGTTTAGGCTTAAAGTATTTAATGTGTAGGTCAGTTTTCTTTGCTTTGACTGGGGTGGGGGCACCAACATCACTAGATATTGAGTCGATAAAAAGAAAAGAGATTGTAGATTATAGTGAATTAAAGAGAATAGATTTAGCCTTTATCAAAGTTCTATATATGCAAAATGTGATGCATGGGCAGGGCTTAGCCAGTATAAAAAAGTATTTTGTTGCTCAACTTGCCGAGCAAATGGAGTTCTAGGATGGGGAAACTCGATGTAATTGGTAAAATTAGTAGTTGGGCTGACCGGGTAACAGATTTTTTTTCTGACAAATACCATGGCAGTATCGGGGATAATGCCACCAATTTTGGTTATGAAGATAATGCTAGTTGGGGGGGGAAGAGAAAGCTATGATTTTAGTATGAATGGAACAGGCATAGGGTGTAGTTATAATTTTAATTCCTCAGACTTGAATGCAACTTATGATGTTTTTGTTGGGCAAGTCGGCTTTAGCTGGGGGCTGAAGAGGGCCAGCGATCCGCTTACTATTTAGTTGGCTATTGTTATGAGAATGGTTTTGGTGTTGAAAATGATATTTTAAAAGCTATTGAGTATTATAAAAAAGCATCGTCTCAAGGTGTTAAGTTGGCTTCTGACGCATTAATTCGGTTGAATGTAAGATAGATAGTGGAGAGTTAGGCTATGGGCAGCGATGGCGGTAGCAGTAATGGTGGTAGTAGTAAGGCCAAAGATCCAAGTAAAGCGGTCGTCGAGTGGTGAAAGGGCCAGCCTGCTCCGGGTGATGCGGGTCCGCCTCATGCGGGGCTGGAAATTCTCACCGATACTTTCGACCTGCCGGGTGGGCGGGTGATCCTGACGGCGGGCATGCCTCGTGATGCCGCGTCCTTTGCCCGCTGGTTTGAGGATAATGTGGAGTACGCTTTTGTGGCCTTCACACAAGACTGGCGGCCCGTGGCCTGTTCGTACCTGACCCATGTGCGCCCGGGCGTGAAGGGCTCGTTCCACGGCTTTGCCACCGAAGAGTACCGGCACCCCAAGTATTCGGTGCCTGTCTCCACCTATGCCATCAATCACTTTTTTGATTTCTTCGACTTCCGCAGGCTGGAGTCGGTCATTGCCGTGGACAACATCCCGGCTGTCATCCATGCCACCCGGCTCGGCTTTGAATGGGACGGCGTGCTCAAGGAGCACTACCAGCGCAATGATGCATGGGTGGATTGTCATATAGGGACAAAAATGAGGGGAGAAGTCTCATGAAAAAATTAGTATTAATATTGTTTACTCTGTTTATTGCCCATCAAGTCAATGCAGCCTCTATGGAGGATGCATTGCTACTGGTAGCCAAAAACAAGTCTGGTCAGGCTATTTCAATTTTAGATAAAATGTCGCGTGAGGGCAATGTCGAGGCAAGGTATGTGCTTGGAAGGCTGCTTTACTACAGTGCAACAGATAGCAGTACAGCAAAAAAAGGGTACGACTATATTCTATCTGCCGCTAAAGATAATAGCAATGATGCTTTGCTGGAGCTAGGTGATATATATTACTATGGGTACTTTTTAAAGCGTGATATTAATAAGGCTTTTAAATATTATACTCAGGCTGCTGAGAATGGTAATGCTCAGGCCCAATTTAATGCTGGTCACCTCTTAATATCTAATGAATATATTGAAAATAGATGTGAAGATGGAGTTCTTTTTTTGATACAGTCTGATCGGAAAGATTATCCTGAAGCAAGTGAAATGCTCGGTAAGCTATATATGTCTGGAAACTGTGTAAAAAAGGATGTTAAAAAGTCTATAGCTTATTTTGAAAAGGTTAAAGATGAAATAGGTGGAGCTTCATTTGTATTAGGTGGGATGTGTTTAGATGGAAGTATAGAATGTTCTGATGAAGAGTACTTTAGGTATATTAAGACAAGCTCTGAATTGGGATATTATGAAGCAATAACATTTTTAGCCGACTGTTATTTTTATGGTAAAGGTGTCACGCGAGATCATTTAAAGGCATTGCAGTTGTATAAAAAAGGGGCATCTTTAATGGTTTCTTCAAGCATGATGAGATTGTTTCATTTATACAATGATGGTGCATTTGTAGCTAAAGATATTAATCTGGCACAGAAATATTTGAGAAAAGCATATCGACTTGGTGACAAGAAAGCCATTGAGATTGTGGGAAAGAATTAATCCGAGGTGACTTATGGGTAGCGATGGCGGTAACAATAGTAATGATGGCAGTTGTAATGGTATGAGAGATCCTCGCCCCAACTATGATCCTGGGGCGTTATTGGTGTAACTCATGACGAGCACGGAAAAGCCACCCCTGATAGTATTGCTGAAGGTTTTACTGACACAACGGTATGCAATGGCAAGTTGCAGGGTTTTAACAACTTAGCTGACAATGCC
>ENA-ORCU01000168-ORCU01000168.1-marine-metagenome-genome-assembly--contig:-NODE-168-length-35355-cov-3.054652_pt1 | contig 35355 bp, 31 predicted proteins | sample MGYA00248631_ERZ508512 | MGnify/ENA primary metagenome ERZ508512 (study PRJEB26183, sample SAMN06268844) | marine metagenome | isolation source: Tt an P1 anaerobic enrichment on pine from sediment taken...
TCTCGATATTCCCACTGTGGGCGGGACTGAGAATCTGATGATGGCCGCGACCCTGGCTAAAGGCACCACAGTGCTCGAAAACGCCGCCTGCGAGCCGGAAATCGTCGACCTCGCCGAGGCATTGAGCTCCATGGGGGCGCGCATCAGTGGTGCCGGCAGCGATCGCCTCACCATCGAAGGGGTGGACGAATTACAGCCCATGAATTTTTCGGTGATGCCCGATCGTATCGAAGCCGGTACTTTCATGGTAGCTGCCGCCCTGACCCGTGGCAACGTGCTGGTCTGCGGTGCTCGAGCCAAGCATCTCGAGGCGTTGATCTGCAAATTGCGCGAAGCCGGGGTCGAGGTGAGCGAAGAGGAAGAGGGGTTGCGGGTCAAGGGGCCGCGTCGCATCGCTGCGGTCGACATCAAAACCCGCCCCCATCCGGGCTTCCCCACCGACATGCAGGCCCAGTTCATGGCCTTGATGGCTTTGAGCGAGGGGACCAGCGTGATCAGTGAAAATGTCTTTGAAAACCGCTTCATGCACGTCTGTGAATTGCAGCGCATGGGCGCCGATATTTCTATCGAGGGCGGTAGAGCGACGGTCAAGGGGGTCAAGGAACTGTTTGGCGCGCCGGTCATGGCGACCGATCTGCGGGCCAGCGCCTGTCTGGTATTGGCTGGCCTGGCAGCTGACAACACCACCGAGGTGCGGCGCATCTACCACCTTGACCGGGGCTACGAGCGGATCGAGGAAAAGTTTCGCCAGCTGGGAGCCTGCATCGAACGGGTTAAGGAATAATAGGTCGTGTGGCACTGGTCATCAGTCAGTGGTTTTTGCGTTGGCAAATGGCCGCTGACAACGGACAAAGGACGGTTGTTTTATGAGTGATTACATCACATTCGCCTTGCCCAAAGGGCGCATCATGCAGGATTCGATGGAGCTTTTCGGCAAGATCGGCATCACCTGCCCGGAAATGGCCGGCGACAGCCGCAAGTTGGTTTTTGAAAACCGCGAAAGCAAATTTCGCTTCATGGCGGTGCGGGCCACCGACGTGCCGACCTATGTCGAATACGGCTGCGCCGATCTCGGCGTGGTCGGCAAGGACACTCTGCTGGAGCAGGGCAAGGATCTTTACGAGCCTCTCGATCTCAAGTTCGGCTACTGCCGGCTCGTGGTGGCCGAACCCAAGGCCCTGCTGGAGGAGGAAGATCCCACCAGCTGGTCGAACATCCGCGTGGCCACTAAGTACCCCAATATCACCGAACGTTATTTTGCCGCTCGCGGCGTACAGGTCGAACTCATCAAGCTGTACGGTTCCATTGAATTGGCGCCGTTGGTCGGTCTGGCCGAGCGCATAGTCGATCTGGTTTCTACCGGCGCCACGCTGCGCGACAACGACATGGTGGAAGTGGAAACCATCGCCGAGATCACCAGCCGTCTGATCGTCAACCGGGCCAGTCTGAAGACCAAACATGAACGACTGAGCCGCATCCTTACCGATCTGGAGCAGGTGGTCGGCGACGAAACGAAAATTTCCGGCTAACCCTGTTGCCCGGATTATCGTGTGGGAGAGATCATGATCGAGTTTCTGCGTTTCGACGACGCCGATTTCGAGGCGGCCCTGGAACGTATCGTGGCGCGTGGCGAGGAGCCGCCGGCCGGGGTCGAGGAGGCCGTGGCCGGGATCATCGCCCGAGTGCGGCAGGAAGGGGATCGGGCGCTGTTCGACTATACCGCCCGTTTCGATGGGCTGGATCTCTGTGCCGCTACCGTCGAGGTCACGGCTGAAGAACTGGAAGAGGCCCTGGCCGAGATCGATGAAGAGTCCCGGGTCTGCCTGCAGCTGGCCGCCGACCGTATCGAAGCCTTTCATCGCAAACAGAAGCAGGAGTCCTGGCTGTCCACCGACGAGCCTGACATGCTCCTCGGCCAACTGGTGCGGCCCCTTGACCGCGTCGGCATCTATGTTCCCGGCGGCAAGGCCAGCTATCCGTCGTCGGTGCTGATGAACGCTCTGCCGGCCAAGGTGGCTGGCGTCGGCGAAATCGTTATGGCGGTGCCGATGCCCGGCGGGGAGGTCAATCCCCATGTGCTGGCGGCCGCCAAACTGGCCGGGGTCGACCGGGTTTTCAAAATCGGCGGTGCTCAGGCGGTAGGGGCTCTGGCTTTCGGCACCGAAAGCGTTCCGCGGGTCGACAAGATCACCGGTCCCGGCAATATTTACGTGGCCACCGCCAAGAAGCAGGTCTTCGGTCAGGTCGATATCGACATGATTGCCGGGCCTAGCGAGATTCTGGTCATTAACGACGGCAGCGGCGATCCGCAGCACGTGGCGGCCGACCTGCTGTCCCAGGCCGAGCACGATGAACTGGCGGCCAGCATCCTGGTCACCACCGACGGCGATTTTGCCGCAGCAGTCAGGGAGGCTCTTGCCCAACAGTTGGCCGTGCTGCCGCGACGCGATATTGCCGAGCGGTCCCTGGCCAGTTACGGGGCGATCATCGTTGCGGCCGACCTCGACGAAGCCATTGCTTTCAGTAACCGCATCGCTCCGGAACATCTTGAGCTTGCGGTGGCCGATCCCTTTGCGGTGCTGCCGTCGATTCACCATGCCGGTGCGATTTTCATGGGCCACCACACCCCGGAGGCGGCCGGCGACTATCTGGCCGGGCCCAACCACACTCTGCCGACCGGCGGCACGGCGCGCTTTTTCTCGCCCCTCGGGGTGGACGATTTCGTCAAGAAATCGAGTCTGATTTCCTTGAGCCGCGACGGTTTGCAGCGGATCGGCGGGGCCGTCGTTCATCTGGCGGAGCTGGAAGGGCTCGCCGCCCACGGCCGGTCGGTATCGATCCGCCTTGACCGCTGAATATTCAATGGTGCCCGTCCGGACGGAAGGGTGCAGCCTTAACCAATAGGGGGGAATGGATATGCCACGCAGCGCGACCATCGATCGGCAGACCGCAGAAACCCGGATTCATCTGACCCTGGACCTGGACGGCAGCGGCCGCGGGGACATCACCACCTCGGTGCCTTTTCTCGACCACATGCTGGTGCTGCTGGCCAGGCACGGCTTTTTCGATCTCGAGGTGAAGGCCGAAGGGGACGTGCAGGTCGATGCCCATCACACCGTTGAAGACCTCGGTATCTGCCTCGGCGAGGCATTTAAACAGGCAATAGGCGACAAGCAAGGGCTGCGTCGCTACGGACGTTGCACCATGCCCATGCACGAGGCGCTGGCCACGGTCGATATCGATTTTTCCGGGCGGCCCCATCTGGTTTTCAACGTCGATCTGCCCAAGGCCAAGGTCGGCGATTTCGATGTCGAGCTGACCGAAGAGTTTTTCGTCGCCTTCTGCAATCATGCCGGGGTCAATCTGCACGTCAACCTGAATTACGGCAGTAACCTGCATCACATCATCGAGGCGATCTTCAAGGCCTTCGGTCGTGCCCTCGACGAAGCGACCGGCCGTGACGAGCGCATCGCCGGCGTCATGTCGAGCAAAGGAAAGCTGGAGTAACATGATCACCATCATCGATTACGGCATGGGAAATCTGCGCAGTGTGCAGAAAGGCTTTGAAAAGGTCGGCTTTGCCGCCGAGGTGACTGCCGACCCAAAGGCGGTGGAGCAGGCCGACAAGCTGGTGCTGCCTGGCGTGGGGGCCTTCAAGGACTGCATGGACAATTTGCGCCAGGGCAACTTCATCGACGCCATTCATGCTCATGTCGACAGCGGTCGGCCGTTTCTCGGCATCTGTCTCGGGTTACAGCTGCTGTTCAGCGAAAGCGAGGAATTCGGCTGTCACCAGGGCCTCGGCATCATTCCCGGCAAGGTACGGCGTTTCGCCGATGAAATGCAGGTGGCCGGCGAGTCGCTCAAGGTGCCGCACATGGGCTGGAACCAGATTGCCATCGAGCGGCCGTCGCCGCTGCTGCGCGGTGTGGCAAACGGCTCGGCGGTCTACTTCGTCCATTCCTACTATGTCGACCCCGACGATGAGGCGGTGGTGGCCACCACTACTGATTACGGTCTGCGTTTCTGTTCCAGCATCTGGCGTGACAACATCATGGCCACCCAGTTTCATCCGGAAAAGAGCCAGCAGGTGGGTCTGCACATCCTGAAGAATTTTGGAGAACTGTAAATGATTGTCATACCGGCTATCGATTTGAAGGAAGGGCGCTGCGTACGCCTCGAGCAGGGGCTCATGGAAAAGGACACCGTCTACAGCGACGACCCCGCCGGTCAGGCTCTGTCCTGGCAGGAGCAAGGCGGCGAACTGCTGCACATCGTCGATCTTGACGGTGCCTTTGCTGGGGTTCCGCGCAATCGAGAGGCGATCCGCGCCATCGTCGAGGCGGTTTCCGTCCCCACCGAACTGGGCGGCGGCATACGCGACCTGGCCACCATCGAGGCCTATCTTGAGCTCGGCATCGGTCGAGTGATTCTCGGCACGGTGGCTAAGGAAAATCCGGCCCTGGTGGCCGAAGCCTGTCGACTCTTTCCCGGCCGCATCGTGGTAGGGATCGACGCCAAGGACGGCCTGGTGGCGGTGCGGGGCTGGGCCGATGTTACTGAGAAGCGGGCCACCGACCTGGCCAAGGAGATGGAGGGCTACGGTGTTGAGGCGATCATCTACACCGACATCGCCCGCGACGGCATGATGCAGGGGCCGAATATCGAGGCCACCCGCCAGCTGGCCGAGGCCATCAGCGTACCGGTTATCGCCTCCGGCGGGGTTTCGTCCCTCGACGATATCGCCCGCTTGATGACCGTCGAGTCGGCTGGAGTGACCGGGGTGATCACCGGCAAGGCCATCTATACCGGCAGTCTCGACTTGCGCGAGGCGGTGGCTTTGACCAAGCGTGGGCGCTGATAGCATTAATTAGCGTCGCACCCCTTGTAACCACGGAATTAATACTTATCTTTCCAGGATAACCGATGCTCAGTAAACGAATCATACCGTGTCTCGACGTCAAGGATGGTCGCGTGGTCAAGGGCGTCCAGTTCGTCGGTCTGCGCGATGCCGGCGATCCGGTTGAAGCGGCGGAGATCTACGACGCCCAGGGTGCCGATGAACTGACTTTTCTCGATATCACTGCGTCGAGCGACAAGCGTAACATCATCCTCGATGTGGTGGCGCGCACTGCCGAGCGAGTTTTCATGCCCCTGACCGTCGGCGGCGGCATTCGCGAGATCGCCGATATCCGCAACCTGCTCAATGCCGGGGCGGACAAGGTCTCGATCAACACTGCCGCGGTTTACCGTCCCGAGTTTGTGCGCGAGGCGGCCGAGCGATTCGGGTCCCAGTGTATCGTGGTGGCCATCGACGCTCGCAGGGTGCCCGGCAGCGATCCCCAGCGTTGGGAGGTCTACACCCATGGGGGTCGTACCCCTACCGGCATCGACGCCATAGAATGGGCTGCCCGCATGGAGGCCTACGGTGCCGGCGAGATCCTGCTCACCAGTATGGATTGCGACGGCACCAAGGACGGTTACGATCTGCCGCTGACCCGCACGGTCAGTGACCGGGTGCAGATTCCGGTCATCGCCTCGGGCGGTGTCGGCAACCTCGAGCACATTCGCGAAGGGTTGACCGAGGGCGGCGCCAGCGCGGCGCTGGCGGCCAGCATCTTCCATTTCCGCGAGTACACCATCCGCGAATGCAAGGAATACCTGGTCAAGCGTGGTGTGCCGGCCCGGCTGTAGGAGAGAGGACCGATGGCTCTGGTAGATCAAGTTCAATTCGATAAGGACGGTTTGGTGCCGGCGGTGGTGCGCGATGCCGCCAGCGGCGCCGTGTTGATGCTGTCGCACCTCAACGCCGAGGCGCTGAACAAAACCGAAACGAGTGGCCAGCTGCATCGCTACTCCCGCTCCAAGGGGGTGGTGATCGATACGGCCGAAGTGGTGCGCGAGGCTCGCTTGAGCTGCTCCGGAGACAGTCTGTTGCTGTCGATCGAAGTGCAAGGGGAGAGCCGGGATTGTTTTTCCACCGTCCTGTGGCAGGACGAGCAGGCCAGTCCGGCTGCAGACGACATTCTCGATGCCGTCTATCGCATTGTGCTGGAGCGGCGTAACCAGCCCGCTGACAAGTCCTACGTCGCCTCGCTGTTTGCCAAGGGGCTCGACAAAATCCTCGGCAAGATCGGTGAAGAGGCCACCGAAACGGCGGTTGCCGGTAAGGGCGGCGATCCTGAAGCGGTGGTTTACGAAACGGCCGATCTCTTTTTCCATGTGCTGGTGTTGCTTGGCTATTACGATCTGCCGCCGGAGCGCATCTATGCCGAATTGAGGCGCCGTTTCGGTGTGTCCGGATTGACCGAAAAGGCCAGCCGCGGCCAGGCGGGTGCTGCCAAATAGCAGGCCCTTTGGGGCTATTAACGTGTTTTGGGGGACCGGTTTGCCGGTTGCCCTTTCGTGCTTTCCAATCAATCAGAAAGAACAGGCCGATGAGTCTCAAACAACAACTGACCGATGCCATGAAAGGGGCCATGAAGGCCAAGGACAGCGAGCGTCTCAACGCCATCCGGCTGATCCTTTCCGCTGTCAAGAACCGCGAAATCGAGGCCCGCGCCGAACTCGACGACCAAGGGGTCATTGCTGTTTTGACCACTCTGGTCAAGCAGCGCAAGGAGTCGGCCCAGGTCTATCGCGACAATCAGCGGCTCGATCTGGCGGAAAAAGAAGAGGCCGAGCTGAAGGTGTTGCAGGAGTTTCTGCCCGAACCCCTTAGCGAAGATGAGCTGATGGCACTGATCGACGAGGTCATTACCGAACTGGGCGCCTCTTCGATGCGCGACATGGGGAAGGTGATGAAGCTGGTCGGCGAGCGGGCTCAGGGCCGTGCGGACGGCAAAGCGGCCAGTACGCTGGTCAAGGCACGGTTGGCAGGGTGAGCGGGGATTATTGAACCAGGCATGAATCTGCTCGATATCGCCATTCTGGTGTTGTTGGCCGGTTTCGTTCTCAAGGGGCTGTGGCGCGGCCTGTTGCGCGAACTTTGTTCTCTTTGCGGCTTGTTTGGGGGCGTGTTTCTCGCTCTGCGCTATCACGCGCCGCTGGCCGAACTGCTGATGGAAGCTGTCGATTGGCCGGGGCAGTTGTGCGTGGTCATCGCTTTTGTCGCTTTGTTGCTGTTGACAGTTATTTTCTTCGGTCTGCTCGGGTTTATCCTGTCGCGTTTCGTCAAGCTGCTGTTTCTGGGCGGTTTCAACCGGGTGGCCGGAGCCCTGTTCGGTTTGCTGCAGGGAGCCTTGCTGTTGACCCTGGTCCTTTACGGCCTTAGCCTCAGTTCGCTGCCGGAACCGCTCAAGAGCCAGTTCCAGCGGTCGCAGCTGACGCCTCCGTTGGTACGTTTCGGCGATACTTTGGTGCATCAGGGGGGGCGCATCTTGCAGCGGGAATCTGGCCGAAGTGTCTCCGGTGTTGGCAGTGACCCTGGCAAACCGATAGGGAGCTGATGAGTCGAGAAACCCTACGGGTACTGGAGTACGACAAGGTCAGAGAGCTGCTGGCCCGTTTTACCGCCACCTCTCCCGGCCGGGAACTGGTGCTCGGCTTAAAACCGCTTACCGGAAAAGCGGCTGTTGCCGAGGCTTTAGCCGAGGTCGGCGAGATGCGCCGCCTGCTGGAGGAGGTCGGACGGCCGCCGGTGGGTGGCTGCCGCGATCTGCGACCGGTGCTGCGGCATTTGCGCACCGAAGGAACCTGGCTGCCCTCGGAGCAACTGCTGGAGGTGCTTAGCAGCCTCGATGCGGCTCGCGAATGCCGTGACTGGCTGGCCGAACGCGAGCAGGCGCCGCTGCTGACGGCACTGGCTGACGGGCTGCAGCCCTGCGCAGCGCTGCGCAACGAAATTGGCGAAAGCGTCGGTGCTCGCGGTGAAATTCTCGACAGCGCTTCCTTTGAACTGGGGGACCTGCGCTATCAGTTGCGGCGACTGCGGGAGCGGATTCGCAAGGTTCTCGAAGAGCTGCTGCTGTCCGACCGCTTCGAGGGGGTGTTTCAGGATCGCCTGGTCACCGAGCGCAACGGTCGCTACGTGGTGCCGGTCAAGGCCGATCATCGCGGCCGGATCAAGGGGTTCGTGCACGACGAATCGGCCAGCGGTCAGACCCTGTTCGTCGAGCCGACTGCTGTGCTCGACCGCAATAATGAGCTGCAAGCCCTGCAGCGGGCCGAACAGCGCGAGTTGGAACGAATCCTGCGCCGCCTTGCCGACGGCGTGCGGCAGCACAGCGAAGCTTTGCAGGGCAATCAGAGGATTCTGGCTCGCCTCGATCTGCGGGCCGCCGCGGCGCGCTTTGCCCGGCTATGTGACGGCGCTGCACCGCAGCTGGCCAGCAAGCCGGTTGTCGAACTGAAAGGAGCGCGGCATCCGCTGTTGCTGTTCGAGGCCGACGGCACGCCGGTACCGGATCAGGCGGTTGCCATCGACCTGTTGCTGGCGCCTGACAAAGACACCCTGGTGATCAGTGGTCCCAATACCGGCGGCAAGAGCGTCGCGTTGAAGACTGCCGGTCTGCTGGTGCTGCTGGTGCGTTCCGGGCTGCATGTGCCCTGCCGACCAGACAGCCGGCTCTACCTGTTCGACAAGGTGTTCGCTGATATTGGCGACGAGCAGAGCATCGAACAGAGCCTGTCGACCTTCTCCGGCCATCTGAGCCGCATGCGGCAGATACTGCAGCAGGCCGACCGCCGTTCCCTGGTGCTGCTCGACGAGGCCGGAACCGGCACCGACCCTGCCGAAGGGGCGGCGTTGGCCATGGCGGTGCTCGACGAGCTGCGAGGGATCGGGGCCAAGACCCTGGTGACCACCCATCTCAATCTGGTCAAGGGCTACGCCCTGCTGGAAGAGAAGGTGGAGAATGCCGCTGTGGAGTTTGACGAACAGACGCTGCAGCCGACCTATCGGCTGCACTACGGCATTCCGGGGGCGAGCAAGGCCTTTACCATCGCCCGGCGCCTCGGCCTGTCAGAAGAGTTGCTGAGCCGGGCCGAAGGCTACCTCGGCGAAGGCGAACGGGCCGGATTGGAGCTGATCGAACAGATCAATCACCAGCAGCAGTTGTTGGCCAGGCGTCTGGATGAGGCCGAGCGGCTGCAGCGTCGGGCACGGGCCGAACGAGCCAAGCGCAAACAGCTGCTGGAAGAACTCGAAGGACAGCGACAGGACCTGATTGACAAGGCCCGGCGCCGGGGCGAAGGCCTGGTGCGGGAAGCCGAGAGCAAGATTAAACGGCTGTTCAAGGACCTGCGCGAAGAGACCCCCGATGTCGCCCGGCAGGCCCGCCTGACCGGCGAGCTACGCCAGGTGCGCGAGACGCTGCGGCCGTCAGCCAAGTCGCAGCCGAAACCGAAACCTACCGCCGTGCCCACGGAAGTGGCCGTCGGCGAGTTGTTGCGGATACCGGCCCTGGGAAGCGAAGGCGAGGTGGTACGGGTTGCCGGCAAGGAGGCGGAGCTTTCGGTTCAGGGCAAGAAGCTGCGCATGCCGCTCAGCTCACTGGAGCAGTTCCAGCCGCGCCGCTTTGCCGGCCGCCAGGTGGACGGCGGCAAAGTGCGCAGCCGGGTGGAGCGGGAGGCGGCCCACCGCCGCCTGCTGCTGGTTGGCAAACGGGTCGACGAGGCCCTGGCGCTGCTCGATCGCTTCATCGATGACGGCCTGCTGCACGGCATGACCGAACTGCAGGTGGTGCACGGCAGCGGCGAAGGCATTTTGCGCCGGGCGGTTCGCGAGTTTCTCGCCGGGCACCGGGAAGTGGCGGCCTTTCATGCCGCCGACCTGGCACAGGGCGGCGACAACGTGACCATCGTCCAGCTGAGAAGGGTATGACGGCACGGATTGGCGAAGACAAGATTCAGGAAATCCGTGAGCGGATCGATATCGTCGAGCTGGTCTCGTCCTATCTGCCGCTTAAGCGTTCGGGAGCCAATCATCAGGGGCTGTGTCCCTTTCACAGTGAGAAGACGCCGTCTTTCAATGTCAACGCGCCGCGGCAGATCTTTCACTGCTTTGGCTGCGGGGTAGGCGGCGATGTTTTCTCCTTCCTCATGCGCATGGAGGGGCTGAGTTTTCCCGAGGCGGTGCGCCGCCTTGCCGAGCGGGCTGGCGTCGAAGTCGAGGAGGAGCAGCTCACCCCGGCCGAAGAGCAGCAGCGCCAGGAACGGGAGCGCTTGCTGCGCATCAGCGAGGTTGCTGCCGCCTTTTACCATCAGTTGCTGCTCGAAGATCCCCAGGGGGCGGCGGGGCGCCGCTATCTGCGCCAGCGCGGCTACGAAGGCGAAACGGTGCGCGAGTTCCAACTCGGTTATGCTCCCGACAGCTGGCAGGCCCTGGCCGATCATCTGGCCGGCAAGGGTTTTGAAACAAAATGGGCGCGGGATGTGCTCGGCCTGGTTCGGGAAGGTCAGAAGGGGCGGGGGGATTACGACCTGTTTCGCCGCCGGCTGCTGTTTCCCATTCAGGACAGCCGCGGCCGGGTTGTGGCCTTCGGTGGCCGGGTACTGGACGACAGTTTGCCCAAATACATCAATTCGCCTGAGTCACCCATCTACCACAAAGGGCGGGTGCTCTACGGCCTCTACCAGGCCAAAGAGGCGATGCGCCACAGCGACACTGGCATTGTGGTCGAGGGCTACTTCGACCAGTTGGCCCTTTATCGGGCCGGTTATAAAAATGCTGTGGCCACCTGCGGCACGGCCCTGACCGCCGAGCATGCGCGGCTGCTGAAGCGTTACTGTAAGAAACTGCTGCTGTTTTTTGACCAGGACAAGGCCGGCCGTCAGGCGACTTTTCGCGCCATGGAGGTGCTTTTGGCCGAAGGGCTGGCGGCCGCGGTGGTGGAACTGCCGGTCAACGAGGACCCGGACTCCTTTCTCGCCGGTCATGCTGCCGAGGAACTGCAGTCCTGTTTCGACCAGGCCCGGCCGGTTTTGGAAGTCTATATGCAGCACTGCCTGGCCCAGCATGGCGACAGCATCGAGGGTAAGGCACGGGCCGCCGAGGAGATGCTTGGCAAGTTGCGGCTGCTGCCTAGCGAACTGGAGCGGGATCTTTACCTGAAAGAGCTGGCCAGGCGGACCGGGCTTGATGAGGAGCTGCTTAAAAAGAAGGCAGGTTCGCGCCGGCCGGCGCCGCCAATTTCTGCCGAGCCGGCTGCACCGCGGCCCGCAGCGCCGCCGCCGCGCCAGCCTCTGAAGCTGACTGCAGCCAACGGTAAGGAGTTTAAGGCGCAGGAATTATTATTGCATCTAATGAAAGCCGATGCTCAATGGCGTCGGCAGGTTGCAGAAGAAGGAGCGGCGACCCTGTTCGGTGATGACGACCGGCGGGCCATCGCTGAAGGCCTCATTGCCTGCAGCGACGAAGAAGGACGCCTCGACGAAGAACGGCTGTTTTACAGCCTGAGCGAGAGCCAAAAGGCGGTTCTATCAGGTATCATTGTAAAGGATGATCAGGTTCTGGCCGAAGATGCCCCCCGCATCTACGAGGACTGTAAACAAACCGCAGAGCGGGGCCGTCTAAAAAATCGTAAGCTGGAGTTGCAGGAACTGATCCGGCAGGCGGAGCAGGCCGGCGACAGCGAAGCGTTGGCTACCCTGCAGCGCGAATCGCTCGAGGTTTCAAAAAAGATTCGACAACGTAGATAACGTTTTGTTCAGATAAGTAACGACCGCGTTTCCGGTCAACGGAAATCGAGAGGAGAGAAAACGCACATGTCCAAGAAAACCGGCATGGAAGAGGTGCAGCAACTTATTGACCTCGGTAAGGAAAAAGGCTATCTGACCTACGACGAAGTCAACGACATCCTGCCTGAAGGGATGGTTTCGTCCGACCAGCTCGAAGACGTGATGAGCATGTTCGGCGAGATGGATATCGAAGTGGTCGATTCGGAGCGCAAGGCTACGGTGAGCAACAAAAAGGAGAGCGCTGACGACAGTGAGGAGGAATCCGACGAGGAGACCGAATACGAAGCCGGCGTGCTCGGGCGGACGAGCGATCCAGTGCGCATGTATCTGCGGGAAATGGGCCAGGTCTCGCTGTTGACCCGGGAAGGCGAAGTGGAGATCGCCAAGCGGATCGAAGATGGCGAGGCCTTGGTGACGCGGGTGATCATGAAGACCCCCATCGCCTTCAAGGAAGTGCTGGCCCTTGGCGATAAACTGGTTAAGGACCAGATCGGCCTGGCCGAGATCACCAAGGCCTTCGAGGAAGAAGAGGGCAGCGAGGTTGAGGAAAAGCAACGCCAACGGGTCCTGGATCTCATGACCGGCATTCGTGAAAAGAACGAACAGCTCATGGCCCTTCGCGAGCAGCAGGGTGAGGCCAGCAAGGAACAGAAACAGGCTCTGCTGGCCGAGGAACAGGAACTGAAGGTCGCCACCGGCGAACTGATGCGGGAGATCCGCCTCAAGGATTACCAGGTCGACAAGATTGTCGACCGGCTCAAGGAACTGGCTCAGCAGGTAAAAAGGGGCCTGGCCGAAGTCGGTGCCTGCGAGCAGGAACTGGACCGGCCCTACCGTGAAATTAAGCGCTTGCTGCGTCGCATGCGCAAGAGCGACGACGATGCCCGGCAAGTCTCCGAAGAGCTCAACGCCCCAGTCGACAAGCTGCTGGTGGTGGAAAAGCGCCTCAAAAGTGCCCAGCGCAAGTTCAAGCGGGTCGAGGAGGAGTCGGGCTTTGCTCCCGAAGAGCTGCTCGAATCCCTTAAGGAAGTGCAAAAGGGCGAATGGCGGGCGAAGGCGGCCAAGTCCGAATTGGTGGAGGCCAACCTGCGGCTGGTGGTGTCCATCGCCAAGAAATACACCAATCGCGGCCTGCAGTTTCTCGATCTGATTCAGGAGGGGAACATTGGCCTGATGAAGGCCGTCGACAAGTTCGAATACCAGCGTGGCTACAAGTTTTCCACCTATGCCACCTGGTGGATTCGGCAGGCCATCACCCGGGCCATCGCAGATCAGGCGCGTACTATCCGTATCCCGGTGCATATGATCGAAACCATCAATAAGCTGATTCGAACCAGCCGCCAACTGGTTCAGGAGATCGGTCGCGAACCGCTACCCGAAGAGATCGCCGAGCGCATGGAATTGCCTCTGGAGAAGGTGCGGCGGGTGCTCAAGATCGCCAAGGAGCCGATCAGCCTCGAAACTCCCATCGGCGAGGAGGAGGATTCCTCCCTCGGCGATTTCATCGAGGACAAAGGGGTTGTTTCGCCTCTGGAAGCGGTCATCAAGGGCAACCTTTCGGATCAGACCTCGCGAGTGCTGTCGACCCTGACCCCCCGCGAGGAAAAGGTGCTGCGCATGCGTTTCGGCATTGGCGAGAAGTCCGACCATACCCTGGAAGAGGTTGGTCAGGACTTCGCCGTCACCCGTGAGCGCATCCGCCAGATCGAAGCCAAGGCATTGCGCAAATTGCGCCATCCCAGCCGGGCCAAACGCCTGAAAAGCTTTGTCGAAACGACCTGAAAGTCCTTGACAGCTGCAGGGCAAAGCCCTACACTGAAAAACTGATTTTCGGGCCTATAGCTCAGTTGGCAGAGCCACCGGCTCATAACCGGTTGGTCCCAGGTTCGAATCCTGGTGGGCCCACCAATTTGGATAAGCGATGAGTCCACAGCTCAGCAACCTTTAGATAAAAACGAAGTTCCGGGAGTGCAACGAAGACTGTTGCACTCTTCGTTTTTTCCCCCACTGACATGAAACAACGCATCGTTCGCATTCAAGATCTGGTCGGGCTGCTCAACGCCCTTTATTCTCCGGCTCTGGCAGAAAGCTGGGACAATGTGGGACTCCAGGTCGGCGACCCCAAGGCCTCGGTGAGCAAGGTGCTGGTTTGTCTCGACCCTTCCGAACTGGCTCTGCAGATGGCGCTTGAACAGGGAGCAGAAGCGTTGCTTTGTCATCATCCGTTGCTGTTCAAACCGCTGCAGAGCCTGACCCCGGTCGACGAAACGGGGCGCATGCTTTTTACCGCGGTGAAGCAGGGGGTCGCCATTCTTGCAGCTCATACCAATCTCGACCGGGCCGGCAACGGGCTCAATGATTGGTTGGCGGCAGCGCTCGGCCTCACGGAATGTCGGCCGTTACAGGGCGGCGACGATCCGCTGCTCAAACTGGTGGTCTATGTTCCGGCCGGCTACGAGGGCAAGGTCGCCGATGCCCTGTTCAAGGCCGGTGCCGGGCGGATCGGTAATTACGATAGCTGCTCCTTCCGCAGCGAAGGGGTCGGTACCTTCCGCGCCGCCGAGGGCTGCAGCCCCTTTATCGGCCAGATTGGAGAGCGCAGCAGCGTTCGCGAGCTGCGTCTCGAGACAGTCGTGCCGCGGGAACTGGTGAGCCGGGTGGTTGATCGCATGGTCCGCGCGCATCCCTACGAGGAGGTTGCCTACGACCTGCTGCCCCTTGCCAATCGCCGCGAGGAGATCGGGCTGGGGCGCATTGGCCGTTTGGCACAGGCCACTACGCTGGCAGAGTTTGCCGCGGCGGTCAAACAGGCGTTGCAGGTCGAGGCGCTCCGGGTGGTGGGCGACGGAGAGACTAAAATAGCCAAGGTTGCCGTCTGCGGCGGCAGTGGTGCTTCGCTGCTGAAAGAGGCTGTTCGCCAGGGGGCCGATGTGTTGGTGACCGGTGATGTCAAATATCACGAGGCGCTTCACGCTGCCAGTCAGGGCTTGGCGCTGATCGACGCCGGGCATTTCGCCACAGAGCGCCTGATGGTCGGTCGCTTGGCCGAAACCATGGGCCAGGAGGCCGCAGCGCGAGGCCTGGAGATAGAGTTTTTAGAGATGCAAGGGGAGGAAGATCCGTTCAAGACGATCTGATTCCCCTTTTTTTCGGACATTCGGGCTCCGAAAAAGGTATGTAAGCGAAACGATGGGAGGCAATAAAAGTGGAAGACCAGATGATACTTCTCAAAGAGCTGCAGGGACTTGACCAGGAGCTCAACCGCATTCGCCAGGATCAGCAGAAGCTGGAAGCTGAGAGACAGGATATCGATGCGGATGTGGTGCGGGTCCAGGACATGGTGGCGAGCCTGCAAGGTTCTATCGCCGAACTGGAGGACCAACGTGGTCAGCTTCGGTTGGCCCTTGAACAGGAACAGGCCAATATTGAGAAATCCGAAGGGCGGTTGCCCGAGATCAAGACCCAGAAGGAGTATCTGGCGGTACTGAAAGAAGTCGATACGGCCAAAAAACTCAACAAGGATCTGACCGAGCAGATCGAAGCCAAAAACGCCGAAATCGAGGCCCTCAACGGCGAAAAAGCCGAAAAGGAAAAGGCGCTGACCGAACTGGAGGAGCAGGTCTCCGCCCGTCGCAGCGAGATCGAGCAAGCCTTGCAGTCTTTTGAGCAGTCCCAGCAGGAAATTGCCTCGCAACGTGCCGATCAGATCAAGCCTTTGCCGATGGCGCTGCAGAAACGCTATCAGCTGCTTATGGAAAGGCGTGCCGGTATCGCCGTGGTCGAAGCGCGTAATGGCACCTGCATGGGGTGCAACATGAGCCTGCCGCCCCAGTTGTATAACAGCCTCTTCGTGGCAGAAGACATCAAGACCTGCCCCCACTGCAGCCGCCTGTTGTTCGTGGTCAAAGAAGGCTGATGGCGTCGCAAAAATTCCGCCCTGCTGCGTGCAGCGTTTTTTCAGGACCTCGTCATTTTGTAGGTATGCCTTTACCCCTGAAAAAACGCTACGCCTTGCAGGTCAAAATTTTTGCATAGCCATCGGATAAATTTATCGAAAACATCAAGACAAATCAGTAAAACGAGAGTGGTCGGACAAGGACAGATGATCGCCGGCCCGCATCGCGGGCGGGAGGAAAGTCCGGGCTCCGCAGGGCAGGATGGTTCCTAACGGGAACCGGGGGTGACCCCAGGGACAGTGCCACAGAGAGAAGACCGCCCGCAAGAGCCCTTGTGGCAGCGGGTAAGGGTGAAAGGGTGAGGTAAGAGCTCACCAGGTCCGGCGGTGACGCCGGACGCTCGGTAAACCCCATCCGGAGCAAGGCCGAATAGGGGAGTGTTTGAGAGCGGCCCGCTTGAAACTCCCGGGTTGGCTGCTTGAGACCATCGGCAACGGTGGTCCTAGAGGAATGATCATCGCTTCGCTACGGGTAACCGTAGCGAAGAACAGAACCCGGCTTACGGCCTTGTCCGGCCACCACTGTACTGAAAACGGCAGGCATTGCGCTGCCGTTTTCCTTTTTTTGCCGGCTCAGGGAGAGCTGCATGACAAGCAACCGACTGGATCGCCGCTGGCGGGAATATGTGACGGCGGTTACGGCCGAATATGCCCGGCTCGCTGCGGACGAACGGGTTTGGATTGCGGGCCAACTGGTCCGCATTGAAGGCCTGCAGGTCGAGCTCGATGCCCTGTTCCGCCGGGGTGACGGGCCCGCGGTATGTGCCCGTTGCCGCGGTGCCTGCTGCGACTGCGGCAAAAACCACTTTACCCTGGTGAATCTGCTGGCCTTTGTCGCTGCCGGCGAGACGCCTCCACAGCCAGACTTTGCTCTTCCCTGCCCCTTTCTCGGTCCCTCCGGCTGTCGGCTGGAGGTGGCCCGCCGACCCTTCAATTGCGTGACCTTCATCTGCGAACCGATTCTTGCTCCCATTGGGAATGCCGGGTATGATGCTTTTCATGAATTAGAAAGGGAGCTGCGCCGCGGCTATCTGGATTTCGATGAACGTTATGCGGGGTCCAGCCTGCGAGGGTTGCTGATCCGCGGTGAGCGCCGGGCCGGCCGTCCCTTCCTGGAGCGTCTTTCACCCCGGCCCGATTAAGCAAGGATAGTTATGGACATCCATTTCAGCCGAGAAAACGGCCACCTCGACGATATGATCGACGACATCATGCGTCAGACCGAAGTTCATCATCCCGAAATGGTGCGAGAGATGATCATCAGCGCTCTGAAGGCCGGGCGTGAAACCGATTATCTGGCCGATCTCAAGTTGATGCGCACTACCATGAAGGAGATGCGATATACCAACAAGATTTTCGGTCCCCACCGGCAGAACAGGAAGGTGACCATCTTCGGTTCGGCCCGCACCGGGATCGACGAACCCATTTACCGCAAGTGCGTCGAGTTCAGCCGCCTGTTGGTGGAGCGCGGCTACATGGTCATCACCGGCGGGGGGCCTGGCATCATGCAGGCCGGCAACGAAGGCGCGGGTCCCGAACATTCTTTTGCGGTCAATATCCGCCTGCCCTTCGAGCAGGAGACCAATCCGGTCATGTCCGAAAGTGAAAATGTCATCACTTACAAATATTTTTTCAATCGTAAGGTGGCGTTTCTCAAGGAAGCTGCTGCGGTGGCCCTGTTTCCGGGGGGGTTCGGCACCCTCGACGAGGCCATGGAAACCCTGACCCTGATTCAGACCGGCAAGAATCCGCCCATTCCCCTGGTGCTCATCGATGACCAGGACGGTGGCTACTGGGAGAAGTGGCTGCAGTTCATCAAGGATCCGCTGCTCAAGCGGGGACTGGTCTCCGGCGAGGACTTCAGCCTTTTTTCGATTACCCGTGATGCCCGCGAGGCTGTGCAGATTATCGACGATTTCTATCGCGTCTACCATTCCATGCGTTTTGTCGGCAACACCCTGGTGATTCGTCTGAACAAGGAACTGAGCGACGAGCAACTGGCCATACTGGAGAGCGAATTTCCCGAGATCATGGAACCGGGCAGCCGGCTGCAGATCTCCGGTCCGCTGCCCCGCGAGAAGGACCAGCCCGACCTGTTGCCCCTGCCGCGCCTGATCTTCGATTTCAACCGGCGCAGTTACGGGTTGCTGAAAGCCTTCATTCGCCAGATAAATAGTTTCTAGCAATCGCTTCAAGGAGGGGCCAGGGGGTACTCCCGTTCTTGCGGGATCGAGGAATTTTTGACGACGGTCAAAGATTGACGGGCAAAGATGGCAGATAATTTCTAACATCGATGTTTTTTCGAGCTTGCTCAATCTGCATCTATGAAAAGGAGTTTGCCCGTGACCAAGAACTCGCATTGCTCTTACTGCGGCCACGCCTTTGCCGTTGATCAGCCCTGGCCACGCTCTTGCACCAACTGCGGCCGTATGAGTTTTGTTAACCCCTTGCCGGTGGTGGTCATGCTGCTGCCCGTCGACGACGGCCTGTTGCTGATTCGGCGGGGCATCGAGCCGGGACGCGGCAAGTGGGCCTTCCCCGGCGGTTTCGTCAACCTCGGCGAGACTTGGCAGGAGGCCGGCGCTCGCGAGGTACTGGAAGAGACCCATGTCGAGATCGATCCTGCCGAAATTCGCGAATTCCAGGTGCGCAGCGCCCCGGACGGTACCCTGCTTATTTTCGGTCTGGCCAAACCTCGCGCTGCGGAGCAGCTGCCGGCCTTTGTCGCCACCGACGAAACCACCGAGAGGGTGGTGCGGCGCGAACTGACCGACATGGCCTTCGAGCTGCACACCCGGGCCGGCGAGGCCTTTTTCAACGGCCATTCGTTATAGCCCAGATTATTCATGAAGGCTTCTGCTGCAACCGTCCATTGCACGTCATCATAAGCCTGCTCACTCCTTGCCTTTCGACGTACTGCATGTACCTCTGTAAGGCAACTCTCTGCGCTTGGCTCGACTTGCCGGTTTCGCGATAAAGCCTCCTGAATAACTTGGGCCAGCGTCGCCTGAACACTTAAACGACACAGCCCGTTGCAACTTCTGTTGCAGCGGGCTGTGTTGATCTGGCCGGTTTGAGAGAAGGGGGAGATGCTGGTAAAAGGGCAGGCGACTATTCGATTTCGATCTTGCGGGCCTTTTTCTTGGCTGCTTCGGTTTTGGGGATGCAGATCTCCAGTACCCCGTCCTTGAAGCTCGCTTTGGCCTGTTCGGCGACGATTTCGGTCGGCAATCGCACAGCGCGGGAGAAACTGCCGTAAGATCGTTCCAAGCGGTAATAATCCTTTTTCTCCACCTTCTCCTCGGCCTTTTTTTCACCGGAGATGGTGACCTGGTCGTCGGTTACGCTGACCTCCAGGTCACCTTTGCTGATTCCAGGCAACTCCGCTTTTACCACCACGTCGTTTTCCCTTTCAAAGACATCGATCGACGGCATAACCGTTTCTCTGGCGAGGGGACCGAAGCGAGGCAGAGGCATGCCGGGAAAAATAGGGCGTCGAAAGAAATCCTCGAACCAGCGCTCCATATCCTCCAAGGTGCTCGGCATCCAGCGCTTCTCAGAAACAGACAGCTCCTTGCTTTTGTCTTTTTTTTCTTCTTTGCCCATGATTCGCTCCTTGTGTGGAAGTATGTATAACCGGGCAGAAAGTCGGTGACGATGGCCTGCCCTCCTTATTTTTAGCACCCGCGGCGCAGGTTGCAACGCATCCGAAAAGGACGATCAGGTAGTCTGTGGCATGTCCGAGTAAAAAAAGAGCCGGGACAAGGCCCGGCTCCGGCTATTGGTACTGGCAGGGGGCAGCAGCGCGAATTGCGCCTCCCCGGCTGCAGAGGGTCAGATGCCCAACTCGATCTTGCGGAAGGTGGTCATCTTTTTCAGATGGCTGATGCCATGCTGACAGGCGGCAAAGACGTCGGCGCTGTTGGGTGAAGAGGCGGCTATCAGGGAGATGATCTCGCCGGCCTTCAGGCAGCCGAGCCGCCGAATCAGTACCACGTCCTCCAGTTCCCACTGCTCCTGCAGGTGTTCGGCGATCCTCTGCATTTCCGCTTCCATGTCGCCGTTGCGCTCATAGTTGACGCCGGTGGTCGCAGCCTGATTATGGGGGGTCTCCTTGACCACCGCATAGTGCAACAGGACCGAGCCAGCGGTATTTTTGACGAGCATTTCGTAAGTTTCCTGCGGTCGGATCGGTTCTTCCACAACACGAATCATGACATATTCCTTTCAGGGCAAATATATATCCAATGCATGGTCATCGGACCGCTTGCAGTTCAGCGGTCATTTCTTCGGTGATCTGTTGAATGCGAGGCATCAGCCGCTCCAAGTTCCGTTGAGAGAGAATCATGCTTTCCCGCATTAACTGCGGCATCTTGTCGACCATCTTGCGGCCGGTGGCTGAGCGATAAAAGGAGTTGATCTCGTCGATCTCCTCTTCGGTGAAGACCTTGAGGTAGAGATTGATAAAATCGTTTTTCATAACTTCCCAGGACATTTCCTCCCGTAACAGCTGAAACATCTTTCTGTTGTACTTTTGCACGATCGGCCGGTGTTCTTCCTCGACACCCATCTGAGCAAACTGGGCATCGAGCATCTCTTCAAGTTGCCGATAGAGGGGCTCCATGATCTGATCGGCACCGGCAAGGTGCAGCATCTCTTCGATGGCTGCTCGGTGACTCGTATCAGAAGCGGCTGTGGGCGAGATAAGCAGCAGGGCACAGAGTATGGCAAGAACAATGTGGTAGGCGACAAGACGCATGGCTTTCTCCTGGGCGGAAGGGAAGGGGAAGTGGTGCGGTAAATTGGGGATAGCGGACCTTATTCTAGCATGAAGCAGATTTCATTCAACAGAAAGACGAATGGTGATAGAAGGTCAGTCCGGTTGTCAGCTTACGGGTTGAGAAGCTGCAGAGGGTTCGGATTGCAAGGCCCGCAATATCTGTCGTTTGTCGAAACCTTGTAACAGCTTGCCGTTAATGATCAGAAGTGGTACCCCTCGACCTCCGAGAGCTTGGTATTGCTTGAAGCCCTCGGCGGATTTCTCGATATCGTATTCTCGATAGGATACGCCGGCGGATTCGAACAGAGCGCGGGCTTGTTCACAGTAGCCGCACCAGTCAGTACTGAACAAGACGATCTTGGTGCCGGGGATGGCCGTAATGGGTTTCGGATTAAAAAAGTCGGTTATCCGGCCCCAGTTCTGCACGATGGCCAGCAGCACGATACAAAGAAGAATCTTTTTCATGGGCCAGAGGTTTTCCTCGCTGGGGGTGGCGCTACGTCGGTCATGGTCCCAGCATAGCACAGCTTCCGAAAAGCGGTCATTTTTGTAGGGTTAGGTTGCAAGCACAGTCGTTGAAGCCCGTTGGTTGTTGCGGCAGCACGATTTGTCTTCCTTGAAGTTTATGTTAAGGTTCTTGCTCGGAGTTGATGGATAGGCTATATAGATCCTGTATACTTCAAAGCTTCCCCCTTTTAAAGAGGTATCTATGGAAGACAACAAGCAACGCCCTGAAGAGATAAACGAGGAAGAAACCAACGAGGAGGATAACTTTGCCGAGCTGCTTGAAGAGAGTCTGGTCGGCGCCGTGGAATTAAAGCCCGGGCAGAAGATTGAGGCGACTGTGTTGCAGATTGGCAAACAGTGGGTGTTCCTCGATGTTGGTCAGAAGGGCGAAGGGGTGCTCGACGTCAAGGAGTTGCAGGACGATGAAGGCAACCTGTCAGTGGCCGTTGGTGATAAGCTGAGTGCCTACTTTATGTCCCACGCCGGCGGAGAGTTGCGCTTCACGACCAGGCTGGGCGCCGGCGCAGCGGGCGCAGCACAGATAGAAGAGGCCTGGCGTAGCGGCATTCCGGTGGAGGGCAGGCTGGAGAAGGAAATCAAGGGCGGTTACGAAGTCAAATTGCCCGGCGGCGTACGAGCCTTCTGTCCCTATTCGCAGCTCGGCCTGCGCCGTCAGGAAACGGCAGATGAGGTGGTCGGTACCAGCCGCCCCTTCAAGGTCACCCAGTTCGGTGAACAGGGGCGCAATGTGGTCGTCTCCCATCGGGTGATCCTGGAGGAAGAGCGAGCCAGGCAGCGCGAGGCGCTCAAGGAAACGCTGCAGGAGGGCATGGTGGTCAAGGGTACCGTTACCTCCCTGCGAGATTTCGGAGCCTTTGTCGATATCGGCGGCCTTGAAGGGCTGTTGCCTATTTCCGAGGTCAGCTACGGCCGGGTCGAGGATCTCGGTCAAGTGCTGCAGGTGGGGCAGGAGCTGGAGGTGGCAGTCAAAAAGATCGACTGGGAGGCGAACCGCTTTACCTTCTCGCTGCGCGACACCCTGGCCGATCCCTGGAGCAAGGTCGGTTCGATTTATGTGGAAGGAGCCAGCTATCCCGGAAAAGTGGCGCGGGTTGCGCAATTCGGCGCTTTTGTCACCCTTGAGGACGGCATCGATGGTCTGGTACATATTTCCAAGCTGGGTGGCGGCAGGCGCCTCAAGCATGCTCAGGAGGCAGTCAAGACCGGCCAGACGATGACTGTGACCATCGAGAAGATCGATTCGGAGCAACGCCGCATCTCCCTGGTGCCGGTGGCCGGCGAAGTGGAGGCTGCAGCAGAGCCCGAAGCAGCTCTGGAACTCAGTTCCTATGAAGATAAGCCGGCCGGTGGCAGTCTCGGGACGCTTGGCGATGCGCTCAAGGCGCAACTGGAAAAGAAGAAAAAACGTTGATGTATCCTGTTGAGCCGAGGTCGGGGAGCAGGGTGCATGTTCGCCAGGTTTAGCTTCGCGTTCTTCGTGGCTTCGCATAAGACGGAGTCGGTAAAATTTTTTGAATGTTACAACGTAAAGTTATCACGTTTTCTTGAGGTGAATCCCTTTTGAGTCGCAGGCCCAACAAAATCGCCAGCCGCAAAAGGCCCCCCCTTTCATCACTGGCCGCTGGCCGTCAGGGGCTGATCGTCGCCCATCTTGGGGTGGCTGTCGAGGTGTTGTTTGCTGACGGAGAACGACGCCAGGTGAGGGTCAAAAGGCGCTCGGGTCATGTGGTGGGCGATTCGGTGCTGGTTTTGGGGGAGGTGTTGGAGCGCCTGCCCCGCAGTACCGAGCTGCGCAGGCGCGATGTGCGCGGCGCGGTTCACTTGGTGGGAGCCAACCTCGATGTACTTGGCGTGGTGGTAGCGCCTCGTCCGGCTCCGCCGACCGGGTTTGTCGACCGGGCTGTGGTGGCTGCTCGTGCCGCCGGTTTGGAGCCCTTTCTTATCGTCAACAAAGAAGATCTGGATGGAGCCGCCGAGTTGACCGCCGAATTGCGCGCTTTGTATGGTGCCGCTCTACCGGTCTTTTCTCTGAGCGCAAAAGCAGGTGACAGCCTCGATCTATTGCGCGGTTTCATGGCCGAAGGCCACCGTGGGGCCTTCGTCGGTACCACGGGAGTTGGCAAGAGTTCGCTGCTCAATGCCCTCTGTCCCGACCTCGCTCTCGCTGTAGGGGAAATCTGCGAAACCCGCGGGGTCGGTAGACACACCACCACCGTGGCGACGCTGCATGCATTGCCTGGTGGCGGCGAATTGGTAGATACCCCCGGATTTCGCGACTTCGGCCTGGTGGATATAACCGTCGAAGAGCTGATCGTCCATTTTCCCGGTTTCGAACAGGCCATGATGGCCCACTGCCGTTTCCGCGATTGCCGCCATCGCTCTGAGCCTGGCTGCTCCGTGACGGCTCTGGTCGAAAAAGGGGTTTTGTCGGAAGAGCGGTATAGGACTTACCTCAGTCTGTTGGCCGAGGTTGAGGCGGGGGAAGAAGAGTCGCGTCGCCGGGACTGGAAGAATTAACGGCGGCAACGAATGCTCTTGCAGCCTAATCTAAACTTGTCGCCAGAAGCAAAAAGCGGCGGAACCGATCGGTTCCGCCGCTTTTTTTGATGCCTGGTAGCATGGGGGCCGGATCAGGCGATGACCTTTTCTATGGCCCACACGCCACAGGGACAGATGCCGGCACACAGGCCGCAACCGATGCAGTACTGCTCGTCAGAGATGTACTCGAAGGAGCCGTCGATCTTTTCCCGGCGGGCAATGGCCCCTTCGGGACAGGTCTCCAGACACATGGAGCAGTCGCGGCAGGTACCGCAGCTGATGCAGCGGTGGACCTCTTCGCAGGCGTCGACGATCTGGAACCGACCACGGTTCTGAGCCTTGAATGCTTCCTTGCTCAGTTTCCACTGGGGGATCATCTCCGGTTCCTTCTTGGCCACCAGTTCGAGACCGTTCAGGTAGGCGTCGATGTATTCGGACACCTCGCGACCGCTGCCGATGGCGTGGGTCAGCAGGCCGGGCTGAATGGTATCGCCCAAGGCAAAGACGCCGGGAGCCTGCTTGGACTGCCAGCAGTCGTCGACGTCCATCATGCCGCGATCGGTGAGCCATTCGCGGGGCACGTAAGACAGGTCCGGACGTTCACCGATGGAGATGATGACCGTGTCGGCCTCGAGCAGACGGCCGTCCTTGGTGTGCAGCCCCTCTTCGGAAATCTTCTCGGTAAAGACCGGCCATTCGATCTTGCCGCCGAGGGCTTCGAACTGGTCGATTTCCTTCTGGTAGGCGGCCGGGCGCTGAACATCGATGGCGGTGACCTGCTGGGCGCCCATGTGGTAGGCGCCGATGGCAACGTCCATACCGGCGTTACCGGCGCCGATGACCACCACGCGGCGACCGACTCTGGGGTTCTTGCCGGCGTTGACATCCTTGAGGAAGTCGAGGCCCTTCATCAGCCGTTCATGGCCGGGGAAGGGAATGACCACCGGGTTGTGGGCACCGCTGGCGATGACTACGGCATCGGCCTTGGCGCGGATATCCTCGAAGTCGGCCTGTTCGATTTTGCGGCCGGTCTCAATGTTGACACCGATGCTCTTGATGCGGTTGACCTCGGCTTCCAGCACCTCGCGGGGCAGACGCTCCTTGGGAATGGCCTGGCGGAGCTTGCCGCCGACTTCTTCGTCACCTTCGTAGAGGGTGACGCTGTGACCCTGCAGGCCGAGCTGCCAGGCAGCCGACAGGCCGGCGGGGCCGCCGCCGATTACGGCAACGTTCTTGCCAGTGGCGGGCAGCAGCTCGGGCGCTGCGGCGTCCTGCGAGAGGCGACCGAGTTCCTGCATGGCAACCGGTTTGTCCAGGTAGCGACGGCTGCAGGCGTCCATGCAGAGGTTGGGACAGACCTGGCCGCAGACGCTGGCCGGGAAGGGCGAGTAGCGCAGTACCAGCTCGAGGGCTTCCTGGGTCTTGCCCTCGCGCAGCAGACCGATGCGATCCTGGGTCGGAATGCCGGTCGGGCAGGCCGCCTGGCAGGGAGCGGAAAACGACTTGTTCTGCCAGTGGGGGATCTTCAGGCGGCCGTCAGCGGTGTTGACGAAACCGGCCACCTCCTCATAGTCGTCGGTAACGACGTCGCCGAAGATGCCGCCTTCGACCCATTTGTTGAGGCGGAACTCGCGCATGGTGATGCGCTCGACGGCCTGGCGCTCATGATAGGTCTTGGCGACGATCTTCTTCCATTGGGAGAAGTCGGTAAGCTCGGCCAGCAATTGCTGCTTCTCGATCTTGTCGAGAAAGACCGGCATGTTGTCGGTCAGGAACTGGCGGTCGCCCTCGTCGAGCTCCAGGAGCCAGACGTCGTTGGACAGGCCCTGCACAGGGCCGCGCACGTAGATGGTGCCGCCGACCATGCCGACGCAGCCGCGATCGCCGAGCACCGATTCGAATTCCTCGGCGTCGTAGCCGCAGACCACGGCGATGCCGCCGCCCATGAACTCGAAAGAGAAGGAACCGGTGTTCTTCAGAATCCACATCTCCGGGGCCGAATGGGCCGGGTCGTGCTTCATCAGCGATCCGGTACGGGTGCCGCCACGACCGGCAACGTAGATCTTGCCGCTGGCCGCGCAGTGGCCGGTGGTATCGCCGCCGTCGCCCTTGAGGACCAGGGTGGCGCCGGCGTTGAGCCAGCCGACGTCGGCCGGAGCCGGGCCGTCGATGATGATTTCGGTACCGGCGAGGCCGAAGGACCCGACGCGCTGGCCGGGGTTCTTGACCTTGAATTTCAGCGGGGTGCCGTCTTCGGTCCACACCGGGCCGCCGATGTTGTGATGCCCGGAAGCGAAGACCTCAAACTCGGTCTCGCCGGCATCCAAGGCGGCGTAGATCTTCTGCAGCAGCTGCTGCGTGGAGATCCGTTGGTTATTTTCGTCAAAACCTTTGATATAGGCTGCCATTGCTTGAAACCTCCTTAGCAGACGTACTGAACCTGCAGACGATCAGCTACCGCCTTGTCCGTGGAGATCAGACAATCGGAGCGGCCGATAGGCAGGGAGGAGTTACCGATGGGGGCCATGAGCTTGCGCAATTCCATGTCCATGCCCAGGAAATAATTGACCAGGTTCTCGGCCACCCGCTCGGGATCGAGGCGTCTGGCGAGTTCTGGTTCCTGGGTGGTGATACCGGCCGGACAGAGGCCGGTGTTGCAAGCGTTGCAGCGGCCCAGATCGTTGCCGAGGCAACCGGCCAGCTGTAGGATCAGCTTGCCGGTGAAAACGCCGTTGGCGCCGAGGCACATCATCTTGAAGGCGTCAGCCGCCAGGTTGCCGTTCTTACCGAGGCCGCCGGCCGCCCACAGCGGAATCTGGCCCTGGCGACCCTGGGCTACGGCGGCCAGGTAGCAGTCGCGCAGCTTGCTGACCGACGGATGGCCGGTGTGGTCGAGGGAGATGTCGTGGGCCGCGCCGGTGCCGCCGTCGATACCGTCGAGGAAGAAGCCGCCGACGATGTTATAGGGGTCGCGCACCAGGTTGTTGAAGACCGAGACGCTGGTGGCGCTGGCCGCAACCTTGATGGCTACCGGGACGCGGAACTTGAAGGCGGCATTGAAGGAGAGGAACATCTTCTGCACGCTTTCCTCGATGGAGTAGAGGCCCTGGTGGTTGGGCGGCGACAGCAGGTCAGTACGGGGTACGCCGCGAATGGCCTGGATGTGCTCGGCCACCTTGGCCGCCATCAGCAGGCCGCCGTCGCCGGGCTTGGCGCCCTGACCGATCTTGATCAGGATGCCGGCCGGATCTTCCACCATGTGGGGCATGGCCTGAACGATACGGTTCCAGCCGAAGTGGCCGGAAGCGATCTGCAGGATCATGTACTTGAGGTGCTTGCTCTTCAGCAGCCGGATCGGCATGCCGCCCTCGCCGGAGCACATGCGCACCGGCAGGCCGCATTCCTCGTTGAGGTAGGCCACGGCCATGGCGATGGCTTCCCACATGCGCCAGGAAAGGGCGCCGATGGACATGTCGCCGATGATGACCGGGTAGATCCAGCGGACCGGCGGGGTCTGGGCATCCTGCACCAGCTTGCCGTCGGCAGTCTGTTCAAACGGCAAGGTCTTGGACGGCAAGACGCGGCCCAGGGGCGCCAGGCAGTCGAAAGTGTGGCGCTGGGCGTCGAGGCTCGGGTCGGTCATCTGCGAGATGCGGCCGACGCGGATGGTGTCAAGGGTCCGGGCCTGGACTTCCAGGTTGTTACGGCCGCCACGCTTGGGGCCGGAGCCGGTCGCGGCCGGGTAGACGACGTTGAACCGGGAGTCGGGGTTGCGCTCGGAGCTGATGGCGTCGTTGGGGCAGACCCGCTCGCAGACGCCGCAGCCGCGGCAGAAGTTCTTGATCACATTGCGCTGGGCAATGACCGGCTGGGCGGAGAAGCGGGATTTCGGTTCCGGGGTCTCGCTGTCGGTATAGGTGATCCGCCGCCGCTCCATCTTCGGGCCGATGGCGTCGAAGGTGCAGGCCGCAATACAGGAGCCGCACAGGGTGCAGCGATCGCGATGATACTTGATCTTCCAGGGCAGATCGTTACAGGCGAGGTCGTTAATTCTTATTGTTTCCATCTCTGGACCTCCAGGTTGTCGTCGATAACCACGATTTCGCGTTCGTTAGGATAGATGTCGGTTTCCCAATTGCGCTCGGGAAGGACTTCGTTGACGCCGCAGACCTCCGAGGAGATGACCACGGTGTCCTCGTCCCGGCCCACCACGACCGGACGCAGCTTCTTGGCGTCGCAGCAGGTGAACATGGTGTTGTCGGGCAACACGCCGATGATGGTGTTGGGGCCGTTGATTTCCAGGTGGGCCAGGGACTGGCGCATGGCCTTCAACTGCTCCTGGTCCTCGCGCTTGACCACGTCCTCGAAAGGCAGCGGCGTAATGACGTGCTTGTAGTAGGGCAGCGGCCAGCCGAGCTCCTTGTGGACGTAGTGCAGGCTGTAGAGGAAGCACTGGGAATCGGACTCGAAGCCGATATAGCCGCGGTGCAGGCTGCTCTGGAACTCCTTGTTCTTCTGGTAGAAGGTGTTCTCGCCGTTGGCCAGCGCCGTGTAGCCCTGCAGGAAGAAGGGGTGGGCGGCGTAGCGGACGATGGCGTAGTTGGTGTTCTGGCGGCACTGGGCGGTGATCACCTTGGCGGTGAAGTCCTCATTCGGCTCCCACAGGTTGAAGTAGGTGCCGATGGCGCGCGGATCGCCGATCTCCTTAAGGGTAATGACGTCCGGCCAGAAGGAATAGGCAAAGCCCTTCTCGTCCTCTTCCATGGCGGCGCGCAGTTCCAGGCGGGTGTCGGTGAGCAGTTCACCCTTCTCCTCGTCGCTGGCGTCCTGGTACTCCTTCGGGTAGTCGAAGGTTTCGAAGACGTAGTTGGGCATGGCCTCGATGTCGAGGCCCGGCTGGGGGTTGATCTCCGGCACCCACTGGTGAACCCGGCGGAAGCCTTTGGCGTGCAGCAGATCTTCGGCGATTTTCAGGCCTTCGTCAGTGCAGGCCAAAGAGAGGGTCGGAAGATGTTTGTAATCTTCGAAAATGCCTCCCAGATCCTGCATGACCATGGCGAACCCGGAGTTGTCGTGCCCCTTCTGCTGCGATTGCATGAGCAGCAGGGCCTTACTCGGGTGCATGTAGTGGCGGCTTTTGAGAGCTCCAATGCGACACATGAGCGGTTACCTCCAAGAAACGATGGTTGTGCAAAAGTTGCGGTTGGTGAAAGTGTTTATCACTGGATCGTTACACGAAAGCAAGCAGGGTGCCATAATTCGCTTTTGATGTAAAGAATTGTTTTGGCAGTAAAAAACCTTATTAAAACAGGGTTTTGAGATGGTCTGGGGGAAGGGTGGGGGGTGAGGACTTGCTAACCTGGTAGGGGCGGAAGGTGGGCGGCGAGAGCCGGGCTGCTCAGATCGGTGTAGTTTGTTTACACAGGGAGAGCCCGGCTCCTGGTGGAGAGCCGGGCCCGAATATAACCCTGGATCCGTGAGTATTTGACCGATAAATAGCGCAAGTCATTGACCTGTCCAAGGGTTCAAAAAATCACCGACGAACCTAGGGGTGCGCCTAAGATTTTTTGAAACCCTTATTCAGGCCAAGCACTTACACTCTTTTCTCGCCCCTTTCTCACGGAACCAGGGTAGCAATCAATAAATCAGAGATTGTAGCCGGTTTCCGAGTGTGCGGTCTGGTCGAGGCCAACGAGTTCGTCCTCGCGGGAGATCCGCAGGCCCATGGTGGCCTTGAGAACCAGCAGCAGAATGGTGGTGACCACAACGGCATAAGCGCCGGCCGCGGCGATGCCGATGAACTGGACCCACAGCTGGTGCCAGTCGCCGGTCAGGACACTAGTGGCGCCGACGGTGGCGAAAACGCCGGTGGCGAGGGCACCGAAGGCGCCGCCGAGGCCGTGGATGCCGAGGACGTCGAGGGAGTCGTCGTATCCGAACTTGTGCTTGAGCATGACGCCGCCGTAGCAGACCGCGCCGCCGAGCAGGCCCATCACGATGGCCCAGCCGGGAGTGACGAAACCGGCGGCCGGAGTGATGGTGACCAGGCCGGCAACGATGCCGGAGGCGATGCCGAGGGCGCTCGGCTTGCCGGCCAGCAGCCATTCGAGCAGCATCCAGGACAGGGCCGCGGCGGCCGCGGCGGTCTGGGTGGTGGTGAAGGCCAGGGCCGCATCGCCACCTGAAGAGAGGGCGCTGCCGGCGTTGAAGCCGAACCAGCCGAACCACAGCAGGCCGGCGCCAAGGAGGGTCATGGGCAGGTTGTGGGGCACGATGCGTTCATGGGGAAAGCCGATCCGCTTGCCGAGGAACAGACAGAGTATCAGGGCCGAAACACCGGAGGAAAGATGGACCACGGTGCCGCCGGCAAAGTCGAGGGCGCCCATTTCCAGGAGCCAGCCGCCGTCGCCCCATACCCAGTGAGCGAGGGGGTCGTAGACCAGTACGCTCCACAGCAGGATGAAGACGCAGTACGTGGAGAACTTCATTCGTTCGGCGATAGCGCCGGAGATCAGGGCGGGGGTAATGATGGCAAACATGCCCTGGAACATGACAAAAATGTAAGTGGGAATGGTGCCGCTCAGAGAGTCGGGGCCGATGCCGTTAAGGAACATGTTCTCCAGGCTGCCGATGAAGGGCCCGGCGCCGCCGAAAGCAAGGGTGTAGCCTAGCACGATCCATTGCACGCCGATAATGGCCATGGCGGCAAAGGTGTGCATGCTGGTGGACAGAACGTTCTTCGCGCGGACCATGCCGGCGTAGAACAGCGCCAGGCCCGGCAGCATGACCAGAACCAGGGCAGAAGAGACCAGCATCCAGGCAGTGTCGCCGGGATCGGCGCTTTCCGCCGCCAGGCACAGGGTCGGTAGCAGGGTGAGGCCGAACAGGGCCGTCAGGGTGGACAGAAATTTGTGCTTCATTTTGTTTCCTCCGATGGGGATGTCAGTTTGTGCTGCCGGTGCGAGGGACAGCGTTGCTCGAAAGTTTGGCAGCAAACCCCGTGCCGGAAAAAAATATGCTTATTATTTCAGTAGGTTGTAGATTTTGCCTGGCGACAATTGAATAAAAAAAAGGCACTGCTGCCCACAAAATAGGCTGTTCTTCCCTATTGTAGCAACAAAAAGCCCCTGCGAAAGGCAGGGGCTGAAAGAACTTTGATGGCGTCGCAAAAAGTCCGCCCTGCGGCGTTGCGGCACTTTTTCAGGGCCTTGACATACTGCATGTATGCCTTCGCCCCTGAAAAAACACCAGGCCTTGCAGGGCAAAATTTTTGCTTAGCCATCCGGCAATTTTTTGATTGCACCAAGTTTGGGCAGGTGGCGATTCAGAGGAGTTCGACCCAGTTGTGGGGGTCGGGCTGGCGACCGTACTGAATGGCGGTCAGGGCATCGAAAAACTTCATGGTGAGGGGGCCGACCTGGTTTTCGCCCAGGGTGACGGTGCGGTCGCGATAGGTAAACTGGCCTACCGGGCTGACCACCGCCGCAGTGCCGGTGCCGAAGGCTTCGGAGAGGCGGCCGCTGGCGGCGCCTTCGATAATTTCGTCAACGGACATGGCTCTTTCCTCGATTTCCAGGCCCATCTCGCGGGCCAGGGTGAGGATGGAGCGCCGGGTGATGCCGTCGAGGATGGTGCCGCGCAACGGCGAGGTGATGATTTTGTCGTCGTAGACGAAGCAGATATTCATGCTGCCTACCTCCTCGACGTATTTGCGCTCCACTGCATCGAGCCACAGTACCTGGTCGAAGCCCTTTTCCGCCGCCTCACGTGCGGCCAGAAGGCTGGCGGCATAGTTGCCGCCGGTCTTGGCTTCGCCGGTGCCGCCGGGAGCGGAGCGGACGTGCTCGTCGGAAATCCAGATCCGGACCGGTTTGAAGCCTCCTTTGTAATAAGGGCCGACCGGCGAGAGGATGATATAGCAGAGGTATTGATCGCTCGGCTTGACTCCCAGGACCGGCTGGGTGGCGATCATGGTCGGCCGGATATAGAGGCTCGTTCCTTCGCTGTGCGGTACCCAGTCGGCTTCCAGGCGGATCAGTTCCTTGAGGGCGTGAAAGAAAAAGTCCTCGTCAATCTCTGGCATGCACAATCTGCGGGCACTGCGGTTGAAGCGGGCGATGTTGTCCTTGGGGCGAAACAGGGCGATGCTGCCATCGGCGCGGCGGAAGGCCTTGAGTCCTTCAAATATCTCCTGTGCATAGTGCAGCACCAGGGCGGCCGGGTCGAGGGTGAAAGGGCCGTAGGGTTGGATGCGCGCCGAGTGCCAGCCGCGTCCCGTGTCGTACTCCATGACAAACATGCGGTCGGTAAAGGTGCGGCCGAAGACCAGCGACGACTCGTCTTCGATGGAAGGTTTTCTTTCTTTCAGGGGCAGGATCTGCAGTTCCATGGTGCCAGTCTCCAGGCCAGGAATAAAACATTGAAAATTAAATTTTCTAGCACAACGCGGACCTGCCTTGCAAGGCTTTTACCCGCATTGTAGATCATTTGAGCAGGCGCAGGCTAAGAGGGTAACGAAACGCCTGACCGTTTTTGCATTTGACGGCAGCTACGATAATCATGACAAAGTTGAAAACCGCCAGGCCGATCAGAAGGGGAACGCCGATCAGAATCACGACCAGGGCCGAAGCGGCCAGGAAGTAGATGCTGATGCTTATCTGGAAATTGAGAGCTTCTTTGCCGTGCTGGTCGACCGAAGGATAGAAGTCTTTTTTCAGCAGCCAGATGGCCAGCGGGCCGAGTATGTGGCCGAAGGGAATGAAATACCCGGCCAGTGCCGAGAGGTGGCAGAAAGTGGCCCAGTTGACTTCTTCGTGGGTTGGTTCGGTCATGACGATTTCTCCGGGAAGAAGAATTGCTGAAAATGGATTCCAGTGGTCCAGGGTTCGGCAAATAGCTAAGCGCCTACCTACTCCTCAAGGCCGAGAAAAGCCAGGGTCGAGTCCAGACTGAGGTTGACGATCTGCTCGTCCCGGATGCCGGCCTCACGCGCTTCGGCCAGGGCCTGGTCGAGTTCGCCCACCCCTTGTGCAATGTGGGAATCGCTGCCGAGGGCGACCGGTGCTCCGTATTCGGCACAATAGCGGGCCAGGAGGCGGCAGTTGTCGGTGCTGCCGGCCCGGCTGACGGCGAAGGAGGAGTTGTTGATCTCCAGCGCGGTGCCGGTGGCAGCCGCGTGTTGGGCGATGGCCTGGTAGTCGAGTGGGAACTCAGGGTTGCCGGGATGGCAGATGACATGCACCTGCGGTTTATCCATTACGCTCATCACTGCGCGGGTGTGATCTTTCCGGTCGTGGCCGCTGTAGCCGCACCCGGGATGGAACCCGGCCAGCACCAGTTCGAGGTCCGCGAGCAGTTGGTCCTCAAGGTCAAGAATCCCGTCCCCGCGGATGTTGGCTTCGACCCCCCGCAGAATGCGCACGCCGCAAATGTGGCGAGGAATAAAGCGCATGGCCTTGAAATGATAGAGGTGCGGTCCGCCGGGAAGGGCCGGACCGTGATCGGTCATGCCGATCAGGCGCAACTCGCGGCTGGCCGCTTCTGCGGCGATTTCGTTGATGGTGCTGTAAGCATGTCCGGATGCAACAGTATGGACATGAAAATCAGTTTCGGCAACGGCCGGCAATGACATGGGATGGATCCTTCCAGAGTCAACCCGGTTAATTCATGAAGACTTCTGCTGCAACCAGTAATTGCATGCCATCTCAAGCCGTGCCCGGTCGTTGCGCTTCGACGTACTGCAAGTACGTCTGTAGGGCAACGATCTGTGCTTGGCCTGATCTGACCCACGCTTGCCGGTTTCGTGACGAATCCTCATAGTAATAAGCCGGGTTAAATTATTAGCGATGCATTCTAGCATAAAATTTTCACTCTGTGGCCATTTTGAATGAAACCCTGCGACAGTGGGGTGGTCGACCTGTCTGGCTGCCGAGTCTTTGCCGGAGTCCGGGAAAAGATTGTTTTGCGGGTCTTTATCGTGTTACAAAGAATGTTTGCAAATAATTTTCACGCAAGGCTGTAGCGAATAGTATATATGAAGCAGGATCAACTTTTTGGCCGGGTCAGCAGGCCCAGCCGGTATCTGGGCGGTGAGCGTGGCACGGTGCGCAAAAACTCCGCCGAGGTCGAGGTCAGCTTTGCTCTGGCCTTTCCCGATGTCTATGAAGTCGGCATGAGCCACATCGGCTTGCCGATGCTCTACCATGCGATTAACCGTCTCGATTGGGCTGTGGCGGAACGGGTTTATGCCCCATGGCCGGATATGGCCGCAGAATTGCGCCAGAACGGCATGCCGCTAACCTCTCTGGAGTCGCAACGTCCTCTCGGGGAGTTCGATCTGCTCGGTTTTACTCTGCAGCACGAACTCAGCTACACCAATATTCTGGCCATGCTTCAGTTGGCGGATGTTCCTTTGCGTCGCGCGCAACGCAGCGTTGAGCAGCCGCTGGTGGTGGTCGGCGGGCCCTGCGCCTACAACCCGGAACCGTTGGCTGATTTTATCGACTGTGCGGTGATCGGAGATGGCGAAGAGGCGATTGTCGATTTGTGCCGGGTAATGCGCGAGGCCAAGCGGTGCGGCTGGAGCCGTGCGCAGCTGCTGGAGCAATTGGCTCGAGTCGAAGGCGTCTACGTGCCGTCTTTCTTCGAGGTAAGCTACCGCGATGACGGCTGCATCGCCGCCCTGAAACCGCTCAAAGAAGACTACCACCGGGTGCGGCGCCGGGTGCTGGCCGATCTGGCGGCGGTCGACTATCCTGTCGAACCCATTGTGCCGTTCATGAATACGGTACACAACCGGGTTGCGGTAGAGATAGCCCGCGGTTGTACGCGCGGCTGCCGTTTCTGTCAGGCCGGCTACATCGGTCGGCCTTTGCGGGAGCGTAGCCGGCAGCAGATTGTCGACATCATCGAGCGTTCTTTGGCCAACTCCGGGTATGACGAGGTGTCCCTGCTGTCCCTCTCGACCGGTGATTACAGCTGCATCGGCCCGCTGATGAAGGAGCTGATGGAGCGTTATCGCCAGCAGCGGGTGGCTGTTTCCCTGCCGAGCCTGCGGGTCGGGTCGCTGACCAGCGAGCTGATGGAAGAGATCAAGAAGGTCCGCAAGACCGGTTTTACCCTTGCCCCGGAAGCGGGCAGCGAGCGGTTGCGGCAATTGATCAATAAGGGCATCAGCGAGGGGGATCTGCTGGCCGCGGCAGACAGCGCCTTTGCCCTTGGCTGGCGGGTGATCAAGCTCTATTTCATGATCGGCCTGCCCACCGAGCAGGAGGCCGATCTTGATGCCATCGTCGATCTGGCAGCGCGGGTCAAGCGGACCGGCAAGGGGACGCCCGGCGGCGCCGACGTCAACGTCTCGGTCTCGACCCTGGTGCCCAAGCCCCATACGCCTTTTCAGTGGCAGCGCCAGATCGGCATCGAGGAAACCTTGGCAAAGCAGGATGTGTTGCGGCAAAAATTACGCAGCAAGAAGCTGCGCCTCAAGTGGCACGAGGCGCAGTTGTCCTTTGTCGAGGGGGTGTTCGCCCGTGGCGACCGGCGCCTGTCGGTAGTGCTGGAGCGGGCTTTGGCTCTCGGTTGCCGGTTCGACAGCTGGCGTGAGCATTTCCGCTTTGACCTCTGGCAACAGGCCTTTGCCGATTGCGGGATCGATCCGGGGTGGTACCTGCGAGAGCGGGCTGCTGACGAAATTCTGCCCTGGGACCATATCGACTGCGGGGTCTCCCGGCAGTTTCTACTCGACGAGTGGAAACGGGCTTTAAGCGGCACGGAGACTGTCGACTGCCGGGACGGCGGTTGCACTGGCTGCGGAGTGTGCGACTTCGATACGGTGCGCATGCGCTACGCCACCGAGCAACAGTCGCCGGTTTCGGCT